>Ga0081534_100001_pt1 | contig 236363 bp, 215 predicted proteins | sample MonGeyMetagenome_FD_71019 | JGI IMG/M metagenome (GOLD analysis project Ga0081534, IMG submission 71019) | Hypoxic/sulfidic aquatic microbial communities from Monarch Geyser, Yellowstone National Park, USA - MG (SPAdes) v1 (version 2) | ecosystem: Environmental > Aquatic > Thermal springs > Hot...
GCCGCTGAGGATCTGGGACCCGGCGACTACGTGGTTATATTCCCCGACGACGCCCTGAAGTACATAGACCTGTATGAGGCGCACATGTCTCCTACACGCGCCCCATTATCCTAATGATTAATAGTAGCGCTCCGCGGGAGATAGGCTCCGCCTGGGGGATCGCTCGATGGATGGGCCCCCGGGCGCGGAGAGGGTTCTCAGCAGCGACTTCGCTATCGTGAGCCTCTGCACGTCGTTCGCCCCCTCGTAGATAGTCGTTCTGACCCCCTCCCCACCCTAGAAGGGTGAGGGTTCCCCGGGGATCCCCGGGGCGGGGTCTCGCCGGTTACGCCCCCTTGGCGGGCGCTACTCCGTTATGGTCCACGAGGAAGGAGAGCGGCCCTTTGAGCGTTGCCGGGATCGAGCCCGCGCCGCGCTTCAGGATGTTGAGCGCGCCGTTGAGATCGCTGTGCAACTTATGCCCGAGCGGGCACCTCACCACGCCCCTCGGGCCCCTCGCCACCTTCGCGTCATGTATCGCGCAGTGATTAGAGGTGCTGTACTCCAAGACCTCGTACACGCGTATGCCGTACTCCTGGGCCTTCAGCTCGATCGCGTCCATCAACTTGCGGTAGGTCCAGAGGTTGGAGGTGAGCTTGTTTCCCCTCTCCCGCGCTATATCGTGGGGATACCCGAGGTAGATCTTAGACACACCGAGCTCCCAGAGGCCCCTCACCATGTGGTTGGCCAGGTTCCAGTACAGGTGCGCCATGCGCCCCACCAGCTTCCGGAACAGCCTCCGTTTCCTCCTGTTCTGCCTCAGGAACTCCTCGGTGTCGTTCGACTTCCTGGCGATGTCCGCCTTGGACTGCGTCTCGGCTATTTCCTTGGTGAGGTAGAAGAAGTCCTCCTTCGCCCTCGATCCCCTGTAGAGGAGCCAGGCGCCAGTGCTCGTCACCGCGCTCGCTAGTATGTTGATCCCGAGGTCCACCCCCGCGGCCCCGTCGCCCCTCGGCCCCGCGATCCGGATCGACCTCCTCTCCCCGCGGACGATATACTTGCTCTTCTTTCCCATTTTGGTTTCCTCGACGCCCACCTCCACTGGTATGGAGGCGTACCAGGCGTTCCTGGCCTCGTCGTGGCGTATCTCCAGCCTGCCCTGCTTTCCGTGCCACCTCAGCCTGCCCGCGAAATTAATTTCCATGTTGAAGTCCTTCAAGATTAATCTGTGATTTTGCTCGTCCACGACATATCTGTCCTGCCTGACGACCAGTATGAGCCTCCTCTCCTTGGTCTCCCTGTCCTTCCAGTACTTTGGCGGGCTGACGCGCCTCATGTGGGGCGGCAGCTTCCCCTCTTTCCTCAGCTTCAGTAATGAGAAGAAGGAAGACCAAGCCTCATTGTTCTTCTGCAGGACCGCCTGGGCGTTGACGCCGAGCGCACCCTTGTACCTCTCGTAGTACTTATCCCACGTCCCCTCGAGGTCCACTTTCTCTCCATGGAAGAACTGCTGCCTCCTCTCGTAGGTGACCTCGTTGAAGAGTTTTGCTGAGGTGCTCGCCAGCCTCCTGAGCTTCCTCCCCTGAGAGCCATTCGGCAGGAGGCGGACCACGTTCGTCCTCCTGCTCGCATACTTGACCTCGCGGATGCCCCCCTCCGGTATCGCGGGAGGGATCGGCTCCCGCCCCTCATCTCCGAGAAGTTGACCGGAGGCGAGCATCCGGAGGGAAATAGAGTCTTGAATTTAAAAGCTTTCACCCCGCCCCTAGAGGCTCCGTTACCTTAAGCTCACCCCCTACCCGAGCGAGAAGATCGGGCGCAGCCAGTCCAGCCACCGCGGCATCCCCTCCTCTTCCCACCCGAGCGATGGCCTCCCCAGGCCCCCGCCCTCGAACACGAAGTCGTGCATTAACATGAACGCTGACAGCCAGTTCCTCGGGCTCTCGAACGCTCTCCACGACCTCGGCCCGCGCCCGCCGACGGGGAACAGGTCGTCGAACGCCTCAGTCCTGTCCTTCAAGTACTGAACCATGCGCTCCATCAGGTTCCTCAGGGGGCGATCGTAGACCGCGCGCTCGGCGCCCGCCCGCATGCGCGCGCCCGCGCACCCTCCGTGTGGATCGGGACCCCACTGTACCTGCGGACGAGCCTCCCGATGAATAGGCATGCATCTATGGAGGTCAGGCTCGAAGGCGACCCAGATCCACGCGGGGGTCCCTCCCAGGTTCACCATCGTCTCATCGACGAATATGCGATGCACTTCCCTAGGATCGGCGCCGATGGACCCGAGGATGGGACCGAGCCTCTGCACCCACCTCCACATCGACACGTGGCTCCTGCTGACGATGAGCCTCAGGGCCCTGGCGGCGCGCCTCAGGGAGAGGCCCGAGAAATATAGATAAACCGCGTAGGCCATGACGGGAAGGGGAGTCCTCCTCCTGATCTGGATCGGGTTAGTGCTCATTGCGGGTCGGGCGGAGGGCTCCCCTCGGATTTAGGTTCATCGATCGGCTTAAGGTAACGGAGCCGTCGGGCGAGGCCGCCCGGGCCGGGCGGCACCAAGCAATTATTATGGAGAGGCGCCACGGCTTCAGCGTGGACCTCGGGGATCTCTTGGCGCTAGTGGAGGCAGATCCGTTCCTGAGGCTCCTCGGCGTTAGAGTGGAGTCGCCCGGCCCGGGGCTCTGCGAGGCCAGAGCCGAGTTCAGGGAGGAGCTGACCAGGTTCGGCGGGACGATGAACGGGGGCGCCGTGGCGGCCCTGATGGACGCGGCTGGGGGATGCGCCGCCCTCACGCGCGAGCTTGGGCGCAATGAGGTCACCGTGGACCTCTTCATCTCGTACCTGAGGCCCGTGTCGTCGGGCCCTGTCCGCGCCCGCGCCAGGGTCACCAAGTGGGGCAGGACCCTGGCCTTCGTCGAGCTGGAGCTGCTGGATGGCTCCGGGAGGGCATGCGCGGAGGGCAGGGGCACCTACATGTACCTTGACGTTAAACGATGAGACTCGCCTTCAGGGCGGGGAGGGGGTCATAGGATCCGATCGGCTAGATCCTCGCGGCCGAGTCGCCCAGGATCCTCCTGGCCAGGGAGACCAGGTCGGCCTCGCGGCCCCCCAGTATGGACGACAGCGCGGCGGCGTCCCTGTACAGCCTCTCTATGCCAACGTCCTCGAAGTACCCGTAGCCGCCGTGCACCTGTATGGACATCCGGGAGGCCCTCCTCGCCAGGTCGAGCGCCAGCAGCTTGGCCGCGACGGGATCCGGGGACTCCGAGTACACGTAGGATTCCACGGCGCGCAGCTGCGCGTGCGCCTCGGCCACGTAGAAGGCTATCGGCTGGAACTCCGCCAGCTTCGAGTTGAAAGCCTCCCTGTCCTTAGCGTACTGGGCGGCCGCCTCGACCGCCCGCTCCGCTATCCCGAGCGCCATCGCGGCCACCCCGAGGGACGCCTCCTCCATCAGGCCCCGCAGCGCGTCGACGGCGCGGGGCGCCGGCAGGACGTCGGCGTCGCCGCCGTAGCGGACCCTGCCGAACGCGACTCCCCTGAGCCCAACCAGCCTGTACTCCTCGAGGACCTCCCCGGGGCCGGAGAGCGCCAGGCGATCGGAGGCGCGGACCAGCACCAGGTGGTGCGCGGCGCGGGGCAGCGGGACGAAGTCCGCCTCGCCCTCGAGCCTGGAGGACTGCATTGAGAGGGGGTTCCCCGGCTCCCTGAACAGGTCCTGGGCGAGGGTCCCGGCCGACCTCCCGGAGGCCACCTCCTCGACCAGCGGGCGGGCCTGCTCGGGCGCCCCGAGCCTGATTATGGGGGCTATGAAGAGCGAGTTCTGGACGAACACGTAGTATGCGAGGGAGGTCGAGCACTTGGAGAGGGCCTGGAGGAGGACCGAGTAGGACCTGGCGTCCAGCCCGGAGCCGCCCAGCTCCGGAGGGGCCAGCGCGCCCAGGAATCCGAGCTCGGCCGCGCGCCCCAGCAAGGGGCCGGGCACCCCCTCCCTCTCTATCCTCAGGCGCGCTCCCTCCACCTCGGACTCGCAGAACTCCGTCGCCAAGCGCCTCAGCAGCAGCTCCTCGTCCCTCAGGGTCATGAACCGGACCTCCTCGTGAGCTGCCTGTAGATGACCAGCTTCTCTATCTCGCTCGTCCCCTCCCAGATCTCGGTTATCTTCGCGTCCCTGTACAGCTTCTCCGCCCTGCCCCTCAGCCCCTCCTCCCCCATGGCGGCGATGACGCCCTGCGCCACCTCGTTGGCCACCTCGGCCGCGTAGTACTTGGCCATGCTGGTGAGCGCGGGATCCGGCCTGAACTGGAAGATCAGGGACGCGGCCCTGTAGGTGAGGAGCCTGGCCGCCTCCACCTTCGTGATCCCCTCCGCCAGGACGAACTGGGCGCCCTCGGGGGGAGGCCGGGACCCGTACCTGCGGGAGAGGTACTCCGAGTACAGGTCGAGGAGCCCCTGCGCCGTCCCCACGGCCTGGGCCGCCACGTAGACCCGGCTTATGTTGAAGAATGTCATTATATAATAAAACCCCTTCCCCTCCTCGCCGACCAGGTTCTCCTCGGGCACCCTGACGCCCTCGAACCTCACCTCCGCGGTGTCGGTGGCCCTCATGCCGAGCTTCCCCCTGAGCTTGGTCGCCGTCACGCCCGGCCACCTCCTCTCCACTATCGCCACGCTGAGGCCGCGGTGCCTCTTCTCGGGGGAATCGGGGGGCGAGGTCCTGGCCAGCACGTAGTAGAAGTCGGCTACGGTCCCGTTGGTTATGAACATCTTCTCCCCGTTCAGCACGTAGCCGCCGGGCACCCTCTCCATCGTGGACCTCGCGCCCGCGACGTCGCTCCCCCCGGTGGGCTCCGTCACGGCGACCGCGCTTATCATCTCCCCCCTCATGACCGGCGCCAGGTACCTCTCCCTCTGCGCGTCGGAGCCGAAGAGCATCAGGATCTCGGAGCCGAACATCGACGCTATTGCTGAGAGGCCGAGGCCGGGGTCCACCCTGCAGAACTCCTCCATCGCTATCAGGACCTTCCAGGGGTCGGACATGTCCAGGAGCCCGGAGGAGAACGCCCTCCTCCGCACCTCATCGGGGTACTCCTCGGTCTCATCGTGCCTGCGCGAGACATCCTCGGTGAACTCCCTGAGGGCGAACTCCCTGGCGCGGGCGCGGATCTCTTCGTATCCCTCGGGAAGGGACATTCGCGTCGCCTCGCTCGGCCGCCTCCAGGACCATGGCGTATCCCTGGCCTCCCCCCACGCAGAGGGTGGCCACGCCGTACCTCCCGTGCCTCTCCCTGAGGATCCTCGCCAGGGTCCCGACTATCCTGGCGCCCGTGGCCCCCAGCGGGTGGCCTATCGCTATGGCCCCCCCGTGGACGTTCACCCTCTCGGGATCTATCCCCAGCTCCCTGATCGCGTAGAGCGTGACGACGGCGAACGCCTCGTTTATCTCCCAGAAGTCTATGTCATCCACGCCGAGGCCCGCGCGCTCGAGCGCCCTCCTGCTTGCCGGGACGGGCCCCTTCCCCATCAGGTACGGCTCGACGCCGGCCCACCCCACGGCCCTTATCCTGGCCAGCGGCCTCAGGCCGTACTTGCTGATCGCGCGCTCGGACGCGAGCATCAGGAGGGACGCCCCCGCGTTGAGGGGTGAGGAGTTGCCCGCGGTTATCACGCCATCGGGCCTGAATGCCGGGGGGAGCGACCTTATCTGCTCGATCGTGGTGTCCGGCCTTATGCTCTGGTCCGCGTCCACCATGATCCTCCTGCCCTGATGCTCGACCTCGATGGGCATTATCTCGCCGCGGAACCAGCCTTCTGAGAGCGACCTGGCCGCGAGCATGTGGCTCCTGAGCGACCACTCGTCCATCTCGTCCTTGGATATGCCGCTAACCCTCGCGAGCTCCTCGGCGGTCAGGCCCATTGAGTATCCTATGTTCATCCTGTACTTGGCGTACTCGGGCCTCAGGAGCAGCTTGTAGTTGGCCTCGACGTGCGGGTTGTCCGACATCGGCACGTGGGTCATGTGCTCCATGCCGCCGGCGAGGACCAGCTCGGAGTTCCCCGTCGCTATCTCCATGTAGCCGATGGACGCGGCGTTCATGGAGGAGGCGCAGGCCCTGTCCACCGCCAACCCCGGGACCTCCCAGGGAAGCCCGGCCAGCAGTATGGGGTGCCTGCCGCCGTAGAGCCAGTTCTCGCCGGCCTGAAGGGCGCACCCGGTTATCACGTCCCCTATGTCCAGCGGGTCTATCCCGTTCCTCCTCACCATGTCCGCTATGAGCATCCCCAGGGCCTCGTCCATCCTGATGGAGTTGAACACGTCCTTATCCGGCTCCTTCGGCCTGGACCTCGAGAACGCCGTCCTGCGGAAGTCGACTATGTAGACGTCCCTCCCGGCGCCGGCGCCCGTCCCCGTCCGGGTCACCTCCCCCTGAAGACCGGCTTCCTCTTGCCCAGGAGGGCCGAGACCCCCTCCTTCATGTCCTGGGTGCTGAACAGGATGCCGAAGGCCGCGGACTCCATTTCCAGCCCCACGTCCTCCGGGACCTCCGAGGCCTTGTTGACGAGCATCTTGGCGAACCTCGCGGCTATCGGCGCGGAGGTCGTCGCGATCGAGTTCGCGTAGCTGATCGCCTCGCCGTCCGGGTCGCCTCCCAGGAGCGACGCCACGAGCCCGATCTCGTGCGCCTCCTTCCCCGTTATCCTCCTCCCCGTCAGTATCATCTCCATGGCCCTGGACATCCCTATGAGCCTGGGGAGCCTCTGGGTGCCTCCCCAGCCCGGCAGTATCCCCAGGGTCACCTCGGGGAGCCCGAGGACGGCGTCCGGCGTGGAGAGCCTTATGTCGCAGGCCAGCGCGAGCTCCAGCCCCCCTCCGAGCGCGTATCCCTTTATCTCGGCCACGGTGACCTTCGGCAGCTCGACTATCTTCCGGAATACCCTCTCGCCCTTCCTAGAGAACTCGGAGAACTGCACCGGGTCCGCGACGAACGTGCTTAGGTCCGCGCCCGCGGAGAGGACGCCGCCCTCGCCGGTTATCAGGACCACGAAGACCTCTGGGTCGTCCCTCACCCTGTCCAGGACGGAACCGAGCTCATCCAGGAGCTCGGGGTTTATCAGGTTCAGCTTGGGCCTGTTGAGCGCTATCCTGAGGACCCTATCGCCCGCCCTGGACACCCTCAGGTACTTGTACTCGCCGTAGGGGGAGGGACCGGAGGGCTGCGCCGGCGGCGCCTGGGCCTGGGCCGGCGCGGGGGCCCGCTGGGCCGGGGAGGGGGCGAGCCTGCCCTCCACGGCGTCCCTGAGCCTCCCCTCGACTATGGACCTGGCGGGGGCGAACACGCTGCAGTCGAACTCCCTGGCCAGGGCCTCCAGCCTCTCGCGCGCCTCGGAGCTCGTGACGCTCTTGGCGACGCTTATGGGGCCGAACGGCCTGTTGAGGCCCAGCTTCACGGCGGTCTCTATGTCGTCCGGCGACGCGACGCCCTCCTCCAAGAGCTTGACCGCCTCGTTGACCTCCAGCAGCATCACGTCCATCAGGCTCACCTTGTCGGTCTGCCTGCTCAGGTCGATCTTGGCCTTCCCTCCGCTCCACTCGTAGAACCCCCTCCCGGACTTCATGCCCAGTTGCCCCCTCGAGACGAGCTCGCCTATGGTCCTGCACTTGCCGTAGTCCCTGGAGAGCCTGGACGCGAAGTACTGCAGGATGTCGTGGACGACGTCCAGGCCCACGTAGTCCATGAGCTCGTACGGGCCCATGGGCAATCCCTGGGACCTGAAGAATGCGTCCACCTCCTGGGGCGCCGCCACCCCCCTGTCGGCCAGCAGGCAGAAGTAGAGGAGCTCGGGCCCCTCTATCCTGTTGACCACGAATCCCACGCTGTCCTTGACCCTCACTGGGACCTTCCCGGCGGCCCTCAGGAACTCCATCACCGAGTTCACGGCGGCCTCGGAGGTCTCCGGCCCCACTACCACCTCCACCAGCTTCATGACCGCGGGCGGATTGAAGAAGTGGGTGCCCAGGAAGCGGTCCCTCCTCGACAGGAACTGGGCGAGCTCGGATATCAGTATGCCCGAGGTGTTGGTCCCGATGATAGCCTCGGGGGGGAGCGCCGCCTCCAGCTCCCTCAGGACCTGGGACTTCACGTCCAGCCTCTCAGGGACCGCCTCTATCGCCAGGTCGGCGCCCCGGGCCCCCTCGGCTATGGAGGTGTGGGTCGATATCCTCGATAATATCTGGTCCACCTGCTCCGGCCCAATCCTCCCCCTGGAGGCCATGCGCCTCAGGCTGTCGGCTATCCTGGCCATCGCCCGGTCCAGTATCTCCTGCTTCACGTCGACCAGCGAGACTCTCAGCCCGGCGAGCGCCAGGACCTCGGCTATCCCGTGGCCCATCTCGCCGGCGCCGACCACGACCGCGCGCTCGAACCTCGCCAGGGGGCGCTCACCTCAGCTTCTTCAGCAGGTTGACGAGCCCCTGCACGGACATCAGGTCGCCCGAGACCTTGACCTTCCCCATCATGAACGACCTGACGGCGTCCGCCCTCCCCGTTATTATATCGGAGAGGACGGAGTCTGATGCTCTGATGATGGCGCTGGGGGACTGCGCGGAGCCCCTCGACAGCGCGGGGGATCCGTCGGCGCCTATGGAGAGGTTGAAGGAGTCCCCCTCATCGGTGGAGAACTGGAAGGTCTTCCCCGAGAACTTGCGAAATTCCTGAATGACCTCGGGCTTTCCCTTGGCCTTGTTCAGCAGCTCATTGAGCGAATCGAAAGAAGACATTGTGGAATGGGGGGCCTTCTTACTAAAAAGTATTTCCCGGGGGCCTATTCGCCGCCCCCCGCGCCCAGCCTCCTCCTGAGCTCCTTCTTGTCCACCTTGTTCGTGCTCGTCCTCGGCATCTCGTCGATGAATATTATCTGGTCGGGGATCCACCACTTCTGTATCCTCCCCGCGTCAACGTGCCTCTGGAGGTTGGCGATTATGTCGGACTCGGAGACCTGCCCCCTCCTGACGACGAACGCGACCGGCCTCTCGCCCCACTTGGGGTCAGGCCTGCCCACTATGGCGACCTCCCCGACCCCCGGCACCTCGCTGATCAGGTTCTCCACGACCAGGGTGGGTATGAACTCGCCGCCGCTCTTTATCGCGTCCCTCTCCCTGTCCACTATGTGTATGTAGCCCATGGGGTCCACGACCGCGAGGTCGCCGGTGTGGAGCCACCCGTCCCTCCAGAGCTCCCTAGTCCTCTCGGGGTCCATGTAGTAGCCGGACGTGAGCCACGGGGCCCTCGCGACTATCTCGCCCACGGTCGCGCCGTCGTGCGGCACGTCCCTCCCGTCGGGCCCCACGACGCGCACGTGCGCCATGGGTATCGGGACGCCCGTGCTGATCATCTGGTCGAACACCTCGTCGTAGCTCTTCCCCCTGGTCGCCTCGTTCTTGACCGCTATCGTGAGCACAGGGCACGTCTCCGAGAGCCCGTATCCCCCTATCACCGTTATCCCGTACTTCCTGGCCATCGTGGCCAGGCCCCTGGGGGTGGCGGCGCCGCCCAGGACCACCTTCCACCTCCTGAGCGCGCCCGCGTACTCCTCAACCCTGGGGTGCGTGAGTATCATGTAGAGGATCGAGGGGACCATCGTGGAGAACGTGACCCCCTCGCGCCCGATGAGCTCCAGTATCCTCCCCCAGTCGTACCTCCCCGGGAGCACGTATTTGCTCCCCATGAGTATCGAGACGTAGGGTATGCCCCACGAGTGGACGTGGAACATGGGGACGAGGGACATTATGACGTCGTCCTCCGTGAGCGAGAGGGGCTCCATCCTGGTCTCCGCGACCAGCGCGAGGGTGTGCATCACGAGGTTCCTCTGGGTGAAGGTGACCCCCTTGGGCATCCCGGTGGTGCCCGACGTGTAGAAGATCGTCGCCCACGTGTCCTCGTCGAGGTCGGGGGGATCGCACTCCGGCCCCTTGGCCAGGTCCTCGTAGTTGTACGCCGGGCTCAGCTTGGTCTCGGGCATCCTCCCGGAGTCCGACGCTATTATCCACCCCTTCACGAAGTCGAAGAGGGAGGCGTAGTTCTCCACGAGGGGAACGAACTCGTCCCTGATGACCACGTACTTATCGCCGGCGTGTGCCATCGTCATGTAGATGAGCTCCGGGGGGTAGCGGATGTTGACGGTGTGCAGGACGGCGCCGTACATCGGCACGGCGAAGTAGAGCTCCATGTAGGCCATGGTGTCCCAGTCCAGGACCCCGACGACGTCCCCCCGCTGGACCCCGATCCCCCCCAGGCCGCCGCAGACCCTCCTGACCCTCGAGAAGAACTCGCGGTACTTCACCCTCCTGTCCAAGTACACTATCTCCTTGTCCCCGAAGAGCTCCTCGGGCGTGCGGAAGACGTTCCTGAAGTTCAGATTGTACTTGTAGGGCGCGCCATCCGCGATGTTCGCCGGCATCTCACATAAATAGAGGACATAGTTTTATATAAACGCGCCGATCCCCCCGCCACAATTTTGGCGCTCGTGAGCTCTCCGCGGGCTCGGGCGCTGCCGTTAAGCCCCCGAGGGCCGAGGGGCGGCGGGGCCACGTCCAGGGGCCTGGGCCTCACCGAGGCCCTCGGGAGGAATCCCGGGGGAGTGGGGCGGGCCACCGGCGATGGGGGCGGCGGGGCCCACGAGGTGTCGATCCCCCGGGGCACCACCGATCTCCTCGGGAGGAATGGGGGCGGGCGGGGCCCGCTCAACGCGCGATCGCCTCGCGATTCAGGCAGGCGATCCTGGTCCCGTGGGGGCCGCGGAGGAGGAAGTATTCCCTGAGCCCGTAGAATTGGCGGGCGCCGGCGGGGCCGCCGAGGAGCTCCGCTAGCCCGAGGGTGCGATCCCCCAGGCGCACCGTGGATCCCCGCAGCTCCCCGGACTCGCAGGGCGCGGGGGGCGCGAGGTCCCCGACGAGGCTGAAGTACGTCGAGGCAGGGTCCTCGAGCCCCTCTAGGTAGTCGCGCAGCACGTTGAACTCCGGCCCGTAGCGCGCGAACAGCATCAGGGAGTCTATAAGGAGGCTCAGCGCCCCGCCGGGCGAGCGGCAGGCCCCGGCGTCCAAGAATCTGCGCAGGAGCCCGTGGCGGGCCGAGGGCCCGAAGGAGTTCCAGAGCATCGCGGAGTCGTACTCCGGGTACCCCACGACGCGGACCCCGGGCGCCCAGAGGCGGGCCGATAGCCCCAGCCGGCCCGCGACCGGCCCCAGGCTCGGGTACGCCGCGCTCAGCAGCCCCTCCCAGTTCTTCCTCAGCGACCAGGCGAAGAAGGCCACGGGATTGCGGGCGGGCGAGAGATTGAGGTACGCCTCCATGAACCCGGCGAGCGCCCCCAGGAACCCCTCCGGATCCCGGGGCGCATCGATGTCAACCTGCCCTGTCGCGCCCGGGAGGATGCACCTGTCGATTGCCTCGGCCACCGATGACACGAAGCCGACGAAGGGGGTCCACCTGAACGACAGGCGGCTCGCGGGAGCGGAGCCCGAGCGGAGCTCCGCCAGATAGCCGTCGACGTCGTAGCTGAGGCCGAGGAGCTCCGAGTGGAGCCTGCGGGAGCCCGATGGGGCATCGGACCCCGATGGGAGGAGCCCGCCCACGACCGCGCCGCCCAGCGGCCCCCGGGCCGCCTCCGCCACGTAGGAGCCGTCGAGCTCGCGCCTCAGCAGCTCGAGGTAGCCGAGGATCCTCCCGGCGGCCGCGCGGAGCGGCGCCACGTATTCGCGCAGGAAGTCCGACCAGGCGCGCTCGTCCGGCGCGAGCACGGGGCCGCGCGGGCGGGCAGCGAAATAAGCTTAAGGCGGGGTCGAGCGGCGCCGGGCTATCGGGCGAAGTCCGTGAGGCGCGCCTGCCTCTCCCTGCTCACCAGGCGGTCGAGAGTCATCGAGGCGGAGGGGCCGCACAGGGCCTCGATGGACTCCGCGAGGGAGCGCAGGGCCTCGAGGTCAGGTTCGCCCATGAGGGGCCTTAGCCTCCCGCCGCAGTACGGGCATGAGCCGGACAGCGTGGGCCTCCTGAACCTCCTCCCGCAGGACTCGCACTCGACCTCCGGCGAGGCGTAGAGGCTCGCGAGGTCGTCCGCCGCGGCCCTGAGCTCGCCGCACACCTCCCTGGGCCCGCCCGCGCCCAGCGACGAGAGCAGCGACACGTTGCGCTCGAGCGCGCGCTCGAGCTCCTGGCGCGGGGCCGCGCCAGGGGCCACGCCGGACTCCACGAACACAATCGACCCCGGGAGCTTGAACTCGCCCGCGCCGCCCGGTGCCGAGCAGTCGACTATGGACGCCGGATAGCCCCAGCCGCACCTCTCGGCCCGGGCGTCCGCGAGTTCCTGCGAGGCGCTCAGCGCGAGATCGAGCGGCAGTATCAGCGAGACGGCCCCGTGGGGGAGGGCGGCGCCCGAGAAGCCGATTGGCGCGTCCAAGAACCCGGATATCCTCGCCACGCGGCCTACCGTGCCCCCCCTGGGGAGCACTATCACCTCCATCCCCTCCAGCTCGCGATAGCTGGACAGCCGGTAGGGCGGCTCGCGGGAGAAGATCCTCCTGGCGACGTCGTCGACGAACCTGCTGACCTCGAAGAGGGTCCTCGCCGCCTTGAAGGGCAGGACCACCGAGCACGCGTCGAGGCCGCGCGACCCCAGCAGCACCGCCGCCGCGCGCGTGGTGCCGTCGCACTGGACCCTCAGGCCGTACCTGGCGCGGAGCACCCCCTTCAGGAGGTCCTCGTGGGCCCCGCCGGGGAATTCGCGCTCGCCCGCCACCCCCTCTGCCCCCCTGAAGCGGGAGATCTCCCTGGGGAAGCTCACGCGGAACCCCCAGGCGCGCACGGTGGGCGTCCCGCACCTCTCGCAGACCTCGGACTTCGTCGCCGCCCTGCAGGAGGGGCACACCCTGGTGGGCTCCGTCAGGGCGCCGCACGAGGGGCACCTCACGGAGTGCGTGATGGTGCCGCACACGGGGCACACCCTCGCATCGAGCCTGACGTAATCGTCCTCGACCTCCGGGAAGAGCACGTGCGAGCCCACTGAGGGGTTCGCCCCATGGATCCCGGGGATCAGGCGCACCAGGGACAGGCGATCTGACACAGCCCTGAGCGCGGGGTCCCCGCAGTCGAGCGCGATCGCGCCGAGTGACCCGGACCTCCCGGGGCCGAAGCTGGGCCCCGGCAGGTCCCTCATGAACAGGGCGCGGCGCCTCACGGTGTAACCCGAGGCCGTCAGCTCCACCACATCGCCGGATCCCACCAAGTAGTTCAGCGCCTTGGGCAACTCGCTGCTGAAGGCGACAGCGCCCTCGATGCCCATGTCGATGCAGGAAGCGGAGAACGCCGAGCCCGGGAGGGATATGCGGATCAGGGGACCGCGGCGAGGCCTCACGGCCTCGCAGAGGAAGGCCGCGATGCCGCGGCCGTCGCGCGGCTCCTCATCGAGCACGAAGCGCATCCCCCTCACCAGGCGGTCGAGCGCGGGGCGGTCGATGGAGCCGCAGGCCAGGAGGAGGCGCCTGGAGAGCTCATCCGCGGCCCCGGGATCGGCGGGGGCATCGAGCCCGAGGGCCTTGGCTAGCGCGTTCATGCTGCGCAGGAAGCGCAGGAGGGTGCGCCGGCCGAGCCTGGGGGACCTCCCGGAGGCGCGCACGATGAGCGTTCCGCCGCGCTCCTCGACGCCGGCCAGAGCCACGCGCGGGTGGACCCTGAAGCTCGAGGCTATCGCCATCGCGGAGTAGGCGAACTCCAGAGGGCTCAGGAGGCCGGACGCCGCCCTCCTCAGGAGCTCCTCGATGGCACTCGAGCGCGGCATGCCAACCACGTCCCTCGCGCGGAAGGGCAGGATCTCGGCGCACGAGCCGTGGATCGCCGGCATCAGCGGGGGCGCCGGATCCAGCCTCCTCCTGGCCTCGAGGAGTTCCTCCGGGATCTCCAGGGGCAACTCGGATCTTCCCGCTCTTCGCCGCCGCGAAGATGGACCGGAGGGCGCCCGGCTCCATGGTCTCCAGCGCGGTCCCGAAGACCAGGCCATCGGCGCCCGCCGCCGCCACGGCGGCCGCGGCCTCCGGGGACCTGAGGCCGCCTCCCACCATCAGGAATCCCCCGTGCGCGGACCTGGCGGCGCCGACCTCCCCGGGGTCCACGTGCGCGGCTGCCCCCGATCCCGCCTCCAAGTACAGGAACCTCATGCCCATCATGTAGGCGGCCATCGCGTACATTGCGACGAGCTCCGGCTTCCCCGGCGGGAGCTCGCGCACCCTCCCCACGTGCGAGACGGTCGAGCCGCCGCGGAGGACTAGGTAGCCCGTGGGCAGGGCCTCCAGCCCGTACTTCTTGACGAGGGGGGCGCCCAGGACCTGGGCCCCGATCACGTAGTAGGGATCGTCCGAGTTGAGGAGGGAGATGAAAAGGACCGCGTCCGCCCTGGGCGTCAGCCCGTTCACGTTGCCGGGGAACAGTATCACTGGCGCGTCGGACGCCGACCTGATCTCATCTATCGCGCCGTCGAGCGAGTCCCGGTCCACCAGCGTGGATCCCCCGACCAGGAACGCGTCCACGCCCGATTCGAGTGCGGCGCGGATCGCGCGGGGGCTCTCGCGCCGCGCGGGGTCGATGAGCCCGAAGATCAGGGGACCGCCCCTCCTGGCCTCCCTGAGGCGGTCCTCGACCCTCACTTTATGTCCCCCCTGTAGAAGGCGTCGACGAACATGTTGTAGACGTCTATCGGCTCCTTGCGCTGCACGGCCTCGCCGCTCAGCTCCATCCTGAGGCCGCATGCCCCGCACACCACGGTGTAGCTTATGGACCCCCCCTCCTCCTTCCTGATGACCCTCACGGAGTCGCTGCCGCACCTGGGGCACCTGAAGAACTTCGGGAGGGTGCGCCGCACCCTCCTTATCACGCGCCTCCTCTTCCTCCCCAACCCGGCGGCTGCGGGCGCCCGCGGGATATAATCGTGTCGCGCGGGGCCCGGGCCCCGTTGCCTTAAGCCCATCCCTCAGGGTCGCGGCATTCAGCGCATCCCGCTCAGTCGCGGGGGCAGATCTTAATCCCTCACCCAGTGGGGGCCTCTTCGGGCTCCAGGCCCCGATCGGAAGGGGGATCCCTTGATCGTATTGGGTTAGCGATGATGATGAAGCGGGCGGAGGGTCCACTCGGATTTAGATTCATCGATAGGCTTAAGGTGACGGAGCCGGGGCCAGCCCGGGAACTCTTAATTCCGGCCCCCTCCCGGGGTTCGCCCATGAGGGCCATCGTGGTGGGCTACAGGAGGGGGCTCGGCAAGATAAACCAGGGCGTGTCCCTCGTGAGGGTCCTCGACTGGGACTGGTCGACGAATATCATCGGGTGGGTCGTCGTGGCGAGGGACCGTCACGGGAACGTCTACGAGGGGCGCGTCGTGGCCAGGCATGGGAGGGGGAACGTGTTCAGGGTGCGCTTCGAGCCGCACCTGCCGGGCCAGATGCTGGGGGGACTCGCCGAGGTCAGGGCCCCGGCGCGGCCCCCAGCTCAGGCTACCTCCTGAGCCCTATGTACTCGTAGGCATCGATCGCGGAGTCGAAAGCGTACTTCACCCTGTTGAACCCCTTGCGGAACTCGGCGACGTCCGCGGCGACGCGCTCGGGCGGCTCGCCCTTCAAGACCGCCCTGTAGATGAACTCCGCTATGTCGACCATCTCGCCCTCCGCCATGCCCAGGCGCGTGACCTCCTGCACGCCTATCCTTATCCCTCCGGGATCCCTGTAGGACCTGCCCTCCTTGGGGTCGTAGGGCAGCAGGTTGCGGTTGACTATTATGTTGGACTCCTCCAGCCTCTTCTCTACCGCCAAGCCGCCCCCGTTGCGCGTGACGTCCAGGACCACCTGGTGGGACCTCGTGTAGCCCATTGGCTCGCCGAGCACCTTGAACCCCCTGGCGGCCAGCTCCTCCGCGAGCCTCCTGGCGTTCCTCACTATCTGGGAGGCGTAATCCCTGCCGAACGCGAGCATCTCGGCGAACATTATCGCCTTCCCCGCCACGTGGTGCAGGTGATGGTTGGAGACGTTGCTCGGGAAGACCGCCCGCTTGATACGGTCCGAGTACCTCTCCCAGGAGAGGATCACGCCGCCCTGCGGGCCCGGCAGCGTCTTGTGCGTGCTACCCATGAGGACGTCGGCGCCCTCCCTCAGCGGGTCCTGGAACTCGCCGCCCGCTATCAGGCCCATCACGTGCGCGCCGTCGTAAGCCACCGTGATCTCCATCGACTTGAGGTAGTCCGCGAGCTCCCTCACTGGATGGGGGAAGAGGAACAGGGAGCCGCCGAACACGACCATCCGCGGCTTCCTCCCCTCGGAGGCCAGCCTCTCCACCTTCCTCTTGGTCCCGTCCACATCCACGTTCATGGTGTTCACATCGAACGGCAGGTACTCCACGTCGAGCCCCCTGACGCTGCCGGCGGTGCCCCCGACCCTCTTCGGCCCGTAGGTTATGTGCCCGCCGTTCGGTATCGAGAGCGAGAGCATGACGTCCCCCGGCTCCGTAAACGCGGTGTAAACGGACAGGTTTGCCGTGACGCCGGCTATCGGCCTCACGTCCGCGAACTCTGCGCGGAAGAGCCTCTTGGCCAGGTCAACCGCGATGAGCTCTATCTGGTCTATGTACTTGCAGCCCGCGTAGAGCCTCTCGCCAGGCCAGCCCTGCGGAGGCGGCGCGGTGGGCGCACCGCCTACTCCGCGTACCTATTGCCCAGGTCGCTGGCGAGGGCCTCGCGCACCGCGGGGCTCGGCACGTTCTCCGAGGCTATGAGCGGGATGCTCCTGGAGAACCACGCGTGGTGTTCCCTCAGGAGCTCCAGGACGCGCTCGTACTCGGCCCTTGCACTATCCACCGGCTGTGACATGCTGCCGCAGCGGGCCAACCGGCCGAAGATAAATTTTGCCGGCGCGGGGCGCCCTGGCCCGCGCTCCCCTTTGGGGCGATGGTGAAGATCCAGGAGCGATCGGCGGCCGCGGGCACCCGTAGAGTACCCCAAAATTCAGGGGGAGGGGGTCGGATCCCCGCCGCTCCGTCACGCCTAAATATCTCCGCGGACCGAGCAGCCCGCACTATGGCCGAGGATCGCGATGGGCCCGCCGTCATAATAGTGAGCTCCAAGAAGCCCGTGATGAACTATGTCACCGCCTGCGTGACCGCCTTCAACATGGGCCACAGCAGGCTGCTCATCAGGGCCCGGGGGAGGTCCATCAGCAGCGCCGTCGACGTCGTGAACCTGCTCAGGTCCGGGTTCCTCTCGGGGCTCAGGGTGGAGCGCGTGAGCGTGGGGACCGAGGCGGCGCCGCCGGTCTCCTTCATAGAGATAGAGGTGTCGAAGCCGCAGCCGCGCTAGAGCAGCGCGACTGCCACGTACCCGACCGCCGCCAGCGCCAAAGCGAGGATCAGCGCCCTCTTCGCTATCCTGAGGGACCTGGAGGCCATTTCCCTGGACGCGTGGAGGAAGCCGGCCCCCATGAACATGGAGCGCACCGAGACCTCCTTTATGCCGGCGCCGTCGCACGGGCCCAGGGAGGCGAGCGCCGCCCGCCCGGCCTCCACGATCATGCCGAGCGCGCCGTCGCCCGCCTCCCCAAGCAGGGAGTAGCCGCGGCTGGTGGGGTAGATGCCTGTGGTCTCGTGGGTGTCGGTAGTGCAGAGGAGGGCCGAGTCGAAGCCCTGGCGCCTCAGCGCGCCCTCCACGGCCTCCCTGAAGCCGGGGGACGCGTTGTTGGAGTCCACCGACACGATCGCGTACCTGCGCCCGGAATCGTCCTCCAGAGCTATCGCCGAGATTCCGGCGGACCCGATGTCCGGCCACACGGGCCCGGGGCGCATGGAGCAGCCGCACCTGACCACCCTGCCCGCCGGGGGGCCGCGGCGCAGAATCTCCTCGGCGAGCCCCTCCAGCTCGGCCACCTCCGCCTCCCCGGGGTCCGGCCCCACGCTGTTGTGCGCATCAGCAACTATCACCCTGACGCCGTGCCTCCGGCCGAGCTCCTCCAGGCGCTCCACGACCCCGTCGCCGTAGTCCTCGAGCCCGTGCACGGGCTCCGCTATCAGCAGGAGCGCGGACCCGCCTATCCAGATCCCGGTGAGCCTGACGCGGGAGCCGGCCAGCGTCACCGGGGGGCTCAGGGGGCTCCTCCCGAACCCGTCGACCGCGGCCCGGGCCACATGGAGCGCGTATCTCCTGGCGAGGGAGCGGGAGGCAAGGTTGCGGTCATGGTCCACCGCCCCGTGGAGTATCGCGGAGCACCCGACCCCCGCCCTGAGCAACTCGCCCGACATCCTGCCGGGCACATCGTAGCTGCCCACCGGCCTGAACGGCCCCGGGTGCACGTAGGGCACGACCAGCACGAAGCGCGAGGAACCGATTATGTAGCCGCGGGCGAATCCGCTGTCCCCCAGCTCCGATATCGCTGACTCCAGGAGGTCCGCCCTGGAGGAAGACCAGGCCTCCAGGAAGGCGCCGAGCATCCAGAGCCCGTTCATGCGGCCGCGCTCGAGGAGCGCCAGCGATGCCCCGGCCACGGCCACGAGCGGCACGCCGAACGCGACGGGGAGGGCGACCGCGGGGCCCGCCCTCTGGAAGTCCAGGGCCACGTTGTAGGCAGGCGCCAGCGCCGTGGACAGGACCGCGGAGAGGGCGCGGGGGCTCCTCGACGAGAAGACCGCGCCCACCAAGTACGCCCTCACCGCCCAGAAGGGGAACACGCTGTAGAGCGCGAGCGCGGGCCTCCCCAGGACCGCCGCCGGTACCAGGGCCACTATCCACGCGACGTTCGACGCCGAGTAGGCCAGCGCCAGGCGGCGGGCGCTCACGAACCCGTAGCCCCTGCCCCAGAGGTACCTGAAGGCTATCCCCTCCGCGACGAACACCGCGAGGCCGCCGAGCGCCACCAGGGCGCCGTAGGTCGGGCCCCGGCGGGCGGCGAGGGAGTACGCCATGATGTAGGCGGCGAACGAGGTGAGGATCGCGATCGCGATCGCGGCGCCGGCGCCGAGGTCGGGCGCGGAGAGGACGCGCGATTTGGACGTGAAGTAGGTCGCCGGCTTGCCCCGGGCCTCGGCATCGGTCATCCCGCGTCACACGGCGAGCAGTATCACCGAGAGCGCGATGAGCGCCACAGAGAGGGCCACCATCACCTCGGGCCTGAGCTTGACCCTCGACGTGTCCTCCTCGTAGAACACTATGAGGCCCGCGCTGGAGGCCGGCATCGGCGCCTGCCTGCGCCGCCTGCTCATGGCCCCCCGATCTAGCTGGCGCCCCTAATAAAAGCTTCCCAGGGCGGGGAGGGCGCGGGCCGGCTCACTTGAGGGGGCTCACGCCCTCCTCCGTGACCTCGTGGGCGACCTCTCCCCTGGCCGCCCTCAGCACGTGATCCAGGAACATCGGCTCGGGGAGGGCCCCTATGAACGTGTAGGATCCGTTGATGACTATGTGCGGGACGGACATGACGGAGTACTTCTCGGCGAGCGATGGGAACTCGAGCGCCTCCACCATGACGCCCCTTATCCTCGGGTTCGCCATCGCGAACATGTGCGCCATCCTCACGGCGCGCGGGCAGTAGGGGCACGTGGGGGTCACGAATACCCATATCTCCATGTCGCGGTCTATCGAACTCAGCTTGCTCACGGTGGTGGGCGAGAGCCGCGGCGCCCCCCTCGACGCGTCTATTATGTCCTCCAGGAGCGCCCCGAACTCGTAGCCCGCCGGGAGCCCGGAGAACGCCGCGTAGTACTGGGCGCCCGGCGCGCTCACCCTGATCGTGGGAGGCCCGAGCACCCTGTTCTCCTCGAAGGCCGCGGGCTCCTTCTCCGCGTAGTGCACCGAGTAGGATATCTTGCCCCCTCCCAGCTCCGACAGCTCCTTGATCAGCTCTAGGGCCTCGCCGCAGTACATGCACTCATCGCTCTCGGTCAGGAACGCCTCCAGGACGACAGGCCCCTTGAGCTTCTCCTTGAAGATATCACTGATGTACTCCCGTTCCCTGTCAGGTATGAGCGTCACGGCAGGACGCCCGCCCCCCGGGTGGCTAATAAGCTTGCCGTGAGACCCGCGAACGGCTTATCTCGCGCCGCCCGCGAGGAGCCGACGCGGGGGTGCCCGAGCGGACAAGCGCGGGAGCGGTCCAGAGGGGGCGGAGGCGGCGGGCCGCCCAGACTTAAGATCCGCTGCCTCAGGGCTCCGCGGGTTCGAATCCCGCCCCCCGCACGCGAGGGGCTGCGCTTCGCTTTTATCGGGCGGCCGCTCACATGGCACGTGCTGGAGCGGATATTCTACCCGAGGAGCATCGCGGTCGTCGGCGCGTCGCGCGACAGGGCGAAGGTCGGCAACGTGATCCTGAGGAACATCGCGTCGACGTTCACAGGCAGGATATACCCTGTGAACGACAAGGCCGACTCGGTCGAGGGGATGAGGGCCTTCAGGCGGCTCTCCGACATAGGGGAGCCCGTCGACCTGGTCGTGGTCAGCGTGCCCAGGGAGGAGGCTGTGGCGGTCATCGAGGAGGCCGGCTCCGCGGGCGCGGGGGGCGCAATAGTCATCAGCTCCGGGTTCCGCGAGGTGGGCGGGGAGGGCGCGCGGCTGGAGGAGGAGCTGAAGGCCGCGGCCAGGAAGCACGGCCTGAGGTTCTTGGGGCCGAACACGATGGGCATAGTGACGCCCACGTTCAACGCGACGTTCACCTACGTGGAGGTCAAGCACGGCGGCATGGCCATAGTGGCGCAGTCTGGAGGGATGGGGGCCTACATGCTGACGTGGGCGCAGAGGACGGGGACCGGCCTCAGCTACTTCGTCGGCCTGGGGAACCAGGCGGACGTGTCGGAGGTGGACGTCCTCAGGTTCCTCGCGGAGGATCCGGAGACTCGGGCGATCTTCGTTTACCTGGAGGGTGTATCCGACGGGGACAGGTTCCTCGCGGAGGTGCCAGAGGTGACCCGGAGGAAGCCCGTCGCCTTCCTGAAGGGCGGCGCGAGTGAGGCGGGGGCGGCGGCCGCGAGCACCCACACGGGCAGCCTGGCCGGCTCATATGAGCTGTTCAGGGCAGCCGTCAGGACCGTGGGCGGCATCTTCGTGAGCGACCTCCACGACCTGCTGAACCTCGCTAAGGTCATAGGCTCGAGCGAGCCGATCAACGAGGAGGTGCTCGTGTTGACGAACTCGGGCGGCCATGGGGTCCTAGCGATGGATGAGATCTCCAGGAACTCCCTGGCCCCCGCGAGGGTGCCCCAGAGGGTCCAGGCGGAGCTCGCCTCGGTGCTCCCGAAGCACGCGTCGCCCAGGAACCCGCTGGATCTGGGCGGCGACGCGGGCGCCGACAGGTACTCGGAGGCGCTGAGGCTTGTGCAGGACCTCAGCTGCACGAAGCTGGTGATCGTCCAGGCCCTGGCCACCGTCAGCTGCGTCGAGGTCGCCAGGGTCATGCAGCGCTTCAGGGGCAAGGGGCTCGTGGGCGTGCTCATGGGGATGGACGAGGGCGCCGCGGCCCGCATCCTCGACGCTGCGGGGATCCCCGCCTTCCACTTCCCCGAGGACGCGATAAGGGCCATATCGATGTACCTGAGGAGGAGGGAGCCAGCGATCAAGGTGAGGGCGGCGGCCCCCCTCAAGGGCGCGCTCGAGATAGTCAGCGGGAAGCAGTACTTGAGGGACGAGGACGCGTTCAGGGTCCTGGAGCTCTACGGCGTCGGGGTGCCCCCGTGGGCCGTCGTGGAGGACCCCAGGTCCGCCGCCGACGCCGCGGAGCGCATAGGCTACCCCCTCGTCATGAAGATATCCCCGGATGCGCCGACCCACAAGACCGAGGTGGGGGGCGTCCGCCTGAACGTGGAGAGGGGCGATGTGGAGAAGCGGTTCGCGGAGCTGAGCGCCATCTCAAAGCGCGTGCTCCTGCAGAGGCAGCTGAGCGGCGTGGAGGTCTTCGTGGGCGGCGTGAACGATCAGGTGTTCGGCCCCGCCGTGCTCGTGGGGCTTGGGGGGATCTACGTGGAGGTCCTGAGGAGCGTCAGCTACGGGCTGTCGCCGGTCTCTGAGGAGGAGGCCATGGAGATGATGAGGGAGAGCAGGGTCCTCGACGCGCTCACGGCCAGGAAGAGGGGATATGATGTGGGGTCCGTCGCCCGCACCATATCTAGGATCTCCGGGATGATAGTGGACCTTGGGATCAAGGAGCTCGACATAAATCCCCTGATAGTCAATGAGGAGGGAGCGTTCGCGGTGGACGTGCGGATCAGGATGTGAGCTCCATCACTCGATGGCCAGCATTGTCAGGGTGGATCTGACGTTGGGTATCCTGCGGATCCTCCAAGTTATGATGTCCTTCAACTTCTCCTGGCTGTCCGCCTCTATCTTGATGAGCGTGTCGTAGACCCCGTAGACCCTGTGAGCCTCCTTGATCTCGGGTATCGACCTCAACTCCTCGAGGACCTTCTCCTCCTTGCCTGGCTCAACATTCAATAGCACGAACGCGAGCGGCATACCACTTCAGATAGTACTAGCGCTTTACTAAAAACATTTCGCTGGAGCGGAGCCCCGATCGCGGCCGCCCATGGAACAGCGGGCCGGCTCGCCGCGGGGGCCCCGAGCCCGGGCGCGGCCTCCATGGATTGTGAGCTGTGAATCGACATGCCCAATGGGCCGTTTAACCCCTCCATTTCCACTGAAGCTCCTGGAAATGGGGAGATCACGGTGTGAAGCCCCTCAGAATCGATCACCCCTCCATTTCCACTGGAGCACGTGGAGATCGATCATGCATTAGAAGACTCAGTGGTGAATGTCCCAGGAGGTCTCCATGTGCAGACCCCACTACATCATTTGTTCACTCATTCACATGTGAAATGATATAAGGCCCCTCCTCGCTCAGGGACTGCCGATTGCCCGGCGCCGGCGGCGAGCGTGCCAGGATAAAGTCCGTGAGGGTCATAGTCAGGGACGTCTATGATAGGGAGACGAGCCTGGAGATCAAGGGGAGGATTGATGAGGAGAGCCTGAATTATTTGATAAATAATTTGAAATTATTGGTGAGTGGAGGCGCGCAGGCCTCGGATGAGCAGGGTGAATCGAATACTTATTACTCGAAGCTGCGGGGGCTGGTGGCGCGCTACCTCAGGAGTGGTTACTTCACTTCACTGCAGGTCCGCGAGCTCTATAGGGAGATGTATAATGAGGACCTCAAGTTGACCACTATCTCAACCTACCTCGGGCGCATGGTGTCCGATGGCCTGCTCAGGAGAATACGTTATGGTAAGAAATGGATTTATGAATTTGTTGATAATGTTCTGGAGGAGGCCGCTGAGGAGGAATAGGGGACCCGCACCCCATCCCTTCCAGTGGAGTCGCCGGGATCACATATCATTGATCATGTGAGATTGTTGGGACAAATGGGACAAATTGGTCTAATATTTTTCAGTTAATGGATTAATATAATTTACATTTGGATTTAAAAGCTTCCAGAGGAAATAAGGGTATCATCATGGAATTCGAGGGCGCTCCAGTGGAAGGTGTGGGGGAGGGGGGCGCCGCGGGCGACGTTCTTGACAAAATATTTAATAATATTATGAAATCAAACTCAATATTCACGAACCGCGATGCGCTGCGCAACGACTACATCCCCGATCGCATACTCTTCAGGGACGATGAGATAGCCCAGCTGGGTCAGATGCTGGCCCCCATCCTGAGGGGCAACAAACCATCCAACATCTTCCTCTATGGTAAGACGGGCACGGGGAAGACCGTCGTGGCGAAGTATGTTATGAGGAAGCTGAACGAGAGGATCTCACAATTAAAACTCAACACAAAATTTATATATGTGAATGCCAGGCTGGCGTCGACCCAATACAAGGTCCTGGTGGAGCTCGGATCCCAACTCGACATCTCCATACCCTTCACGGGCCTCTCGCTGAGCGAGGCCTCGTCGAGGATATTCGATAAGTTGAGGAGGGATGGCGTGAACGTCGTGTTGATATTCGATGAGATCGATTACATAGTCAAGAACTACGATGATAACATACTATACGAGCTCACAAGGGCCAACAACGAGCTCCTGGGCGGCAACTTCGTGTCAATAGTGGGGATATCCAACGATCTGAAATTCAAGGAGTACTTGGACCCGAGGGTTCTGAGCAGCCTGTCCGAGGAGGAGATAGTGTTCCCGCCGTACACGGTGGACGAGCTGGAGGCCATATTGAGGGACCGCGTGAAGCTGGCCTTCAGGCCGGGGGTGGTCTCCGAGGCCGCGCTGAAGCTCTGCGCCTCCTTGGCCGCCGCCGAGCATGGGGACGCCAGGAGGGCCGTGGACCTGCTCAGGGTGGCTGGGGAGCTCGCCGAGCGGGAGGGCAGCGAGGAGGTCTCCCCTGACCACGTGACGAGGGCTTCTAAGAGCATAGAGCGCGATCGCACCTACGAGGTCGTGAGGAGCCTGCCGCTCCACGCCAAACTAATACTGGCGGCGGCGTTATCAGTGCCCGACGAGACGAACACGGGCAGGCTCTACTCGAATTACGCGCTCATGGCCAAGAGGCTCGGGATAGAGCCCCTCACCCAGAGGAGGATAAGCGGCATACTGAGCGAGCTGGACGTGCTCGGCATCATAAACGCCCCGGTCGTGAGCAGCGGCCGCTTCGGCAGGTCCAAGAGGATAAGGCTCGCGGTCCCGAGGGACGCGGTCGCCCGCGCGCTGAGGGAGGACGAGCTGATCTCATCGATCCTATGAGGGGAGCGGCCCCCGCCACAGCACGTCGAGCGTGGACAAGTCCACGACGGCCACTGTGGGGACGTGGGGCCCCCGGGGATTCCTCCAGGAGGGCGTCGAGAGGAGGAGCATGTTGTCCGACTTCAGGGCGTCCGCCATGTGGGTGTGCCCCGCGTGGAAGATGTTGGGCAGGTAGTGGATCTCCAGCCCCTCGGCGCCGCCCGGGAATATCGCGTAATCCATCGGCCCGAACATCGGGAGGAGGCTCCGCACCGAGAGCAGCTTCCTCATCGCCAGCGTGGGCCTGGCGACCCCCAGCGCTTCCATTGCGCGGTGGATGGTCTGGCCATGGTAGATGAGGACCCTCAATCCCGACATGAGGACCGTTGACGGGTTGCCCAGGAGGTACGTGTTGGGCACGTCCTCCAGGATGCCCCTGAACCGCCTGTCCAGCGGCGGCTGTGGGAGCGAGGACGGCGCCGCGTCGCACTCGCCGGGCACTATGACCTTCACGGTCGACTCCGGCAGCGCCGAGAGGACGCGCGCCGCCTCCCTGTAGACCGCGCGGGGATCCTCGCACCCGCAGTCGGCGAGGTCCCCATTGACCACCAGGTAGCCCAGGTTCCTGGCCACGTAGCCCTCGAGGAGGCCATCCGTCAGCTGATGGACGAAGCCCTCCAGCCCGCAGTCCTCCCCCGTGCAGTGGAGGTCCGAGAGGAAGGCCGCGTAGGATCTGGCCGCACGCCTGCCGATCCCCGGCCTGAACGCCGTGCCCAGGGCCTCGGCCCGCCTGACGATGATGCGCCTCCCTCTCTCCTCGAGGGTGAAGATGGCTGGCTCGTCGGGGAGCAGCGCCAGGACGTCCCTCTCCGCCTCCCGGCTCACGATAGCCCTTGCGGCCCCCTCCTCGTCCTCGATTATGACCTCGAGGCGCCCGGAGCTCATGCGGCGGTCGAGCAGTATCGCCAGCACCCTCCACCTGTCCCCCCTCCTCCGCCCCTCCGCGGGGCTCAGGTCCGACACCGAGTCGAGGGGCTCCGCCCGCCTGCCGGCGATCGCCCTGGCGGCCCCGAGCCTCCTCAGGAGGTGATTCCTGAACTCCCGCGGGTCGGAGTAGGACGGCGAGAACCTGCCCCCGTCCTCCACCACCAGGAAATCGGGCCCCGGCTCCTCCTCCACGCCCCTCCAATCCCGGGGCCCAGATATTACCAGTTCGCGCCTCGAGCGACTCCTTCAATATTTTTATTTCATAGCACACATGGTGCTCCTGCGCGGGGCGTCCGAATGCCACCCGGCATCGTCGGCCTGCTCTGCGGCGGCCTCTCCACGAGGATGGGCCGCAAGAAGGAGCTGATGCCCTTCCGGGGGCGGCCGCTCCTCAGCGTCGCCGCGGGGTGCCTATCGAGCCTGGGCTACACAGTCTACCTACTCTCCTCGGGATCCGATGCGGAGGCCGTCTCGCAGGCGACGGGCGGCCGCTTCCGGGTGCTGGTGGACGCCCACGACCTCCGGACCCCTCTGAACGGCCTCAGGTCCCTCCTGGAGGAGGTGCCGCCCGGGGACTGCGCATTCCTGCTGGGCGGCGACTCCCCCGTGGTGGACCCCAGGCTGGTCGAGGACTCGCTCCGGCTCTGCCGCCGCGGCTTCCAAGCGGTCCTGCCGCTCTGGAGGGGAGGGAGGGTGGACCCTGTGCACGGGGCGTACTCCCGGTCCATCCGGGACCTCTTGGACGGGGTCCTGAGGTCCGGCGATCCCTCGTTCGCCGGGCTCCTCCGCGAGGCGGGGTCCGTGGCTTTCCTGGAGGCCGAGCGCTACGGGCTGGCGCTCGGCGACGCCGACACCCGCATGGAGTTCACGCTGTTGGAGAGCCTGTACAACGGCCGCGCGTGCGCTGGGGAGAGATTTTAATCCAAGCCGGGCTATGGCTACACGTGGAGCGAATAGCTGAGGGGCTGAGCGGCAGGATCCTGGAGGAGGTCGGCAGGAGGGCCCTCTACCTGGAGATGTGCCCGAACTGTGGGGCGCACATCTCGGACCTGAGGCTGGAGGAGGGGCTGCCATGCGTCGCGTGCTATCCGAATCCCTCGCAGGCGGCGATGAGCGCGCCCGACATAGTCTCCAGGATCAGGGAGGTCACGGCCGAGCTCTCCCGCGCGCGCTCCCTGAGGAGGTACGGGCGCGCCTTCAGGGCGATGTTCAGGCTCGAGGAGTTCAACGCCTTCTTCAGGAAGGCCGTCGGCTACGACCTGTGGACCGTCCAGAGGACCTGGGCATCGAGGGCCCTCTCGGGCCAGAGCTTCGCGATAGTTTCGCCCACCGGCACGGGCAAGACGGTCTTCGGCATGGTACTCTCGCTCTACCACGTCGCGCGCCTCAGGAAGTCCCTGAGGAGGGGCGAGAAGGCCTACATGGTGTTCCCATCCTCGTTCCTGGTGCAGCAGGCCAGGGACAGGATACAGTCGTTCGCCGAGAGGCTCGGGATCAGCGTCCGCGTCCTCGCGTTCGCGGGCACCGACCATGAGAAGTCGCTCGAGAGGCTGGAGTCGGGGGACTTCGACATCCTGCTGACCACCAACCAGTACCTGTCGAGGAACTTCGACCGCATATCGGGGAAATCCTACGGGCTGATCTTCGTCGACGACGTGGACTCGATGCTCAGGGCCAGCAGGAACATAGACCGCGTGCTCGCGCTGATAGGCTTCAGCCAGGACGACATCGCGCGCGCGTACGAGCTCATAAGGGCGAGGAGGGAGTACGTCCGCGCCCTGTCCGCCAAGGACGAGAGCGCGATGAGGGAGGCGCAGGCCAGGATCGCCGAGCTCTCAGCCGCCCTCAGGAAGGCGCGGAGGAGGGTCAGGGGCCTCCTGCTGCTCTCATCCGCTACCGCCCGGCCCAAGGGAACGAGGGTCAGGCTGTTCAGGGAGCTGCTGGGGTTCGAGGTCGGCAGGCAGAGCGAGATGCTCAGGAACGTCGTCGACGTATACGCGGCGCCCGGCGACGGGATGGAGGCCGCCGTGGTGGAGTACGTGAGGTCGCTGGGGCCGGGCGGCCTAGTCCTGGTTCCCATGGACGCCGGCGTGGAATACGCGTCCCGCCTCTCCGATGCCCTGAACGCCGCGGGCGTGCGGTCCGCCTCCACGGCCTCCAGGGACCGGTCGCTCCTGGAGAGGTTCGCCCGCGGCGAGTACGACGTACTGGTCGGGGTCGCGTCCTACTATGCCAAGCTCGTCAGGGGCCTCGACCTGCCCGAGAGGATAAGGTACGTCCTGTTCGCGGGCGTGCCGCGCTTCCGCTACAGGCTGGATGGACGCACATACAACCCCGCGCAGCTGGTGCAGATGCTGACGGAGGTGCGCAGGGTGATCCAGCGCGGCCGCGCGGCCGCCGAGCTGGACCGCGTGATCGAGGCCCTATCCCGCTACCTCCGCACGCTGCCCTGGGCGGCGATAAAGCGCGCGATGGAAGAGGTGGAGTCCGGGGCCTCCCCCGGCAGGGGCCTCCCGCGCTACATCGCCAGGGCGTCCGAGCTCGCCGCCAGGTACTACTCGAACGAGGGCATCCTGCAGAAGATATACGAGGGCGGGCGCGTGGTCGTGAGGTCCGAGGGCGGGGTCAAATACCTGCTCGTCCCGGACGTGCTCACGTACATCCAGGCCTCCGGGCGCGCCTCGAGGCTCTTCGCCGGCGGGATCTCGAAGGGGCTCGCCCTGACGCTGGTGGACGACGAGCGGCTGATGCGCGCCCTGGAGGTCCAGGGGCGCACGCGCTACGACCTGAAGTGGAAGGACATCTCTGAGGTCGACCTCAGGTCGGTGATGGAGGAGGTGGACCGCGACCGCGAGACCATACGTGGCCTGCTGGAGGGGCGCGCGCCGCTCGGGGCGAAGCCCCCGATGAGGTCCGCGCTCCTGCTCGTGGAGTCCCCCACGAAGGCCCGCACAATAGCGTCGTTCTTCGGGCGTCCCGCGGTCAGGATCGTCGGGGAGGGCTTCAGGGTGTACGAGGTGGCCACCGGCGGCCTCCTCCTCGGCGTCGCGGCGACGAAGGGCCACCTGTTCGACCTCGTGACCGACGCGTCGCCGCCGACCCCCGATGGCGCCACGAACTTCTACGGCGTGCTATCCGTGCCGGACTCCAGGTTCGTCCCCGTGTACGGCCCCATAAAGCGCTGCGCGAAGTGCGGAACGGTCTTCGTGGGCGGGGACAGGTGCCCGAGGTGCGGCTCCAAGAGCTTCACCAGCACTAGGTCGACGATAGACGCGATACTCTCGATAGCTCCGGAATACGACTTGGTCCTCCTGGGGACGGATCCCGACGCTGAAGGGGAGAAGATCTCCTGGGACCTGAGCAACCTCCTGCGCGGCTTGGTCCCCGAGGTCAGGAGGGTCGAGTTCCACGAGGTGACAAAGTGGGCGCTCGAGGAGGCCCTGGCGTCCCCGAGGGACGTAAACGAGAAGCTCGTCGAGGCGCAGCTCGTGAGGAGGATAGAGGACAGGTGGATAGGGTTCGAGCTGAGCAAGAGGCTGCGCGAGGCGTTCGCCGGGCGCATAAGGGATCGCTACGGGCTATCGGCCGGCCGCGTCCAGACGCCGGTCCTGGGCTGGATAGTGAGGCGCGCCGACGAGTACCTGCGCAGCTGGAGGAAGATGCTAGTCGTCGTGATCGGAGAGAACATGTCAATCGTCGTCAGGGAGGACGAGGCGAACATCGATGAGGTGAAGCGCGCCGTCGACTCCGCCGGCATACGGGTCGTCGACGCGAGGTCCGAGGAGAGGGAGCTGAACCCGCCGCCCCCGTTCACGACGGACTCCCTGCTGGCGGAGGCGACCCGCTACCTGAGGGCGTCCGCTGACCAGGTGATGCGCCTGGCCCAGGACCTGTTCGAGGCGGGCCTCATAACGTACCACAGGACGGACAGCACGTACGTCTCCGATAAGGGGATCTCCATAGCCAGGGAGTACGTGGAGGAGAACTTCGGGCCGGAGGAGTTCCACCCCAGGAAGTGGGGGAACCCGGGCACGCATGAGTGCATAAGGCCGACCCGTCCTCTGGATTCGGCGGGGCTCTCGGAGGCGCTCAAGTTCGCCCCCACGGGCGCAAGGCTCACGGACGCCCACATGAGCCTCTACTCCCTGATATTCAACCGCTTCATCGCCAGCCAGATGGCGCCGGCCGTCGTAGAGTGGAGGTCCGTCACGCTGGAGCTCGGCCCGCTCAGGAAGGTCCTGGAGGGGATCGCGGGGTACAGGCGCCGCGGGTTCGCGGCGATCCACCAGCCCAAGTATCCGGAGGCCCCGCCGTTCAACCCCGGCGACACGGTGAGGGTCTCCTACTCCGTCGTCAAGTACGGGCCCACCGTGTACCTCTACAGGCAGGGCGACATCATATCGATGATGAGGGAGCGCGGGATAGGGAGGCCCTCGACGTACGCCAAGATCCTCCAGACGCTCCTGGAGAGGCGCTACGTGTACGTCGGGCCCGGCGGTGGCTTGATCCCGAGCAAGAAGGGGACTTCCGTCTATTCCTACCTCGCCTCGAAGTTCCCCGCGGTAATCTCCGAGGAGAGGACGAGGCAGCTCGAGGAGAAGATGGACAGGGTGGAACAGGGGGACGTCGACTACCAGTCGCTCCTGAGGGAGCTCCACTCGGAGATCGCGTCCCTCCCTAGCTGACCTCGATCCTCTTGGCGCCTCCCGTCCTCAGCTCATCCTCGAGCTGTGATATCTTCCATTCGATCGCGCGGATGAGCTCGGAGTTATCGTAGTACTCCAGCCTGTTCCCGCACTCCGGGCACGTGAACATGAGCTCCATGGCCTCCTCGAACGTCCTCTTGGGGCAGGTCGCGCTCCCGCAGTGGTAGAACTGGTGGGACCTCTCGTACTCCAGCTTCGCCCTCAGCTTGCTCACCAGCCTCCTCTTGACGGTCGCCAGGAAGACCTCGGCGCCCTCCGGCTGCACCCTCCACCTGTACACGTACCACTCGCGCTTCGGGTCGCGCACCCTCACCGCGTAGATCAGCGACCTGCCCTGCAGCTCGTACAGGACCTTCCTCACGCGGTTTATCTTGAGCCCCGTCGCGCTCGCCAGCTCCTCGTCGCTCGACTCCGGGTTGTTCAGGAGGGCCCTGGCCACCTTGACGAACTCCTCGCCGCCCAGCAGGCTGGCCACCTTGACGAACGAGTCCTCATACTCCAGCTTGGGCACGATCCACATATAGTGCCCCCGGAAATATCCCTTTCCATGATGCCCGGCGGGGTCTACGTGCTCAGGATGGGTCACAGGGCCGGCCGCGACAAGAGGGTCACCACGCACGTGGCGCTGGCGTCTATGGCCCTCGGGGCATCGGGCGTGATCCTGAGCGGCGACGAGGACCCCGGCCTCATGGAGAGCGTTACCAAGGCGAGGGACCACTGGGCCCCCGGCTTCCTCGTGGAGTACTCGAAGGGTTGGCGGGAGCCCGTTGAGCGCGCCAGGGAGGCCGGGCTGGCGATAGTCCACCTGACCATGTACGGGGTGGAGCTCGAGTTCCTCCTGGAGGGGCTGAGGGCGCTCGCGCGCTCCCGCGGGCTCCTTGTCCTGGTGGGCGCCGGCAAGGTGCCCCGCGAGGTCTACAGCGCCGCCGACCTGAACGTGGCCGTCACCCACCTGCCGCACTCGGAGGTAGCGGCGCTGGCCGTCCTGCTCCACGAGCTCCTCGGGTTCAGGGGCCAGCGCGGCTCCCCCGGCCCCGTGCTCCCCCAGCTGCGCGGGAAGCTCGCGCTCCCGCGGGGAGCTCGGCCTCCAGCCCCAGGATCTCCCGGATCCTCCTCCTGAGCTCCTCCAGCCCCAGGCCCTCCCTCGCCGATATCGCCACGTAGTCGCCGATGCCCAGCTCCTCGGCCAGGCCCGCGGCGCCCCCCGCCCCGACGACGTCCACCTTGTTCAGCACGTGCAGCACGCGCCGCTGCTCGACGGAGAGCTCCTGCAGTATCTCGATGGACGTTGAGTACTTGCGGGCCGCGATCTCTGGATCGTCCGACGCGTCTATGACCAGCAGCACCGCATCCGCGTAGCTCAGCTCCTCGAGCGTCGAGTGGAAGGCCTCTATCATGTAGTGAGGGAGTCCGCTCAGGAACCCGACCGTGTCCGTGAGGAGCGCGCGCCTCCCATCGCCCAGCCAGATGGTCCTGGTGGTCGTGGTGAGGGTCGTGAACGCGCGGCCCGTCACTGGCCTCCTCTCGTTCGAGAGGGCGTTGAAGAGGGTTGTCTTGCCGGCCCCCGTGTGGCCCGCCAGCGAGATGAGGGGCATCCCCCACCTCCTCCTGCCCTGCCTCTGCACCTCCCTGTGCCTGCGGTACCGCTCGAGCTCCTCCAGGATCCTCCCCCGCATCCTCCTGATGTGGTCGTAGTACTTCTCGACCTCGTACTCGCCGTAGCCGTAGAGGCCCGGCTGCTCCCCCATCCTGACCCTCCTTATCAGCTCCTTCAGGCGGGGCAGCTCGTACGTCAGCTCGGCCAGCTTCACCTGCAGCTTGGCCTCCGGGGTCCTCGCGTTGCGCGCGAAGATCTCCAGCACGAGCTTGTCCCTGTCGAGGATGCTGAGGCCGGACTCCTTCATTGCGTTGAAGGCCTGCGAGGAGCTCAGGCTCCCATACATTATGATGGCCTCCGCCCCGGCCTCCCTCGCGCGCTCGAAGACCTCCTCGGCCTTCCCGCTCGAGATCCCGAGGCGCCCCTCCCCCACCCTCCTGGCGCGCTCTATTTCCACGACCTCGTAGCCGGCCGACTCCGCCAGCTCTATGGCCTCCGAGGGGTCCTCCTCCCTCCCTACGACCAGCAGCGCCCTCCTCACGTCTCGAGCTCGTCCATCCTTGCCAAAATCCTTATCCTGAGTATCCCCTCCAGCCGCCTCGCCGTCTGCACGTCGGGCCTGAACCTGCCGGACTCCACCTTGCTTATGACCGACGCCTTCAGGCCGGCCTTCGCCGCCAACTCCTCCTGCGTCAGCCCCAGCCGCTCCCTCGCCTCCTTGACTAGCCTGTGGTAGTCCGGGACCAGGATCAGCTCCTCCAGGTCCTCGTCCCTGCTGCCCCTCGCCCCGGGCCCGGGGGCGTGCCTCTGGGTTCCCGGGGCGGGCGCCCGCGCGCCGGGGGTGTACGGCTTGCCCAGCTTGGCGCACTCGCTGCACACCCTCATGACCGCGCCCTCTATCACGACTAGGTATGGCTTCCCGTAGATGGCCCTGCCGCAGACCTCGCAGCGCTCCACGCCCGCATCCGGAGCGCCGGACTTATATTAAAGAGATGGTAGAAAACCTCGCCATTCATGGCGGGAATGCCTTAAAGGGCGATGCCCCTATTCCTTCCGATGCCCGCCGTGGGGTTCCGCTTCAGGGCGTACACCGATCAGCGGACGTCGGGGGCGCTAAAGGCCCGGTTGAGGCTGGCATGTGAGATCCACAATGCCCTGCGGCGGGCGGGCACGGATCTCCACCGCAGGAACGGGAGGGGACTGACCCTCACGGAGCTGAGGCGATTGGCGCTGGACCTGAGGAAGCGGAGCGAGTACTACCAGCGGCTCCGCTCCTAGGTGGCGCAGGGGATCGCCGACCGGTTCCACGGCGCCAGGCGGAGGTTCCGCGAGGGCGTGCTACAAGCGCGGATTCGTGAGAGCGGATCTGACGCCGGCGCTCGAAAACCCTGTCGCCCGGCCCGCGGCTGGAGGGTCGATCGCGACTACAACGCGTCCCTCAACATATTGAGGAGGGCAGGGTGGGAGCCGCCCGTAGCGCCTGTGGAGCTCCGCCCCCTGCCCGCGGCCCTCGGCCGCGGGCAATGTGGGGCAGTGAAGCGGGAAGCCTCACCCTGAAGGGCGGGGCAGCTCACAGGCCTGCCGATCGCCGGCGGGCGCCCCTTAAATAGGCCCCCCGGGGGTCCATCGCGTGCCCCCGGATCGCCCCGGCCCCGAATGGTACTGGCGGAGCCTCAGGGACAAGGTGCTCTACGAGTACGGCGTCGACATCGGGGGGCTCCTCGACCCCGGCCAGCTGGAGTTTGTCCCCTCGTCCAGGAACCCCATCAGGTTCCTGCGCGTCGGGATCCGGGGGGGCCCTCACCTGGCGGCGCTGAGGGAGGACGGGAGCCTGGCGATCAGCATGGAGTTCGCCCGGATCCTCATGAGGTCCCCGGAGTTCCTGGAGAGCTGCGTCGTCGTGGACGGCGAGTCCGTCGAGTTCGTGCGCGGCGGGATGTCAGTCATGTCCGGCCACGTCGCCCGCGTGGGCAGGAACGTGTCCCTGGGCATGGACGTGTGCGTCCTGTCCCCAGAGGGCGAGCTGATAGCCGTCGGCACCTGCTCGCTGCCGCCCAAGCTGGCGGCATCGAGGTCCGGCCCGTTCGTCAGGGTCCGCGCGCACGCCGGGCCCAGGCGCGCTCGAGGGGCGCCGCCGGCGCCCGGCCGCTCGAGGTATATCATCCTGACGTACATCCTGGACCCGCAGAAGTCGCAGGTGCCGCCGTCCTTCCCCACGTAGTCGCCCTGCTGGAAGTTGCGCTTCAGCCTGACCCCGCACCTCGGGCACTCCTCCACGGTGACCAGGAACTCCGGGGAGGCCACGCCGGCGCCCGGCGGCTCGGAGTATTAACGGTTACCTCGGCGCTCGTCGCGCCTGCGAGTCGTGACGACCACGCCGTCCTCCCTCACGAATATCGTGTGCTCGAACTGCGCGACCTGGGCGCCGTTCGCCTCCACCAGAGTCCTGTACTCCTGGACTATGCCCATGGACACGAGCGCCCTCAGGGCATCGAGGGCGCCCTCCCCGAGGTCCCTCACTATCCACCTGGAGGCGAAGGGCAGACCCCTGTAGCGCTCCCATATGTGGGAGGTCACGCGCGCCAGCGCCGGATCCTTGGGGATCCTCCTCGACGCCAGCCTGAATATGTTGCTCGGCGAGGAGTCGATCACCCTCCCCGCCCCCTCCCTGGGCACCAGGAAGGGTTCGAGCGCGTAGGCGCCCATGGGCTCGAACCTTCCGGGCGCGTCCGCGTCCACGTTGGGCACCGATACGCCCGTGTGCAGCTCGAACCGGCCCAGCCTGTGGCCCGCCAGGTTGACCACGGGCCTGAGCCCGAGGGCGCGCGCGTACTCCTCCACCGCCCCGCCGAACCTCCTCAGGGGGACCCCCGGCGCTATCCTGGATATCCCCCGGTTGAGCGCCTCCCTCGTCGCCTCGACGAGCCTCTCGTTCTCGCCGGTCCACGCCAGCGAGATGGCGGTGTCCGCTATGTAGCCGTCGACGTGCGCCCCCAAGTCCACCTTCACTATGCTCCTGCCGTCGATCCTCAGCCTGTCCCCCGGCGCTGGGGTGTAGTGCGCCGCCACGGGCCCCTGCGATATGTTGCAGGGGAAGGCCGGCTCGGCCTCCCTGGATATCGCCTCCTCGAGCTCCTCGCAGACCTCCAGCGCGCTCCTCCCGTCCTCGACTATCCTCGCGGCCCTCTCGAGCGCGGCTGCGGCCGCCCTGCCGGCCCGAAGGTACATCTCGAGCTCCTCCGAGCCCCCGCCGCCCGCGCCCACGCCAACTCTTTAACGCGCGCTCCTAAAACCTTTGGCGTGATGCGTAGGTACAGGCGGGTGGCGATCGGGGGCACGTTCGACCCCTTCCACAGGGGGCACCGCACCCTCATAGACGCGGCGTTCTCGCTCGGGGACGAGGTCGTGATAGGGGTGAGCTCCGACGAGCTGGCGCGGAGGATGGGGAAGGCGCCCGACCGCACTTTCGGGGAGCGCGCGTGCGAGCTCCTCGAGTACCTGGAGTCCAAGTACCGCGACCGCGTCTACTCACTGCACAAGCTGGACGACCCCTTCGGCCCCCTGGCGAGCGATCCGAGCATAGAGGCGCTGGTCGTGAGCCCCGAGACCGAGGGGAGGGGGAGGGCCGCCAACGAGATCAGGAGGTCCAGGGGGCTCAGGGAGGTCGACATAATCAGGATGGACTTCGTGCTGGCGGAGGATGGGGAGCCCATAAGCTCCACGCGCATAAGGAGGGGCGAAATAGACAAGGAGGGCAGGATCCTGGAGGGCGCGGAGCGAGGGATGGGCTTGGGGGTCGATTCGCTGCACCCGCTCGAGAGGAGGGTCCTGGCGGCGCTCAGGGGTTCGGGGGGGCCGCTCGACGTGGACGGGATAGCGGCGGCGTCCGGCCTCTCCCCGGACCAGGTGCGCAGGGCCGTCGAGTGGCTGAGGTCGAAGGGGATGGTCCGCGTCGAGTGGGAGGTCCGCAGGGTGGCCGTCCCGGGCCCCGAGGCGCGCAGGATCCTCGAGGAGGGCCTGCCCGAGGACAGGCTGCTCAGGGAGCTGGAGTCCTCGGGGGGCGAGCTGGGGATCCCCGAGCTGGCGGGGCGCCTGAGGATGGACTCGCAGGAGCTCAGCGCCTCGCTCGGCAGGCTGTCCAGGGGCGGCTACGTCTCGATATCCCGCGGGAGGGTCCGCGCCCTCAGGGGGGAACCCTACTCGCGGATCTCCCTGGACCTCCTCAGGAGGCTGGTGGACGCCGGGGAGCTCCCCCTGGACGGGCTCTCCCCCTCCGAGGCCTCCGCGCTCGACGAGCTCTCGAGGCGCCCGGGGGTGATCGAGGTGCGCGAGGTGCGCCGCGCGCGGGTGTCGCTGGCCGAGGGCGCCCCCGCGCTCCAGCCCGCCGCGGGGTCCGCGGAGGAGGTGACGCAGCTCACCCCGGAGGACATCTCGACCGGCAGGTGGAGGTCCCTGCGCCTCTCGAGGCTCGACGTCGTCTCCCCCGTGCCCGAGATGCACCCGGGCAGGAGGCACGTGATAACCGAGTACGTGAGGCGCGTCAGGGAGATCTTCGCGTCCATGGGCTTCCAGGAGGTCTCGGGCGGCCTGCTGCAGATCAGCTTCTGGAACTTCGACGCGCTCTACACGCCGCAGGACCACCCGGCCAGGGAGCTGCAGGACACCTTCTACATGGACGTGGAGCCCACGGAGGAGCCCCCCGCCGACGTCGAGAGCGCCGTAGCCGCCACCCATGAGAACGGGTGGAGGACGGGCTCCACCGGCTGGGGGTACGAGTGGGACCCCCGCGAGGCCCGCCGCGTGGTCCTGAGGACCCACACGACCGTCCTCAGCGTGAGGGCGCTCCACGCGACGAGGGACTTGCCGGTCGTCAAGCTGTTCAGCGTGGGCGAGGTGTTCCGCAACGAGAAGGTCGACTCCAGGCACCTGGTCGAGTTCCACCAGATAGAGGGGATAGTGAAGTCGCCCGACGCCAACCTGCGCCGCCTGATGGGCTACATATCCGAGTTCTACTCCAGGCTCGGCTTCCGCGACGTGAAGTTCTGGCCGACCTACTTCCCCTACACGGAGCCCTCCCTCCAGGTGATGGTCAGGGTGGGCGGTTCCTGGCTGGAGATGGGCGGAATGGGGATCTTCAGGCCGGAGGTCACGCTGCCGCTCGGGGTGGAGGAGCCCGTGCTCGCCTGGGGGCTCGGGCTGGAGCGCCTGATAATGGTGGACATGGGGATCGAGGACGCGCGCGAGCTCTACGCGAACAGGCTCTCCTGGCTCAGGAGGGTTCCCGCTTGCCGGTCGTGGACGTGGACCTGAGGAGGCTCGCCTCCCTAGTGAGGTGGACCGGCCCGCCGGAGGGCCTGCTGGAGGTCATCCCGTACGCCGGACTCGACATAGAGTCCGCGGACGGCCCGCTCGCGCGCCTCGAGTACAGCCCGAACAGGCCCGACTTCGCGACCGAGTGGGGGATAGCGGCGTACCTGAGGGGCCTGCTCGGCGTCGAGTCTGGCCCCGTGCCGCTCTCGGCGTCCGACTCCGGCGTCACGATCACCGTGGACCCCGGGCTGAGGGGCGTGAGGCCCTACGTGGCGGGGATGGTCGCCCGGGGGCTGAGGCTCGACGGCGAGGCCCTGAGGCAGCTGATAAGGCTCCAGGAGGACCTCCACGAGGGGATCGGGCGCAGGCGCAGGAGGGTGGCCATAGGGCTCCACGACCTCTCCAAGGTGGAGCCGCCGATCCGCTACGAGGCGGTGGGCCCGGGGCACGCGTTCGTGCCCCTGGGCGAGCGGAGGCCCTGGACGGTGGGCGAGATACTGAGCTCGCACGAGCTGGGGAGGAAGTACGGCCAGGCCCTGCCCGCGGCCGGCCCCTACCCAGTGCTCCTGGACTCCGCCGGCCACACGCTGTCGTTCCCCCCGATAATAAATGGCGAGCACACGCGCGTCACGGAGGGGACGGACTCGCTCTTCGTCGACGTCACCGGCACCTCCCTGACGCGGGTACTGGACGCGCTCTCGGTCCTCGCGCTGACGCTCAGCGAGATGGGCGCGCGCCTGGGATACGTTGGCGTGCGCTACGGCCCGCTCTCCATCCGCACGCCCGACCTGTCCAGCCGCGAGCTCCGCCTGTCGGCGCGCCGCGCCTCCTCCCTCCTGGGGCTGGACCTGTCGCCGTCCGACGTTGCCAGGTGCCTCGGGAGGGCCAGGATCGGCGTCCGTGAGGTGACGGGCGACGTCGTCGTGGCGCTGGTGCCCAGGTACAGGTTCGACGTCATGCACGAGGTGGACCTGGTGGAGGAGGTGGCCTACGGGTACGGGTACCCCGGGCTATCGCCCGAGGCGCGGCTCGACCCCGGCGCCGGCGGGATCTCGGAGCAGTCCGCCCTGGAGGAGGCCATGAGGGACGCGGCCATCGGACTCGGGATGCAGGAGGTCGTCACGACGCACCTGACGAGCCGCCGCCTGCTCTACGATCTGATGGGGAGGACCCCGGAGCGCCCGATCAGGGCCCTCTCCAGCAAGAGCGGCGAGCACGAGTACCTCAGGGACAGCCTGCTGCCGGGGCTGCTCTGGGTCCTATCGTCCAACGCGCACGAGGCCTACCCGCAGAGGATCTTCGAGCTCGGCTCCGTTATCTCGGCCGCCGGCGGCGCCGTGAGGGAGCGCCGCAGCCTTGCCTTCGCGATAGCGCACGCGAGGGCGGGCTTCACCGAGGCCAAATCCGCGCTCAACGCCCTGGTGGCCTCCCTCCTGGGGGCCGAGCCCTCCTACTCGCCATCGGGGTGTCGGCGCCCGCTCATCGAGGGCAGGTGCGCCTCCGTCTCGCTCGGGGGGCGCGAGCTGGGGATCGTAGGCGAGGTGGACCCCTCGGTCCTCTATTCGCTGGGGATCCAGGTGCCCGTGTCCGCCGCCGAGCTGGACGCGGACGCCCTGATGGACCTCTGCCGCGACCGCCGGGGGGCTCGCCAAGGTTAAATCGATCCCCCTCCCCCGAGCGCCAGCCCCGTCGGAGGGGCCCGGCGAGCAGCGGCTAGCCGTGACCCGGGGCCGTCAGGGGCGGGGCACAACCATTTATATCGGGTGGGGGGATCTGATACCGCGTATTGCGCGCATCGACGTACAGGAGCTCGCCCGACGAGCTGAGGTCCAGGCTCCAGGGGCTGATCCGCGAGCTGAACGACGAGGCCTCGAGGGGCGCCGTGGTGCTCGTCGAGGGGCCCCGCGACGAGGCGGCCCTGCGCGCCGCGGGTTACTCGGGCCCGCTGATCAAGGTCAAGGCGCTCGGGGGGCGCGCGAGGTCGCTGGGCGAGACCCTGTCCTCGGAGTACAGGAAGGCGGTGCTGCTCGTCGACTTCGACCGCGAGGGATCCAAGCTGGCGGTGCACATCCGCAGGCAGCTCTCCTTCTACGGCGTCGAGGTCGACGTGAGGTTCAGGGAAAGCTTTTTTGAAGCGTTCTCCGGCGAAGTCCGCGAGGTGGAGTCCCTTAGGAGGTTCACTGAGGAGGGATCGGAGGGTGCCGGATTCCAGTGGATATAAATACTTGGTGAAGATAGAGTTCCAGGTCGACGGGCCCGTCGACAAGCCCGACGTCGTCGGCGCGATCTTCGGCCAGACCGAGGGGTTGTTCGGCCCGGAGCTCGACCTGAACGAGCTGCAGAGGGGATGGCGCATAGGCAGGATAGAGATAAGCCTGCGCCGCTCCGACTCGCGCGTCACCGGCGAGGTCCACATACCCGCGAACACCGACATAGCGGAGGCGGCGCTCATAGCCGCTGCCCTGGAGACCATAGACAAGGTGGGGCCCTACCAGGCCAAGTTCAGGCTGAAGGAGATAGAGGACGTCAGGGCGGCGCGCCGGAAGCAGGTGGTGGAGAGGGCGAAGGAGATATTGAAGGAGTGGTCGTCCAAGGCGATAAGCGAGGGCGAGGACGCCCTCAGGGAGGTCTATGAGGCGCTGAAGCCCACGCGGCTCGTGTACTACGGGCCGGAGCAGCTGCCGGCCGGGCCCGGCGTCTACAACTCGGACACCGTGATAGTTGTCGAGGGAAGGGCCGACGTGATAAACATGCTAAGGGCGGGCATAGAGAACGTGGTCGCGATAGGAGGCGCGCGGGGGGTCCCGGAGTCCATAATACAGCTGGGCAAGACGAAGAAGCTCATCGCCTTCCTCGACGGCGACAGGGGAGGCGACATGATACTGAGGGACCTGCAGTCCAAGGTGGAGCTGGTGAAGGTCTACCGGGCCCCGCAGGGGAGGGAGGTGGAGGAGCTGACCCCCGAGGAGATACGCCACATACTGAGGGAGGAGGCGCCGCCCGCGACCGCGCAGGCGCAGGCGCAGGCGGCCGCCGTCCAGCGGCTGCAGCCGCAGCTGCCTCAGGCGCTGCAGCAGGTGGCCCTCCAGCTGATGAAGGACCTCGAGGGCACGCTCGAGGCCGTGCTGCTGGACCAGTCCTTCTCGCAGTCCTCCAGGGTGCCGGTGAGCAGGCTGTACCAGACGATCCAGGAGTCCAGCGGGATAAAGGCGGTCGTGTTCGACGGGATAGTGACCCAGAGGCTGGTCGACGCGGCCGCATCTAAGGGCGTCGGATTCCTGATAGGATCCAGGGTGGCGGATGGCGTGAAGGCGCCGGAGGGGGTGGTGATCCTCTCCTTCGGCGACCTCAAGCCGCTGGAGGCCCAGGCGGCCGGCGGCCAGTGATGCCCTGCGGCTACGCCTGCTACCTGCTAATACTCCTCGTCTCATGGCTCTCGGTCTACCTGGCGCTCAGGGGGAGGTCCAATAGCCTGGGCGCCAGGGGCGTGACCCTCGGCCCCCTCTACCTCATCCTCAACTCGCGCTCCCTGGGATCCGCCCTGGAGCGCTCGCTCGGAGGCCGCCGCCGCGCCTCCCTCCTGATATCCGCGTCCCCCGCGATCTCCCTGGCCCTGATGGGGTACGCGCTCTACTTCCTCTCCGAGAACATGCTGCGCTACTTCCTGGCGCCCTCCGGCTTCTCCGCGGTCGTGCCGCTGATACCTTTCGTCACGCTGAGGAGCGCCCCCCTGATCGCCATGTTCTTGGCGGCTGTCCCCCTGCTCGTGATACCCCACGAGCTGTCGCACGCCCTCGCCGCGGCCAACCGCGGCATAAGGATCAGGGGCGCCGGGCTGATCCTGCTGGCCCTCCTCCTCGGGGCTTTCGTGGAGCTCGACGAGGAGTCCTTCAGGAGGGCCGGCTGGAGGGACCGCGCCGCCACCGCGGCGGCCGGCCCCGCGGCGAACGCTGCCATCGCCGCCGCCCTGCTCGCTCTGATGCTCACCCAGCCGCTCTCCTACCTCTACCTGCCGGCCGGCGCCGCCGCCCCGTTCTACAGGCCTGGGCCCGGCGTCCTGGTGGCCGGGGTCGTGCCGGGGTCCCCGGCGCAGGCGGCCGGCATCTCGCCCGGGGACGTCATACTCTCGGTCAACGGCACGGAGCTGCGCGGCGTGCGGGACCTCGCGGCCCTGAACCTGAGCGCCGGGGAGCTGGTGGTGCTGGGCGTCGAGCGCTCAGGGCGCGAGATCACGGTCCCCGTGCGCGTCGGGAACGTGTCGGGGCGGGCGATGATCGGGGTCTACGTCGCCGACGACATGGTCCCCAGGTTCCCGCTGCCTTACCTGGGGCCCTCCGCGGACTACGCTCTGGCCTGGCTCTTCACGCTGTCCTTCGCCGTCGCCGCCTTCAACGCGCTCCCCATTCCGCCGTTCGACGGCGCGATGCTCGCGGACGCGCTCCTGGAAGCCGGGCTGAGGGACGGCGCGCGCAGGCGCGCGGTCCTCCTCCCGGTCTATGCGGCCTCGGCGCTGCTCCTCGCGGGGAACATCGCGCTCTCCCTGGCGCGCTTCGGCATCCCCCGGCTCCGAGGGATCGTGCGGTGGGCAAATATCCCGGGTCCCCCTCGGAGGCCCCGTGGACGCGTGCGACGTCTGCGGTGCCCCGGCGGCGCACGTCATAGAGCGCTCCGGCCGCCGCCTCTGCGACGCGCACTACGTGTCATACGTGGAGCGCAAGGTGGCCAGGGCCATATCGAGGTACGGGATGCTGAGGCCCAGGGAGAGGATAGGGGTCGCAGTCTCCGGGGGCAAGGACAGCATGTCGCTGCTCAGGATCCTGAGCAGGATGGCGCCGCGCCACGGGTCGGAGCTGGTGGCCTTGGTCGTCCACGAGGGGATAGGGGGGCGCGTCGAGGAGTCCCACGCGCTGGCGGAGGCCTACGCCAGGAGCCTGGGGATCAGCGTGCTCTCGGCCTCCTTCGAGGAGCTCTTCGGGCGCGGCCTGCCGGACTTGGTTGGGAGGGCGCCCGCCGGCACGTCTGCTTGCTCGATCTGCGGCCCGCTCAGGCGCCGCGCGATAGACGTCCTGGCGAGGGACGCGGGCGTCGATGTCGTGGCGACGGGCCACCACATGGACGACTTCCTCCAGACGTTCATCATAGCGATGATGGAGGGCGACCTGAAGCGCATCGCGTGGATGCACCCGGGGCCCAAGCCGGACCCCGAGGGCAGGCCCAGGCGCGTGCAGCCGCTCGTGGAGCTCTACGAGGAGGAGGTCCTCGGGTACGCCAGGGCCGCGGGCGTGCCCTTCATCGCATGCGATTGCCCCTACAGGCGGCAGGGGATCAGGGTGCGCGTGAGGTCCTTCCTCAGGGAGCTCGAGTCGAGGAGCCCCGGGGCCAAGGAGATTATGTTCCGCTCCGCCCTGGCGATCTCCCGGTCCCTCTCGGGGGATATCCCGCGCGCGGAGTACGTGCGGTGCAAGCACTGCGGATGGCCCTCCACGTCCGAGGTTTGCAACGCGTGCTCCACGCTGATGTCGCTGGTCGGGGAACCGATAAATAGTGGGCGCGCACTCTACGACCTGGGGGCGCGGGTAGGGCCGGGGGGCTAGCCGTCCCCCTGAACCCGAAACCGGCTACACGCGGGGGCCAGCAACCCGCGGGTAAACCCCGTCCAGCGAGGCCCGCGCGGGAGGCGCCGCCGGATGACCCTGCGCCGCCGCGGCAACTCGCCGGCGGGCCCCGCGCTCGAAGGGGCGCGGGGACCCGCGGACCGCCGAACCGGGTTAGGCCCGGGAGGGAGCGGCCCTAAGGCGGGGCGGGGGGCGCGCGGCGTGCCGTAGGGTACTGCGGTCCCGCGGCGGCCGCGCCGGGCGGGCTGAGCCGCGGGGTCCGCGCCCTCCTAGGATGATCGCCCCGGGGCGGCCGCGTTCACCGAAACGCGGCGCGGCTGGTAAAGATCCCGGAGGACTGCTGCGCGGCCTTCAGTTGGCTGTTGGCGACTCCCGCGGCCAAAGAAATTATATCGTCGGGCGATGATCCCAACGGGGCCGGGGTGCCCTAGCGGTAGGGGGCAGATGTCTAGCCCAGGCCTGCTAAGCCTGTGGGCCAAAAGCCCGCGCGGGTTCGAGTCCCGCCCCCGGCGCCACGCTAGAGTGAGACCGGCCGCGGCAGCGTCTGCGCAGGATAGCGTCTCAGCGAATTCGTGGAGTAGCGGGCCAGCCCCCACCCGGGATGCTTCGGAATCCTCCCGCCCAGCGAAAGCCTTAGGCCCAAGCGGTGCCGGGAGTTAGACCAGGATTAGGGGTGAGGCAAAGTTTGAGGATGCTCTTCTTGGGCCTGGGATTCGTCTCCTACTCGGTGGCATCGATCCTGGGCGGGGCACACGAGGTGACCGTGACGGGGAGGAGGATCCCCCCAGACCATCCCGTGAAGAGGGAGTACTTCGAGGGCCTCTCGAGGATGGGCGTCAGGTTCGAGCGCCTCGACCCCCTGGGGGAGCCCGACAGGCTGAGGGAGATCGTGAGGCCTTACGAGGTGATCGTGAACTTCATCGGGATGATAAGCGGGAGCGAGGGGGAACTTATGAGAGCGAACTACGAGGTCCCTAGGGCGCTCGTCAGGGCGATCCAGGAATCCAACCCCGATGCCTTCCTGATACACATAGGCGCGGCCACCCTGGGACAGAGGGAGAAGAGGGTGGTCGAGGAGTCACCCCACGGAGCCGGGCTCGCGCCCAGGACTCCCTACGAGAGGAGCAAGCTCATGGCCGAGAGGGAGGTCCTGGGCGCGCCGTTCAGGAAGGCCGTCCTGAGGCCCACCGTAATCTACGGCCGGGCTAATTCCCACGTCGAATTCGTCACAATATACAGGCTGGCGAGGAGGGGCATCATGCCCAGGCTCGACCTGGCGCTGCCCGCGGTCAACGTCAGGTATCTGGCCGAGGTGATCGGCGCCCTGGCCGAGGAGAGGCCGGCGAGCGACTACCTGTACGTGAACGAGTGCGGGAAGGTCGGCGTGACCAGGCTCTTCGAGCTGCACTGCCGGGGGCTGGGGAAGCGTTGCCTCGGGATCCCCGCGCCGGGCCCCCTGGTCTCGGCGTTCCTCCCCGAGGGCCTCAGGCCGCTCGTCAGGTACGCGGACTACGAGTTCACCTGCGAGAGGACCAGGGAATACGTGGGGGATCCGACCTTCGTCGAGGAGGACGTGATGGAGAACGCTAGGTTCCTGAGGGGGCTCGACGAGCGGGGAGAGCTGGTCCCGGAGCGATCCCCCTGCCCCGGGCTATCCTCATACCCGGCCCGCGGATCCCGTCAGGGCAGGATCGCGTCTAAGCCGCCCTACGAGGGCGAGCTGCGAACCTCGTCGGCTGCCATCGCGCACGGTCCGGAAATGTGACGTCGAGCTGGACCTGAGCGGGGAGGTCGACGGGGGATACGTCGAGGGGATGCGCACGGGCGCGGTCATGATGGCCACCGTGGCGTCGCTCACCACTCTCGGGGCACGGGATTGGCCTCCCGCAGTGGTTGCGGCCGAGATATCATAATATTATAATAATGATGGTGGAAAACCTCGCCCTTCATGGCGGGGAGGAGTCAGGCTCGGAGGGGCAGCGCGCTTAGCCTGCAATCGCCCCCTGAGGAATCCGCGAAGTGCACGGCCGATGTCCCAAGGGGGTTCGGGTCGTCGGGCAATGCCTTCAAGGGAGAGCGGGCTGAGCTCGAGTGTGGCGTTCGAGCGCGCCCTCAGTTCGCAGCCTGGAGGACAGCGCCCCCAGGAGCTCCTCCAGCCTATCGGCGGCCACGCTCCCGGTGGCTGCCTCCGGGCCCCCGCCGCCCTTTCCTCCCAGCGCCCTCAGCGTCTCCCCGAGCAGCGCCCCAGCGTTCACGCCAGAGCCGCGCGGGCAGGCCAGCAGCACCCGGGCAGGATCTCCTGTCGCCACGGCCAACAGGCAGGCGCCGGATGACGTGGCCGCCTCGATGGCGTCCTCCAGCACCCCCTTGAACTCCAGCCCCTCCGCCTCGAACACGCGCAGCTCGGCGCCGGATGCCGCCCTCAGGATCCTGGGCCCCCTGAGGATCGCGCGGGAGAGCGACCTGAGGGCGGCGCGCGAGGACCCCAGCTGGCCCAGCACCTCCCCGAGGCGGGCCGAGAGCCCCTCCACGCTGGAGTTCAGGGCCCGGGCCGAGAGCCCGGCCTCCCTGAGGGCCACCGAGAAGGCCGCGGCCGCCGCGGGGCCCGCGCTGAACCTGAGCTCGTGGCGGCCGCCCGAGAGCGATCTGATCTCCGTCACGGCTATCCCCCAGGACTCCGCCGTGTTCCTGGCGTGCCTCCGGGCGCACGCCGCCCAGTCGTAGCCCTGGACCTCCACGACGCGCACGGGCGGGGAGATCCTCTCCTCATATGCCCTCAGCCCGGGGAACGCCGACCTGGCCTCCTCAATCGACTGGAAGGAGTGCTCTAGGACGGGCCTACCCTCCATTATCACGGAGTTGGCCTCCTCCAGGGCCCCGGCCACGTCCGCCCACGTGGGCTCATCGCCCCTCACGACTATCTTGCCGCGCCAGCCCTCCTGCTCCACGAGGATCGGGAGGACGTTGACGCGCTTGGTCAGGGCCCTCATGAACACGTGCTCCGCGGTGTGGGCCGCGGCCTCCGGATCTGCGCCTAGGCACACGGTCGGGGTCCAGGCGGGCCCCCTAAAAGCAAACCGGAGCCCCCCGGGCCTCAGGTACGCTTAAGGCCCGGCGCGCCCCAGGTAGGGATTCGTGGCCGTCACCAGGGTGCTGATAATGGGAGCGGGCGGGAGGGACTTCCACAACTTCAACGTCTACTTCCGCTCGAACCCGAACTACAGGGTCGTCGCGTTCACCGCGGCCCAGATACCTGGAATAGCGGGGAGGAGGTACCCGCCGGAGCTCTCGGGCCCCCTCTACCCGGAGGGCATTCCGATACTGCCGGAGGAAGACTTGGAGGGGGTGATAAGGCGCGAGTGCGTGGACCTCGTGGTGCTGTCCTACAGCGACCTGAGCAACCAGGAGCTGGGCGACAGGCTGAACCGGGTCCTGGCCAGCGGGGCCTCATTCATGGTCCTGGGGCCGAGGGACACCATGCTGCTGCCCTCCAAGCCGACGATCGCCGTGACCGCCGTCAAGACAGGCGCCGGTAAGAGCACGGTATCCCGGGCGGTTGTGAGGGAGCTGTCGTCCAGGGGGATCAGGGTGGCGCCCCTGAGGCATCCCATGGCCTACGGGGACCTGTCGAAGACCGCCGTGCAGAGGTTCGCCACTCTCGGGGACCTCGAGAGGGCCGGGCTGACTATAGAGGAGCGCGAGGAGTACGAGCAGTACGTGAGGATGGGGATACCCGTATTCGCCGGCGTCGACTACGCGAGGGTGCTCGCCGCCGCCGAGCAGGAGGGGCAGGTGATCCTCTGGGACGGCGGCAACAACGACTTCCCGTTCGTGCGCCCGCTCTACATGATAACGGTCGTCGACGCGATGAGGCCCGGGCTGGAGTCCTCGACGTTCCCGGGCGAGGCCAACGTGATGGCGGCCGACGCCCTGGTGGTGAACAAGGCCGACCAGGCGAGGCCGGAGGACCTCAGGTCGGTCGTGGACGGCGTGAGGCGCCTGAACCCCAGGGCGAGCATCTCCATCGCGGAGAGCTCCGTGGAGGTCGATGACCCCGGCGCGCTCCGGGGGAGGAGGGCGCTCGTGATCGAGGACGCCCCCACGGTGACGCACGGCGGGGCGCCCTACGGTGCCGGGTACGTGGCGGCCGTCAAGTACGGCGCGTCCGTGATAGATCCGAGGCCCTACGCCAGGGGCAGCCTCGCCGACGTCTACAGGAGGTACCCCCACATCGGGCCCGTCCTGCCCAGCATGGGGTACACCGAGGACCAGAGGCGCGACCTGGCGGAGACCGTGCGCGCGTCGCCCGCGGAGGTGGTGGTCCTGGGGACGCCCGCCGACATATCCGCACTGGTCGGGGAGGGCGTGCGCGTGGTCCGCGTCAGGTACGAGCTCAGGATCGTCGAGGGGCCGACGATCGGTGAGCTCGTCGACGAGTTCCTCTCCCGCGCCGGCCTCGCGCCCGGGGAAAAGCCTTAAGGGCGAACTGGGATCCCCGCGCCAGCTTGGAGGGCGCCTACGAACGCGTCGTGGAGCTCGCTAAGAGGCGCGGGTTCTTCTGGCAGGCCTACGAGATCTACGGGGGCGTGGGGGGCCTCTACGTGATGGGGCCCCTCGGCGTCTCCATGAAGAACAAGATCGTCGAGCTCTGGCGCTCGATGTTCGTCAGGAAGCACGGGTTCGTCGAGGTGGACGCGCCCTCGCTCGGGCCCTACAGGGTCTTCAAGGCCTCCGGGCACGTCGACAACTTCATGGACCCCGTGGCGGAGTGCTTGAGGTGCGGCAGGAAGTTCCGCGCGGACCACCTGCTGGCGGAGTCCGGGGTGCGCGCGGGCGAGGGCGCCCCCGTGGAGGAGCTTGAGCGCCTGCTCAACGGGAACCGCGTCAGGTGCCCGGAGTGCGGCGCCTCGGAGTGGAGGGTCTCCCGGTTCCTCACCATGTTCGAGACCAGGATAGGCCCGTACTCCGAGGACGTCGGGTTCCTCAGGCCGGAGACCGCGCAGGGGATATTCACCGAGTTCCGGAGGATCTACGAGGTCACCAGGGAGAGGCTCCCGCTGGGCGTCGCGCAGATAGGGAGGGGGTTCAGGAACGAGATATCACCCAGGCAGGCCATGATCAGGCTGAGGGAGTTCAACATGATGGAGCTGGAGTTCTTCATGGACCCGGAGGCGGGGTGCCCCTACATGGACGAGGTCGCGGGGGACGTGCTGCCGATACTGACTGAGGAGGTCGCGGAGAGGGGCGGCGAGGACGTGATAGAGGTCAGCGCGCGGGACGCTGTGGAGCGCGGCATAGTGAGGAACGCCTGCCTCGCGTACTTCATGGCGCTCTCCGCGAGGTTCGTGGAGTCGCTGGGGGTGCCTCGCTCCCACCAGAGGTTCCACGGGAAGCCCGCCCGGGAGAGGGCCCACTACTCGGCGCAGACCTTCGACCACGAGGTCGACGTGCCCGGGCTGGGCTGGCTGGAGGTCGCGGGGCTGGCGTACCGCACGGACTACGACCTGAGGTCCCACAGCGAGGCCAGCGGGAAGGACCTCTCCGTGTCCGTGAGGCTCCCGGAGCCAGAGCTGGTCAGGAGGACCAGGTGGCGCGTCTCCTCCATGGAAGAGCTCAGGAGGGCGGCCGGGGACAGGTGGAAGGACGTGATGAGGATAATATCGAGCTCCGAGGATCCCGCCCGGGAGATAGCCGCCCTCGGGCTGAGGATTGAGGACCTGCCGCTCGTCAGGGAGGAGATCGTGGAGAAGGTCAACGTCAGGAGGTTCTACCCGCACGTGGTGGAGCCGAGCTATGGCATCGAGCGCTTGATGGTGGCCTCCCTATCGTGGGCGTACGGGATGAGGGAGGGGAGGGTGATCCTCTCGCTCCCGCCGCGCGTCGCGCCGGTGCAGGTCGCCGTGTTCCCCTTGGTATCGAGGGACGGGCTCGACGACGTGGCTAGGCGCATCGCGTCAGAGCTGTCCAGGAGCTTCGACGTCATGTACGATGACGACGGGTCGATAGGGAGGAGGTACGCTAGGGCGGACGAGATAGGCGTCCCGTTCGCGGTCACCGTGGACTACGAGACCCTCAGCGACGGCACGGTCACGATCAGGCACAGGGACACCTGGGAGCAGGAGAGGGTCGGCGAGGGGGAGCTCGCGCGCAGGCTCGCGGAGCTCCTCGGGGTGGGAGGGCCCGCGCGATCGCCAGCGCGATCAGGCCCGCGATCGAGATCGAGAACGCGTTCACCGTGTGGTTGTTCAGGAGAGGATGGCCCACCCTCTCGGCGGCGGACCCGCACCTCGACGGATCCTCCGCGAGGGAGCCATTGGCGCACCTGTACTTCACCTCCGCCAGGTCCCCCAGCAGGCTGTCCATCAGGTTGCCCGCGAAGCCCATGATGGCGGCCATCCAGATCTCGGCGGGGCCCGCGAGGATCCCGGAGGCGGCCGCTATGAGCGATATGGCCGCGGCGCCCAGGAGCCCGGCGATCGTGCCCAGCGCCGTGATGCCGCCGGAGGTCCCCGGGGCCGTCTCCTCCCAAGGCCTGGTCAGCCTCCTCGGGCGCGACCTGGACAGCATGCCCACCTCCGTCGATATAGTGTCGGAGGCCGCGGCCGCTACCGCCGCCGTGAAGGCCGCGGACCACGGCTGGCCGGCCAGCGCGGAGTTGGCTATCGCGAATAGGAGCGGGGGGAGCCCGTTCGCCAGCACGTTCTTGACGCCCCTGTCGGCCTCCAGCTCCGGCGCCAGCCCCTTGAGGTCTGCGCCGACCCTGGTGAGCAGGGATCCCATGACCGTGAATGATACGAGGACGATTAGCCATCCGAGCCCCCCCGCGAGCAGGATCCCGATGCCCACGACCACCGCTGCCGCGACGCCCGCCGCGCTCAGGTAACGCTTCACTGCCGACGTCACGGCGAGCGCCGCCACGAGCGCGACGCCGACGGCGAGCTCCCAGGAGGCCTCGAGCAATCCTGCGGCCTCTGATGGGGCTCTCTATATTACCGCTTCGCATCACGAATTCTAATTTGATGATCTTAATTCATTTCATTCTATCGTAATGAGCTGAGGCGCTCGATGATCTCGCGCACCTCGCCCCGGGCGAGCGCCATGACCAGGCGCTCCCTCTTAGCCAGGTCCACGGAGAGCGGATCCACGCGCTCCGGCCCATGGATCACCACCATCCTGGGCTTGAGCTGGGAGACGCGCACCGCGACGAGCGGGCTCCTGCCCATGACGACCTTCGTGAAGACCAACACGCGCTCGGTCGTGGAGCCGAAGATCCTGTAGAACTCGCTCCCAGAGAGGGCATATATCGTCCTGATGCTGTCTAGGACCGTGTATCCGTAGAGGAGGCGGTCCAGCTGATCCTCCCCAGTGAGCACGTCGAGCGAGAGCGCCCGCACCACGTCCGACACCGGCCTGGGCTCCCTGAATTCGCCTATGCTGAGTATCGCGTCGGGGGCTTCGCCCACGGCCCTGGAGCCCGCGAGGACCCCCCTCTCGCGGTCAATCCTCACCAGCGTCGAGATGTACTTCTTTATGAACTGGGAGCCCGGGGCCTTCCTCCTCCCCCCCTCGTAGTCGCTGAGCACCGAGGGCGAGATCCCCATCTCGCTAGCCAGCTTCATCTGCTGTATTCCCAGCTTCTCCCTCCACTGTCTCATCAGCCTCCCGGGGTCCTTGCTCAGGGCGAGCTCCCCGGCGAGGCGCACGGCGACCTCGCGGAGCCTCGGATCGGACATCACTTCGTCGAGGTCCCTGCCCTCGGCTTCGCCCCGCACGGTTCGGTTCCAGGCGAAGCCCGCTAATAAGCAGTTCGTTGAGGGGCGAGCCGCGGGCCGCGGCTCGCCCTGGCGGCCTCGAGGAAGGTGCGCGTCTGCCCGAGCACCTGGAAGTCCGCGTCGTCCACGTCCATGACGACCGGCAGCCAGCCAGTGGCCTTGCCCATCATCAGGGAGCGGCCCCTCCTCAGCGTCGGCAATATGCCCGACAGCGTCTCCGGGTCCGTGGCGGAGTACCTCGCTATGAACTCTATGTCGCGATCGTTGGCGTAGTTAAACAGGAACAGGTTATCGGCCTGCCTGTAGACGAGGTCCTTCAACGCGTCCGGCTGATTGGTGACGAATATCATGAACGCGCCGTAGTGCCTCATCCTGGTCACGAGGTCCTCCCAGTACGTGTCCCTGACGTACATGTGAGCCTCCTCGGCCAGTATGAACACCGGCGGTATCGCCCCAGAGCGCAGGAGCTCCGCGACCTTCGCGAGCACCGCCTCCACGACGACCCTGCGCGTCAGCGTGCTAGCCCCGGCCAGCATGAACAGGATGGCGCCTCCTCCCCCATTCGATTCCGCGTCCCTGATGAGGTCCTCGAACACGATGCCGCGATCCTCGGTGAACAGCCTGGTCGAGGCCAGGGAGTAGTACCTGGAGAGCAGCGCGTCCCTCACCATCTCGTTCGCCCTCCACCTCTCGATCTGCTCGCCCAGCTGCGCGAAGCTCAGGCGGTTCGTGGACTCCAAGTAGCTCCATATCCTGAGGAACTCCCTCAGCGAGGTGGCCGGCAGGTTGAGGACGTTCCTCATGACGTCGGCCATCACGTTCACTCCCAGGTACCTCAGGTTGAACCTGAGGGATCCGCCCGGCTCCAGCGGGTACACCCTGCTGGCTATGCTCGAGGGCTCGCCGCTCCTGTCCCTGGTTATCCCCACGTACTCGTTGTTGATGTCGAAGACCAGCGAGTACGCCCCGCTCTCGACGAGGCCGCTTATGAGGAGCTTCGCCAGGTGGGACTTGCCGGATCCCTTCTTCCCAACTATCAGCGTCAGGGAGCCGTCGAGGGCCGAGAGCGGCAGCTCCAGGGGATGGCCATCGAGCGTCCTGCCGATCCTGATCGAGGGGCCCTCCCCGCTCACCAGGGACGCCAGCTCCTCCCCGGACATCCTCTCCACCCGGCCGGTGGCCCTGCTGGGGAGCCAGTCGACCGAGGGGCTGAGGCCCGACTCCGAAATTGTGCCGCGGACCTTGCACCTTATCAGGCGCACGTCCTTTATGCGCCTGGTTATCGACGCGTACTCCGGGTCGGACGAGGAGTAGGTCGAGCCGCCGAGCAGCAGGTCCCTCAGCAGGTCCTCCTCTATGCCCGGGATGTCGAAGTACTCGATCTCGTAGACCTGGGCCAGGAGCGATGGCCCGCTGCGCCCATCGCTGACCTTCACGTAGTCGCCCTTCGAGACCTCCTCCCCCTCCGATATCAGGAGCAGCTCATCCCCGTGCTTCGACAGGACCCTCAATCCGGGTTCCCTCCCCACCGGCCTACCCCCTCACCCTCAGGAGCCCCAGCAGCACCTCGCGCCTGTCCAGGGGCTTACTGAGCGCCGCGCCGTGCATGGCGAGCGACGCCAGGGCGGCCTCCTCCTCCGAGACCGAGATTATCGACGCGTAGTGCGCGAGCCTCAGGGAGTCCGGGTAGCCCCTGATCATGACATCGCTCGAGAGCAGGTCCCCCAGCCCCTCCATGTCGGTCGTGTCCACCCTCAGCGGCACGCCGTACCTCTCCAGCCTGGCCGCCAGGACCGCGTAGCAATCGCCCTCCGAGATCACGGAGTAGCCGGGGCCGCTCGGGAGCGCGCCCATGCCGCCCAGCGGCGGGACGATGCTGGTCGCCTTCGAGATCCCTATCACCGATATCCTCCTCTCCCTAGCGGCCGAGCAGTCAGGCCCGGACAGCCCCCTGAGCGATCCATCGACCAGGAGCAGGGCGCGGTCCCCCAGCCCCTCCCTCCCGTGGAGCAGCTCGAGCACTATCGATCCCTCCACGTGCTCCCTGAGCCTCCTGGCGGCGGCCTGCTGGTCCTCGCCCTCGCGCCTAACCACCTCCGCTATGTGCGGCCCGATCCTGAGCACACTGGGGGGCGCGTACCTGCCGCCGGCCCTGACGACCACGCCCGCGCTGAACACCAGGTACCACTTACGGTCGGCGTAGGCCAGGGGCATCGCGCTGGAGTCTATGGCCACCACGTTCGATATCCCCCCGCGGGGGAGGCCCGAGATCCAGCGCATGTTCAGCCGCGCTTCGGGCGGCTCGGAGTCGTCCTCATCCAGGATCATCAGGGTCTCATCCTCCACGCTCGAGAGTGCCAGCCTGTCCGTTGAGCTGAACTTGTGGATCAAGTTGAACACCGCAGGAACGTTTAATTCCCCGGCCTCCATACCCATGCTCATGGGTGAGAACGGGCGGCTAATAAATGTTGTTCAAGTTGATCAAGATGAAAGGTCGCGGGGGGAGCTCGTCAGGGTCAAGCTGAAGCTGGGGGACGTGGAGGTGGAGGTGGAGAGCCCGCCTGACCGCATCTCCGACGTCGTCGCGAGGATAGTCGAGGGGATCTCCCACGCCGGCCCCCCCAGGGCGGAGCGCCCCGCGGCCGCGCCCGCCGCCCGGGCGGGCGGCACGACCTGCAGGGGCCTGATAGAGTCCCTGTGGAGGGAGGGGTGGTTCTCCGAGCCCCGGATCCTCTCGGACGTGGCCGCGGAGCTCTCCAGGAGGGGCTACAACTACGACTCCACCGCGATCTCGCACGCGCTCGCGGACCTGGTGAGGGCGGGAACGCTCTCCAGGATGGGCACGCCCAGGACCTACAAGTACGTCCAGAAGAGGCCGCCCTCGGACTAGGTGCGGGCCGCCAGCTCCTTAGAGAGCCAGGCTATTCCGTACGTGGTTATGCGGTAGTACACGGACCTGTTCTCCCCGCGCCTCTCGACGGCGTTCTGCTTGGCCAGCTCGCTGAGCCTGGAGCTTATCGATTTAGGCTTGAGGGCGGTCGCCTGCTCTATCTCCTGGATGGTCATGCCGTCCCTCTCGGCCTTGCCCAGCTCGTAGGCTATGCGCGCGGCGACCAGCTGTAGGGCTATCAGCTGCTTGTCGCTCATCCTGGGGTCCTGGACCATGACCCTGGGGCCCTCAGGCGTGAGCTTCACGTAGTCCCCGAACATCTCGGCGAGGTCCCTCAGCGCGTAGTTCACGTGGAGCTTCTTGGCCAGCTCTAGCTCCGGCACTATGGATATCAGGAAGCTGTTGAGCGCGTGGAGGACCTCGTCCGCGTCCTTCCCCGTGAACTCGGCGCTGACCTCCCCGTAGGACACGTGGATCCTCAGCTCGGGCATCGAGCCTCGCCTCCCGCCAAGGGCTCGCGCCTTATGTAAACGTACTCGCCGCCCTCCTTGAACCTCCTTATCTCGCCCCCCTTCGCGAGCCTCAGCAGCGCCACGGCGACGCTCGACTTCGGGTAAATGAGCCCGTACGAGGAGAGCGCATCCATGATCTCGGAGAGCCTCCGTGGCTTCCTGCCCCAGCTCGTCTCGAACATCTTGAGTATCACGTCCGCGAGGGAGTCGCCCTTCTCCACCTTGAGGTCCGGTATCTCGATGCGCTCCGCCCCCTGCTGGGGCTCCTCCGCCCCCTGCTCCTCGCCGGGGGCCCGCGCCTCGGGCGGGGCGCCTCCCTGGGGCTTGGAGGCCAGCTCCCTCATTATCCTCGATGCGACGTCCATCGCGGCGTCCACCGACGCGGGATCCCCCACCTCTATCTCGACCTCGCCCCCGGGCGTCCTGACGCGGACCCTTATGCCGGCCGACATTGCAAAGGGGTTTTCGTTTTCAGGGTAGAAAAGGGTTTTGCGTCGTTTTCAGGATCGGCGCCGCAGCGCCTCCTCGAGCCTCCTCCTGACCAGCTCGTTCACCTTGGCCCCGTCCGCCCTGCCCCTGACCCTCGACATCACTTCGCCCATGAGCGGGCCGAGCGCCCTCTCGCCGCGCTCCGCTATCAGCCTCGAGTTCCTCCCGATCACCTCGTCGACGATCGCCAAGAGCTCCTGGTCGCTGAGCGCGGAAAGCCCCAGCGCCTCCGCGGCCTCGTCCACGCTCCGGGCGCGGCCCGACGCTATCTCCCTCAGGACGTCGGGGGCCGCCTCCTTGGCCAAGCGCCCGGACGCTATGGCGCGGAACAGCTGCCTCAGGTGCTCGTCAGATAGGGAGTCGACGTCCAGGCCCTCCCTGCGCAGGCTCACGAGCGTCTCCACGACCAGCGAGGCCGCGACGGACGGGCGGACGCCCATTTCCACCGCCTCCAGGAACAGCCCGTAGCGCTCGGAGTCCAGGAGCTCGTCCGCCAGCTTCCGGCTCAGCCCGTACCTGGAGGCCAGCGATGATACCTGCTCGTCCCAGGGCGGCGGCAGGTTCCTCCTGAGCCTCTCCAGCGTGGAGTCTTCTATCGGTATGGGGAGGAGGTCCGTCTCCGGGTACATCCTGGCGGATCCGGGCCTCGGCCGCATGTACCTGGTCCTGCCGTCCGGGGTCGGGGCGCGCGTCTCCGCCGGGGGCCCCGAGACTATGTCCCTGAGCCTGGCGGCCATCGCCTCCAGCGCGCGGCGCACCACCTCCGCATCCCCCAGCGCGATCACAACGGCGTCGCCCTCGCCCGCCCCCACGCGCGCCCTGAGCTCGCGCAGGAGCCCCTCGTCGATGCCGTAACCGGGGAGCTCGTCCGAATGTATGACGCCGCCGAGGCCGAACGCGTTGGCTATCGACGCTAGGTCGCGCCCCACCCTGACGCCCTCGTGCGGCTCGGACCCCAGGAGCCCGCGGTAACCGCGGGCGGCGAACGCGAGCGCCCTGGCCCCCTTCCCCAGCGCCCTCCTCACGATGCCCTCCCCGGCGCGGGATAGGACGTCGGTCACGTCCAGGATCTCGCCGGTCGCCGACTCGGGCCTCACCCCCCTCCTGGAGAGCTCCGCGGCCACCTGCAGCAACCAGCTGAGGCGGCGCGCCTCGAACTCGACGATCTTGGCTATCAGTGGGAGCTCCTGGACCCCTTTCACCTCCACTATGCCGCTCCCCCTTATCGAGATGTTGAGGTCCTGGCGGACGGTCCCTATGCCCCTGGCCACGAGGCCCGTCGACTTCAGGAGCCTGCCCAGGGCGGCTGCGACCTCCACCACCTCCTGGGGGGAGGACCTGACCTCGATCGGCGCCAGCGAGACCTCTATGAGGGGTATGCCCAGCCTGTCCAGGCCATACCTCTTCACCCTGCCCTCGGACCCCAGGTTCCTGGCGGCGTCCTCCTCGAGCGTGATCGTCTGGACGCCCACCTCCCTCCCGCCGACGTTCAGAGTGCCGCCCACCGCCACCAGCATGGTCCTCTGGAAGCCGGCCGTGTTGGAGCCGTCTATCACGATCTTCCTCATCACGTGCACCTCGTCGACCACGCGGGAGCCCAGCATCAGGGCCACGGTCAGCGCGGCCTCGAGCGCCCTCCGGTTCACGTCGTGCGGCGGCTCCTCGTCCGCCTCGACCAGGCAGCTGCTCTCATCCCCGTACACGTACTCGAACTCCAGCCCCCTCGCCGCCTCGAAGAGCGCCGCCGGGTCCACGTCGCCCAGCTCGCTCTCCGACGGCACCAGGAAGCGCCTGAAGGATCCGGGGCCCTCCTCCCTCCGCGCGCTGCAGCCGCAGAACAGCTTGCCGCCCACGTCCAGCTGCCTGTGCAGCTCTATCCCGACCTTCAGGCCCAGCGAAGCGTAGTCCAGCTGCCCGGAGCTCATGCCACTATGCGCCTCCTCTCCGAGATCTCGCCGCGCAGATTCGATGGCATGAGGGACCTCATATCCTCCGGCCCCGCGCCCTGGCCCAGGAGCCACATGGCCTTGACCAGCGCCACCTCCGAAAGCATATCGCCCAGCGGCACCACCCCCAGCCTCAGCAGGTCCCTCCCCGTCTCGTAGACGGTCATGCGGACGCTGCCCCAGATGCACTGGGACGTCATGCCGACGAAGACCCCCTCCTCGATGGCCCTCGCTATGCTCCCCTGGAGCTGCCTCCCGACGTGCCCCAGCCCCGTGCCCTCCAGTATCAGGGCCCTGTAGCCGGCGTCCACCAGCGCGTCCACGATGGAGCCGTCCATCCCCGGGAAGTACTTCAGCAGGAATGCCCTGCGGTCGAAGCGGGGCTTGACCCTGAGGGATCCGGGATCGGAGCGGGGAGGGAGCTCCTCCAGCTTCTTCACCTCCATCGTCCTCAGGTCCACGACAGCCGCCGGCCCGGAGTTTATCGACTGGAAGGCGTCCCTCCTGCTCGTGTGGTTCTTCCTGACCCTCACGCCGCGGTGGATCGCTATCTCATGGTCGGACAGGCTGCGGTGCATCGCCACGTAGACGCCGCTGAAGTCCCCCCTGGCCGCCGCCGCGACCGCGCCCTTCAGGTTGGTGTACGCGTCGGATGAGGGCCTGTCCGAGGACCTCTGCGCGCCCACTAGGATGACCGGCACCGGGAGGCCCTCCAGCGCGAAACTGAGCGCAGCGGCCGTGTAGTGCATGGTGTCGGTGCCGTGCGTCACAACGATCCCCCTGTATCCCTCCGCCGCGGCCCTCCCCACGCGCTCCGCCAGCGCCGACCAGTGATCGGGGGTCATGTTCTCGCTCAGCACGTTGAAGAGCAGCTCCGTGTCCAGCCTGGCTATCTCGTACAAGCCGGGCACCCTCGAGTACAGGTCCTCCGGCCTGAACACCGGCGTGACGGCGCCGGTCCTGTAGTCTATCCTGCTGGCGATCGTGCCGCCCGTGCCCAGCACGAGGACCTCCCCCCTGCCGGGCTGCGCCCGTGCAGGCGCCGGCTCGGGCGACGGCTGGGGGGCGCGCCTCCGCGAGATGCGGATCTCGGAAATCCTCGAGACGGAGATCCCTATGTTGTACCCGTTCCCCAGCTTCAGGGTCACGTGGGAGTCGTCCGCGTGCTCGTAGCGCGGCATGAGCGTGCCCGAGATGGAACCCCCGTCCGACAGCGCGAGTTCGACCTCGTCCCCCACGCGGGCCCCGGCCCTCAGGAGGAGCTCCCGCGCGGGCCCCCTGTAGCCGGACAGCTCTTCCTCCACGTGCCGACCGCCGAGCTAGCCGTATAAAAGTGGCTCGATCGGCGCGGGGGCGGGAATCCCCTATAAGGGAAGTCCTGCCGCAGCGTCGCGTTGGACCCCGACAGGTACTCGGCGGCGCTGGCCGAGCTGGCGAGGGAGGTCGAGGCGCTAGCGGCGTCCGGCCGCCCGGATAGGCTGGCCGAGCGCCTGGAGCGGCTGAAGCTCGAGGTCGCGCGCAGGCACTCCCTGAGGAGGGTGCCGTCGAACCTTGAGCTTATGGGGCTGCTGAGCGAGGGTGCCAGGAGGCTGATCGCGCCGAGGCCCTCGAGGAGGATCTCCGGCATAGTCACCGCCACAGTGGCCGCGGCTCCGCACGACTGCCCACCGCGCGCCAGGTGCATCTACTGCCCCGGGGGGACGGGCGGCGCGCCGCCCGTCCCCAAGTCCTACACCGCCGACTCCCCGGCGGTCATACAGGCGGCCAGGCTGGGCTACGACCCACGGAGGCAGGTGGAGGAGAGGATCTCCGTCCTGAGGAGGCTCGGCTACCCCACCAGCAAGGTGGAGGTGATAATAGTGGGGGGCACCTTCCCCTACTATCCGGCCGAGTACCAGCTGAGCTTCGTCAAGGGGATCTTCGACGGGCTCAACGGGTTCGAGTCCCGGAGCCTGGAGGAGGCGATGGCGGCCAACGAGCGCGCCGCGCACAGGTGCGTCGGGCTCACGGTGGAGACGAGGCCCGACTTCTGCCGCGAGCGGCACGTGGACCTCATGCTCAGCTACGGCACCACCAGGGTGGAGATCGGAGTCCAGGCGCTGGACGAGCGCGTCCTGAGGAGGATAGGCAGGGGGCACGGGCTCTCCGAGGTCGTCGACGCCATCAGGATAGCCAAGGACGCCGGGCTGAAGGTCGGCGTCCACATGATGCCCTGCCTCCCCGGCAGGACCAGGGAGGACGACCTCCGCGACCTCCTCGAGCTCTTCCGCGACGATCGGTACAGGCCGGACATGGTGAAGATATACCCGACGCTCGTCCTCGAGGGCACGCCGCTCCATGAGATGTACAGGAGGGGGCTCTACGAGCCATGCAGGGAGGAGGAGGTCGTGGAGCTCCTGGCCAGGGCGCTGCCATCCATGCCCCCCTGGGTGAGGGTCATGAGGGTCCAGAGGGAGATCCCTCCCCGCGCGGTCGTCGCGGGCCCCAAGAGGACGGGCCTCAGGGACGAGGCCCTGAGGGAGATATCGAGGAGGGGGCTCCGGTGCTGGGAGATCAGGTGCAGGGAGGTGGGGAGGGAGCGGCTGGATCCCTCGGAGCTGGCGCGCTTCGGGATAGTGAGGAGGGACTACCCGGCCTCGATGGGGATGGAGGCTTTCCTCTCGATGGAGGACGAGGAGGGGCACCTGGCCGGGTTCCTGCGCCTGAGGCTCCCCTCCGCGCTGGCGCACAGGCCCGAGGTCTCCGGGGCGCGCGCGGCGATCGTCAGGGAGCTGCGCGTGTATGGCCCGGAGGTCGACGTGGGGACCAGGGACCCCTCGGGGTGGCAGCACCGCGGGATAGGCAGGGCGCTGATGGAGGAGGCGGAGCGCGTGGCGCGCGACGAGTGGGGGGCCGAGGCGCTCTTGGTGACGAGCGCCGTCGGCACCAGGGAGTATTACAGGAGGCTCGGGTACGGTAGGATGGGACCCTACATGGCTAAGCGCCTTCGGTAGTCGCCGGGCGAGATGAACGGGAGGAGCGCCATCTTGACGGCCTCGGCGCAGAGCTCCAGCCTGCTCGACGCGCCCCTGGACAGCAGGCCGACAGCGCCCTCGCGCCTTCCCAGGTCCGGGACCCCGTAGAGGCGCTCCATAGCCTCCTCCATTTCTAGGCCCTCGGAGATCATGAGGGAGGAAATCCTCCTGGGTATGGGGTAGGCCGGGCCGAACCCCGTGGCCTGGCGCCCGCTCCTGGAGCGGACGGTGGCCGCGGTGGCAGCGTACCACTCGCCCTCGAGCTCCACAGCGCCCGACTCTATGCCCACGCAGTAATCGGCCCCGGGGACGGAGGCGCACGCCCAGGACGCCCTGGCGGAGGACCCGAGCAGTATCTCCCGCATCGACATGGGCTGGGGCGCGAGCCCGGGAGGAGGCTCGGACCCCGCGACCTCCACCTCGCCGAACGCTGCCGAGAAGGCGGACCTTGCGGCCTCCAGCTTCACGGGGTTCAGCGACGCCACGGCCACGAGCACGCCGGGCCCTCCTCCGCCCGGCGGAAAACCGTTCCGCGGCAGGGGACCTGTTCCGTAGATCTCTTTTTAAGGGGCGGCCCATACGCGATGTGCCATCCCCTCCGGGGTCCACGCTGGACCTGGCGCGGGCCGCGCGCGCGAGGAGGATAGAGGCCGTCCTGCTGGACATGGACGGGACCATCCTGGAGTACATTATAGACTACGATCTGGGCAGGGCGCGCGCCCTCCGCAGGATTAGGGAGGCCGTGCCGGGTGCCGACGCCGTTGAGATCGCCGCCCGGAGCGCTAGGGAGATCGTGAGGAGCCTGGGCGCCGCGCTGGGGGAGCGCGCGGCCTCGGTCGCGCGCAGGATAATCTTTGAGGAGTACGAGGCGGTGGAGGTCGAGGCCGCGCGCAGGGTCGAGCCCCGCCCCGGCGCGATCGATGCCCTCGAGGAGCTCAGGGCCAGCGGCTACCGGGTGGCGCTCGTGACCAACAACTCGCGCAGGGCCGTGGGGCTCATAGCATCGAGGTTCCCCCGCATGATGGAGCTCCTGGACGCCGTGGTGACGAGGGACGACTCGATGGAGCTGAAGCCGGGGGCATCGGGCCTCAGGATGGCGCTCCAGGCGCTCGGCGTCCCCGGGGAGAGGTCAGTCATGGCGGGCGACACCCCGTCCGACGTGAGGGCCGGCAGGAGCGTGGGGGCGCTCACCGTGGGCATAGAGGGAGGTGCGGCGAGCGCCGGGGACCTCCTGGAGGCCGGGGCCGAGTTCATAGTGGGCTCCCCGCGCGAGCTGAGCCGCGCCCTGAGGATCGCGAGGCATCCGGGGTCCCCTTATTAACGCTGGCGCCGCAGAGTGAGGCGGGCGGGCGATGAAGAGTCAGAGTTGCGCCGAAGCGCGCAGTGTGGTGAGGGCATTTGCCGGAGCCCGCCCTCGGCCACGGAAATCCCTAATAGAGGGGGGCGCCGCGCGAGGAATGTGAGCGGAGAGTACGGCTACGCGGCGGCCCTCTACATATACTCGGCGGCGCTCGTGGCGGCGATGATCGCCACATACGTGGCGTTCGCGCGGTCCTACAGGAGGATGGGCGGGTCGGGGGCAGCGAGCGCCCCGAGCATCAGGTACTACTTCGTGGAGGTGAGCAGCAGGGAGGCCAGGGACATGCTCAGCCACGCTTCGAGGCTGGCGGAGGGCGGGGACTACGCGGGGGCGGTGAGGAAGGCCAGGGACGCGGTCGCCGAGCTCCTAGCCGAGGCCTGCAGGAGGCTCGGCGTGGAGGCCTGCAGCGGGGATCCCTGGGCGGTCGCCAGGACGCTCCGGGAGAGGGGATATTACCTGTGGCCCTCCGGCGTGCGGGAGCTCGAGGGCCTCGCGCGCAAGGGCCCCAGGGCCGGGAGGAAGGACGCCGCGAGGGCGATCGAGATAGCCTTAAGGATCATGTCGTACGCGGGGGAGATAAGGGTTGAGCCGCCCCGCGAGGCCCGCGCTGGGAAAGAAGGGAGTGAGGTGCCTGGGGGTAGCCGAGTCCTTCAGGTTGGGCGGCCCACCCAAGTCGGTTTTCGCCGGGGTCGTCATGAGGAAGGACCTGCTGATAGACGGCGCGGCCCTCTCGCTTGCGACCGTTGGGGGCGACGACGCGACCGACGCCGTCCTGGACCTCTACGGGCAGCTCGCCAGGGAGGACGTCGGGTTCCTGATGGTGTCGGGCGCGATCGTCAGCTGGTTCAACTTCGTGGACCCGGAGAGGATATGGAGGGAGACCGGGAGGCCCGTCATGGTGCTCACCTATCGCGCCTCGAGGGGGCTCGAGGGCGTCATAAGGTCCAGGTTCGGGGATCGCTGGGAGGAGAAGCTGGAGGCCTATAGGAGGCTCGGTCCCAGGGAGAGGGTGGAGCTGCACACGGGCTTCCGCGTCTACGTTAGGTCGGCGGGCCTGTCGGACCGCGAGGTGGTGAGGGCGCTGAACGACTTCACGATCCAGGGCAGGTACCCCGAGCCCGTCAGGGTGGCCGGCCTCCTGGCGAGGGCCGCGCTGAGGCTGATGGAAGGTATACAGCGTCAACCACCACTTGATAGAGGCGCGGGGCGACCTCCCGGACGGTCCTCGCGTAGTAGGGATGGAGCTCGGGGACCCTGGACGACACCTCCTCCATCGCGCGACGCTCAGGGGAGCCGCCCTCCACGTGCAGGTAGATGTGCGCGACGCCCAGGACCCTGAGCTCCTCCGTGGCTACGGGGAGGGCGTCCAGCGCCCTCTCGGGGAGGGGCAGCAGGACCCTATTGGCGCGGATGCCGAGGTCCCTCAGGCGGCGCGCGTGCTCCAGGGCGTCGCCCAGCATCGGTATCACGGAGCCCTCCACGCGGTTGAGCCTGACGTTCCTCTCCAGGAGCTCATACGCGTCCGGGTTTATCTCGGAGCTGTAGACCCTGACCCCCTTGGCCATCCGGGCTATCAATATGGAGAAGGGGCCGACCCCCGCGAACATGTTGTGGACGACCTCGCCGTCGCGCACCAGCGAGGCCACCCTGAGCCTCTCGCCCGAGAGGCGCGGCGAGAAGTAGACCTTCGCGACGTCCACGAGGTAGGAGCAGCCGTTCTCCCTGTACAGGGTCAGCGTGCGCTCCTCCCCCGCCAGGTGCTCCAGGCCCCTGAGCCTGTACTCGCCGCTCACGGGCGTCACCTGGGCCCACACGGACCTGATGGAGGGGACGGCGCGCATCAGGGCCTCGGCGGCCACCACCCTGGCCTCGCGCGGGAGCTCCGGCCTGACCCTGATTATCGCCACGTCGCCTATGACGTCGAAGCCGCCGGCCACCATCTCCAGCTCGTCGTCCCTCAGGACCCCCCTGAGGATCCTCCTGAGCAGCTTTGTCAACTGGCGCCCTCCTCTTCCCCCTCCACCGGCGCCAGGTAGTAGTACTCGCCGATCTCCTTCTGGTACCTGTCCAGCCTGCTTCCCGGCTTGTTGACGCGCGGCCTCCCGCTGGCGGGGTCCCTCCTGTAGGTTATGCCCAGGCTCCCCAGGAAGGCGTTCATGCCCTCCCTCTTGCTCATGGGCGCGGAGGCCGCGCCCACCCTCCCCGGCTCCCCGCTGAACACTATCAGCCTGTCGGACGCGAAGTCTATGAGGCCCACGTCATGGTCTATCACGATGACGCTCCTCCCCATATCACTCGCGTACCTCTGGAGTATGCGCGCCAGCGCCAGCCTCTCCTCGACGTCCAGGAACGCGCTGGGCTCGTCGAGCGCGTATACGTCCGCCTCCCTGAGCAGGCAGAGGGCCACCGCCAGCTTCTGGAGCTCGCCGCCGCTGAGCCTGTTCACCGCCTTGTTCAGCATCTCATCGACCCCCAGGGGCCTCACGACTCCCGAGAGGGCCGGCTCCTGCGACCAGGACACCCCTACCGCGCTGTTCAGGGCCTCCTCCACTGTGCCCTGGTAGGACGCGGACAGGTACTGGGGTTTGTACGAGATCTTGGCGGTCATGTACACGCCGCCGGAGTCCGGCCGCTCGATCCCCGCGAGCATCCGGAGGAACGTGGTCTTGCCGAGGGCGTTCGCGCCCACGACGCCCACGACCTCCCCCATCCTCACGTCGCCCGCGGACACGGTGAGCCTGAAGCCCGGGAACGACTTCTCCAGCTGCGTGTAGGCGACGAGTGGCGGGGCCTCGGCGGCCGCCGTCGCGGCGCCGCGCAGGTCGAATGCTACTGGCGTCTGCCTTATCCTGACGTTGTCGCTCGGCAGGTAACCCTCGAGGAGGGAATTTATCCCGAGCCCCAGCGACATCTGGCGGGAGACCACGCCGTAGACCCCGGGCCTCCCGTAGGCCACGTGGACGAAGTCGGCCGCGTAGTCGACGAACGTGAGGTCGTGCTCCACCAGCAGGACGTATTTGCCGGACGCTGCCAGGTCCCTGATGACCCGCGCCACCGCCAGCCTCTGGTACGCGTCGTTGTAGCTGCCGGGCTCGTCGAAGAAGTACGCGTCCGCCTCCCTGGAGGCCGCCATCGCGACCGCCAGCCTCTGGAGCTCGCCGCCGCCGAGCTCGGAGGGCGTCCTCTCCAGCGAGTCCTCGAGCCCCAGCCTCCTCGCGAGCTCCCTCGACCTCCCCGAGTCGTCGAAGCGCGAGAGCAGCTCGGCCGCCGTGCCGCTCCACATGGAGCGCATCTGCTCCACGAACTGGGGCTTTATCGAGACCCTGAGGGACCCCGAGGCGATCCCCTCCAGGTAATCCCTGAGCTCCGTGCCCCTGAAGAACCTGAGGACCTCCCTCCACTCCGGCGGCTCATCGTAGGATCCCAGGTTGGGAAGGATGCGCCCCGAGAGCACGTTCAGCGCCGTGGTCTTGCCGGTGCCGTTCCTCCCCACCATGCCGACCACCCTCCCCCTCCTGAGTATGGGGAGCCTGTACAGGCGGAACGCGTTGGGCCCATACTGATGCACTGGCGACTCGTCGGGCTCCTCGGCGAGGTTCACTATGGTTATGGCGGAGAACGGGCACTTCTTGGCGCATATGTTGCAGCCTATGCACAGCGCCTCGTTTATGATCGGATAGCCGTCCTCGCCGAACTCGACCACCTTATGGCCGGTGATCTGCGGCGGGCAGAACCTCTGGCACTCGTGCCCGCACTTCTTGGGCAGGCACAGCTCCCTGTCTATGACGGCTATTCGCCTCGTCATCGCCCGGACGATCGGCGCGATCCCTGCGCTTCTAAAAGGATTTCCAGTCGTCCAGCCTTCCCTGAGAGAGCATCTCCCTGGCGACCACGCTCTTCGACAGCCAGACGTCCCTCGGCAGCCTCAGGAACTTGAACGCGTGGTCGAAAGCCGAGCGGGCGTCATCGAACGCGGCGTAGTTCCCCCTCAGCGCCCTCCTCAGGTACTCCCTGACGAACCACACGCCCACCGGGAAGAGCGCGTCCTGGTAGATCTCGCGGAAAGCCACAACAGCCGCCTGCCTCTCCTCCTCGCGGAGCCTCTCGGCCGCCGCGAGCCTCGCCGAGTAGTAGCAGCCGCCTATGTCCTCGGCGTACGTGGTCCTCCCGCGGTAGCCCTCGTGGTCCCCCAGGACCTCCGGGGCCTCGCCGCTGGGGTTCCACGTCGTCCCGGGGTACCAGGCCTCTATCCACTCGAAAGCCCACCTGAAGGGCGCCAGCACCACCACGAACGTGTTGCCGAGGCGCCTCTCAACGTAGACGCGGTACTCGTCTATCGTCCCCATTCCCCGTATCTCGTCCACCAAGCGCTTCGATATTATATCGTCCACGGCCGTTATGCTCCAGCGCGTGGGGACGAGCTTCCTGTTCCTCCTCACACCCATCATCCCCGCGCTGAACGCCCTCTGGATCTCCGTGATCCTTATCCCGGAGCGGTAGAGTTGCATCACGGCCTCCTCGCTGCCCAAGTCGTGGTCATAGTACACGCGCTCCAGCGCGCGGTTCCCGGGGCCAGGCCTCACGCGGAAGTCCTCCACCGGGGCCGACGGCCCGAACGGCGGGGCCTCGTCGACCAGGAGAACGGTCGCGGAGGGCGGCCTCGAGAACCTGAGCTCCAGCTCGCTGCTCCGGCTGGACATCAGCATGTCGTGCATCCTCTGAAGGTAGGGCGGGGGGTCCCTGGCGCTCTCGACTCTCAGGGGCTTAGTCCCCCTCACCAGCCGCACGCGCATCTCAGCTATCCTGTCGTAGCCGAGGCCGTACCAGTCCTCCGGCGAATCCAGGATCCTGGTGTCCCCCCTCTCGTTGGTGGCGAGGGGGCCCACCGACACCTTAGGGTATCCCATGCGGCCCACGAACACCCCCGGGGGGCTACTGCCGTCCAGGTCCACGCCCAGTTCCCCGATGCTCCTGATCAGGGGGAGCGAGCGCACCATGAGCGGGCACACGGGCTTGCCGCAGAGCATGAGCCTGCCCTTGCAGCGGACGCAGAGGGATGATCTGGGCGCCACCAGCCTCAGGCGGTCCTGGGAGCCGGTGCCCCCGAAGACCTCGAACACCGGTGCTGCGGGCGCCAATCCATGATTTATATGTTATGCTTTTATCATTAGTTGCTGGGGGCGCCGCGCGGCGCCCTTCCGGGCAGCACCTCTATCGTGAAGTTCTCCAGTATCTCCTTCTTCCTCTTCCTGAGCGTGACAGCGCTTATCCCCGAGGCCTCAGATAGGTCCCCCTGCCTGACGTCCTCGTTCATCACGTTGCTCGCTATGCTCAATATCGCTATTGCTATTCCGCGGGGGTTCCTCCCCATGAGCGGCTCATAGTCTATCTGGCTGGCTATCTCCCTCGCCAGGGCCTCCGTCCTCGGGCTGATCCCCAGCTGCGTGGCGAGCTTCCCCACCTGTGCGACCACGTTGGCCTTGGTCAGGGGGACGTCCTCACCGTTGCCATCCATCTCCCTGAGGCTCAGGTAGTACTCCCTCACCGACTTGATGAGGCTCCTACGGCTAAGCCCCCAGGCGCTGCCGGTCTCCAGGAACTCCTCCAGGCTCCTCCCCACGCCCCTGACCCGGCTCACGTAGTACAGCAGCGCGACGGCGAGCGGCGCCAGCTTCCTCCCCCTGACGACGCCCCTCCTCTCCATCTTCAGGTACATGCGGGCCGCCTCCTCCACGAAGTTCTCGGGCAGGTTCAGCCTGGAGGCCGCCTCTTTCATGAGCTCCATGACGCGACCCCTCCTCCTCAGGTCCGGGTCCTCATCCACCATCCTCTGGGCGTTCCTGAGCCTCCAGGAGTCCTCGCCCTCCCTCCCGATCAGCGTGGAGAGCGGATTTGCATCGCTGAGCCTGATGGGGCCCCCGGCCTGGCTCCTCGCGAAGGACTCCTCGAGGTCCATGGAGCTCCAGAACCTCCCCGTGTACACCGCCCTGTCGGGCGAGACGTGCCCGTTGGGGCAGACGTACTCCCCGCTGTCCGGATCGAAGATCAGCCTCTCGCCGCACACGCGGCACCTGTGGGCCTCCTCCCCGCCCTCGGCGGGCCTCGCTCCTCCCAATCCTCCTCCCCCTCCTCGGGCCCCCCGGCCGCCTCGGGCTCGGACCTCGAGTACAGGGTCTCGCCTATGATCCCGCCCACGCGATCAGTCCTGGCCTCGAGGGAGGCGTAAGGCGATCTGACCGGCCCGAACACCTCCCTCACCACCCCGACTCTTCTCCCCCTCCTATCATATAATTGGGTCCCCTCCTTGACCTCGACAAACAGCTTCACTATTATGCGCCCGCTCCTGGCCCTCCTGAGCACCTGCCCGACGGCCCTCACCCGGCGGTCCCCCTGATCCTCGCCAGCTCCTTGGCCAGCTCCCTGAGCAGCAGCTGCTTGCTCCTGCCCTCCACCTTGCGAACCTGCACGTACCCGCTCCTCTCGCCGGGCCTCCCCGGGCGGCGTGCCTCCTTGGCCGCCATAACCTGAAGCCCGGCCTCCTCGGCCGCCCTCCTCAGCTCGTCCAGCGTCGGGTTCCTCGTCGCTATGCTGAGCGGGACCCTCCTGCCCTGCCTCCTCCCCAGCCTGGAGTTGAAATAGTCCAGCCAGATGATTACCTGATCCCTCCTCTTCAACCCGGCGGCCCTCGTCCCCCGGAGCTCGCTTACCCTCCACTAAGACCGCGTTTATGACGCCGTCCTGGGAGGGCCGCGAGGTCACCCTGGCCACCCCGGCGTCCGTCTCTATCAGTGCGCCCTTGCTTATGACGCCCCTCCTCTCGTAGTCCCTGTCGGCCGGGTTCGCGATCACGCGCAGTATTTTAGCCCTCTTGGACTGGCCGAGCCTCGCGTCGACCACTACGTTCGCGAACTGGTCGCTCACCAGCGCGACCTTGCGACCCCCTCCCCTTGTCCTCTTCACCCTCACGGCGTGCTCGCCCAGCACGGTCTCCGTGGGGTAACCGTCCCTCTCGTGCTTCCTCCTGCCCCTGCTGGCCCTCCTCCTGCCCCCGGTGACCTTCCTCTTCTCCAGGTTCTCGTACGGCTTCTTCACGGCCTCGCGCGGAGGGGCCACTTCGCTTAAAGGTTTCGCGCCGCGCCCCGCGTCAGGAGGCGCGGGGAAGAGCATAAATGAGGGCTCCGCGTAGCTGCCCCATGCCGGGCCCGAGGAAGTACATATTCGTCACGGGGGGCGTCATGTCCGGCCTCGGGAAGGGCGTGATAACAGCCTCCATAGCCAAGCTCCTGCGCGCCTCGGGGCTGAACGCCCTGCCGATGAAGATAGATCCATACATAAACGTGGACGCTGGCACCATGAACCCGGTAGTCCATGGCGAGGTCTACGTGACCGAGGATGGGGGCGAGTGCGACATGGACCTCGGCACCTACGAGAGGTTCCTCGGCGTGGACCTGACCCGGGAGCACAACGTGACGACCGGCCAGATATACATGGCCGTCATAGAAGCGGAGCGCCGCGGGGACTATTTGGGCGAGTGCGTCCAGATAATACCCCACATCACGAACGAGATAAAGCGCAGGATAAGGGGGCTGGCGGAGTCGAGGAACGCGGACGTCCTCGTCGTGGAGTCCGGCGGCACCGTGGGCGACATAGAGGGCCTGCCGTACCTGGAGGCATTCCGCCAGATGCGCGTGGAGGAGGGGAGGGAGAACACGATGTTCGTGCACGTCACATGGGGGCCCGTCCTCCCCTCGGTCGGGGAGTTCAAGACGAAGCCCACCCAGCACAGCGTGCAGGAGCTCAGGAGGATAGGGATACAGCCCGACGCCATCATCGTGAGGAGCTCCTCGCCCATGCCGGAGGACGCCAAGAGGAAGATAGCGCTATACGCCAACGTGGAGCAGGATGCGGTCTTCTCGAGTCCGGACCTGGCCACCGTTTACGAGGCGCCGCTCGTGCTGGCGAAGCAGGGGTTCCTCAGGATCGTGGAGAGGAACCTCAGGCTGGGCCCGCTGGAGGCCGACCTGGAGGAGTGGCGGAGGATAGTAGAACCCTTCAAGGTGAGCTCCCCCAGGCTGCGCATAGCGATGGTGGGGAAGTACTCCAAGCTGGCGGACAGCTACGTCAGCGTCAATCACGCGCTGATGCACGCGGGCGCCAGGCTGGGCGTCAGGGTTGATATAGACTGGCTGGACTCGGAGCGTTACGAGATGGATCCCGGCGCGCTCAGCGAGCTCGAGGGCTACGGCGGCGTGCTGATACCGGGCGGCTTCGGGAGGCGCGGCAGCGAGGGTATGATCTCCGTCGCCGACTACGCTAGGCGCCGCTCCATACCTTTTCTGGGGATCTGCTTCGGGTTCCAGCTGGCCTCCGTGTCCTTCGCGAGGTACGTAGCGGGGTTGGAGGGCGCGAACTCGACAGAGCTGGACCCCTCGACGCCCCACCCCGTAGTGGACCTGCTTCCGGAGCAGCGCGGCCTCGCAGGGCTGGGGGGCACCATGAGGCTCGGCGCGCACGAGATAGAGATCCTGCCCGGCACCCTGGCCAGCCGCATATACGGCGTGAGGCGCATACTCAGGAGGCACAGGCACAGGTACGAGGTCAACCCCGAGTACCTGCCGAGGCTGCGGGCGGCCGGCCTGGTGTACTCGGCCTTCAGCGACTCCGGCCGCCGTGCGGAGATACTCGAGATTCCGGGTCACCCATTCTACATTGCCACCCAGTATCACCCGGAGTTCTCCAGCAGGCCGTGGGAACCGGAGCCCGTCTTCCTGGCGTTCGTCTCGGCCGCGCGCGACAGGCAACTAGGCGTGGCGGCGCGCGCCGCCCTCGCGGGCGGCCAGGACCATGTCCACACTGAGGGAGGTCGCCGAGCTCTCGGCAGCGCTCTCGGAGAGCGAGTACCGCGTCCTCAGGGCGCTAGCCATGTTCCTCGGCTCGAGGATGCACGTGCCGCTGGAGATGATATCGGCATCCGCCGGCCTCCCCCAGGAGCTCGCCGAGTCCTCGCTCAGCATCCTGGAGGGCCTGGGGATGGTCGTCCGGAATCCTGCCGGTTACGCCCTCGTCTACGCGGGCCTGGACGCCCTTTCCCTCCACGAGCTCAGGGCCCGCGGGCAGCTGGACGCGCTCGGGACTCCGATAGCCTTGGGGAAGGAGTCAGACGTGTACTCCGGGATCGCCGGATCCAGGGAGGTCGCGGTGAAGGCCTACAGGATCGGGCGCGTCAGCTTCAGGAAGGTCAAGCGCCTCAGGTCCTACGGGCCGCAAGCTGGGGGATGGATGCTGGCGAGCATAATGTCCGCGTCGTCCGAGTTCGCGAGCCTGCGCCGCCTGAGGTCCGCCGGGCAGCCGGTCCCCGAGCCCCTGGCGGTCAGGTACCACCTGCTCGTCATGGAGCGGATAGACGGCACGCTGCTCAGGCGCGTCCGGGAGGTCGCCGATCCTGCGCGGCTGCTCAGGAGGATCCTAGAGGCCATCAGGGGCTGCTACACGGCGGGGCTCGTGCACGCCGACCTCAGCGAGTTCAACGTCATGATCCGCGGCGACGACGTGATCCTGATAGACTGGCCGCAGTCCATCCGCTCCGATGACCCAGCCGCGCTCCCGGCCCTCGAGCGTGACATCGCGAACATCGTGCGCTTCTTCAGGAAGCGCTTCGGCTTCAGCGCGGACGCCGGGCGCGCTCTCGAGTACGTGCTGGGCCGCAGCCCCGAGTGCTGCTAGATGAGGACCTCATCGCCCAGCACTATGTAGAGAACGTTGTTCCCCCTTATGACGACCCTACCTAGCTTCTCCGAGACGCGCCCGTCCTTTTGGTGCTCGAACGCCTCGTCCAGGAACAGATTCATGTAGGAGTCCACATTGATGAGCCTCCCCCTGTACTCCAGCATATTCTTCAGCCTCACGCGGACTTGCATGTTTATGGCCCTCTGCAACGCCATGAGGGGCCTCTTCCCCATCGTCGAGTTGGCCTGCGCTTGGCTCAAAAGCGTCCTAGCTGGGAGAGACCCTTGTATTTATTTCTTATGCAGTGGAAAGGGGCTCCGTTACCTTAAGCTGACCGTCGGTGAACCCGGATCCGAGGGGAGCCCTCCGCCCGGTCCGCAATGAGCACGAGTCCAGGGGGTCCATCGGCGCGATCCGAGGGGAGTGCGCCGCATATTCATCGATGGCACAATGGTGAGCGTGGGAGGGGCCCCGCGTGGATATGGGCCGCCTTCGAGCCGTACCTCCATAGACGCCTATCTGTTCATCGGGATGCCGGTGCGTAAGTACGGCGGGATCCCGATCTACACGGATGGCGCGGGATGGTACGCGGACGCCTGCAGGCGGGCGCCGAGCGCGCGGTCCACGATCGCCCCCTGAGGAACCTCGGAGCGCATGATCCACTACGCGAAGGAGGGAACCGAGGCCTTCGACGACCCCTTCCCCATCGGCGGGCACGGGCCGAGCTCGAGGGTGTTCGAGGGCCTGGGGAGGCCCCCGCTAGTGTGGGAAGAGGAGGGGATGCCGCGGCGGCTGAGCGGGCCGCGCCCGATCTTCTCGCTCGGGTAGGAGGTGGGCTTAGGTAACGGAGCCGGCTCGCGCGTCGAAACCCCGAAGCTTTTGAAAAGGTATGGGAGGAGGATAAGGAGAGCGCAGAAAGTCCTGAGCAGGAAGGAAAGGGATCGAAGAGCAGGAAGAAGGCGAGGCTCCTGCTCGCCGGGAGGTGGCAGGACTACACCGGCGCGAAGGACGACTGGCGGTGGAATTTAGCGAAGGCGCTCGTGGATAGATGCTACCTCATCGCATATGAGGACCTGAGGGTGGGCAACATGGTGAAGAACCACAGCCTGGCAAGGGCGATTCAGGATGCATCCTGGTCGGGTTTCTGGGATAAGGTCGAGTGGAAGGCGAAGCGGAAGGGCGTCCTGACGGTCGCCGTAGACCCGGAATATTCGATGCAGGAATGCCCCGTATGTCACGCTAAACATGAGGTCGCGCTTTCCGAAAGGACGTTCGCGTGTCCCTCGTGCGGATACGCGGCGCAGAGGTATCTCAAGGCGGCGCTGATCATGCTCCAGCGCGCCCTGATAGGGATGGACATGTCCGAATTCACGCCTGTGGAGGTATCTACGGTGGGGCAACGTACCGGCCAACCGGGTCGGGCCGTCGCTAGCTGTGCATCGATGAATCAGGAAATAAGTTCCCGCATTGCAGACGAACCCGTACTGGGGATAGCGGTGCGGGAAGCCCACGCGCTTCAGCGTGGGAGGATGTCACATTGACTTTGGGGGCATAATAGCCCGGAGGGGATTCGAACCCCCCGGTCGCTGGCTCCATCGAGAATCCTCGGCCATGACGGTGGAGGAAGGCCGTTGGGTCCACCTCGCGCGGCGGCTACGGGAAACGGCGAGTTCCCACTACCAGCGCCGGCGCGATCGGCCGCCCGCATGGGACAGCGACGGGCGGAAATCCGGCGAGCCCGACCCTGTGAGGCAGGATGCCCGGGGCATGCCCGCCCCGGCGGGGGATGGCACTCAAGCGGAGTCGAACCGCTTATTATATAGCTGAGCCAGCCGCCCGTCGGATCCGCCGTGATTAAGAGGAGGGCTATGACGGTCTTCCTGATCCTGGGGTTGGTCTCGCTGACAGCCGACATGACCTATGAGGGGGCCAGGTCTGTGAGCGGGGCGTTCCTGGTGAGCCTCGGGGCCGCGCCCGTGGCCGCCGCCATAGTGGGCTCGGGAGAGCTCGTGGCCAACCTTACGAGGTTCGCCGGAGGGGTGATGGCCACGGCGTCCAGATCCTCAAGGGCATTCTGGGCGACGCTGATCATGGGCTACATAATCAACTTGGCGGCCATGCCGGCCTTGGCATTTGTGGGCAGGTGGGACCTGGCCGTTGCCCTATATATGGTCGAGAGGGTCGGCAAGGGGCTGAGGACCCCGGCGCGGGACACAGTGCTGGCGGAGGTGACGTCCGGAATGGGGAAGGGCAAGGGCTTCGGGATACATGAGCTCATGGACCAGGCGGGCGCCATCGCCGGGCCCCTCATGGTTTCCTGGATGGTGCTCCGCGGGGGATACGGCCCAGCGTTCCTCTCCCTGGCAGTTCCGGCCGGCGTCTCGATAACCCTAGTATGCTTGGCGGCCGCGCTGTACCCCAGGGTCAGGTCGATCTCCGGGAGCGCCGCCGCCGGGATCGGAATCGGGGCGGCTATCAGGGGGCTGCCTAGGCGCTTCTGGCTCTACGCAATCTCCATGTCGCTGCTCTTGGCCGGTTACGCGCAATGGGCCATAGTATCCTTCTACATGGCCTCCGCCGCCCTAACGGCGGCCGAGATAGCGCTGATATACTCGGTGGCGATGGCGGTCGATGCCCTGGTGGCCCTCCCCATCGGGATGGCCTATGATAGATACGGGCTCAGGTCCCTGCTGATAGCCCCACCCCTAGTGGCGGCCATGCCCTTCCTGATGCTCAGCGGGGCCGCGCACGCCCAGTACACCGTCGGAGCCCTGTGGGGCCTCGTAATGGGCGTATATGAGACCAGCATGAGGGCCGCCGTCGCCGACATTGTGGAGCCCCGGAGCAGGGCCATGGCCTATGGAACCTTCGGCGTAGTCACCGGCTTGGCGTGGGCCGCTGGGGGGTTCGTAATCTCCTCGCTGATGCGCGATTATGCGGCCTTTGTCTCCTACGCGGCCGCAGTGGAGGCAGCCTCCCTGGTCCTCCTCGTCCGGATCCGGGCACAGGAGGGCCCCACCGCCCACCAATGAGTCGCACGACCGGCCCCTGGGCGCGCAGCACATTATTATCGGGGGATTCCTTCCCTATGGGGCATGCCGCCGGAGACGGGCCTCATATCCCGTGACGACAGAAATCGCTTCCTGGACATGCTGGGGTCCGCCGACGAATTGACGAGGCTTCATGCATGGGAGTCGGTCGGCAGGCTGATAGATGCCGGCATAATATCCAGGGACGACGCGATTGCGCTCAAGCGGCGCTTCCTGGAGCTGCTCGAATCGAGAGAGGTATTGGTGAGATTCCGTGCCTGGGAGGCCGTCCCCGATCTTATCAAGATTGGTATGATATCGAGGGACGACGTCGCAGGGCGCAGGGATCATTTCTTGGAGATGCTGGGGTCGAGGGATTACCATATAGCCAAGTTAGCCGAGGATCTCTGCCAGAAGCTCTTGGAGATCGGCGCTGTGCCGGAGGAGAATCTGAACCCCTATAGGTGCCGGCGGACCGGGCGCGGTTGAAGCGGCGGATGCGCCATTCAACGACCGGTGCGAGCTCCAGGTCCGCGCTGGGCGCCATCAGAAAAGGGAGTTAGGAGGACGGAAAGCCCACGTCCTCTAGGAGTTGAAAGGATGTCGTTGGAATAATCTTACTAGGGGTTTGGGGCGGAAGACCCCTCGTGAGGGGGGATGAGGCTCTCCGACCGCGTCTTCTTCCGTCCCGGGTGCGGCTGGGCCGCGGATCGCGACCACAACGCATCCCTCGATATACTGAGGGGATTGGAGTGGGAACCACCCCTGGAGCCCTTGGAGCTCCGCACCCTACCCGCTGACAGCGGGCAAGGCGGAGTAATGAGGCGGGAAGCCCTGCCGTGAGGGCGGGGTAGTTCACGGGAAAAATCTGTTCCATATCTCGACGGCATATCCCGGCTGCACAGAACCCTCCACTAGCCTGAACGTCCTGGTCCCATCCTTTAATCTCTCAGGGGTCAATAGAATGGCCCTGTTTTTATTATAATTAATGAATTTATATATGAAATCTTGGAGAAATGTAACATAGAAAACGGTTATTCCGCTGTCCATCATCGCGGATACGACCTGCTCGGCCACTGCGGACGCCTCAACCTGGTTGGTCGTTGAGAAGCTTTCATTCATCAGGATATAATCTCCAGGCTTTAATAATTTAATTATTTTACTTAATCTCACCATTTCCTCCTCAAATTTCCCATAAGACATCGTCCTTTCTTCCTTCCTCTCGAAGTGGGTGAAAACGGCCCCCGGTGATGGGATAGTGAATTCGCTGGCCGGCACAAAAAGCCCGGCCCTTGCAAGCAGTATCGCCTGACCTATAGACTTCAAGAACGTGGTTTTGCCTCCCCCATTAACCCCTGTTATCACGAACGCGTTTACACCGTGTGCATCGAGGGAATTGGGAACCGGCTTCCTGCTCGCCGATATCGCCAGAGAAAGCGGATACAGGTCGCGAAAGGATATCGAGCCCCGGGAAAAATTCGGGTAGGCCATGGGCAGTCCGATCCTTTCAAATAAATCATACATGTTTATGGCGCCCACAAAGAATGCCAGTTGCGCGCGCAATGTTGTAAAAAACTGCAATAAATGCTCATAAGCCCTCAGCATGGTTGGCGCTAAACTGGATAAAACCCAATTATTAATATGCTCTAAAATCATTCCCCCGCTTTCGTCGTTCTGGTTCACCTTGAAAACATAACCGCTTCTTCCACCAAGTAATCTCTTTACTATGCCGCTTTCCCTTTTAGGGACCAGGAAAACGGGGTCCCTTAACGTGTTGCCCGTGCCAAGTTGGACAGAAAATTCCGTACCATTTTCAAAATTAAGATAATTCAACAGTTCGCCTGCGGAAAGTATAAAGCTATCGTCCGCGTTCTCTTCTATGGAACCTACAAGCCCCCGAAATGCTTCGGACGAGAATCCCGATCCCTCGATAATGCTCCTCAGGCCTTTGAGCGCACCGATCATCAATCTTAACCCGCCCGCGGTATTATAAACTACCGATCTCGCGTTGTCGTACCTGACGAGAAATACAGCCCTTTTTGCCTCCTCAATGATATTATTTGTAAGCTTATACATATCTAATATAGTATTTCTATTCTGAATCGCATCCTTAACGGCTTCCTGTCTGTATTTGATGGAATTGACGTCGACCCTCGATAACAGAAGCACGTGGCTCAATTCCCTCGCCACCAGATCATCCTTTTGCGCTATTGCCCCTATTATACTTCCCAGCTCTAAATCCTTCACTAGATCATCCCTATCTTCGATTTCAACACCATCGCCCACCTTAAGAAGATCAAACTCTATCATTTAAGAACCTCCTGATATCTTCATAAAGTAGGTGGTATTTGGATGCTATCAAAACTGCCATATATCTGGAATCGGGGCTGCTTTCGATAATTTTGTACGTGACCTTCTCGTCCTGAACCTGTGCCACAAGGCTGATAACGCCTTCAAGCGTGGCCAGCTTTGTAATAAAAGTTACGTAAATAAGATACGAGCCCTTGCTCTTTATTTTATCTATAAAGCGCTTTGCCAGTTCAAAGCCCTCCTCGGATGTCGTGGTGGAGAAAAGCTCGTTAACCAGTACCAGCGTTTTATTATCAGCTGCGTTTAAAATATCGCGCGCTCTAGCCACATCCTCTTCCAATCTGCTAAGGCCCTCCAGCGCGTTCTCCTCCGTCGGAAAAGCTGTCATTATGTTGGAAAAGAGGGGTATTCTGGCCTCCTCCGCGGGGACGGGTACGCCTATGGAACTAAGGAACGCTAGTTGCCCGAAACTGATGGCGAAAGTTGTTTTCCCGCCGCCATTCACGCCCGTTATTATAAATATCTTTTTATCACCGGAGGTGCGGATGTCATTAATTACGGCAACTTTCTTCTTGGCTAAGAGCAAATTATAAAATCCTCTGACGTACACCGATCCGTCGTCAGTAAACCGTGGTATCGAGAACCGGTACCCATTGGCCTCGATGCCTCTCATGTATTCGATGTATCTAAGGTAGAATTCAAACTCCTTCGCGAACGTCTTAATGCCTTCGTCCACTATATCCGGAAATCTATCTTTCAACATCTTCATAGCATTAAATTCTTTATTGAAAATTCTGTAAACGCCCTTCAATATAGCCGCGTGTATATGAGTGATTTGTTCGCTGTAATGGTAATTTACAGGCTCAAGTTTCTGGACCTGCTGTCCTTTAAACCTTGAGAACAGCTCTTCTATCTTTGAGGATAAATCTTCTCCGTTTTCATCCTTCGTGACCCTCACTTCTAATCCATTTATTCTTATTCTGATCTTTATCTTATCCCTGGCGGCCTTAGCTTCATATGCCGCACTCTTCAACGCTTGAAATCTATCGCTTTGAATCAGATTTTTAAGATAATTGACGAAATAAAGCATACCTTCTGACTTTAAAACCAGTCCATCCATCAATTTTAATGAACTCTCCAAAGCATTTATGTACATCAGAGCCGCATCGATGTGGAAGCCGTACTTAAGCTCCTCATATACGCTGGCCTCCAAATTTAGCAATTTGTTGCAATCCTTTATTGTATTTAAAAAGTATGCTATCGCATTATAAACTTTTTGATCCATAATATCGCTGAATATCTTGAGTCTGAATTCAATTATGCTCCTATCAGTGAGCGGCTCTTTAAATATATCTATTAAAAACTGATCCTTATCTTTCCCCAAAATATCGTTTATGAGATCTTCTATTCTTAGGTCAGAAATAACCTTTTCGTTGGCTTTTGACCCCCTTGAACCTATTAGGCTTTTGTACTCCAACTTACTGCCACCTCCGTAGGGGTCATCAGCCGGGGAGGTGGTTGTTCAGGGGGGCTCCATCCCCTTCCGCTCCCCATGGGAATTCATCCTTCTGCACAAGCCGCACAAGAAGGTAATATTTAAGCACTTTGAGGTTTTTGCTGGATATTGGGGCTCCGTTACCTTAAGCTGACCGTCGGTGAACCCGGATCCGAGGGGAGCCCTCCGCCCGGTCCGCAATGAGCACGAGTCCAGGGGTCCATCGGCGCGATCCGAGGGGAGTGCGCCGCACATTCATCGATGAGACGATGGTGAGCGTGGGAGGGACCCCCGCGTGGATATGGGCCGCGTTCAAGCCTGACCTCCATGTGATGCTGGACTTCCACGTGAGCTGGCGCGGGAACTCCATAGATGCTTACCTGTTCATCGGGATGCCGGTGCGTAAGTACGGCGGGATCCCGATCTACACGGACGGCGCGGGATGGTACGCGGACGCCTGCAGGCGGGCGGGTCGCCGTTTTAAGCCGGCACCTCCTCCCAGGATCGTGCGCTGCGATGGCCTGACCACGGGCAGCCGCGCCCTGGACCGGGTCCTGGGGCTCGGGTCGCCCTCCCTAGTGGTCATCTATGGCGGGAGGGGGACCGGCAAGTCCACGATATTGAGCTCCGCTGCCGCGTCGTACGCGGCGGCCTGCGGCAGGTCGGCGCTGATCACAGTAGGCTCCTGGGTGAATCCATCCGCTCTCAGCGGCCTCCCGGAGGCCGCCCTGGACAGGCTCGTGCTGATCCGCATATCCGATGAGCAGTCAGCGATCGCGGCCTCCCGCGCCCTATCATTGATCGGCTTCGGGCTCGTGGCGCTGGACGATGCCTCCGAGCTCTCCGGGATCTCCAGGAGCGCCGCCCCGCAGTCCTACATCTCCCTTTCACTGTCCAGGGCGGTCCACCGCAGGGGGATGCAAGCGCTCGTCGCGCTCTCGGAGGGGCCCTCGGGCGCGAGGGGACGCGACTACTGGTGGCCCTTCGCCGACAGGTTCGTGAGGCTGGAGCGGCTCGAGGGGGGCGTTCGCGCCGCCTCCGCGGACGGGGAGGCGCTCTTCGCGATCGTCGGCGGCCGCATCGGTGACCCGCCTGGGCGAGCGCGACCTCGACCGAGAGGTAGGCCGCATATGAGACGAGCCACCATATGAAGTACCCGCCCACTCCGTGGTAATACGCCTTCGAGGTGCTGCTCACAACTATGGACCTGGCGATGGGTATTGTCGCGGCGAATATCAGCACTAAGATCAGCAGAGCCCCCCAGGGCTGCATGAGCGTCCCATGGAGCGCCCCCGAGGCGAGCCCGGCCGCGACCCCCGCGGCTATCCTCATCCAGTAGATAACGTTTAATCTGCGCTCGGCCTCCCTCGCGTCAGCCTTGGACCTGACCTGGTTCGAGCTGCGGCCCGCCGCCATCGAAATCGGGGCTAGGCTCAGGGGGTATTATATTAATAATGTTTATCGCTCGGGTCCGCACGCCCTGACCCTCAGGCTCAGGAGCCCCGAGGGCGGCGAGGCCCTGCTGATAGTGCACACGAGGAGGGCCGCGTGGATAGCGGAGAGCGCCCCGAGGTTGGAGATGGACGACCGCGCCAGGCGGCTCAGGGATCACCTGCTGCGCCTGAGGATCTCGGGCGCCGCCGCCGTGAGGAACGAGAGGATAATCGAGATCGTCGCCGAGCCCGACAGGAGGATCTACGCCGAGTTCTTCGGGGTGGGCAACCTTGTGGTGGTCTCGGGAGGGAGGGTGGAGGCCGCGCTCAACTCGGTCAAGGGGAGGAGCCGCGACGTGTCGCCCGGGGCGCCCTACGAGCTCCCCAAGCCCCGCCGCTCGGTATTCGAGGCCGGGCCAGAGGAGCTGGCTGAGGCCCTGAGGACCGGCAGGCCGCTGAACAGGGCACTGGGGTCGGCGTTCCTGGCACCCACTAAGTACCTAGAGGAGGCCCTGTGGAGGTCGGGGCTAGAGCCGACCGCGCCGGCCGAATCGGTGGCGCCCGCGGACCTGGGGAGGCTCGCGGAGGAGCTGTCGCGCATGGGCTCCGAGCTCGAGTCGGCCACGTCCCTCTACCTGTACCGGGGGGACGGCGTCCTGGAGGTGAGCGCCATCCGCCTGAGGCGCTTGGAGGAGATCGCTGGGGCGTCCCCGGAGCTCCACGAGAGCCCCTCCAGCGCGCTCGATGCGGCGCTGCGCGCGGAGCTGACCGAGGAGGAGGGCGGAGAGGGCGCGGGGGCCCCCGAGGGGACCAGGAGGCTGGAGCAGGTGGCGGAGGAGCAGGAGGCGCGGGCGCGCTCCCTCTCGGAGCGCGCCTCGTCCCTGAGGGCGCTGGCGGCCAGGCTCGCCTCGGGGGAGCTCGGGCTGGAGGACGCCCTCAGGTCGCTGGAGGGCGACGCCGAGGTCCGCTTGGTGGGGAGACAGCTCCTGCTGGGGGACACCAGGGTGTCGACCGACAACCCGCAAGCGGTCTCGTCGGCGCTCTACGGGTACGCCAAGAGGCTGGAGTCGGCCGCGTCCTCCCTGCTGTCCAGGGCCGCGGAGATCCGCGATCGCCTGGGGAGGCTTGAGCTGGCGCCGCCCCTGCGTCCCGACGAGCTGAAAGTCCGCGAGGTCAGGTGGTACGAGAGGCACCGCTGGTTCCTGACGAGCGGCGGCCTGCTCGCCGTGGGCGGCAGGGACGCCTCCGGCAACTCGGCGCTCGTGAGGAGGCACCTGGAGCCGGGCGACCTCGTCTTCCACGCCGAGATCGCGGGATCCCCCTTCTTCATACTCAAGGGCGGGAGGTCCTCCGCCCGGGCGGAGGACTTGGAGGAGGTGGCCCAGGCGACCGTCAGCTTCAGCAGGGCTTGGCGCGAGGGCCTGGCGGCCGCCGACGCCTACTACGTGTACCCGGAGCAGGTCTCAGCCAGCGCGCCCAGCGGCGAGTACCTGCCGCGCGGCAGCTTCATGATCAGGGGGCCCAGGAACTACGTGCGGGGCCTGAGGCTGGAGGTGGCGGTCGGGCTCTGCTCCGAGCCCGACGGCGGCGCCTCGCCCTGCTCCGGCCCCCGGCGCTCGGTGGATGAGCGCGGCCTGGTGTACATCTTGCTGGAGCCCGGCCACATGAGGGCCTCGGACGTCGCGTCCAAGGCCGTGAGGATAATATCGGACCACCTGCCGCATGGCCTCGAGGGCCTCCGCGGCGGACTCAGGGTCGACGACTTCCTGCGCCTGCTCCCGCCCGGGGGCTCGAGGATCGTCGGGATAGCCAGGGGCAAACGTTTAAGGGAGGTCCGGGTGGGCTAGCGGTGGATAATGGGAGCCCTCCCCACCGCGCTCAAGGTCAAGGACGTGATGAACAGCCCCATAATAACGGCGTTCCCCAACGAGAGCGCTTCCTCCATCGCGGAGAAGATGAGGAGGTACGAGGTGGGAAGCGTGGTCATAGTGAACGACGACGGCGACATCGTGGGGATAGTCACCGACGGCGACCTGGTGAGGAAGGTTGTGGCCGAGGGGCGGCCGCCGGGGGAGGTCAAGGCGTCGGAGGTCATGAGCTCGCCGGCGGCGACCATCGACGACGAGAGCGACCTGGCCAGCGCGGCGCGCGAGATGAGGTCGAGGGGCGTGAAGAGGCTCGTGGTGCTCCACAACGGCAGGCCGGCGGGCGTCATCTCGATGTCCGACATAATATCGGTGTTCCCGGAGCTCCTCGACGTGCTGTCGGAGAAGACCAGCATCATGCGCGGCGAGCCTGTGAGGCGCAGCAGGTACGTGTCCGGATTCTGCGATCAGTGCGGCAGGTGGTCGGACTACCTGATGGAGGTGGACGGGAGGTTCCTCTGCGAGGAGTGCAGGGCCGAGCTGGGGGGATCGGAGCAGGAGTAGGCCCGGCCGCCGCCTGATAGTCGACGGTATGCTGGGGGACCTGGCCAGGAAGCTCAGGCTGCTCGGGTTCGACGTCTCATACGCGGGCGGCGTCCCGGACGACGTCCTGATCAGGATGGCGGCCGAGTGCTCCGGGGTCATAGTGTCTGCCGACTCCTCTCTCTGCTCGGCCGCCAGGCTCCGCGGCGTGGAGACCATCTGCGGGTCCGACCTGGCCTCCGTGCTCGCCGCGCTCGGCGTGCGCCGCGTCCGCTTCGATCCCCGCCGCGCGCGCTGCCCCCACTGCGGGACCCCGGTGACGCCCGTCGGGGCTGAGACGGTCAGGGGGGAGGTGCCGACCGGGGTCCTCTCGTCCCACCGCGAGTTCTACGCGTGCTTCGGTTGCGGGAGGATCTACTGGGTCGGCGGCCACTGGGCAAACATTAAGAGGATGGAGCGCGAGCTGAACCGCCTGCTGGGGGATGAGCGAGCTCGAGGATTACAGCCTGGAGGAGGGCAGGTACCTGGTGGCGCTGGCGCGCAGGTCCATGGAGACCTACCTGAGGGAGGGCAGGAGGATCCCGGAGCCCCCCGATGCCCCGGAGAGGCTCAGGGCCATGAGGGGGGCGTTCGTCACCCTGAGGACGCACCCGGGGGGAGAGCTCAGGGGGTGCATAGGTAGGCCGTATCCCGCTCAACCGCTGGTCAGGGCGGTCATAGACTCGGCGATCGACGCCGCCGTGAATGACCCGCGCTTCGAGCCGATGTCCGCGGAGGAGGCCGACCGCGTGACCGTCGAGGTCAGCGTGCTCACGGAGCCCAAGGACGTGCACTACCGCAGTCCCCTCGAGCTGAAGGAGAGGGTGAAGGTCGGGAGGGACGGGCTCATAGTAATCTGGTCCATGGGCTCCGGCCTCCTGCTGCCCCAGGTCCCCGTGGAGGAGGGCTGGGACGTCGAGGAGTACCTGTCGTACGCGTGCGTGAAGGCCGGGGCACCTCCGGACTGCTGGCTCACGATGCGCCCCAGGATCCAGGCGTTCCAGGCCGTCGTCTTCGAGGAGGTCTCCCCGCGCGGCGAGGTAGTGAAGCGGGGCCTTGAGGGGGCTCGCCGACGTCTACGCTCCCGTGTACGGGACCGGCCTGGGGCACGCCTACAGGACCGCCGCGGCGCTGAGGGCCCTCTCGTCCAGGGGGCGCAGCTCCATCGCGAGCAGCTGGGGCGAGGGGCTGAGCTACCTCTCGTCCGTCGGGGTGCCATGCTTGGAGGTCCCGGAACTCGACGTCCTCTGGGGCGAGGAGGGCAAGATGCGCTTCCGGGACACGGCGAGGGACCTCGCGAGGCCCTTCGCGACCTTCCTGCGCCAGCTGGAGGTCGAGGACCGCCTGCTCGAGGCAATATCGCCCCGCCTGGTCCTATCGGACTCCAGGGCGTCCCCCCTCCTAGCCGCGAGGCGCAGGGGCATACCATCGGCCCTCATGCTCAACCAGGCCAGGATAATGGCGCCCAGGGCGCTCGGCGCGGCCAGGCAGCTGCTGGAGCTTCCCCCGGCCCAGCTCTTGGGGCTGCTGTGGTCGGCGGCGGACCTCGTGCTGGTGCCGGACCTCCCGCCGCCCTTCACGGTGGCCGGCGAGCAGCTGGAGGCTGTGCCGCAGATCAGGGGGAAGCTCCGCTTCGTGGGATTCCCCATAGACAGATGCGCCTCGGAGCCCTGGGAGCCGCCCAGGAGGCCCTTCGCGCTCTTCACCATAAGCGGGCCCGAGGAGACGAAGCGCCCGGCGCTGGCGAAGTCGCTCGCGGCCGCCGCCGAGCTGGCGCGCCGCGGCTGGTCAGCGCTCGTGTCCGCGGCCAGGGTGGGATCGGAGGCCGCGCCCGTCAGGCTGGGCGACGGCCTCTACATGTGCGATTGGTGCCGGTGCATCGATCAATACATTTCGGCGGCGGACGTCGTCGTCTCGAGGGCGGGCCACACGACCATAGGCAAGTCGATCTACTACGGGAAGCCGAGCGTCCTCCTGCCCATACCTTTCCACGGCGAGCAGGAGAGCAACGCCCTGAGGGCCGAGCGCATAGGGATCGCGCGCGCCATCCTCAGGCCGGACCTGGTGGGGCCGTCCGAGCTGGCGGACGCGATCGAGGAGGCGGCACGCGAGCTCGGCGGCGAGCTGGAGCGCGCCTCGCGTCTGGCGCGCTCGATGGACTTCGCGGAGCTAACTGTCGCCGCCCTCGAGGAGCTCCTCTAGGCGCGCCCTCTCCCTCAGGTACCCATCGAGCACCTCGTGGCGCGCCATCTCCCCCTCCGCGCGCAGCTCCACCAGGCCGTCGGCGACCCTGGCCGCGATCGTCGGGAGGTCGCCCGAGGACCATTCCCCCTCGCGCGCCGGCCCCAGGTCGCCCGAGGACCATCCCTCATGCCCCTCCAGTATCGACTCTAGCTCCTCATCCGCGGGCATCCGGGGCGCGTCGCAGCACTGGGGGAGCACGAATGCCACCCCCAGCGCCGACCCTGCCTCCCAGTACGCGCGCAGGACCTCCGCGTATCCCGGCTCGGGCGATATCCCGGCGAAGACCGCGCGGTCGCCGGACGCGCGGGCCGCTCTCGCCGCGACCTCCGCCAGGAAGCGGTGGAGCAGCCATCCGCCGCCCCGCAGGGCCTCGGCTGCCCTCCTGGGGACGTACCCGGCGAGCACCCGCCCCCCGCTGGGCACGATGTTGGACACCAGGATCGCTGCCGCCATCAGCGCCCTCCTGACGCCCTCGGGCGGCGTTGCCCCGCCGAGCTCCAGGAAGAGAGGGCGGGCTTGGAAGCCCGCCCTGAAGGACTCCACCAACGCCTGCGCACCGCAGCGCCCGCCCGAGAAGAGGGCTATCGCCGTGCCCTCGGACCCCGCGGGGAGCCCGCCCATGCCCCTCCTGTAACCGTGCGCGAGGAAAGCGCCGCCTCCGGCCAGGATCACCTCGAAGAGCCTATCCGGCCTCCTGGGGTCCAGGGCCGCGCTGGTCGAGGAGACTATCTCCCCAACCAGGTAGTCCTCGAACGCGGCCTCGTCACCCCCGCCCTCCACGTGTATCCATATCCTCTCGCCGCCGGTCAGCGACTTGGAGATCAGGCGGGCCATCGCGCGGGAGATGTCCCTCAAGTCGCCGGGGCCCACGAACTCGCCGTAGGCGGCCCTCGCGACGCCCGGGGCCCACGCCAGCCTGTTGGCCGCGCCGAGGGCATTGTCGCAGTAGAGGATGGCGTGCCTGTCGTCCAGTGCGCGCCCTCCCCCGCACCCGGCGCCCCTCGCCCACTCGAGGGCTCTCCCCAGCGCGGCTGGGCGTTCCACCTCGATGAGCACAGCCTCATCGGAGCGCAAATCGCTTCTTCACCCCTGCTGGCGGGGCGCCATTTTATCCTTAGCGATCGGCGGCCGCGCGAATGCCGGGAGGCGATTGGGCCGGTAAAGTTAAAAGAAGATCCGCCCGAATCAGGAATCGCTGCCAAGGGTAGGAAGATGGGGGAGAACGAGGGCAGGGACATCTCGAAGGAACTGGACCTAGCCAGCCTGCCGGGCGTGGGACCGGCAACCAAGCAGAAGCTGATGGACGCGGGGATAAAGACGGTGCTGGATCTGGCCAGCAGGGGCGTCGGGGAGATCTCCGACGCCCTGGGAGGGGATCTGGCCAAGGCCAGCGAGCTGATAAACAAGGCCAGGGAGAGGCTCGTGGAGCTGGGGATCCTGCCGAAGGACTTCATCACGGCCAAGCAGCTCCTGAGCATGAGGGAGAAGGTCGCTAGGATATCGACGGGCTCGAGGAACTTGGACAAGCTCCTGGGGGGCGGCGTGGAGACGGGCGCCGTCACCGAGTTCTACGGGGAGTATGGGGCCGGGAAGACCCAGATATGCAGCACCCTGGCCGTCATGGTCCAGATGCCGCCGGAGAGCGGCGGGCTGAGCGCCGGCGCCATCTACATAGACACCGAGGGCACGTTCAGGCCTGAGAGGATAGCTGAGATAGCCGACCACAGGGGCCTGGATCCCGCGCGCGTCCTGGAGAACATACTGGTCGCAAGGGCCTACAACAGCGCCCATCAGGAGCTCATAGTGAGGGAGCTGGGAGACTATCTGAAGGACGGGAAGTACAGGCTCATCGCGCTCGACTCGGCCGTGTCGCACTACAGGGCGGAGTACCTCGGCAGGAGCACGCTGGCGGAGCGGCAGCAGCGCCTCAACCTGCTCATGCACCAGCTCCTCAGGATCGCGGAGAACTACAACGTGGCGGTCGTCATAACGAATCAGGTCATGACGACGCCCGACATGTTCTTCGGGGACCCCACGAGGCCCGCGGGCGGGCACGTTGTGGCGCACACAGTGACTTACAGGATCTACCTGCGCAAGGCCGGGAAGAACAGGATAGCGAGGATCATGGACAGCCCGTACCATCCGGAGGCCGAGGCCGTGTTCACGATAGACGAGAACGGCATCTCGGATCCGGAGGAGCAGGCCAACAAGAGGAAGTAGTCGCCGCCGCGCGCCTCGCTCCATCGACATGAAGACGGCAAGCCTCGCCCCTCAGCGCGAGGGGGTGGTCAGCCTGGCGTGAACCAGGGCGTGATCCCTGTCGTAGGGCTCGAGGTTCACCACCTGCAGCACCTCGAACCCGGAGGACCTGAGCTTCGCGACCTCCCCCCTGATCACCTCCTCCGGCTCCTTCGTGACGTCTATGCTCCTGGTCTTGACCACCAGCAGCAGGTCGCCCCCCTCCCTCAGGTACCTCCTGGCGTTCGAGATCGCTATCTCGGTCTGGTCCTGCTGGGCCACGTCGCAGTACTCGACGTCCACCTTCCCGTAGACGAACCCGTAGCGCTCCGGCCTCCTCGCGTCCTCCAGGACCGGGATCACGTTCGGTCTATGCTTCACGACCCTCTCGAGGAGCTCCCTGGCCACCCTCTGCGATATCTCGACCGCGAAGACCGTTCCGCTGGCCTCCACGATGTCGGAGATGTGGCTCACCGTGGTGCCCGTCGAGGCGCCCAGGTAGAGCACGCGGCGCCCCGGCCCGAAGGGATAGCCCCTCAGCCCGTTGAGCATCGCGCCCGCGAGCTTGCTCCTGTAAGGATCCCACAGCCTGTACTCGACACCCCCGCTCGATAACAGCTGCTCCCCGTACACCGATATCCCGGGCGCCAGGTTCTTAGTCGCCGGCGACCTCCTGCCCTCCAGGTCGGCCCAGTAGAGCCCTGGCCTCTCCTCGTCCGCCCTGACGCTGGTCAACGCGGCCTCCCCTCCCGCCTGCGCCCTGGCCTCCCGCCTCCCCTGCCTTCCCGCTCGCGCTCCTTGGCCCTCTCGGGCGGCTTGGCGTACTTCTCCTTTATCTCCTGGATGCGCCTGTCCAGCTTCTCCTTGAGTGACGGGTCGAGGGTCCCGGAGTAGCGATCCATGCGCGCCGCGATCGCGAGCTTGGCGGCTATCGCCCTCGCTATCTTCCCCCTCTGCCACTTCGGCGCGCCGTGCACCGCCGGGTGCTGGAATATCACCCCGTGTTTGGGCGGCCTCCCGCCCCTCCTGAGGGCCCTGAAGAGCGCCTTCTCGGCGCCCAGCACCTGTATCGTGCTCGCCGGCATCCTCGCCAGGCGATCCAGGCCCCCCGCCTTGGCCAGGAGCCTGGCCCCTATGGTGGCGCCCACCAGGCTCGTTATGTTAGGCGCCACCTGCGACATGACCTCCTCCAGCTTGCTCGAGATGCGCCTCCTGAGCTGGTAGAGGTCGTATGCGCTCGACGCGAGCGATTGCAGGAGCGCCAGCTCCTCGTCCCTTATCTCGGCGCCCTTCGTCCTGCGCATCGCCTCCTCCACCGCCGACGCCTTGGACTCGGGGACTCCCAGCTCCGCGAGCCTTTGCGCGCTGAAGTTCTCCCTGCGGCCCAGCACGGAGACCAGCCTGGCGTAGAGCCGCGGGTCCTGGAGCACCTCGTCCAGCTCCGGGAAGTGGAGCCCGTACCACTCCCTGACCCTGGCCGCCAGCACATTTATCACCTTATCCAGCTCGTCCACCGCCGAGACCATCTGCATCGCGTGCAGGTCGAGGCGGGCGGCCTCCTCCTTGATCCTCTCCTCACTGGCCCTGATGGCGAATTCCCTTATGAGGTTCCTGGCCTCCTCCTCGGATGCCAGGAGGCCCGCGCCCGTCATCAGCTCCATCCTCCTCTCGAGGCCCGGCCCATCGACCTGCGTGAATATCATGCCCAGCGACTCCGCGAGCGCGGCCACCCCCGGCGCGTTCGACTCCAGCTCCCTGAATCCCGCCTCCGAGGCCGCCTTCACGGCCTCCTCCGCCTCCTCGATCCTCATCCCGGCTATGGCCGAGCGGTACTTCTGGTACGGGTCGCCCGAATACTTCACCGCGCGCACCACGTTTCCGGCGCCGTCCAGCAGGATCACGCCGGCCTCGGTGGCGTAAAGCGTTGCCTTCAATCTGCCCGTGCGTCGGATTCGCCGGTAATTAAACAGTAGCGGGGCCGCCCCCACTATGGTTAAATACGGGAATCCGATCATCCTTCGCGTGCCGACCCACGGGAGCATAACGAAGGCCGGTAAGGTGAGGAGCCAGACCCCGAAGATACCCCCCAGGCCCAGGACGTATCCGCCTCCCAGGATAAGCTACAGGAGCAAGTTCAGGAAGAGGCACGCGCTGGGCCGCAAGCCGGGGCAGGTCTGGATGATCCCCCGCTGAGCTGCGGGGGCATCCGCGCGCCCGGGCCCAGGGCCGCTGGGCGAGAGCGATCGCGGCGGGATGTGAGCGATTTGTCGCCCTCCAGCTGCAGGGCACTGGCCCGCGCTGCCGACGCGGCCCTGGCCCTGGCGGCGCTGTCGGCCGCGCTGATAGCGCTGAACAGGCTGGGGCTGGCATTTCCGGTCGAGGGCGTGAGCATGCTGCCAGCCCTGCGCACGGGCGACCTGGCGCTGGCCGTGCCCGCTGGCATCGGCTCCCTGCACCTCGGCGACATCGTGGTCTACAGGTCGCCCACGGGGATTCTGATAATACACAGGGTGGTGGCAAGGGGTGACGGATACCTGATAGTCAAGGGGGACAACAATCCGCTCCCCGATCCCTGGGGCGTGACCCAGCAGATGATCGTGGGGAGGGTGATCGCGGTCGTGGACTACCTGGGCTACGCGGCCCTTCCGCCCTGGACTTACGCAGTGGCCGCGGCCCTCGTGGCGCTCTACGCAGCGTACGCCGCTTGCAGGCGCGCCGCTCGCCTCGAGGCCCGACTTGGCGCTCCCTTAAATAGGGTTTAAATACCATCGCTTCCGGTTAGTCGCAGGATGGTCTCCAAGAAGGAGGGCGTGCGGCCCCTCGTGTCCATAGAGAACGTCGTCGCGTCGGCCAGCGTGGATCAGCCGATAGACCTGAGCCAGGTAACCAAGCTCTTCCCCGGCGTCGAGTACCACCCCGAGCTCTTCCCCGGCCTCGTGTTCAGGCTGAAGAACCCGAAGACCGCCACGCTGATATTCAGCTCCGGCAAGATGGTCTGCACTGGCGCCAAGAGCGAGAGCCAGGCCATCAAGGCCGTCAAGACCGTGGTGGAGAAGCTGAGGTCGGCCGGGGTCGACATCCGCAACGAGGCCAGGATAGAGATACAGAACATAGTGGCGTCCGCCAGCCTGGGCGGCAGGGTGAAGCTCGAGGAGGCCGCCATGACCCTCCCGCGCAGCATGTACGAGCCGGAACAATTCCCTGGCCTCATATTCAGGATGGACGAGCCCAAGACCGTGATCCTCCTGTTCGCGAGCGGGAAGCTCGTCTGCACCGGCGCCAAGAAGGAGGAGGAGGTCTACAGGGCCGTCGAGAAGCTGCACAAGCTGCTCGAGGAGAACGATCTAATGTCCTACGAGCGAGGGCCCGCCGCCGGCGTCTAGTATTTAAGCGGCCCGTCCCCCCGGGCCGCATGCGCCGCATCGTCCTCCTGAGGGGCGATGGCATAGGGCCCGAGATAAGCGAGGCCGCGGTGCACGTCCTGGATGAGGTGGGAGCGCTCGAGCGCGTGGAGCTGCTGGAGGCGGAGGCCGGCAGCGAGTGGTGGAGCTCCCACGGCGGCGACAGCTACGTGCCCGAGGAGACCTGGGGGCTGCTCGAGGAATCCGACGCGTGCATAAAGGCGCCCTTCACGACGCTCTACGCGCCCGGGGCCCCGAGGAGCGCCGTCGTGGCGATACGCCAGAGGTTCGACCTCTACGCGAACGTCCGGCCCATAAAGTCCTTCAGGGGCAGGGCCGGGCCCAGGGGCCCGGTCCGCCACATATTCGTCCGCGAGAACACCGAGGACCTGTACGCCGGCATAGAGTACAGCATATCCCCGGAGGTCGCGCTGTCGATCAGGAAGACCACCTACAGGGCATCGAGCCGCCTCATGCGCCGCGCCCTGGAGATCGCGGAGGACCTCCGCTGGCGCCGCGCCTACGTGGTGCACAAGGCGACCGTGATTAGGGAGACCGACGGGCTCTTCCTGAGGGCGGCTCGGGACGCCGCAGCGGACCACCCGGACATCGAGCTGCGGGAGATCCTCGTCGACAACTTGGCGCAGCAGCTCGTGCTGAATCCCGGCCAATTCGACGATTCCGTGATAGCTGGCCCGAACCTCTACATGGACATACTCTCGGAGGAGTCCGCCGCGCTCTTCATAGGGGGGATCAGCGCGGTCTACTCCGCCAACATGGGCGACTCCTACGCGATGTTCGAGCCGGCCCACGGCAGCGCCCCCGGGCTCAAGGGCAGGGGCGTCGCGAACCCGATAGCGATGATCCTGGCCTCGGCGTCCGCCCTGAACTACGTGGGGGAGGAGGAGCTGGCGCTGGCGATAGTGGAGGGGGTTGAGCGGGTCGTCGAGGAGGGGAGGACGCTGACGCCCGACATGGGAGGGTCCTCGTCCACGATGGAAGTCGCGCGCGCCGTGGCCGGGCGCGCCTCCGAGGTCCTCAGGTCCGGTCGTCCCCCCGCCAACCCCCTGATCTTCCCCTGGCGCCGCTCGGCCTCGTAGGTCGAGTGGGGTCCTCGCCCCCACCTTCCTGGCGACGCGCAACACCCTCCTGTCCCCATCCAGGACCTCCTCCACAGAGTAGTTATCGGCGAGCCTGGCCAGCGCCCTGGCCTTCCACTCGGGGTCGCCCCCCTCGGGGCTGAGCAGGAGGTGATCCCACACGAGCCCGAGCGACCTCAGCTCTTCCTCCGTCGCCCTCCTCAGGCGCGCGGGGCGGCCGGAGATCACGACGAGCCTGAGGCCCTCAGCCCTCCTCCTCCAGGCATAATCGGCGAAGGGCCCGCGTCCGTCGAGCCTCAGCCCGCCCTCCTCGTAGTACGCCGCGAGGAACCTGGACCTGAGCTCGCCCCTCAGCTTCCAGGGTGGGGTGTCCGGGGGAACCCCCACGCGCACGAGCGCCTCCCTGAGGCGCCGCGAGTCGTCCACGAGGACGCCATCCACCTCCGCGACCATCAAGCGCTCCCCCTCGGGGATACCCTCCAGGAGGAACGGCTTGCAGATGCCCCTGTACTCGCAGAGGTCGCACTCCCACAGCCTGCCCTCCATGACGGCCTCGCGCGGCGGCGGCGTGTCCTTCCTCAGGTGCTCGTTGAGCACCAGGGCCCTCTCGACGGCCCTGTTGAGCTGCGATGGATCGCGCCTCACGTCGAATGCCCTCAGGCTCCCCCTCCTCTTGTCCCAGTAGAGGAGCACGCCGTCGTCCACGCCCAGCGCGTTCAGATATATCTGGAGCTGCAGCAGGTGGTGATCCTGCGGGGCCTCCGGCAGCCTCGACGTCGACTTGACCTCGACTACGACCCTCCTCCCGCCCACCTCGGCCAGGATTATGTCCACCCTCCCCGACAGCGTTATGCCGCCGGCGCTGAGCTTCACGTCGCCCTCGACGCCCTCGATGCGCACCTCGCCGGATGCGCCGAGCGCCTCCGCCACCGCCTCGTGGACGCCCTTGCCCGTGGCGAAGACCGCGAGCCTCTCGCTGGTCGGCTCCTCGCCAATCCTATATATGTAGTACTGCCTGCGCAGGCAGTAGCCGATGTAGCTCGGGTAGAAGGTGCCCGGGCGCCTCTCGTGCTCCGCGCTCTCCCGCCTCCAGAGCTCCCTCAACCCCCTCCTCAGGGCGCCCTCCACGGCCGATGCGGGCGAGGCGGCGCTCCCCTCCCCGTTCCCGGGAGCGCTCAGGCGGATCTCCCCCCACCTAGCCGTAGACTGGGAGGTCCAGGGGGTGGGTCCCGGGTTTCCTCCTCCGGCGGGCGGCCAGCGTCGCCCCCAGCGCTGCCTCCGCCAGCGACAGCGCGAACAGCGCGGCATCGGGCGGCTCGCGCAGCGAGCTCCCGGAGGTGCACGCGAGCGCGGCGGCCAGGAGCGCGGCGGATATCGTCGCGCCCCTGGACTCCAGCCACACGAATAGCGCCAGGGCCAGCATCGCGATCCCGGCGCCCGCCACGAAGTAGCGGACGATCGCCGGCTCGATCCCTCCCATGGTCGCGGCCGCCAGCGCTGCGAAGCCCGTGGCCGCGCTCAGGTAGCCACCGGCCGCGTGGAGGTTCACGAGTCCCGGAGCACCTCCCTCAGCTCCAAGTTCCTGTTGAGGACCTCCTCCAGGGGCACGAGCGCCACCTCGCAGCCGCGCGCCGAGGCCGTGGGACCCTCCGAGATCTCCACGTCGCACCCCCCGCACCTGGCGACGGCCCCGGGCGCGGCGTCCACCAGCATCCACTCGTAGCCCTCTCCGGAGGAGCAGACAGCGATCGCCAGGGTCCCCCTGGGCTCCCTGAACCCCAGCTCGTAGTCATCCCTCGGCGGGTACCTCCTCTCCTCTGCGAACAGCATCCCGCACTTCGTGCACCTCCAGACGTCCACGAATCCGACCGGCTCGCCGTCCAGCCTGAGATTGATGACCCCGGCGTAGATCGGCGCATGCTCGCACGCGCTTGGCACGCTCCCCGAAGGGACGGGGCGGAAATTAACCATTGCGAGGGCCTCCCGCGGCCACCCCCCTCGAGAGCGACCACAGGTGCTCGAAGTAGTTCTTGGCGAGTGCCGCCAGCCCGGGGTGGTCGGCCTTTATCGTCAGGTACTGCCCCCCGGCGCGGCCGCGGCCGAGCAGCAGCGCCACCTCGGATGTGCCGCATATGGCGCCGCCCCCGAACATGTCGTCCTTGACCCTGACAAGGGCTCCGGGCAGCTCCTCCAAGACCCTCAGGGCCACCTCATCGCTCGGCGCCAGGACGGACGCCTTGCTCCCGCGCCCCCTCATGGGCCTCAGGAGATCGTCCAGGCCCTCCGTGAGCTCCGGAGGCAGCGCCAGGAACACCTCCTCATCGCACTGCTCCAGCATCCTGGCGATCGTCGAGACGGCCGCCTCCAGCCCCATTATCATCAGGATGTCCTCCCTCTCCTGGACCGCCGCCGAGAGCCTCTCCAGCTCCTCCAGGGCTTCCTCCTCGTACTTCCTGATCTCCCTTTCCCTGATGGACCTCCAGATGTAGATGGCCTCCCTCGGGTGCCTGGCGGAGTACCGAGCGGGCCTCCCGTCCCCCGGGTTCACCCAGCCCTTCTCCGCGAGCCTCCTCAGCACCTCGTAGACCTTGGAGCGCGGTATGCCCGCCTTGGAACAAAGCTCCGTGGCTGTGAGCGGCCCCTCGGTCAGGAGGGACAGGTATGCCCTGGCCTCGTACTCGGAGAGCCCGAGCCTGTATAGGCCCTTCCTCAGGCGCTCGGGGAACCTCGACCGGTACAGGTGGACTCCTCCCCCTCCGGGTCCCCCTCTCCGCGTAGACGTGCCTCCCCCAGGAGATCTCCACCTCTGCCCAGACCTCGCTCCTGCCCTTGGGCAGCCGCGGCCGCAGCTCGTGCTCGAAGTCGAACATGAGCTGCCTGGCCTCCTCGGGGCTCGACGGCAGGTAGGTGCGCTCCTCCTCGTCCACGATCAGCGCCCACACGCGCTCCCCCCTGGTCGGATCCCTGCTCCAGTAGAGGCGCGCCTCCCTCCTCAGACTCAGAGGGCCCAGCACCCTCCTCCCGCCCGCGAGCCCCCTCCTGCGGACCTCGATCGAGTAGCGCAGGGTGAGCATCATATCGTTCATGGAGTAAGCGAGCTCCCAGGCCTCAGGCCCGAACGCCTCCCTGAGCCCGCCGAGCAGGCTGAAGGAAAGGATCAGCGCCCCCTCCCGCGCCGGCTTCAGTGCGACCTCGGAGAGCTTGGTGGACGGCTCGACGCCGGAGTACCGCTCCAGGACCCTAGGAGCCAGTATCACGTTCCTACCGGCGAAGCCCCGCGCATTAAGGTTTATCGGGGGATCCCGCGCAGTATGGGCGATATGATTTCGGGCCGCGACATATTGTCAGCGCTTCAGCTGGAGCCCGAGGACATAATGGATCTCGTGCAGCTGGCGGAGGAGATCAGGGCCTCGCAGCCACCGCGCAGCCTGGCGGCCGGACGCCTGATGTGCACAGCGTTCTTCGAGCCCAGCACCAGGACGAGGCTCAGCTTCACGTTCGCCATGAAGAGGCTGGGGGGCGACGTGGTGGACCTGGGGCCGGAGGAGGTCACGAGCAGGGCCAAGGGCGAGAGCTTCGAGGACACCGTGCGCATGATAGACGGCTACGGCCCGGACGTCATAGTGGTCAGGCACGGGCAGCCGGGGAGCGCCACGATCGCCGCCGAGATAGCCTCGGCCCCCGTGATAAACGCGGGCGACGGGCCGAACGAGCACCCGACGCAGGCCCTCACAGACCTCTACACGCTCTGGAGGGAGTACCGGAGGCTCGACGGGCTCACCGTGGCGATGGTGGGCGACCTCAAGTACGGCAGGACGACGAGCAGCCTGTCCTACGCGCTCTCCAAGTTCCCGAACAACAAGGTGTACTACGTGAGCCCCCCGCAGCTCCGCATGAGGCCGGAGGTCCTCGACAGGGTCTCGGGGAAGCTCAGGTACGAGGAGGTTGAGAGGCTGGAGGACGTGAGGGAGCCCCTCCACGCGATCTACATGACCAGGGTCCAGAAGGAGCGCTTCCGGGATCAGTCCGAGTACGAGGAGCTGAAGTCCTACTACGTCCTGACGCCCGAGCTCCTGGCGAGGCTGCCGGGCAAGCCCATAGTGATGCACCCGCTGCCCCGCGTCTCGGAGATACCCGTGAGCCTGGACTCGCACCCCCAGTCCAGGTACTTCCAGCAGGCCCAGAACGGGATGTATGTGAGGATGGCGCTCCTCATCAGGGTCCTGGGGCTCCAGTGGCCCCGAGGTTCCCCGCGGCGGCGCGCGGCGGTCCCCTGAGGCCGCGCAACCCCGATCCGGGAACCCCGCCCTCGGGCGGGATGATGTCGCATGCCACTTGTGACCATGAGCATGGTCTGCAACGAATAAATACATCCGTCCCCGGGGTTTCCCAGGGTATTTGACGCTCCCGGTACTTAAGAGGTCGGTCGAGGATCTCGTGAAGCCCGGCGAGGAGTACGTGCGCTCCACGATGAGCGTGTGCCCCCAGTGCAGCAGGCTCCTTCCGGCCGTGATAGTCGCGAGGGACAACAAGGTATACATAAGGAAGAGGTGCCCCGAGCACGGGGAGACCGAGGAGATCTACTGGAGCGACTACGAGATGTACAAGCGCTTCCTCAGGTACTGGCACGACGGCAAGGGCACGGGAGCCCCCACGTTCCAGCTCCAGGGGGATAACGTGTGCACTCAGAACTGCGGCCTCTGCCCGTACCACATAAACCACACGGCGCTGGCGAACATCGTGGTGACCAACAGGTGCGACCTGACCTGCTGGTACTGCTTCTTCTACGCCAGGAGGGACAAGGGCGGGTTCGTGTACGAGCCGACCCTGGAGCAGATAAAATTCATGGTCAGGGCCCTCAAGGCGGAGAGGCCGGTCCCCGGCAACAGCGTCCAGATAACCGGGGGGGAGCCGACCCTCAGGGACGACCTGCCCGAGATCATAAGGGCGATAAAGGCCGAGGGGATAGACCACCTGCAGCTGAACACCAACGGGATAAGGATCGCGACGCACCCGGAGCTCTGCAAGGTCTACAGGGATGCCGGGGTATCCAACCTATACCTGAGCTTCGACGGCGTCACGCCCAGGACCAACCCGAAGAACCACTGGGAGGCCCCCTACGTGCTGGACGCGTGCAGGGCCGCTGGCGTGGGGGTCGTCCTGGTCCCCACCGTGATAAGGGGCGTGAACGACCACGAGCTGGGCGCGATCGTCAGGTACGCGCAGAGGAACAGCGACATCGTCAGGGCAGTCAACTTCCAGCCGGTGTCCCTCACGGGGCTCATGCCCAGGGAGCAGCGCGAGAAGTATCGCATCACGATCCCCGACGTGATCCACGCCGTGGAGGAGCAGACGGGCGGCGAGGTGCCCTCCGACGCGTGGTTCCCGGTGCCCTCGAGCGTCCCCGTGACCCACGTGGTGGAGGCCCTCACGAACGCGCCCAAGTACGAGCTCTCGATACACCCGCACTGCGGCGCGGGCACCTACGTCTTCGTGGACAAGGCGAACAACAGGCTCGTTCCCATAACATCCTTCATCAGGATCAGGGACCTCCTCAACGACCTCCAGGATCTGGCGGAGGAGCTGCAGTCGGGCGGGAACAAGTACCTGGCCGCCCTCCGCATACTGCAGCGGCTGAGGTCCTACGTGATCAAGGAGAAGGAGCCGCCGGGCGTCGACGTGGCGAGGATGCTGGCCAAGGCCCTGCTCAGGCACGACTACTCGAGCATAGGGGAGTTCCACATGAGGACGCTGTTCCTCGGCATAATGCACTTCCAGGACCTGTACAACCACGACGTGGAGCGCGTCCAGAGGTGCGACATACACTACCTGAACCCGGACGGAAGGATAATACCGTTCTGCTCCTACAACGTGCAATCCTACTACTACAGGGACCTGATAATGCGCAAGTATGGAATGTCAATAGAAGAGTGGGAGAGGAGGAGCGGGAGGAGGCTTGAGGACGGGCTCTACAGGGGCGAGCTCAGGAGGGGGAAGCACCACCCCAACTGCGGGTGTGACCTGGCGCCCCGGCGCTAGTCCCGGGGCTATCGCCGGGGGCTTCTTCCCCATCTATCCGCATCCTCGGGTAACCCTCCTCGAGTACCAGGGGCACGGGCTCGGCGCTGAGCCCCCCCTCGCTCACGTCCACGCGCAGCATCAGCGACTGCATGGTCCTCGGGAGCGGGTACTCGAAGGATGGCTTCAGGATCAGGGCGCCTATCCCGTAGAAGACCCTCGCGCCCTCCACCATCTCCCATCCCACAACTCCATGGGGGTGCGTCCCCACTATGAGGTCGGCGCCGGCCGCGGCCAGCCTCCTGGCGAGCTCCCTCTGATAGGGCAGCGGCGACCTCTGGGAGGCCAGCCCCCAGTGGATCATGAGGATAACCCTTCTCCCCCTGCTCCTCTCCCTCCTCACGGCGCGCACCACCCTCTCCACGTCGCGCCGGTCCGGGCTGCACTCGGCCCTCGGGTGGATGCCAGGCTGCTCCCTCACCTCATCCGGGTCCAGGACGTAGCTGCACCTGACGCGGACCGGCGAGACCCCGGGATGCCCCGGGCCGGCCTCCGACCCGGGAGGGAGCGTGGTCGCCAGCCCGAAGATCGAGACCCCCTCGAGCCTCAGGGGGGCGGCGGCCTCAGCCAGGTCCGCGCCCGCCCCGAAGTGAGCGATTCCCACGGAGTCCAGGGCCTTTATCGTGTCCTCGAGCCCCCTCTCCAGGTGATCCATCACGTGGTTGTTCGCCAGGGACACCGCCCTTATGCCGATGCCCGCCAGCGAGCGCGCGAACTCGGGCGGCTGCGATATCACGACGGACTTCCTCGCGCTGGGCCCGTAGTTCGTTATCGGCCCCTCGAGGTTGGCTATCGCGTATCCCTCCCTGAGGACCTCGACGACGCGGGGATCCACCCTCCCCGCCGGGTCCTCGCTGTACGTTATATCGCCGGCGAAGATCAGCCTCACAAGCCTCCGGGGACGCCCCGGCTTAAATCAATAGCCCCCGCTCGTCGGGCGTCGGTCAGAATAGTTTTGTAGGGGGATCGCACCATGGCAGCGATAGCCTCCGGCGGCGGCGCCCTATCCCCCTGTGGAGCCCAAGCCAACAATGCGAACCTCGACCCTCCACGGTAGGCACTTATTCGGCTCGAATCTGCCGGAGGCTCGGATCGCCCCCTCTGCTCCCTCATCGCGTTGAAGTGGGAGGGTATCGCATGCGAATGAGGGCGAGGGGATGGTCCGCCCGTTGGGCTCATCTGACGGACCTCGGCGGCTCCCGAATCATGCTTATTAATGCGAGGCCCGCACGAGCCGCGATGGCCTCCCCCGGCGAGCTGCTGGACTTCGAGATACTCAAGGAGTGCGGCTGGATGGAGCTCAAGTTGGCGAACGGCGCTGTGATCAGGGTGAAGGTGGAACCCTCCGCCGTCGTGTACGCGGGGAATGACCCCAACTCCGGCCTCCCCATCTTCATGGTGTCCCTAGGGGCGATAGTCAGCCTGAGCAAGATCCCGCAGGAGATGATCAGGAGGCAGCCGCCGTCCGGCGCCTACAAGTGATAAAACGACAAACCTCGCCCCTTCTAGGGGCGAGGTCGTCCCACCCCGTGGGCCGGAGCGGAAGGCCTTCAAGCAGGGCCCTGTCAGGGTGCTCAGTAGCGCCCGTCAAGGGGGCGTAACCGACGAGACCCCGCCCTTCTAGGCGGGGGTTCAGCCCGAGCATCATCAGGATGGAGAGCGCCCCCGCCGCCGCGGCCACCAGATAAGTCGCGGAATAATTCCCGAGCGCATCCGCCATCCACCCTCCCAGCGGCGGGGCAACGAGGAGCCCTATCCCCCCCAGCATAGTCCACGCGCCCATTATTCCCCCTGCCCTATCCCCCCGGTAGATGTCCCTAACGAGCGCCGCGTAGAGCACCCAGACTCCGCCGTAGCTCACCCCCACAACGGCCGTCCATGCCGCGAGCGACACGTATGACCTCGCCAGCGCTGATCCCACCAGCCCGACCACCATCAGGGAGTTGTTGATCACGATCCCCGTCGCCCTCCCCAGCCTGTCCGAGAGCGCGGGTATGCCCAGCGCGCCGGCTATCCCCACCAGCCCTATCATGCTGAACAGCGCGCCCCCACCCGCCGGCCCGGATCCCAGGAATTTCGCGTAGTCGGCGGAGAATGAGAGGGGCGTCATGATCGCGTATGATGCTAGGAGGTATGACAGTCCACCTATCCAGAACGCGCGATCGCCGAGCCCGGATCCGAACTCCCTCAGGTAGCGGGACAGAGACAAGTCCGACCTCTCAGGGGCGCTCGAGCCCCGGGCCATCGCGGCCGCCGGTATCAACCAGATGGCTGACAGCAGCCCCAGGGCCTCCCAGATGCCCCTCCAGCCCATCAGCGGCAGCGCCCGGGGCAGGATGAGCCCCAGCGTCCCGAACCCGAGGTTGCAGCCTATCTGGAGGATCCCCAGGAACGTCCCCCTCCTCTCAGGATACGCCCTCTGGACCCATATGACGAGAGGCGTCCACCCGATGGACGCGCCGGCGCCAGCTACGCCGAACGCCAGCGCCGCCTCCCAGAGCGACGAGGCGAACCCCATGGCGCCCGTCCCAAGCGCGAAGAGCGGCAGGAAGTACAGGATCACGCGCCTCAGATCGCGGACGTCTATGAGGAACCCGACCGCTATGGACGCAGCTATGTAGGCGCCGAGGAAGCTCGAGTACACGAGTCCGGCCTGCGCTTCATTGATCCCGAGGGCGGCCATCATCTCCGGCATCAGGATCCCATACGCGTATCTGACCCCATACGCCATGAAAGCTATTGATGCCGCGGCCACGAGGATCCTCGATCTGCCCAACGCCGCGCATAGTGCATACCAATATTTAACAGATGAAGGGGGTTGGGGGCGGAAGATCTATCCCGCGAGGGGGGGGATGAGGCTCTCCGACCACGCCTTCCTCCGTCACGGGTGCGGCCGGCCGCTGACCGCGACTGCGACGCATCCCTGCCTCCCGCTGCGAGTTGCCGCGTGCTTGAAGCTTGCAGTTGGGTATACCGAAATAACGCATTCGGCCGAGCCGTCAGCGCTCTCCCTCACGGCGCCGCTCGGGCCCGGCATGCCGGCGCGACGGGTGCTCGCGAGGTCATTCATTATAGATCCCATCATAGATCCGGTGTTCTTCGACGCGATTTCACGAATGCACCAACTAATCCGGCATACCATACGGCATATTCCTCGGGTATGGGGAGGAACTCGAACGGGGGCCTCATGGCGGAGGCGCGGCGGCAATCCCCTTTCCCTTCGGGCGGGAGGGATTGGCAGTGAACATAGCCCCGGTGCCGCCCAGCGATAGCAATAAGGGTCGGAGTCGGAAAGAGACCTCATCGTCGCCTCGGCAAACCACCTCTCCTCATCCCCACATCTCTCCGGGATCTATGCCTTTTAAATGAGGGGGCTTCGCGCACGGGCCAAATAGGGCGATCATCCCGGGACAGCCATCGTCTCCGGCGGCACGCGCCCCCACCCTCTTGGAACCTCAGCCGTCGTAATGTGTGAAGAACAGATTCGGTCCTGCTCCTGTCGCAGGACGCCCCGTTACGAGGTGGACGGCAACCCTCGCCCTTCAGGGCTGGGAGGGGGGTCAGACATTACATGTATGTGTAAATTATCACACAATAATGTCGGCAATATTTATATGGACAGTCGGCGGGATTTGGACACGAGTTGCACAGCGATAGCGCAGGTGCGCATCAGAAAACCGGCAAATTTGAATCGAGCGATTCAGCTACGGGCGGATCTGCGGCGCCGCCCGCCGCCTCGCCCCGGGGATCCTCATCTCGCATACCGTGGGCCATAATAACCGCGCTCTCCCTGGGGATGCTGGTCTACGGGGTGGCCGAGAGCTACGGCCCCGTCAGCGCCATCAGCGGAGTTCTACCCTCCAGCCTCGCGTTCCTGGCGTACAGCCTGCCTTTTGTGGCGGGCGGATTCGGGGCTCTCCTCGCCGGCTGGATGGCCGACTCCATGGGGAGGAGGAACTCGTTCATAGTGACCGCCGCCCTCATAGTCGTGGGGGTGGCGCTCTATCTGGTCTACTCCCTCTGGGCGCAGATGCTGGGGCTCCTGATAGCCTCGTTCGTCCTCGTGGGCATGGCGGCCATAGGGCTCGAGAGCCCCATCCTGGCGATGCTGGCGGAGGCGGTGCCGGCCAGGTGGCGCGGGAACCTCCTGGTGATAGTGCAGAACTTCGGGAACCTCGGCGTGGCGATAACGTTCATACCGTTCTTCCTGGGGCTCGCCGGCCTCATGAACACGGTGGCTATAACGATGCTCTTCATAGCCCCCTTGGCCGCGCTCATAGTGGCGCTGCTCGCGGTCCGGGAGTCGCTCCCTTGGAGCGCGATCTCCGGGAGGGCCGGGATGGACGTGGAGTCGGCCTGGCGGGAGATAGATGGAGGGGCGGAGCCCGTCGAGCCTAGGGGCGGCCTCTGGCTCAGGCTGCTGTTGCTGGTGGTGCTCGGGATATCCCAGGACGTGGGTTTCGTCTACATAACCTATGGCGTCGCGTACTCCTATTTCTCGCAGGGCGTCGCCGAGGTGGTCCCGATAATCGGCGGGCTGGCGATGGTCATAGTGGGGATAGTGTTCGGGATTCTCTTCGTGGAGAGGATGAGGAGGAAGACGCTCGCCGTCCTCTCCTTCGGGATGCAGCTGGCGCTCTGGATGGTTCTGTGGGCATACTATGCCGCCACGGGGAGCACCGCCGGGCTGATCCTGCTGGCCATAATGACGGTGCAATTCCTGCCGGTCGAGCTCACTTGGGCATCCAGGGCAGTCCTGGAGCCCGAGCTGTTCCCCACCCGCACGAGGGGCAGGCTGATATCTGTCGTCAGGGCGGTCGTCTGGATAACCGCCGGCGCCATAACGGGGGTGCTCACGCTCGTCAAGCTGCCATTCAACGTGGCGGCGGCCTCCGTTGCCGCGATATTCGCGCTGTCAACGATGCTCGCCGGCGTCTGGTGGTTCTGGGGATTCGAGACCAGCGGAAGGAGCCTCTCGGGGCACGACGTTCAATGAATTTATGACGCGAATTCCCGGATTTTAATCATAATTTCATAATTTATGTATTTTCCGCGGAATAGATATAAAATGTTTACAGGGATTGCGGGAGACCGGAAGCGGCGAGATCCCCGCGGCGACGCCCGGCCCCGATCGTCATTCGCATAGCCGGGCATGGAACTTTGGGAACGCTTTATATGGGCGGGCGCGCGGGCCGGGCTTCAATGTCGGCGCAGGGCGCGGTCGCATGCGTGGATCCGGACGGCCTCAGCGACCTCATCAGGAACCGGAGCTACGTGGTGCTCGATTGTTGGGCCCCGTGGTGCGCGCCGTGCCATATACTGGGGGCGATGCTCAGGGATCTGGCGCCCAAGTATCCCGAGGTGGCGTTCGCCAGGCTCAACGTGCAGGCGTACCCGGAGTTCCAGGAGAGGCTGGAGATCTATGGGCTCCCGACGCTCCTCGCTTGGAGGAAGGGGAAGTTGGTCTACAGGGTGCCCGGCGTCCCGGACTGGAGGACCCTGAAGTCGATGCTGGATGAGCTGGTGACCGGCGAATGAGGAGGGGCGCGGTGATATCCGTCCCGGGCCTGGGATACACGTCCATGGCGAGATGCTCGCCGAGGTTCCTCATGGAGCTCTTCAACTACTCGCCCAGGGGCGTGATGCACTTTCCGCCGCCCAGGACGCCGGAGGAGGCCTGGAGGAGGACGTTCGGCGGGCTGGGGCGCTCCCTGGGGAGGTTGGGCGTCGAGATCGTCGCGATCAACCCGCCAGGGGGCTCCCCAAGGGGCCTCGCGGCGGAGCTCGCCGAAGTGGAACGCGGCATCATGGGGGCGCTCGGGAGGTCGCTGCCCATCGCGTCGGTCAACTCCATAGCATACAGCGCGGCCCCCCCGGCGTGCGACGAGGTCGGCCTCGTCGACGGGTTCCTCTCGAGGATCTTCAGATCGCTCGACGAGTACATGATAATATCGCCGTTCGGCGACAGGGTAGGCGACGACTTCGAGGAGTACGGCATCTATCTGTCCAGCGTCGAGAGGCCCGGCCACGAGGACGTGATAGCGCCGGAGCAGGTACCGGACCTCGTGGCGGAGCTCGCGGCGCGCGTGGCTAGAGGGCGACATCGCTGGCAACGCCCCGCCCCCCGCGGGCCCCGCGGAAGGCGTAAATTTCCTGCCCATCGGGCACCGCCCATGGAGTACAAGTGGAGGGTATGGTCCGTCACCATGGTCGGCGGCCTGATGTCGGCCATAGATGGCACAATAGTCGTGCTCGCCATACTTCCGATCGCCGAGGACCTTCACACGGACTACATAACGATGGTCTGGGTGGTCGTCGCGTACCTCCTCGTGAACACCGCGCTCGTGCTCAGCCTGGGACGGATGGGCGACATGTACGGGAGGAAGCGCATGTACAACGCTGGCTTCATTGTTTTCATAATAGGGTCGGCGCTCTCGGGGCTCGCGCCCAACGGGCTCTCGCTCGTCGCGTTCAGGGCCATACAGGGGGTGGGCGCTGCTCTGCTCACGGCCAACTCGTTCGCGCTGATCTCGCAGGCATTCCCGCCCCAGGAGAGGGGCAAGGCGTTCGGCATGAACTCAATAGTATGGGGGGCCGGCTCCGTCCTGGGGATAGTCCTCGGGGGCCTTATAATAACGTACACCACATGGAGGGCGATATTCCTGATAAACGTGCCCATAGGGATCTTCGGCACGCTGTGGGCGTACAGGGCGATAATGCCCGATTCGAGGGCGGGCGAGGGCGAGAGCTTCGACCTCGTGGGCGCCGGGACGTTCACAGCGGGCCTGCTGTCCCTGCTGCTGGCGTTCACATGGGGGCTCCTCTACTCGTGGTCCGATCCGTACGTATACGCCTTCGTGGCGGCGTCGCTCGCGCTCTTCGCGTCGTTCGCGGTCTGGGAGGCCATGTTCAGCGCCGACCCGATAGTCGACTTCTCGCTATTCAGGAACCGCATATTCTCGTTCTCCGTCGCCGTTGCGATGTTGCAGTCGCTCGCGCTGTTCGCGGTGAACTTCCTCCTGATGTTCTACTTCGAGGGGATAGTTGGGGTCCCAATACTGACGGCGGCGTATCTGCTGCTGCCGATGTCGATAATGTCGATGTCCATAGGACCCTACGCCGGGCGGCTGAGCGACCGCGTGGGCGCCAGGGTGGTGGCCACCGCCGGCCTGCTCGTACAGGCCGCGGCCCTCTACATGCTGAGCGGGATAACCCCCTCGACGCCCCTCCTGCACGTGGCGGCGCTCGAGGCGATCTACGGCGCGGGCGGCGGGATGTTCTGGCCCGCGAACACGAGCGCGATAATGTCCTCCTCCCCCCCGCGGCGCTACGGCGTCGCCTCCGGGGTCATGAACATGATGAGGAACACGGGCATGGTCCTGAGCTTCGTAATGGCGCTCACAGCCGCGACATCGGTCCTGCCGGCGTACATCGTGTACGAGCTGTTCGTAGGGACCATCAGCGGCAGGCTCCCCGCGGCGATGGCGCTCGCCTACCTGAGGGGCCAGGAGTTCGCGTTCAGGATATCGGTGGCGCTGCTGATCGCGTCGGCCGCCATGTCCCTCGTCAGGGGGAGACATTACTTCCAGTCGCGCGCCGATGGGCGCGCATGATAAAGTGAACGGCGACCCTAGCCCTTCGGGGAGGGGGTCAGGCGCCGACGGCGCGTAATTCCCGCGCGTTCGAACGGGCCGGCGCTGAAGCGCCGGGCAAGCATTACTACTCGCCGGAAGCCCGTCCCCCGGGGGTCCAAGAATAACTTATTTACCCATACAACGATTGGAATTTTTCACGGTATTTCGGCCATAAATGGCGCAAAATTCGCGCAATATACTTAAATAATGTAGCACAGATGGCGCGCTCATGAATGAAAGGATCAAGATATTGGTGGCGTCGTCCGCGGGGCACTTCGTGAACGATGGCTTCCTGGTGATGTTCTCCGTGCTCATAGTGTACTACACGAGGATGGGGATCAACCCGGTGGTGTTGGGGGTGCTGGCGGCCGCCATCTCGCTCCTCTCGGGGCTCCTGAGCACGCCGATAGGATCAGCGGCCGACAGGAGGGGGGACTACGGCCGCCTGATGATCGCGGGGCTCTCATTGCTGGTGCTGTCCTCGGCCCTCTACTCGGCCAGCTTCGCGTTCCCCAGGTTTGCGCTGCCGCTGATAGTGGCATCCTCGGCCCTCCTGGGCTCCGGGCTCGCGTTTTACCACCAACTCGGCGGCGCCATGCTGCAGCTGGAGTACCGGGATGACGCGCCCAAGGTTCTCGGGCTCAACGGATCACTGGGATCCCTGGGCAGGGCGATCTTCCCATCGGTGCTCGTGTTCCTCATAGTATCCCTGGGCCCATCCCTGGGCCTCCTATCGGTGGCGGCCTACAACGCCGTGATAGTCGCCGCGATAGCGGCCATGCTCAGGGGGACGAAGTTCGCGCCCCGCGCGACGGCCGGTGAGGCGCATCCCGCGCGGTCGCCCATCCCCCTGGCGGCTGTGCTTCCGCTCGTGGCCATGGTGTTCGTCAGATCGATATTCTTCACAGGCGTGCTCACGTACGTGCCCACTTACCTGGTGCACGTCTATCGCTCGGACGTCCTCATGGGCGCGATCCTCACGGTGAGCTATGCGACCGCGATCGTGGGCCAACCGCTCTTCGGGCGCCTCACGTCGAAGTACGGCGGCTTCCCAATAGTATTGATCACGACGGTGGTGCCGACGGCGATCTTCCCGGCGTTCCTCTACGTGGGCAACGAGCTAGCATCGCTGGCGCTCTTCGCCGTTTACTCGTTCTTCGCGATGAGCGGGTTCCCCGTGCTCCTGGGCTACGTCGGCCAGATGGTGGGCGAGGAGAACCTGTCCCGCGCGAACGCGCTGGTGTGGGGAGTCGGCAACATGGTCGGCGGCTCGATAGGCGCGCTGATCGGTGGCCCGCTCATGGCGCTGACCGGGGTCTCATACCTGATGTGGATTTACGCGGCTTTCGGCGCTATATCGCTAATGTTCATACCATCGCTCTACAGGTGGAACTCTAGTTTGCGCTCACATGGGCCTTAAGGGGACTGTTTCTATCTAAATACAACTTATGCATAGATTTATTAAGCAGAAGTATGTTAAGTGCCGTCGAGATGAGAAGAGCGCTGCCACTGATGGTGGCCCTAATCCTCGTAATATCCTTCCTTCCGGGGGCGATGCCCGCCGCCGCGCAGTCATCGCCCCAGTACGCAATACCGCAGCAGACGATCCTGCAGCCCAGCCAGGTCAGGACCCATGGGCCGCTGGTGGACAAAGTCGTGTTCTACGTCTACCCCTCGGACCACGCGGCGTTCCTCGCCCTCTCGCGCGGGAGCATACAGGCCATGGAGTGGACCCTGTCGCCCTCCGACTACGTGACGGCGGAGACAAACCCCAACCTCTACACCAACACCACCCTGACGTACGGCTTCGAGGGGATAGCGTTCAACTGCCTGATGTACCCCTACAGCAACGTCCACTTCAGGAGGGCGATCGCCTACCTGACTGACTACGCGGAGATACAGAAGCTCCTGGGGGTCGCGGTCGTGGCCGGGCCTTACCTCTACCAGCCGACCCTCTACTCCCAGCCCCTCTCGTCCGTCAACTGGTACAACGCCAGCATAAGGTACCCCTACTCTTACGATCCAGAGATGGCCATGAAGGAGCTGCTCGAGGTCCCCGGCATGTCCTACAACGCGCAGACGGGCCAGTGGACACTCTACGGCAAGCCCTTCTCGCCGGTTCTCTACTACAGGTCCGATGACCCGCTGAGGACCGAGGCGGCCCAGGCCCTCGCCCAGGCGGCCGCCGCCATAAACCTGACGATAACGCTGGAGCCCGTCACCGGCGTGACGGCGTCCTCCGTCATCTACGGCCCGGCGTCCTCCGTGGTGATAGCGCCGGGCACGATGCTGAGCAACTTCTCCACGACCCCGCCGGTCTACAACATGACGCTGGCGAACCAGACGGACACCTGGGGCATGTACACGTTCGGCTGGATAGTGAGCTGGGAGCCCAACTGGCCGTGGTTCTTCTTCAACAGCCAGCTGGCGGGCGTCGTGAACTTCGGCAACTTCTACAACGAGAGCATGGACTACTGGACCGACATACTGTACTGGGCCGCCGCCAACACGACGATCGCCCAGGAGGCCGCATCGAAGGTCCAGCAGATATTCTACCAGCAGCTGCCCTACATAATATGGTACTACGAGACAGATCTGTACGCCGTCCAGTCCAACGGGTGGCAGGGGTACGCGAACATACCGACCACAGGGCCGGCCGAGGAGACCGGCCTCTACTACACGCTGCTGAACGTCCATCCGGCCGGCGCGGTCGGGGGCACGTTCACGGAGGCGCTGCACTCCGCGCCCACGAGCCTGGACCCGCTCTACGAGACCAACTGGGTGTGGCAGGTCGACGTGTGGCAGGAGGTCTACGACAGCCCGATAGGCACCCCGCCCACGGGCGTGACGAGCGGTGCCCTGATGCCTTGGATGGCCACCTACACGGTGCAGAACGACGTGACGGCGCCCATAGGGAGCGGGCCCGGCTGGTGGAACCCGTTCAACGCCTCCGGGATAGTCAACGGCCAGATAATAACGCTCGACTTCTTCAGGAATGCCACCTGGCAGGATGGGGTGCCGATAACCGCCTACGACTACAACTTCTCGCTGTACTACTGGAACCTGCAGGGGCTGACCGGCGCCGCCACCCCGGACACCGGCGCCTCCACGCCGCCCTACGGGCTCCTGGCCACGTACATACCCCCGAACGACCCGTACGAGATAAAGCTGTACGTGAACTCGACGAACATCTGGAACATATACACGCTCGACGTGCCGGTGCTGCCCGAGCACATATTCCAGTACTTCAACCCGAGCGCCGTGGCCAGCGCGACGGGCGCCATGGACACGACGGTCCCCGTCTCCCAGATATCCGGGCTCAGCAGTTACCTGAACTCCCCGAACGAGTCGCTGCCCGAGTGGATGTACTGGCTGCCCAACCTGGAGGTGGGCAGCGGGCCGTTCGTCTTCCAGAGCTGGAACAAGGTGACCAACACGCAGGTGCTCACGAGGAACGTGAACTACTACAGGTCCGCATGGTGGGCCTGGATGTCCACGGTGACCCAGGGCGCCGCGTACAGCTACAAGGTCAACGTGCAGGAGGAGATCTACAACCCGACGTCTACTTCGTTCATGGGGGTCGCGCCGGGCTCCACCGGGTACATCCCCATAACGAACGCCACCGGGGTCGTGCAGGTGGAGGAGCCCGGAGGCGCGATCGTCGCATCGTACCCGCTCACCAGCCTCGGCAACGGGTCCTACACGGCCTCCATACCCACGGCCGGGCTCCAGCCCGGCACTTATGAGCTGGTGGCGAACCTGACGTACACGTCGTTCGGGCTCGGCAGGGTCTGGTACAGCTACAGCGGGCTCACGGTGACCGCCCCGGTGACCTCGGCGCCGCTGGTTATCACGGTGACCAACCCGAGCGGCCTGCCCATAGCGGGCGCCACGGTGGTCGTCGACGGCCAGACCGCCACGACCAACTCCTCCGGCATGGCGTCGTTCCCGAGCGTGCCGCTGGGAACCTACACGGCCACGGTCAGCGCGCCGGGCTACAAGCCCACCAACGTGTCGGTGACGGTCTCAGCGCCCGCGGCATCCGCCGCGGTCTCGCTGGCGCCGCTCCCTGTGAGCGCGCCCCCGCCGAACTACACGCTGTCCTACGCCATAATAGCGATTGCTGTGGTAATAGTCATAATCGGGGTCGCGGTGGCGCTCGTCCGCGGCCGGCGCCGCGCCGAATGATTAATTAACCTCAAACCATTTTTTCCCATCCAGTTTGAGCCTAGTGGGTTACATACTCAGGAGGCTCGCGCTCACAGCGGTCATAATGGTGGTCATAGCGGCGATAAACTTCCTGCTCTTCCAGGTGATGCCCTTCACGCTGCTCGGCATAAACCCCGAGGTGTGGTACGTCCCGGCGATAAGCACGTCGCACAACCTCCAGTACATAACCGAGATAAGGGAGCGCGTGATTTCCGAGCTCGGGTTCAACCTGCCGATCCAGTACAGGTTCCTGAGGTACATGGAGTCCCTCTTCACGTTCCACTTCGGCTACAACGTGGGAGGGGTGCTCAGCGGGCCCGTGTCGGCAACCATAGCCAGGTTCGCCCCCTACACGATCCTGCTGCTGGGCGGCTCCACGGTGGCCTCCTTCATAATCGGCGAGTACCTAGGAGTATTCTCGGCCAGCAGGAGGGGGAGGCCGGCCGACAAGGTCTCATTCGTTACGCTGCTCTTCCTCTACTCGATGCCGTCCTTCTGGATAGGGATGCTGCTCCTCCTCGCCTTCGCCTATTATCTCAAGCTGGCGCCGTCGAGCGCCGCCGCCTACATGTCGCAGTTCACCGGCGCCTCCTACTACGCGGCGGTCCTGAGGGCCATGGCCCTTCCCTTCCTGTCCCTCACGCTCATAAGCATAGGCGGGTTCTACCTGATAATGAGGAGCTCCGCGCTGGAGGTGATGGGCGAGGACTACATCCTGATGGCGAGGGCCAAGGGGCTCAGGGAGAGGGACGTGCTGTACAGGCACGTCCTCAGGAACGCGGTTTTGCCCGTCATGACGGTCTTCGCGATATCCCTGGGCTTCGTCCTCTCCGGCGCGGTCATAACCGAGACGATATTCGGGTGGCCGGGGCTCGGCTACTGGACCTACATGGCGATAATCACTCAGGACTTCCCGCTGGAGCAGGCGATATTCTTCGTGATATCGCTCATGGTGGTGCTGGCCAACCTGATAGCGGACCTGCTCTACGGGCTCCTGGACCCCAGGATAAGGAGGTGACGCGGCTCGCCGAAGGAGAGCTCGCTCAGGCTGCTCCTCCGCAACAAAACCGGCATGGCCGGCGTCGTGATAATAGTGTTCTTCGGCCTCATGGCGCTCCTCGCCCCTTACATAGCCGGGCCCAGCCCGACGCAGCCCTACGTGGCCGGCCCGTGGGCGGTCCCGGCCTGGGCGACCGTGTTCCCGCAGTACAGGGGACTCCCCCCGAACCTTAGTGCTGTGCCCCCCTCGATGTCCGCCTGGAGGTCCGCCGCCGGCCCGGGCGCCAGCGTGGAGCTGGTCCAGGCCCAGCCCCCCGGCGACCTCGTGTCCAGGACCAGGCAGGGCGTGCCGAGCGCCGATGCCGCGCTGATATCCGCGCTCGTTCCCCCCGGCTCCCGCGATGTGGTGTACACCGCCAACTACACCTTCAACTACGAATACGAGCCGCCCTATGAATTCGCCTTCGGCGCGCTGGTGAAGCCGATCTCGGTGGAGAACTTGTCGGACTTCTACCTGCGCTTCCTCCTGGTGAGGCCGGACGGCACGGTCGTGCGCCTGACCTCCTACGAGGTGATGTCTAGCTCCTTCCAGGAGGACATAAGCTACGACAACGGCTTCCGGCTCGGCAACTGGAACATAGCGTACCTGTCGACCACGCTGCCGGACGTGAACCTGGCCGCCTTCGGGCCCTCGGGGCTCGGCATGACGAACACCGGCCTCGACATCCTGAGCGAGCGCGGCAACTACACGCTGGTGGTCCAGGTGGTGGCGCTGGGCGGGTCCTCGCCCGGCAGCCTGAAGGTCGAGCTCGCCTATCCATTCCTCTTCGTCTACGGCAGGCAGTACGGCCTCCTGGGATCCGACAACATGGGGCGCGACCTCTGGTCGCAGTTCGTCTGGGGCTCCAGGATATCGATAGAGGTGGGGCTGCTGGCCTCCATATTCACGGTGGTGGTGGGCATGTACCTGGGGGTGATCGCGGGCGTGTTCGGCGGCGCCGTCGACGAGTTCCTGATGAGGGTCGCCGACGTGTTCCTCGTCATACCGTTCCTGCCGCTGGCGATAGTCGTGGTGTACATGCTGACGCATTCCGCCTTCCTCTCCTCGGAGCTCTATCTGTGGCTCATCCTGCTGTTCGTCGTGCTCTCATGGCCGGCCGTCGCCAGGGTCATAAGGTCCCAGACCCTCTCGCTGAAGGAGCGCGGCTACGTAGAGGCGGCGAGGGGGCTCGGGGCCGGCAGGCTGCACATAATACGCAGGCACATACTGCCCAACGTGATGGGCCTCGTCTACGCGAACCTCGCGCTCAACGTCCCCGGCTTCATACTGACCGAGGCCGCGCTGGACTTCCTGTTCCCCGGCGCGTCCACGGTGCCCACGTGGGGCAGGATGCTCTCGAAGGCCTTCGATCACGCGGCGTCCGCCGCGTACTACGGCTTCGGCTGGTGGTGGTTCATCTTCCCCGGCATAGCAATAGTGCTGCTGTCGCTGTCGTTCGTCCTGCTGGGCTACGCGCTCGACGAGATCTTCAACCCGAGGTTGAGGCAGAGATGAGGGGGATGAGTCGCGCCCTGCTGCTCTCGGTCGTAATCGCCGCCGCGGCCGCGTCGGCCGCGGCGTTCGCGCTCCACCAGCGCCAGCCCGCGAGTTCGGGCCCCGCGGGCCTCGGCCCCGGTTACACCGCGGTCTACAACTACACAATCTCAGCGTACTTGGGCGACGTCCGCCTGGGGACGGCCCTCAACGAGTTCAGGATCCAGGTGGTCTCCGTGGACGGTGACCTGATCAGGTTCTACTACGAGCCCCTGATCTCATACAACTCCAGCGTCGCCAACCCCCGGAGGACGCTCAACTACTCGTACGCGCTGATCCCGTCCAACCTGACGACCTACTACGCGGGGTTCGGGATGCCCCTGTTCATCTCCCCCGGCGTCGACACGGGGAGCGGCGGCGGCAACGCGACCGTGGGGGGTTACAGGGCCGAATATAACTACCTGGCGACGAGGGCCAACGGCTCCGTGCTCGTCTCGGCGACGATAGCCATCTACAACGGCTCCGACCTGGTCTCCATCCAGTACTGGTACTACGACTACAACGCGACCACCGGCGCCCTGCGGGACGCCACCGGGCTCCTGCTGACCCCCGTGTACTCGTACCGCTTCGAGTACCAGCTGGTCTCGTCGGGGGTGAGCCGAGCTGGTCGAGCCCGTGCTCAGGGTGGAGGACCTGACGATGCACTACGCGACGAGGGAGGGGCGCGTGAGGGCGGTGCAGGACGTGACGTTCGACGTGGGTAGGGGGGAGATAGTCGGGATCGCCGGCGAGTCCGGCAGCGGTAAGTCCTCCCTGGCGCTGACCCTGCTCAGGCTGCTCCCCAGGTACGCGGTGGTGGAGCGCGGCCGCGTGCTCCTGGACGGCGAGGACCTCCTGGCGATGAGCGAGGACGACCTCAGGCGGATCAGGGGGGCTAAGATGTCATACGTCCCCCAGGCATCCATGAACGCGCTGGACCCGGTCTTCACCGTGGGGGACCAACTCGCCGAGGCCGTGCTCGCGCACAGGGACGTCGGGAGGGAGGAGGCCCTCCGCGCGGCCGCGGAGCTCCTGGACGAGGTCGGCGTGGGCCGCGGCAGGCTCGGCAGCTACCCGCACGAGCTGAGCGGCGGCCAGAGGCAGAGGGTCGCGATAGCGATGGCCCTGATAAACAGCCCGGAGCTCGTGATACTCGACGAGCCTACCACGGCGCTCGACGTTATAGTCCAGGCTCAGATACTGAGGCTGCTCGAGGACCTCCGCGCCAGGCACAACATGGGCATGATCCTGATCACGCATGACCTATCGGTGATCGCCGAGCTCGCGGACACCGTGATAATATACTACGGCGGGAGGGTCGTGGAGAGGGCGCCGGCGGTCGAGCTCTACAGGAACCCCCTCCACCCGTACACGCAGGCCCTCCTGAAGGCGTTCCCCGACGTGAGGGCGAGGAGGCAGCGCTTCTCCTTCCTGCCCGGGTCCCCCCCGAACCTGGCCGACCCGCCGCCCGGCTGCCCCTTCCACCCCAGGTGCCCCTACGCGTTCGACAGGTGCAGGACCGAGGTCCCGAGGCTCAGGGAGGTGAGCCCGGGCCACTGGGTGGCCTGCCACCTGGTGCGAGGTGATGCCGATGGGCGAGCTGATCTCCGTGAGGGGCCTGAAGGTGTACTACCCGTTCTACAGGGGGCTGCTGAGCAGGATAACCGGCACCAAGCTATACGTGAGGGCGGTCGACGACGTGAGCATGGACATCGGCCGCGGCGAGGTGGTCGGGCTCGTCGGCGAGACCGGCAGCGGTAAGACGACGCTCGGGAAGGCGATCGTGCGCCTGGTGAACCCGACGGGCGGGCAGATAATATACGATGGCGTCGACATCGCGTCCCTCGACGGCCCCGCGCTGAGGAAGTACAGGAGCAGGCTCCAGATGATCTTCCAGGACCCCTACGACTCGATAAACCCCCGGATGAGCGTCTTCGACATCGTGTCCGAGGGCCTCCTGATAAACAGGATCGCTAGCGGGAAGGAGCTGGAGGACAGGGTGATGCGCTCGCTCGAGGACGTGAGGCTGCCGCCGGAGGAGTTCGCCAGCCGCTACCCGCACGAGCTGAGCGGCGGCCAGAGGCAGAGGGTCGCGATAGCCAGGGCCCTCGCAATGAGGCCGGAGTTCATAGTGGCGGACGAGCCCGTCTCGATGCTGGACGTCTCCATAAGAGGGGAGGTGCTCAACGTCATGCTGGACCTGCGCGAGAAGTACGGGATATCCTTCCTGTTCATCACGCACGACCTGGCGATAGCGAAGCACATGTCGGACAGGATAGCCGTCATGTACCTGGGGAGGCTCGTGGAGGTCGCGGACTCCGAGGAGCTCGTCAGGAACCCCCTCCACCCGTACACGCAGGCCCTCCTGGCGGCTGTCCCCATACCTGATCCGACCGCCCCCAAGGTGGAGGTGAAGGCCAAGGGGGAGCTGCCGAGCCCCCTGAGCCCGCCGCCCGGCTGCCCCTTCCACCCCAGGTGCCCCTACGCGTTCGACAGGTGCAGGACCGAGGTCCCGAGGCTCAGGGAGGTGAGCCCGGGCCACTGGGTGGCCTGCCACCTGGTCTAGGCGACCGCTTCCCTTTTACGGATCCCCCCGCCAGCGCTTGGACATGCCCTACTACCTGCCGACCATCTCGGCGCTCGACATGGCCAGCGGCGCCGTCGCCGTCGCGGTGGCGTACGCCGCCTACAGGTACAGGAGGTTCGCGGGCGGGTCCGTGCCCTGGTTCCTCGGCGTCAGCTTCTCGCTCCTGGGGCTCGGCCTCCTCCTCGAGGGCTCGCTCGCGCTCGCGCTGTACGCGCATCCCCTGGTGGCCTATGCGGAGCTCTTCAGGATATCCTCATACCTATACCTGACCCTGCAGCTGATCGCCTATCTGATCCTGGCCGTCGGGTACACGGGGGTGGTGTACTCCGCCGGCTCGCCGCCCGTCCCCCAGCTGGGGCTGGCCGAGGCGTACGCAGCCTACCTGGTGCCCTGGGAGCTCAGGGGGGCCCTCGTGGTGAACCCTGCGTTCTTCGACGCGATCCAGCTGGCGTCGATAGTCTTCCTCGCGCTCGTCGTCATGGACGCGCTGCAGCTGAGGTCCAGCGGATCATTCTCCGGGATGGTCCTCTCAGCGTTCGTCCTGATGCTCGCGGGCCACGCGGTGATGCTCGCCTATCCCATGGGGTTCTTCGCCTACTACCTGGCGGGGAACGCCGTTAGGTTCGCCGGGTTCGCGCTTCTCCTGGCGTTCCTGCTCAGGGGGAGGCACATTGTCTAGGAGGAGGCCCGAGAGGAGCAGGCTGAGGATATACCTGGACGTCCTGGACGCCGTGGAGCGCGAGGGGGGGAGGGCGAGGATCACCAAGGTCCTGAGCGCGTCCGGCGTCCCATACGACAGGTTCCTCAGGTTCCTGGGGGAGCTCGAGAGCAGGGGGCTCCTGCTGGACTCGAGGGACGGCGACGCCAGGTACCTGGAGATCACCGCGGAGGGCAGGAAGTTCCTGGAGGAGCTCAGGAGGATGGACCGCTTCCTGCGGGGGTTCGGCCTCGGGATCCGACGGCCCTCCTTACCATGCATGAGTAAAATTTACCTATAAGTTGCATCAAAATTTAATTGGAGCTTGCAAAATAGCATCCCACATGGTGCTCAGGAGGGCCGAGGAGCTCAGGTTCAGGATGGAGTCCGCGGAGGCCCTGAGGATACTCAAGGGGAGGATGCGCTACAGCGAGCTGTCGCCCCAGCTCGGGCTGCCGCCCACCGTCCTCAGCCGCTACGTGAACGGGCTCGTCGTGCCGAGCCTGGAGGTCGCCAGGCGCATAATGGCGCTCTTCCGCTCGGAGCTCTCCAGGGAGGTGGAGTCCAGGATAAGGAGGGACGACGTGGGGGGCGTGGACGTGACGGACATAACGCATGACCCGTCGCTGCTGCGCCACGTGGTGGAGTCGCAGCGCGAGTGGTTCTCCGGCCTCAAGGTGGACTACGTGATGACCATGGAGTCGGATGGGATCCCCGTGGCCTACCAGTTCGCCGAGGCCCTGGGCACGCGCATGGCCGTGGTCCGGAAGAGCAAGAAGCTGGGCATCAGGGACTTCGTGGAGGCCCGCCAGGTCTTCGAGTCCGGGGCCTATCGCTATATATACCTGCCCAGGAAGGCGGCCAGGAGGGGCGACTACGCGTTGCTCGTCGACGACGTAATAAGGACCGGCGCCACGGTGAAGGCTATGGCCATGCTCTGCGGCGCGGTCAGATCCAGCGTCGCAGGCGTCTTCTCCGTGGTCGGGTTCCGGCAGGCCCTGGACAGGCTGAGGGAGGACCTGAGGGTGCCGGTCGCCTCATTCATCACGCTCGACAGGTGATCCATCCTGGGCGTGGTGGTGCTGGACTTCGGCGGCCAGTACGCGCACCTGATAGCCCGCAGGATAAGGGAGCTGGGGGTCTACTCCGAGATCCTGCCCGGGGACTCGCCGGCCGAGGAGGTACTCTCCAGGAGGCCGGGCGCGCTGGTGCTGTCCGGTGGCCCGATGAGCGTCCTGGAGGAGGGCTCCCCGCGCCCCGATCCCCGCCTCCTGGACTCCGGCCTCCCCATCCTGGGCATATGCTACGGGCACCAGCTCCTGGCCCACGCCCTGGGCGGGGTCGTCAGGAGGTCGCCGAGGGCCGAGTACGGCGGGACCAGGATAATCAGGAGGGGGGAGTCCAGGCTGCTGGAGGGCCTGCCGGACGAGTTCACCGCCTGGATGAGCCACGGGGACGTCGTCGCCGAGCCGCCGCCCGGCTTCTCGGCGACGGCGATCTCGGAGTCGGGGCTCATAGCCGCCATGGAGGACCCCGACAGGGGCGCCGGGGTGTACTCCGTCCAGTTCCACCCGGAGGTAGCGCACACGGAGCACGGGATGGACGTGATCCGCAACTTCCTCCTCTCGATCGCCGGCCTCGAGAGGGACTGGAACCCGGTCTCCAGGATACCGTCAATGATAGAGGAGGTGCGCGGGATGGTGGGCCCCGAGGACTCCGTGATCTGCGCGGTCAGCGGGGGCGTCGACTCGATGACGACGGCGGCGATAGTCCACAGGGCGATCGGCGACAGGCTCCACGTGGTCTTCGTGGACCACGGGCTGCTCAGGGAGGGCGAGGCCGAGGGCGTGCTGCGCGCGCTGGGCGAGCTGGGGATAAGGAACGTGCACTTCGTGGACGCCTCGGACCGCTTCCTCTCGGCGCTCAGGGGGCTAACGGACCCCGAGGAGAAGCGCCTCGCTATAGGCCGCACGTTCGCGGAGGTATTCGAGGAGGTAGCCTCCCGCGTGCAGGGCGCAAAGTTCCTGGCCCAGGGGACGATCTATCCGGACAGGATAGAGAGTGGGGCCTCGGGGAGGGGGGCTGACAGGATAAAGAGCCACCACAACGTGGCCGGGCTCCCCGAGAGGTTCGGGCTCAGGCTGATAGAGCCGCTCAGGGACCTCTACAAGGACGAGGTGAGGCGGATCGCCAGGGAGCTGGGGCTCCCCGACTACATAGTCGACAGGCATCCATTCCCCGGCCCTGGCCTGGCGGTGCGGATAGAGGGCGAGGTCACCGAGGAGAAGCTCCGGATTGTCAGGAGGGCCAATGCGATAGTGGAGGAGGAGTTCGTGCGCGCCGGCCTCTACGGCGCCGTCTGGCAGGCGTTCGCGGTCCTGACGGAGGGGAGGTGGGTGGGGGTGAAGGGGGACAGGAGGGAGCTGGGGCGCGTCGTTATCGTGCGCGCGGTGACCAGTGAGGACGGCATGACCGCCGATTGGTACAGGATCCCCCACGACCTCATGGCCAGGATATCGAAGAGGATAACGGAGGAGGTGCCGGGAATAGTCATGGTCGCCTACGCTGCGACGTCGAAGCCGCCCGCCACCATCGAGCCCTACCGAGCCGCCCGCCCTCCAAGTACTCGCCCATCTCCATGTAGGTGAACTCCAGCCTCCCGTTCATGTAGTCCTCGATCGCCAGCGCCAGCTCGGCCGCCAAGTCGCGATTGAGCACGACCGGGACGTTGTGGTCGACCGCCGCCCTCCTGACGTGGTAATCCAGCTCCGGCGCGTACCCGTCCGTCATCAGGATCCCGACCTCCCCCTCCTTTATCATCCGAGCCGCGTCCTCGGCCTCCAGCTCGGCGCACCCCCTGAGCGGCATCCCCCTGATCGACGCGCAGCCGTAGCCCGCCCTGGACATGGCGCGCTGCGCCCTCTCCAGGCCCCTGCCGTAGATGAGGGCGGTCTTGTCGGGCCTGGGTATGCGGTTGGGCGTGGCCGCCAGCCAGCTCTTCAGCAGCGCCTCCCTGAACGTGAGCCCCATCGCGGCCACCTCGCCCGTGCTCCTCATCTCGGGCCCCAGGAACGGATACGCGCCGCGTATCTGAGCCCAGGAGAATTGCGGGCTCTTGACGCTCCAGATGCCCACCTCCGGCACGCGGACGCCGGGCTCCAGCTCCACCTGCCCCTGTCCGGCCTCCAGCTCCCTCCCCACGAGCACGGCCGCCGCGACCCTCATCAGGTTGACGCCGTAGGACTTGCTCGCGAACGGCATGGAGCGGCTGCTCCGCAGGTTCAGCTCTAGCACGTATACGCTGCCCTTCCTCACCAGGAACTGGACGTTGAACGGCCCCCTTATGCGCAGCTCCCTGGCCAGCGCCGCCGCGGCCCCCGCAATCCCCCTCAGCTCGCTCCGCGATATCCTCCTGGTGGGGATCGTGATAGTGGCATCCCCGCTGTGCACCCCTGCACCCTCCACGTGCTCCATGGGCAGCACCAGCACGTTGCGCCCGTCCGATACGCAGTCCGCCTCCGCCTCGAGCGCGTCCTCGAGGAACCTGCTTATGACGACGGGCTTGCTCGAGACCTCCAGTATCCTGCGCATGAGCCTCTCTAGATCCTCCCTCCTCCTGGCGACGAACATGGAGGACCCGCTCAGGACGTAGCTGGGCCTCACTATCACGGGGTAGCCGTGCGACTCCGCGAAGTCGACGGCTTCCTCCACCGACCTCGCCCAGGTCCAGTCCGGCTGCAGGAGCCCCAGCCGCTCGACGAGCCTCCCGAACTTGGATCTGTCCTCCGCCTCCGCCACCGAGGACGCCGCCGTGCCGATTATGCGGAGCCCCATCCCCTCGAGCGCCTCCGCGGCGTTGTTCCCCAGTTGCCCCCCCGCGAACACCAGCACCTCATTGGTCCCGTGCTTCCTGGCCACCCAGAGTATGTGGCGCGGATCCAGCTCCGCGTTGTAGATGCGCTCCATGACGTCCCAGTCCGTGGACACCGTCTCCGGATTGTAGTTCACGACCCCCACGCGGAATCCCAGCTCCTCGAGCGCCTTCGTTATCTCGACGAGGGACCAGTCGAACTCCACGGACACCCCTATGCGGAAACCCCCGGCCCCCAGGGCGACGATGCCGCGCCCCTCCACGGCGGGCACGTCGTCCTCCCACCCGTTGTGCGTCAGGTACAGGTAGCCGGTCCTGGCCGGCCTCTCGCCCGCCAGCGTGTCCACGTCCTTGACCACCGGCTCCTCCAGGTCCCTCAGGAGCTCCTCGACCTCCTCGGGCTCGAGGCCCGAGAGCTCCGATATCTGCTCGGGCGTGAAGCCCATGCGCACAGCCCTAGCCAGCAGCGTCCTCCGGGACCGCCCGTCCATCCTCCTCAGGTCCATGAGCTCCCTCCCGGTCCTCACCAGGCGCTCCAGAGCCCTCGTGAAGAGCGGCGTAACGCCCGTGATCTCCGAGATGAGCTCCGGCGGGACCCCGAGGGCTATCGCCCTGGCCGCGTCCAGCATCCAGTACGGCCTGAAGCGCTTCAGGCGCTCCAGGACCTCCTCGGCGTCGCCGTCCGCGTACGTGGAGGGCCCAACGAGGCCCCCGACGCCTATATCGAGCATCCGGAAGGCCTTCTGCAGGACCTCCTCCAGGCCCCTCCCCATCGCCATGACCTCCCCCACGCTCATCATCTCGGATCCGAGCCTGTCGTCGACGGGCCAGAACTTCTCGAGGTCCCACCTGGGGGCCTTCACGACCAGGTAGTCGAGGCTCGGCTCGAAGAACGCGGTCGTGTCCCCCGTCACCTTGTTGGCTACCTCGTCCAAGGTGTAGCCCAGCGCCAGCTTCGCGGCCACGTACGCCAGCGGGTAACCGGTAGCCTTGCTGGCGAGCGCTGAGCTCCTGGACATCCTGGGGTTCGTCTCTATTATGTAGTAGGCGTCGCCCTGCGGCTTGAGGGCCAGCTGCACGTTGCACTCGCCCACGAGCTCTATCGAGGAGGCGACGCCGATGGAGGCCCTCCTGAGCTCCTGGTACTCGCGATCCGTCAGCGTCTGGCACGGGGTTATGACCGTGGAGTCGCCGGTGTGGACCCCCATGGGCTCTATGTTCTCTATGCACGCCACCGCGACGGAGTTGCCCAGGCGGTCCCGGACGACCTCGAACTCTATCTCCTTCCACTTGTCCAAGTACCTCTCGACCAGGACCTCCCTGACCGGGGAGTGCGAGAACGCCCTGCTGAGCCCCTCGGAGAGCTCCTCCCTGCTCCTGGCCACGAAGCTCCCCCTGCCGCCCAGGTTGAAGCTGACCCTCACTATGACGGGGTAGCCTACGTCCTCCGCGGCCCGCATGGCGTCCTCGGGGCTCCCGGCCGGGACGGACGGCGGCACCGGATATCCCCTCCTCGACATGAGCTCCTTGAACGCGCCCCTCTCCAGCGCGCTGGCTATCCCCTCGACCTGCGTGCCCAGGATCCTGACGCCGTACTTTGCCAACACCCCCGAGCGGTGGAGCTGGACGCCCAGGGAGAGCGCGCTCTGCCCGCCGAACCCCAGGAGTATCGCATCGGGCCTCTCCCTCTCTATGACCCTCTCGGCGAACTCCTGGGTCAGCGGCAGCAGGTAGACGCGGTCCGCCATCCTGTGGGACGTCTGGATCGTCGCGACGTTGGGGTTCATCAGGACGGTCCTTATCCCCTCCTCGGACAGCGCCTTCAGCGCCTGGCTCCCGCTGTAGTCGAACTCCGCGGCCTCCGCGATCTTTATCCCGCCGGAGCCCAGGACCAGCGCCTTAGATACTGCCTCCCTCAATGACCATCGCCCTGAACTCGTCGAACACGTATGATGCGTCCCTCGGTCCCGGGGATCCCTCCGGGTGGAACTGCGTCGTGAGGATCGGCAGGCGCTCGTGCGCCATGCCCTCCAGCGTGCCGTCGTCTATGTCGACGAACCTGGGCCTCAGGCCGCTCCCCTCCAGGGAAGCGGGGTCCACGGCGTACCCATGATTGTGTGTCGTTATGGAGAGGCGCCCGCTCGACAGATCCTTCACTGGCTTGTTTATCCCCCTGTGCCCGAACTTCATCTTGTTCACCCTGGCCCCGAGGGCCAGCGCTATCAGCTGGTGGCCCAGGCACACGCCGAGCGTCGGCAGCCCCGTCGATACCACGCCGCGCGCCAGGTCTATGGCGGCGTCCATAGCCGCCGGGTTGCCGGGCCCGTTCCCTATCACGACGCCGTCCGGCTTCAGGGACATTATGCCCCCGAGCCCCCAGTTCCAGGGGACGACGGTGACCCTCAGCCCCCTGCTGACGAGCTCCCTCACGATCCCCCCCTTTATCCCGAAGTCCACCACGACCACGTGGTGGCCGCCCACCCCGAAGGTCGCCGGCCCCAGCGCCGGCCCCAGGAAGTCCGCGGTCTCGTAGTCGAAGCCCCTGGCCATCCGGAGGAGCTCCTCGAGGTCCAGCTCCTCGGGGTCTTCCCTCACCGCCAGGGCCCCGGGCATCACGCCGTACCCCCTTATCCTCTTGACGATCGCCCTCGTGTCCACCCCCTCGATCCCCGGCACCCCCTCGTCCCTCAGCCACTCGTGGAGGGAGCGCTCGGACCTCGGATGGCTGGGCTCCGTGAGAGCCGCGATCACCAGCCCCTCGACCTGTATCCTCTTGGACTCGAAGTCGGGGGGCACCCCGTAGTTGCCCACCAGCGGGTGCGTGATGACCAGTATCTGACCCCTGTACGACGGGTCGGTGAGCGATTCCGTGTACCCGTTCATCGCGGTGGTGAAGACCACCTCCCCCACCCTGGTCGCGGCCGCGCCGAAGCCCCTGCCCACGATCACCGAGCCGTCCGCCAGGGCCAGCGCGGCGGCCGGTCCCTCCTCCATGGCCAGGAGCTTCCAGACCTGATGGGCCAAACTGGATCCTCCCCGCTCGAAACGCTTATATACATTTTGGCCAAAAACGGCCAAAATGGGTCACGTTTGTACCAAAAACGTACAGTCTCGCAGTACGTGAGGAGGCTCATTCAGCTCGACCCCTGCCTCGATTCCGCCCTCAGGAGGGGCTTCGCGAACGCGTCGGCGGTCGCCAGGATCCTCCGCCCCCAAGTGGAGGCGCTGATAGGGGCGAGCGTCACGGAGGGCTCCGTGCTCGCCGCCCTGAAGAGGATGAGGCGGCCCGAGCTCTCCGGCGGCCCGGAGCTCCCGGTCGCGAGGGTCCTCTCGGCCAGCAGGCTGGACCTCAAGACCGGGCTGGGGAAGATAGTGCTCAGGCGCACCCCCCAAGTGGCGGACGCCTTGGGCGAGCTGGCGGCCAGGCACAGGAGGATGTTCCTCCAGGTGCTCCAGGGCATCTCGTCCTACACGGTGGTGCACGAGTCCAGGCTTCGCGACGAGATACTGCGCTCCGTGCCCTCCGGCAGCGTCCTGGCCGAGTCCTCCGGGCTCGCGGCCCTCACGGTGGTCAGCCCTCCCGAGATCTCGGAAACCCCGGGAGTCGTCTCCGCCCTGCTGCAGCGCCTGGCGTCCAGGGGGGTGAACGTGGAGGAGGTCGTCAGCTGCCATGTGGACACGATAATCATAGTGCGCTCCGAGGAGGGGGGCCGGGCCTTCGACTCGCTGCAGGAGCTGATATCGGAGTGCAGGTCGCTCGCGCGGGAGCAAGGCTAAATCCATCCGGATTGGTCGGCGGGAGCGTGAAGGTATCGGTCGCGGTCCTGGCAAGCCACTCGGCCCTCGACGTGCTCGACGGCGCCAAGGGTGAGGGCCTCAGGACGATCGCCGTGGCCAGGAGGGGCAGGGAGAGGGCTTACAGGGAGTTCCCGGTGGTCGACCGCCTCGTGGTCCTGGACGACTACGCCGATATAGTGGACGAGCGCGTGACCTCCGACCTGCGCTCGGAGGGCTCAGTCTTCGTGCCCAACAGGTCCTTCGCCGTCTACGTCGGCTACGAGAACATCGAGCGCAGGTTCCCGGTCGGCGTGTTCGGCAACAGGTACCTCCTGAGGTGGGAGGAGAGGGTCGGCCCCGCGAACTACTACAGGCTCTTGGACGAGGGCGGCATCAGGAGGCCCAGGACCTACAGCTCCCCGGAGGAGGTCGATGGCCCGGTCATCGTGAAGCTCCCGGAGGCCGCGAGGCGCGTGGAGCGCGGCTTCTTCATCGCGAGGGACGGCGGAGACCTGATGGAGAAGGCCAGGAGGCTCGCCGAGCATGGCCTGATAAGGATGGAGGACCTGGCATCGGCATCCATAGAGGAGCTGGTGGTCGGCGCCCACTTCAACCTGAACTTCTTCTACAGCCCCCTGAGGGGCAGGCTGGAGCTCCACAGCATAGATAGGAGGATACAGAGCAACCTGGACGGCGTCTACAGGCTCCCGGCGAGGGATCAGCTGGATCTTGACCCCGACGTTAGGTACGTCGAGGTCGGGCACGAGCCCGCCACGATGAGGGAGAGCCTGCTGGAGAAGGCCTTCGACATCGGCCACAGGTTCCTGGAGGCCGCCAGGAGGCTCGTGCCGCCCGGGGTCATCGGCCCGTTCACGCTGCAGGTGATGGTCACGCCAGAGCTCGACCTGGTCGTCTTCGACGTGGCCCCCAGGATAGGGGGAGGGACGAACGCGTACATGGGGGTGGGCGGCCAGTACAGCGCGCTCTACTTCCGTCATCCGGTGTCGATGGGCAGGAGGATAGCCATGGAGATCAGGGAGGCCGCCGAGTCGGGCAGGCTCAGCGAGGTGGTGACTTGAGCGCCGGGGGCGCGCCGGGCGTCGGTGGGCTCTTGGAGGGTTATGGCGCCGGGGACCTCGCGGTCGCAACGGTCGCCAGCCACACCGCGATCCAGATACTGCTCGGGGCCAAGCGCGAGGGCCTGCGCACGATAGCGATAGCGCCCCCGGGCCGCGGCTGGTTCTACTCCCGCATGTGGTTCGTCGACGACGTGCTGGAGATGGACCTGCGGGATCTGCCCGCCGCGGCCGAGGAGCTGAGGTCCAGGAGGGCGGTCATCGTGCCGCACGGCAGCTACGTCGAGTACGTCGGGTGGCGCGCGGCCATGGAGATCCGCGTGCCCACGTTCGGCAACAGGTACCTCTTGGCCTGGGAGGCCGACCAGCGGAGGAAGATGTCGCTGATGGAGGAGGCGGGCCTCAGGGTGCCCAGGACCTACAGCTCCCCGGAGGAGGTCGATGGCCCGGTCATCGTGAAGCTCTACGGCGCCAAGGGCGGCAGGGGCTACTTCTTCGCCAGGGACCCCGAGGAGCTCAGGGAGAGGCTGCGCGGGGTTGAGGGCCCCTACATAATACAGGAGTACGTCGTGGGGGTGCCGGCCTACCACCACTTCTTCTACAGCCCCCTGAGGGGCAGGCTGGAGCTCTTCGGGTTCGACGTGAGGTACGAGTCGAACGTCGACGGCAGGACGTTCGGGCTCGCGGACCCCACGTTCGTGGTCGTGGGCAACCTGCCGCTCGTGCTGAGGGAGTCCCTGCTCCCCTCCGTACTCCGCGACGGCGAGTCGTTCGCCTCCGCGGTGCAGGAGCGCACTGGGAGGCCGCCGGTGGGCCCCTTCTCCCTCGAGTCCATAGTCCGGGACACGCTGGAGGTCGTGTACTTCGAGTTCTCCGGCAGGATAGTGGCGGGGACCAGCGTGTACATGGTCCACGGGAGCCCCTACTCCCTCATGTACTTCAGGGAGCCTGTGGACATGGGCAGGAGGATAGCCATGGAGATCAGGGAGGCCGCCGAGTCGGGCAGGCTCAGCGAGGTGGTGACTTGAGCGCCGGGGGCGCATTTATATATCAGCGGGCCGACCGCGACCCGTGCCGGGCCAGGAGAGGGGCTCCAAGAGGGGCACGAGGAGGCTCATCTCCGGGCGCTACAGGAGGATCCTCGACCTGGTGATGGACGTCAGGAACTGGTACGCCGCCGCCATGACAGTCCTGGCGGCCGGCCTGATCAACTACATGCTGACGGGCTCCAGGGTCCCTCCCCTGGCGTTCGTCCCCCCCGCGTACCTCCAGCAGTCCATAGGCGAGACCGTGACGCTGGCGATCCTCGTGGGGCTCGGGCTGTACTTCGTCGCGCTGTCCGGCAGGTCCGGCAGGTCGGATCACGAGGGCGTGGCGCTCGCGCTGGCCCTGGCGTCCGCCGCGCTCCTGGTGGTCTGGTACCTCGTGGTGCTGGCCATCGGCGGCATGATACGATGGCGCCCATCGCGATAGCGTAGCGTCCGATGCCCCTCGGCTCCATAAGTTAAAATAGAGCGCCGGCGGTCTGCGCCGGCAATGTCGACGGGGCGCCTGATGCAAGCGCTCGGCGAGTACGGCGTCCCCCTGGGGCTCGCCGTCGCAGCGATCCTCTCGATCGCGGTGAGGCTCATGCCCATGAGGTACGGGTTCTACCTGAACGAGTTCGACCCCTATTTCCACTACTACGCGACCTCGGTCATGGTCGAGGACCTGGAGGCGCACGGCTCGGCGGGCATCCAAGAGTTCCTCCACACCGTGGACCGCATGGCGTGGTATCCCTGGGGCTATGACCTGGGCGCGCTCCGCGTCAACGGGCTGTATCTGTTCAACGCGGCCCTATACCTGGCGCTCCGCGCCGTCGGGCTCCACATCACCCTCTACCAGTACGCCGCCCTGGCGCCGGTCGCCATGGGGGGCCTCGCGGTCTTCCCGGTCTTCATGATGGTGAGGAGGGCAACCGGGAACCCCTACGCGGCGCTCCTGGGGTCCTTCCTCATAGCGGTCCTCCCGGGGCTCATGCTCAGGACCGACTTCGGGTGGTACAAGGGGACCCCCTTCGCCTACGTGCTGGGCACGTTCAGCCTAGCCCTCCTGCTCATTGGGGTCGAGGATTCCGGCTGGAGATCCTACGCGTACTCGCTGGCCGCCGGCGTCCTGCTGGGCTATGTGCAGGCGATGTGGGGCGGGGCCGTCAACTTCGCCGGGGTGGCCGGCGCCGCCCTCCTCCTGGCGCCCTTCGCGATGAGGATGGACAAGGACCTCCCCCTCAAGGAGGTGCTGTTCGTCGTCCCCACCCTGATACCGGCCGCCTTCCCATCGCCCGGGCTCTCCTGGGCGAAGTACCCGACGGAGCTCCTGCTCTACGGGGCGGTGGTCATCGGCGCCATCTCGGCGCTGGTCGCCAGGGGAGGGTTCGTCCCCGGGCGCGCGAAGCTGGGGATGGCGGCGCTGATAGTCGCCGCTGTCGCGGCGTTCCTCTACAGGACGCCCCACGCCCTCTCGGGGAGGTACCTCTCCGTGCTCAACCCGCTCATGAGGATGGGTCCCTCCCCCCTGAACACCGTCGCTGAGCAGCAGAGCGTGAGCGGCATCAGCGTCCTCGCCACGTACGGCGTCCTCGTGCTCTTGGCGATAGCCGCCGGCTACTACATGCTCGGGGGCGGCAGGGGCCGGAGGCGCTTCTCCTCCGTCCTGGTGCCCATATTCATATTATGGTCAATGTACGTGGCCACCTCCTTCGCGCAGCTGCTCCCGTTCCTCTCAATCGCCCTCGCGGTGGGCGCGCCGATAGGCCTCCACTACGCGGTCTCGGGCATATCGCCCGGCCCGGCGGTCCTGGGCAGGGCGAGGCGCGGGAAGGCCAGGCTGGACTACTACAAGTACGGCAGGGCGGCGCTCGTGCTGGCTGTGGTGGCGATGACGGCATACCCCGCCTATGCCCAGTGGGTGCCCTCCAATAACGCCCCGGTGACGATACTCACGTCGGCCACCACTATGGGCTACAACCCCGCGTGGCTCAATGCGCTCTCCTGGATTAACAGCAGCACGCCCGCCAACTCGGTGGTGATAGCCTGGTGGGACTACGGGTACTGGATAGAGGTGGTCGGCAACAGGACCACGGTGGTTGACAACGCCACCATCAACGGCACGCAGATATCGCTGGTGGCGCAGATGTTCCTGGACAACGAGACGCAGGCGATCAAGATACTGAACTACTTCAAGTCGTTCGATCCCTCCAGGCCGATATACATAGCTGTCTTCGCGACCGGCGCGGACCCGTCCAGGCTCTACAACGATCCATACCTGAGCGGATATCAGGTCTCGGGGAGGATCTACGGGCTCGGCGGGGACGAGGGCAAGGTGGACGCCATGATAGTCTGGGCCGGGTACGACAGGAGCCTATACATAAACTCGACGACCGGCATGTTCACGGACTACTTCTACAACGACACGCTGATCGGCCAGATGCTGCCCCTAAGGTGGGTCGGGTGGGCGCAGATAGACCCCGTGACGGGCCAGCTGGTCGGGATATCCCCCTACTACGTCCAGCAGCCCGACTATCCATACTATCAGCTCCCGTTCTACACCTATGGCCTCGTCTACAACTCGACGTCGTACCCGATACGGCTGGCTTACAGCACCCCGATCTATGAGACGCCCAATGGGCTCTGGGCGCAGGTCCTGATCTATCAGTACGTCGGGTAGCTGGGGGCGAGCCGACCACCGGGGTGCTCCAGGCGCCGCGGAGGCCCCCCGGGGCGCGCCATCCGGCGAGCGCCCGAGTCCTCTCGCTGAGGGGGCGTCAGCCCCCCTCGGTATTCTCGCGCTCCAGCCCTAGGGCGCGATCACTTCACCGCGAATTACCGGTTCCGGGCCAGCCGACGATCGTCGCTGCTGCCCGGCGCCCTGGGCTCCGGAGATCCCCCCAACTTGGTACGGCAGCTCGAGCGGGGGCCTCTCCTCGAGCTTCGTCAGCAGCTTGGTCTTCCTGATGCCCACGTGCCTAAGCACGGCCACCTTCTTAGCCTCATTGTGGATCTCCGAGGCGAGCCTGCCGAGCACCGCCTCCTGCGCGTACTGTCCGAGCGTCATCTCCGGCACGCGCGCCTGGAGGATGTTGTGGGCCACCATCCTTATCGCGTGCTTGCGCGAGGTGTTTATGCGGTACTGCGTGAAGACCACCACATAGACGCGCAGGTCCAGCCCGTCCTTCGTTCTGTAGTCGTGTATCCAGTTGACCATCGAGGTCCCGCGCCTCACCAGGCTGTTCAGGTACTCGACCGTGTACTCATGTCCCTTGTACCTAGTGTAGGCCTCCGCCCCCTCCACCCTCTCGATCTGGAAGTACAGCTTTATCACGTACTGCGAGGGGTCGAGCTTCAGGAGGTCGTAGAGGGTCACCTCTACGACCCTGCCCACCGCGGACTCGGGGCGGCTGGTCGGTATGGTGGCTATGGGGCTCCCTCCAAAGTAGGGAGGGGCGTAGACGGTCAGCCAGACCTTCTCGCGCTTCTGCCTAGCCGACAACTGCGGCGAGTGTGACGGTCCCCGACAGCATTAATAAACGTTTAATCGCCGTCGCCCAGGGGCGCCACGAGCCCCGCCAGGCGCGCGTGCTCCAAGACCTCGACCAGGGTGGCCGCCAGGGTGTCCGCGCCCTCCACGCTGTGCGAGGCCTCGATCACCAGGCCGCCGCGCTCGGCGCGCATCTCGATCTCCATCCCCTCGGGCAACTGCACGTTGTCCGGCAGCAGCGCGCTCAGCGCGGAGCCCGCCCTCCTCGGCGATCCCAGGTCAACGTGCAGCCTGACGCGCACCCGGCGCGGCGCGCTGGCAGGGCTCCCGGGCCCGGACATGGCCATCGCCTCACGTCAGGAGCGAGCGGAACCTCCTGTCCTCCTCGGCGGGGACCCATATCCTAGCCAGGGGGCCGCAGGTCACGTGGTGCGCTCCCATGCCCTCGGCCTCCGACAGCAGGGCATCCACGGGGGAGCTGCTCCTGGCGCTCACGGTGTACACGCCGCCCAGGCCGGACCGGTGCCTGAACACCAGGATGCGGTCGCCCTCCAGCATCGGGAATGCCGCGGACTTCACGAAAACCTCGGGGGAGGCCGCGCTGGGAAGGTTGAGCTCCTCCGCTAAAATCGCCCTGCCGCCGCCCTGCGCCGAGCGCGAGATCTGGGACATGATCCTGGGGATGGACCTGGAGATCTCGAGGAGGGACTCGAGGCCGCGCTTGAGCGCCCTGGGGTAGAACTCCAGCGAGTCCACCAGGGAAGACTGGGGCCCCTCCCTGAACATGAGCGACTCCTCGAGCAGGGACAGGTCGCTCATGTCGGACAGGAGGCCCGCATCGTCGCGCAATAGGATCCTCCTCTGGATCAGCCTGGGGTAGAGCTCCTTAGGGAGCACCCTGGAGAGGTAGGATCTGAGGGCCTCGGCCGACTCGCGCTTGCCCTCGAGCTCCTCAAGCGTGGGACACGAGTCGGCGCACACGCCGGCCTCCCTCAGACCCTCGGCCACCGTCGGCCTGTCCCCCAGCATGTACGCCATGCTGGGGTAGGGGGTCAGGCTGATGGCAGCGTCCAGGGGCGCCAGCCTCCTCAGGGCTATCATGGGCGAATCGGGCAGCTGCTGGAAGCGGTCCCCGAGCCTCGACGCGCGCGCGGCCGCCTCACCGCAGGCGCGATCCGAGAGGTAGCACCTGGTGGCGTAGTATCCCACGAGGGCCCTGACCGCCTGGACCTGGGAGCCGTCGCCCATGACCTCGAGCGCGGAGAGCGCCGAGGACCCGAGGGCGGGCGAGGCCAAGCGCTCCCTCATGGCCGGGTAATCGCTCGGCTCTATCAGAATCGCGTCCCTCACGCCGTGCGCCGACGGCTCGCCCTTCACCAGGAGCCCTATGGCGAGCAGCGCGTCGTCCTCCATGACCTCACGACTTGCGCGCGAGAGGTCGAGGACGACCTCGTACGGCCTCGCCACGGCCCGCGCCCCCATCCTCCTGGCCGCCGAGAACGCGATCGCCGCTGCCGACGCGCTGTCGAGGTCCGCGTTGTAAGCTATCCTGAGGGTCCCGCCGCGCTCTGCCACCCTGCGTATGAGCCCGAGTACATCCTCGCGCTCCACGGCCAAAGATCACTACGCCAGCTGGGCAACGACCGCCTTATATTGCCAGTCGCTCGGCAGGATCCCCTTCCGCTTGTAGTATTTGGACAGCCTGTGGATCTTGGCCTCCACGAGCTCGAGCGCGTGCCTGCTCTTCCTGTCGGAGCGGTAGGTGGCCAGGTGATCCATGATCCTGCGCGCCTTCTTGAGGAGGTTGTTCAGGTCCTCGGGGATCGGAGGGGACACGTTGGCCTCCCTCATCACATCGACAACCGACTTCCCTATGAGCTTCTTGACGCTCGGTATCCCGTACTCGTCCCTGAGCCTCTCGCCTATCAGGCTGGGCGTCAGGCCCTCGTGCGCCATCTTGACTATCAGGCCCTCTATGTCCTTCTGGCTCATCGTTATCCATGACGTCGACTTCAGGGCCGGCGGCCTCGTGGAGTGCGACTTGCCCCTCTTGTGCGAGTGGGTCCTGGCCAACCTCCGGCGGCGATCGGACGCGCCGAATATAAGGTTTGTGCGCTGGCGCCGCGCGGGCCTCGGCGTCCCGATGGGGGCGTCGCCCGCGGGGGGCCCCGCGCGCTCCGCCGTACGCCTCGAGCCACCTGAGCAGCCTGGACATGGCGATGCCGCGGTGCGATATCCATGATTTCTCGCGCAGATCCATCTCCGCGAAAGTCCTGGAGTAGCCGGCGGGGATGAACACCGGGTCGAAGCCGAAGCCGCCGGTCCCCGCTGGCTCCTCGGCTATGGCGCCGCAGACGCGCGCCGTGAAGACCCTGATGCGCCCCGCCTGATCCGTGTAAGCGATCGCCGACTCGAAGCGCGCCGCGCGGTCCTCGACGCCCTCCATGAGCTTGAGGAGGCCGCGGTAGCCGATCGTGGACATCGCGTAGGACGAGTATGGCCCCGGGAAGCCGCCGAGCGACCTGACGAACAGCCCGCTGTCCTCGACTATGGAGCCGGGGATCGCCGCCGCGCGCGCCGCCGCGAGGGCTATCTCGGCGAGGTCGTCGGACTGCACCTCCAGCTTGCGGCCCTCGCACGGGCGCAGGCGCCACCCCATGGCCTCCGCGACGACGGACATCTCCTGGAGCTTGTGCCTGTTCCCGCTGATCAGGCAGAGCGACCTCTCCAAGGCTCGGTCACCCCTGTACCTGCCGCTGGACTCCAGCCTCCTCAGCCAGGCGAGCGCTTCCCGGCTGCCGCCGAAGCTCCCGGCGTAGCCCTCGATCAACAGTTTCATGGATTCCTCGAACAAGTCGCTGTGGTAGCTCTCGAGGGCCTCCTTGAGCACGTGGAGGTCCGTGGCCTGGTCCCTGGGGGACCTGGACCTGAAGGAGAGGCCGAAGTCCAGGGCGTAGAGGACTTCGCCCGAGAGCACGAAGTTGGAGGTGGTCGGATCCCCGTGCACGATGCCGCTGCCGTGCAGCCTGCCGAGGTAGTCACCCACGACGCGCATCAGGTCGACGCGGCGCTCCTCCTCGAGCAGCTCCTTCAGCCTGCGCCCCTCGATCATCTCCATAATTATCTCGGCCCCCATGGGGTCCACGAAGTACACCGTGGGCGCCGGTACCCCCGCGAGCTTCGCGTCGTGGAGGGCCGCGGCCTCCCTCAGCGTGCGGCGGTAGCGGACGCGCGCGTCGAGCTGCGGATTCAGGTAGGGCCTCACCGTGCGCCTCTTCAGCACGACGCGCATGCCCAACCACTCCGCCTCCACGATGTCGGCCTCGGCGCCCCTCGCGATGACCCTGAGCTCCACGAGGTCCGTCGGTCTATCCATGGGAGCACCACCTCGTCGAGCCTCCACCTCTGCACCACCTTGGCCTCGTGCGGCGCCACCGAGAGCCCGTGCACGTAGTGCAGGAGGCCGGTCCAGGCTATCTGCGCGCCGCAGTCGCCCGAGTAGCGCTGCGGCACGAGCTCCAGGCGGGCGCCCTGCCTGCTCGCCACGGAGCCGAGCATCTCCCTGAGCCTCGAGTTCGCGGCGACGCCGCCGACCACCATCAGCTCGCCGCTCCCCGAGAACGCCAGGGCCCTCTCGGAGACCTCACAGAGCATCGCGAACGCGGTCTCCTGGACGCTGAGGGCGACGTCCTCGCGGCGGGCCCCCGCGTCCAGCTGGCGCTTGGCGGCGGTGAGCATCCCCGAGAAGGACATGTCGTTCCCCCTGATCACGTACGGGAGATCGAGGAGCTCCGAGCCACCCCTGGCCATCGATTCGAGCTCGGGGCCTGCCGGGCTGGGGAGGCCCATGTGCCTGCCCAGCTGGTCCAGGAGCTGCCCCACCGTTATGTCGAGCGTCTCCCCGAACACGCGCCAGCGCGAGCGCCTCGGCAGGAGAACCGCCGTGTGGCCGCCCGAGACGAGGAGCGCCACCGGGCGCCGCGCGCCCGTCAGCAACCTCCCCAGCTCCAGGTGGCCCACCGCGTGGTTCACCGGTACCAGCGGCTTTGAGTAGTAGGCCGCCAGGGTCCTGGCTACGACCGCCCCCACGCGCAGGGCGGGGCCCAGGCCGGGCCCGGCGGAGTACGCTACGCAGTCTATGTCGCTCATGCGCGCGGACGCGGCCTCGAGCGCCCCGCGCAGGAGCTCCGGGGCCCTCGAGGCGTGATGCCTCGAGGCCTCGCGTGGGTGTATGCCGGAGCCCGGGGGCGGCCTGTAAGTGGACCTGACGTCCGACAATATCCTCCCGTCGCCGCTGACCACCGAGACCCCGAACGTGTGCGCCGTGCTCTCTATGCCGAGGCAGCGGATGCCCGCGTCCGCCCCGAGCCCCCCCATCAATCGGGCGCGGCAGGCTCCCCGATTTAAACAGGGATGCCCCTCGGGGCGCCGGTTGTGAGCTACCCCGCCCCGAAGGGCGGGATTTTCAGTTATAAGGGCGGGGCCCCTGGCTGCGGCGTGCCGGGCGGGGGCCTGAGGGTCAGGGCGATGGCCCTGGCGGTCTCCCTGACATCGCTAGCCGCGAGCGTGGCGTTCTCCGTGGCCGTGACCAGGAAGCTATCGCTAGTCGACGTCGGGCTGCTCAACGTCTTCACGGCGGCCGTGTCGCTCGGCGCCATACCCTCATCGATAACCTCGTTCGCATCCCCCAGGCTAACAGCGAAGTACGGCTCGGCGGAGCTCGGCGTCCTGTTGACCGGGCTGCTGCTCAGCGCGGCCGGCGCCGCGATCAGCGCCGCCTACCTCCTAGGGCTGAGCTCCAAGCTGGCCGGCCCCTACTTCACAGCCATGCTGGCGCTGGCGACCCTCAGCGCCCTAGCATCCTCGCTCTCCGCTGCGACCACGGGGTCCCTGGTGGCGCTGGACAGGCCCAAGATGCTCTACACGGTGCTCATAACGTCGGTCGTGAAGCTGGCGTCTATCTACTACATATTCGAGTCGGCGTGGAGCCTCACGTCGGTCCTCATAGCTTCATTCGCGGTATCGGCCGCGGGGCTCGCTTACTCGGCGGCGGCCGTCTCGCCCTATCTGTCGAGGTCGATGGGATTCCGCAGGCCGTTCAGGGAGTTCATATCCGGCTCCTGGGTCCCGCTCCTCGGGTACGCGTCGAACAACCTGAGGTCGCTGGACACGATGTTCATAGCGGCGGTCGGGGGCCTGGTGGACAACGCAATGTGGCAGGTCATGTACATGATCGGCAAGCTCTACGGGTTCATCGGCAACCTGATAAGCGTGAGCTACGGCGAGCTGCTCTCGGGGGAGGGGGGCTCTCGCGCCTACTACGACCTGCTGATGGTGCTCTTCGCTGCCACCTCGATCTCACTCCCGGCCATCTTCTTCGAGCCGTACATCGTCGAGTTCCTCAGGCCCAGGGATCCCTACCTGGTGCCGGAGCTCGCGGTCCCGATCGCGCTGTGGGCCGCCGGCAACCTGCTGGGCGCGTTCTCACAATACGTGTCGGCAGTCATGCAGGGCCTCGACAGGGTCGACATGAGGGGGGAGATAGGCGCCCGGACCTACCTGGGGTCCATGGTCCTCCGCGCGCACAGCGCCGAGCTCCTGATGACGATCCTTTACCTGGCGCTCCTGTATCCCCTCATGATGGCGGCCGAGCGCCTCTCCGCCCAGCCGTACGCGATATACGGCGCGGTGCTGGCGGGGATTCTCGCCAGCGCCGCCTCCACGGCCTACAGGATCAGGGGCCTCAGGGGGGCCTCCAGGATCCTCGGGATCCGCGAGCTCCCCGTGGACTACGCCCTGCCCACGGCCGTGGCGGCCGCCGCCCTGTACGCGCTGAGGGCCCCCCTCCTGGAGGCGATGGCGCCCACGGCGTCGGCCATCCGGGGGGTGCTGGAGCTGGCGGCCGTCTTCGCCGCATCCGCCGCCGTGTACGCGGCCGCGGCCGCCGCGTCGCCCAGGATGAGGCGCCTGATCATCGCCGTGGCGAGGAGGACCCTCTCGGCGCTCCGGCGATGGGTCGGCGGATCTCCGGCCATGCCGCGGCCGCGCATCGCTTCCTCCGCGCGGCCGCCACTATCTTGATGACGTCGTTCTCGTGCAGCTGATGGTCCGCCCCCACCCGCGCCTTGCGCTTCACGTCTATCGCGTATAGGAACGTCTCCCCCAGCTCCGTGTGGACCCTGTAGGCCAGGTCCCTCGCCGTCGCCCCCCTGCGCACGAGATACGCGTCCGGCAGCACGTGTCCGTCCTTATCGGTCAGCCTCTCCTCGTCCTCGACCGGGTAGACGAGCATCATGTCCAGCAGCCCGAACACGGCCCTGTCCAGCGCCTGCTGGACGCCGGTGTTCCCGTATACCCCGAGGACGCGCTCCCTGATGTAATTCAGGGCCCTCTCCTGGTCCGGGCCGATGTCCGCGCTCTCGACGACCTCGAAGTCGCCGTCGCCGGGCCTGTAGCGTATCAGCCCCTGCCTCGCCGCCTTCCTCAGGATCAGCTCCGAGAGCGCTGACGTGGGGACCACCTCGAAGCCGGCGGCGCGCAGCCTCTCCAGGTTCCCCCTCGCCGTCGGCACGTCCACCTTGTTGGCCGCTATCAGCATGGGCTTCGCTATGGCGCGCAGCTCGCGCACGAACTCCTCCAGGTGATCCGACCAGCCGTAGGGCGACTTCCCCAGGAGCCCCAGCCTGTCGAGGGCCTCCCTCACGTCCCTCGACGTGATGCCCAGGCCGCTGAGCCTCCCCTCCAGCTCCTCGAGGGCCTCCCTGGAGCTCGTCATCCTCGTGATGCGCGCCCAGTCCCTCTCGATAATCCCGCGCATCCAAAGCTCGTACTCGCGCACCACGAACTCCACGTCCCTGACAGGATCGTGGGATCCCGGCTCCACGGCCCTGCCCTCCTCGTCCGTCGAGCCCGAGGCATCAACCACGTGAATTATCACGTCCGCCCTCCTGAGGTCGTCCAGGAACTTGTTGCCCAGGCCGAGCCCCCTCGAGGCGCCGGGTATCAGGCCCGCCACGTCGATGAGCTTGACCGGCACGTACCTGATGCCCCCCAGGCACATGGAGTTCACGGGGTCGTCGCGCACGCCGAGCTCCCTGCAGACGCACGGCGACGAGACGTACGCCACGCCGACGTTCGGCTCTATCGTGGTGAACGGGTAGTTCGCTATGGCCACGTCCACCATGGTCGCCGCGGAGAAGAACGTGGACTTGCCGCTGTTGGGCTTCCCTATGAGCCCTATCGAGACCTGTTCCATCAGGGCATCGCCTCCTTGCTGGGGCCCGGGGCCGGCCGCTGCCATGCCGCGCCGCGCGGCTCATGGACTCCCCATCCGTGCCGCCGCTACCTAAAAATATGTGGCCCCGGATGCCAGGGCGACTTGGCGGTGAAGGTCCTCATAACGGATGAGGTGGACGAGTCGGGCGTAGAGATGCTGCGCGCCGCCGGCTTCGAGGTGGACTACCGCCCGCAGATCGGGAGGGATGAGCTGCTCCGGGTGATAGGCCAGTACCACGTCCTGATAGTGAGGAGCAGGACCAAGGTGACCAGGGACGTGATAGAGCGCGGCGAGAGGCTGGCCATCATAGGGCGCTCCGGCGTCGGCCTGGACAATATAGACCTCGAGGCGGCGCGCGCCCGCGGGATAGAGGTCTTGAACTCGCCGGAGGCCCTGACGAACTCCACGGCGGAGCTCGCGCTGGGCCTGATGCTGGCGGCGGCCAGGAGGATAGCCTACGCCCACCAGCAGCTGAGCTCCGGCAGGTGGGCGAAGGAGGAGTCGATGGGCTACGAGCTGTACGGCAAGACCCTCGGCATAGTCGGGTTCGGCAGGATCGGCAGGAGGCTGGCCGAGATCGCCAGGTGCATGGGCATGAACATACTCGCCTACGACATAGTCAGGCCGGCCGACGAGGACCTGGGCAGGGTCGGCGCCAGGCTCGTCAGCCTAGAGGAGCTGTTCGAGTCCTCGGACTTCATATCCATCCACGTGACGCTCACGCCCCAGACGAGGGGCATGATAGGCGAGCAGCTGCTCAGGAGGGCCAAGAGGAGCGCGATAATAGTCAACACGTCCAGGGGGGAGGTCTTCGACACGGCGGCGCTGATCAAGGCCCTGAAGTCGGGGTGGATAGCGGGGGCGGCGCTCGACGTCTACGACAAGGAGCCGCCGGACCCGTCATCGGAGCTCCTCGCCCTTCCCAACGTGGTCCACACGCCGCACATAGGCGCCCAGACCTACGAGGCCCAGAGGAAGTCTATAACAATGCTCGTCGAAAAGATAATAAACGCACTGAGGTCGAAGGGGCTAAGCTGATTGGCCATGGGGCTGTATCAGTACCTGGACGAGAGCTGGCACAGGCTCTACTCGGAGAGGCCTCAGGAGCTCAAGGAGAAGCTCATCGAGTGGAGGAGGGAGCCCAGGGTCCTGCGCGTGGAGGTCCCCACGCGCCTCGACAAGGCGAGGAGGGTCGGCTACAGGGCCAAGCAGGGGATAATAGTCGTCAGGGTCAGGGTCCCGAAGGGCGGCATGCGCCGCCTGAGGCCCAACTCCGGCAGGCGCCAGAAGGCCCTGGGCACCGTGAAGATCAAGGGCAACTACAGCTCGCGCGAGGTGGCCGAGAGGCGGGCGAAGGAGTCCTTCCCGAACATGGAGGTCCTGGGGTCCTACTACTTGGCCGAGGACGGCAGGTACCGCTGGTACGAGGTCGTGATGGCGGATCCCAACCACCCGGCCGTGAGGGGCGATCGCAAGCTCAGGAGGGCCCTGGGCTCCAGGATTGACTGAGATGCGCCGGGGCGTGCCCGCGCACGAGCTGGCTATACTGAGGCACATATTCAAGGCGGGGCTCGAGCGCGGGCCCATCGGGGCGGGCGAGCTCTCCGAGGCGATGGGCCTCCCGGGGCAGCTGGTGGAGGGGTGGCTCGCGTCCATGAGCGACCGCGGGCTGGTGCGCCCCGAGGCCTCGGGCTACGTGCTCACGGACGCTGGCAGGTCGGCGATGAGGGTGGTCCTCACCGGCGGGGTCTTCGACATCATACACCCGGGCCACATATACACGCTCGAGAGGGCCAGGGCCCTGGGCGACCTGCTGGTGGTGGTGGTGGCCCGCGACCTCACCGTCAGGAGGAACAAGGGCCGTCCCCCGCTGCACACCGAGGACCTCAGGCTGAAGCTGGTATCGTCCCTCAGGATGGTCGACGTGGCGCTGCTCGGCAGCACGGTCGATATCATGGACACGGTGGAGCGCGTGCGGCCCGACGTCATCGCCCTGGGCTACGATCAGATACATGAGGAGGAGTCCCTGATGAGGGCGGGGTCCTCGAGGGGCCTCAAGTTCGAGGTCCTCAGGCTGGACAGCCCATACCCCGACATAAAGACCAGCGATATAAGGTCCAAGTTGGGGCTCCGAGGCGGCAGTCGACGGTCCTCGGGCCGCTCGCTGGTCGCCGCGGCGGCTCAGGCGCGCCTCCGTGAGTATCCTGGCGGCGTCGTCCAGCGAAATCTTGGCGGCGTCCAGCTTCCTCTTCAGGCCTCCCGCGGTCCTGTCGTAAACCACCATGTGCATCAGCTTGGAGTATATGTCGTCCATCGCCTCGAAAAGGCGCCCCGCCCTCTCGAGGTCCCCCTCGCGCACGCTGTCGTACACGAGCCTCCTGCACTCCCCGACGGCGTCCAGCAGCCCCAGCACGTATGCCCTGGGGTCCACGCCCAGCTCGTCGGCCCCCCTCAGGGCGGCGCCGAATGCCAGGTCGCGGAAGGCGCTCGCCTCTACGTACTCGGCCTCCACCGGCAGCACGTACCTCTCGAGGTCCGCGTCCGCCCTCTCCTTCATGCCCCGCAGTATGCGCCCCGCCTCCTCCAGCATGGCGCGCGCCCCCTCCTCGTCGCCCGAGTGCACGCGCGCGATCGCCCTCCTTATCGCCAGCATGGCGTCCCTCCCGTCCCTGAGCAGGGACTCCCTGGCCTCCTCCAGCCTCTCCAGACTCTCCTCCAGGCGCTCCACTATCTCGGGGCGCAGGACCTCCTGGGGCATCCCGGCTCACCCAGCCGTTCCCTCGGAAAGTTATGCTGCGCTCCTCGATCCCGGCGCCGCTTATCACCATTATGTCCACGCCGTCGCCGCTGGCGGCGTCGCGCAGGATGGCGGCCCTTATCGCGCGCGTGGCCAGGTCGACGGCCCCTCCGGGGTCCAGGTCCTCCCTGTACCCCGACTCTATCACGCTGATGGCGGTCTCCGCGCCGGTGCCCACTGAGGCGTACCGGTCCGGTATCACCGAGCCCAGCGGGTCCAGGACGTAGATCTCGGGCGGCTCCCCTCCGCCGACCCCCCCGAGCACCACCTGGGTCAGCATCGGCGTCAGCCTCTGCTCGTACATTATGACCCCCATGAGCTTCGCGACGGACCTGGGGGAGACCGGTCTGAGCTCCTCGACCTCCTTCAGCTTCACGAGCGACTGGACGTACTTCACCAGTACCTGCATGTCGCCTATCATGCCGGCGAACGCGGCCCCCACCCCATCCGCTATGCGGAAGACCTTCCTCCCGCTCCTGCTCACTATGAAGTTGCCGTAGGCGAAGCGCTTCTCCGCCGCCAGTACTACGCCGTCCTTGAACGCTATTCCCACCGCGGTGGCCCCGGGTATCAGGGACTCGAGCCCCATACGCCAGCCGCCCGCATTCCGCATATTAAATATTCTGCCCGCGCCCCTCGCGCTGATCGGATGGGCCCAGATGGGCGGGCAATCCAACGGGCCCCCGGGCGCATCAGGCCCCGCCTCGACCCGATTGGGGGCTGGGGACGACCCGCGCTCCCGGCGCATCCGGGCGGGACGAGGCATCGCGCGGAGGATGGCGCACCGCGAAGGTCGCTCATCATACAGAAAGATCAAATGAAAAATTATGGCTGCGGGATGGCCGTAATTGCGCCGCGGGGGGCTGCGCGGGCCTCAGCCGAAGAGCGCCGCGAGGCCCTCCAGGGCGCTCTCCTCCTCCTTCGCCTTCTCCTCCTTCTTCTCCTCTTTCTTCGCCTCGGCCTTCGCCTCGGCGGCGGACGCGGCGCTCGGTGCGGGGGTCACCGGGGCTGCCGCCGGCACCGCCGTCGCGCTCTTCAACACCTCGTCTATGTTGACGCCCGAGAGGGCTGCGATGAGCGCCTTTATCCTGACCTCGTCAGCCTGAATTCCGGCGGCTTCCACGACCCTCTTCACCCCCTCCTCATTCACCTCCTTACCTGCCTTATGGAGGAGGAGCGCTGCGTACACGTACTCCATTCCCAACCCGAGTCACCTGCGGATCGCCTGCAGGATCGCCTTAATAGCTTTTCCGGAGGGCGCTCCTGAGGGCTCCGTCACCCGCTCGATCCTGCGCGATCGCAGATCCGATCCGGATCTGCGGGAGGACCCCTCGTGAGGGGCTGCGCATCGTCCATCAGGCCCTGTCCTGGACGTACTCCTCCCCCGTGGAGAGGGAGCACTCGGCGCGGGCGAGCTCCCGGCCGAGGTACGCCGCGTGATCCAGCCTGGACAGCAGCCCCATCCTGATGGCCGTCTTGTAGATCGCCTTGGCGGAGGTCCCGGAGATCTCGGCGGTCTTCCTGCCCAGCGGATCGTAGTGCTCGCATATTATGCGCGACCTGGCCCTGTCCACATATATTATGAAGAACCCTCTGCTGTCGAGCACGACGTCCGGGTCATCCAGCGCCTCCAGCTTGACGTACCTGGCTGGGCTCGACCTGGTCGGCGCGGCCGTCGGTCCCCGGGGCGCGGAGAGCCCGTCGGCGATCCTGAGGATGACCTCGGGGTCCCTGGAGCCAGATAGATCCACCACTTGGACCCTGCGCCTGAACTCGTCCACCTCCTCGGGGCTCAGGTTGCTCAGCCTCACGCGGCGGCCTCCAACGAGGAGGCCGAGGTCATCGTCCAACCCGCGGCGGCTCAGCTCCAGTATGACGGGGGCCACCGGGGCCTCCTCCGAGTCGCGGCCCACGAGGGCCAGCAGGGTTATCCTGGGATTCGCCGTCACGTTGCGTACGAGCTTCTCCACACCTATGTTCTGGGTCCTTGTCATCCCGAGTATGGCGTACTTCCCGCGATCCATGCGCTTAGCCAGCAGCCCGAACAGCTCCTCATCGGACAGCGTCGATATCGCCAGGGGAGACTCCGGGCTCCCCAATATGTAGTCCCCGGGCTCTATCGGCCACCGCTCGTTCTCCGACACCGACACGCGATCCGTGCGCGCGGATGCTCATAAGCTTGTCCGACGATGTGCGGATCCCGCGGATGCCGACTGGATGGCAGCCACCTGCGGGGGGTGGGATTTGAACCCACGAAGCCCTGCGGCAGCAGATCTTGAGTCTGGGCCGGCGCCTGCCCCCTCTGGTCGCCCGCCCGGGCCTTGGCCGGGCTCGGGAACCCCCGCACCTCCCCGTTGCGCCGAACCCCCTAAAAACGCTAATCCCGCCTCCGGGCCCCGTCACCTCGAGTCCACCTCCCACCCGAGCGGGGGATCGGGCGCGGCCCGTCCAGCCACGGGGCATCATCAAGTCCCCGTCCTCGAAAGCGAAGTCGTGAATTAACATGGACGACGGCAGCCAGTCGGGCGCGCCCGAGCGCCCCCGAGCCAGCCCGCTCCCCTCGGATTTAGGCTCATCGATCGGCTTAAGGTGACGGAGACCCCTAATGGTGCGCAATGTTTATATACAGTATCCTACCCCAGTCATGTTTGCTCGCGCGCACTAAACGGCGGCGGCGTCGACGCCTGAGAGTGGGGTGGCTCCCAGTCGATGGGGCGTCGACCTCCAGTTGCGCGCACAAGATGGGGATTCAACCCGAGCGGTTGGATCCGAGGTGGGCTGCGCGGGATCCCTCCGCCAGGGGAAGCCAGGCGCCGTACTCCTCGATTCCGGTTGATCCTGCCGGACCCGACCGCTATCGGGGTGAGACTAAGCCATGCGAGTCGTGCGTCCCCGGGCATGCGGGGGCGCGGCGCACGGCTCAGTAACACGTAGCTAACCTGCCCTGAGGAGGGGAACAACCCCGGGAAACTGGGGCTAATTCCCCATAGGCCTGGGCACCTGGAATGGGCTCAGGCTGAAATGGGTCGGCGCGCATCCTGCGCCGATCCGCCTCAGGATGGGGCTGCGGCCCATCAGGTAGTTGGTGGGGTAAAGGCCCACCAAGCCGATAACGGGTACGGGCTCTGGAAGGAGGAGCCCGGAGATGGGCACTGAGACAAGGGCCCAGGCCCTACGGGGCGCAGCAGGCGCGAAACCTCCGCAATGGGGGAAACCCTGACGGGGTTACCCCGAGTGTCGCCCGCTGAGGGCGACTTTTCCGGGGTCTAAAAAGCCCCGGGAATAAGGGGAGGGCAAGTCTGGTGTCAGCCGCCGCGGTAATACCAGCTCCCCGAGTGGTCGGGACGTTTATTGGGCCTAAAGCGCCCGTAGCCGGCTCGGTAAGTCCCCCGTCAAATCCGTCGGCTCAACCGACGGGCCGCGGGGGATACTGCCGAGCTAGGGGGCGGGAGAGGTCGGGGGTACTCCCGGGGTAGGGGTAAAATCCTCTGATCCCGGGAAGACCACCGGTGGCGAAGGCGCCCGGCCAGAACGCGCCCGACGGTGAGGGGCGAAAGCTGGGGGAGCGAACCGGATTAGATACCCGGGTAGTCCCAGCTGTAAACGATGCGGGCTAGGTGCTGGAGGGGCTACGGGCTCCTCCAGTGCCGCAGGGAAGCCGTTAAGCCCGCCGCCTGGGGAGTACGGCCGCAAGGCTGAAACTTAAAGGAATTGGCGGGGGGGCACACAAGGGGTGAAGCCTGCGGTTCAATTGGAGTCAACGCCCGGAACCTTACCAGGGGTGACAGCAGGATGAAGGTCAGGCTAAAGACCTTACCTGACGCGCTGAGAGGAGGTGCATGGCCGTCGCCGGCTCGTGCCGTGAGGTGTCCTGTTAAGTCAGGAAACGAGCGAGACCCTCGCCGCCAGTTGCTATTCCGTCCCCTCAAGGGACGGAAGGCTAACTGGCGGGACTGCCGCCGAAAAGGCGGAGGAAGGAGAGGGCTACGGCAGGTCAGTATGCCCCGAAACCCCTGGGCCACACGCGGGCTGCAATGGTGGGGACAATGGGAGCCGAACCCGAAAGGGGGAGGTAATCCCCAAACCCCACCCCAGTTATGATTGAGGGCTGCAACTCGCCCTCATGAATCTGGAATCCCTAGTAACCGCGCGTCACCATCGCGCGGTGAATACGTCCCTGCCTCTTGCACACACCGCCCGTCGCTCCACCCGAGTCCGTCTCCAGTGAGGTGGCGTCGCGTTGGCGCCATCGAACTGGAGGCGGGCGAGGGGGGAGAAGTCGTAACAAGGTGGCCGTACCGGAAGGTGCGGCCGGATCACCTCCTACGAGAGCCTGGCTTCCCCCGGAAATGGGGTCCCGCGCAGCCCGCACGGCTGAGCAGATGCAGTCCGCCAGGAAACTGGCGGACGAAGGGTGCAGCGGGATGGGGTGCGGCGGTCGCTCCCCATCACGCGATGGGCACCGCGCATAGGCGTGCAGACCGCTTCCGCGCTGCATCCGGCTAGGCGCGAAGACGCCGCCTGGGGGATGGCTTGGCTCGGGGGGCGAGGAAGGGCGTGGCAAGCTGCGATAAGCCCCGGGGAGGCGCATGCGGCCGTAGATCCGGGGATCCCCGAATGGGACCTCCTGGCAGGACCCGATAAGGGTCCTGCCGCTCCCGGGTCTCAAACCTGGGAGCGCGAACCCCCCGAACGGAAACATCCAAGTAGGGGGAGGAGAAGAAATCAAATCGAGATTCCCTGAGTACCGGCGAGGGAAAGGGGAAGAGCCCAAACCGAATCCCGCGCGGTGACGCGCGGGAGATGTAGCGTGAATGGTCGGTGGCTGCGCCTCGAGCGCAGCGCAACTCTCCCCTCTAGCCGAAGTGGCCTGGAATGGCCCGCCATAGAGGGTGACAGCCCCGTAGGTTAAAGGGGGGAGAGTGCGCGCCACCGGCCCGAGTACCTAGCCTTGGATTTGGCTAGGGAAGTCGGGGGCCAACGGCCTCCAAGGCTAAATACCTCCCGAGACCGATAGCGAACTCAGTACCGTGAGGGAAAGCTGAAAAGCACCCCGGAAGGGGGGTGAAAAGAGCCTGAAACCAGGCGGCTACACCGCGCGCTGCTCGAAAGGGCCGTGCCGGTCCGCGCCCCGCAAGGGGCGCGGGTCGCCGCGGCCCGGGGTGGCGCGTTCCGTTTTGAACAACGGGCCAGGGAGTTCACCTTCACGGCGAGTTTAAGGGCTGCAAGCCCGAAGGCGAAGGGAAACCGAATTCCCGCAGCTCCCTCCGGGAGCGAGGGGAAGGGTCCCAAAAGGGCCTCTTAGCCGTGGGGGTGAGACTAGAAACCGGGCGATCTAGCCCTGGGCAGGGCGAAGCCGGGGGAAACCCCGGTGGAGGCCCGCAGGGGTGCTGACGTGCAATTCGCGTCCTCTGACCTGGGGCTAGGGGCCAAAAGCCAATCTAGCCCGGTGATAGCTAGTTCCCGCCGAAGCAGATCGGAGTCTGGCCCGGGCTGAGGTCGCCGGCGCTGTAGAGCACCGATGGGAAGGCAAGGGGCGTTAAGCCCCACCTTCCTTTCGAACTCCGAAGGTGCCGGCTCCTGAGAAGCCCGGAGACGGGCCTGTGAGGGGTAAGCCCCACAGCCGAGATGGGAACAACCAGGACCGGGGTTAAGGCCCCTAAGTGCCGGCTAAGTGTCAAACTGAAGGGCGTCTCCCCGCTAAGACAGCAGGGAGGTAGGCTTAGAAGCAGCCATCCTTTAAAGAGTGCGTAACAGCTCACCTGCCGAGCGGGGGGGCCCCGAAAATGGACGGGGCTAAGCCGGCCGCCGAGACCCCGGGTCACCCTCCTGTGGAGGGTGGGCGGTAGGCGGGCGCGGAGGTTGGGCGGAAGCGGGGCCGTGAGGTCCCGTGGACCGACCTCCGTTGCAGATCCTGGCGGTAGTAACAGCCTAGCCGGGTGAAAACCCCGGCCGCCGAAAGGGCCAGGTTTTCTTGGCGACGCGCCGTCGGCCAAGAGTTAGCCGGTCCTAAGGACACCCCGAAAGGGCGTGTCCGAATGGGAAGCCGGTTAATATTCCGGCGCCACGGAATCCTCGTGCACCCCTCGTGGGTGCGCATCCCATCCCGTCGCCTCCGGATAGGGGGAGTGGGGTCGCCGCCCCATCTAACCGTTCGAGCCCGGGGGAGTGCCGTAATGGCGAGAACCCGGGCGAGGACGGTATGGGCCCGCCTAGTGCGGGTTCCCTCGAGTTCGGGGGACCGTGAAAGCGGGGTGGGAGAGAGGGTTCCGTGACCGTACCGAGAACCGACACTGGTGCCCTGGCTGAGCAGGCTAAGGCGTGTCGGGGACACGGGAGGCGAGGGAACTCGGCAAATTGGCCCCGTAACCTCGGGAGAAGGGGTGCCTGCGGTCTTGGGCGAAAGCCTGGGATCGCAGGTCGCAGTGACAAGGGGGTCCCGACTGTTTAATAAAAACATAGGTGGCTGCTAGCCCGAAAGGGTTAGTACAGCCGCTGAATCCTGGCCAGTGGGGGCACCTGAAACCCGGGTTCAACCGGGCTAAGGGTCCCTAAACGCCGGGAGTAACTCTGACTCTCTTAAGGTAGCCAAATGCCTTGTCGGGTAAGTTCCGACGCGCATGAATGGATCAACGAGGGCCCCACTGTCCCCGCCTCCCACCCGGTGAACCCACCTGGTGGATGAAGAGTCCACCGACTCCCGTCGGGGAGAGAAGTCCCTGTGGAGCTTTACTGCAGCCTGTTGCTGTGCTGCGGTCGCGGGTGCAGAGAGTAGCTGGGAGCGATGAAGGCGCTCCTCCGGGGGCGCCGGATGCGAAAGTGTAACACCAGCCACCCGTGACCGCGGCACTAACCGGGGTGAAGCCCCGGGACAACGGCAGGTGGGCAGTTCGGCTGGGGCGGTCCCCCCTTGAAAAGGTATCGAGGGGGCCCAAAGGTCGGCTCAGGCGGGTCAGAACCCCGCCGCAGAGGGCAAGGCCAAAAGCCGGCCTGACTGGATCCCAAAATGCACCGGATCCAGAGGGGAAACCCGGGCCTAGCGAACCACCGTGTCCCCACCGTTGGGGGCCGGTGACGACGGAAAAGTTACCCCAGGGGTAACAGGCTCGTCGCGGGCGAGAGCTCCCATCGACCCCGCGGTTTGGTACATCGATGTCGGCTCTTCCTATCCTGGCCCTGCAGCAGGGGCCAAGGGTGGGGCTGTTCGCCCATTAAAAGGGATCGTGAGCTGGGTTTAGACCGTCGCGAGACAGGTCGGACTCTACCTGACGGGAGCGCGGGCCTCCTGAGGGGAAGCCGCCCTCAGTACGAGAGGAACGGGGTGGCGCGGCCTCTGGTGTACCGGCTGTCCGGTAGGGCAGGAGCCGGGCAGCTAAGCCGCTTGGGATAACCCCTGAAAGCATCTAAGGGGGAAGCCCTTCCCGAGACTAGGAGGCCGTCCGCCGCGGGGTCCCCGCGAGGGGGCTCCTCGGCGGTGAAGGGCTGCCGTAGAAGACGGCGTTGATGGGGCGGCGGTGTAAGCCGGAAGGTCGCAAGACCGACCGGTTCAGCCGGCCGCTCCCAATAGCCCAACGCGCCCTTTTGGGTGCGGCGCGGAAGCGGTGCATAAAGCCTATGCGCGGTGCCTCGCGCCCTCAGCCGACCGCTCCGAAGCTAATTATGGAAATGAATATGGCTTGGCCCTCGGATGCCGTGCCTCTTGGCGAGCATCTCCCTCGCCAGCTTGCCGTCGCGCGTGTACAGGTGGTAGGTCTCCCTCGCCAGCTCCCTCCTCTCGCGATGCGCCTCCAGGAAGGGCAGGAGCCTCTCGATCAGCATCTCCTTGAGCTCCCCCGAGAGCAGCGCACCACTGATGTAATCCTCCCTTATCCTCCTTATCTTGGCGTCGTCGGGCTCGAAGAACATGTAGAGCCACTGGAACGCCACGTCGACGTCGGGATTCCCACCGTACCTCCTGTGGAGCTCCACGGTCGGCTGCCCGCCCGAGAACGCGTACTTCATGATCTTCCTGCGCACCGTCGCCGGGTCGTCCGTCAGGTAGATGGCGCCCTCGGGGCTGGAGGCGCTCATCTTGCCCGCCGGGCCGGTCAGGGGAGGTATGAACTTGCTGTGGACGGCCGCCGCCTTGTAGAATCCCAGGTCCTCCGCTATGTCGCGCTGTATCCTCCAGTAGGGATCCTGGTCTATTGCGGCCGGTATCAGGCAACGGCGCCGCTCGAACATGGTCGGGGCTATCTGGACCGCGGGGTAGAACGCCAGCCCTATGTTCGTCTCGCCCGTGAACCCGAAGGTCGCCCTGACGGTGTTGAACGTCAGCTTGGAGGCGATCCTGAGCACCAGGGGGTACATGTTGCCCATGTACTCCGTGTCCTGGACCAGGAAGGTCCTGTCGGGATCGAAGCCCACGGCTATTATGTCCAGGGAGTTCTCGTACGCCCAGGCCCTGGTCTCCTCGAGGCCGAGCCCCCTCCTGCGCTCCAGGAACTTCTCGTCGTCCGTCAGCTGTATGTAGACGTTGGCGTTGAGCTTCTCCTGGAGCCACCTGGTGAAGTAGAAGGGGATTATGTGGCCCACGTGCATGGGGCCGCTGGGTCCCCTCCCCGTGTAGAGGAAGACGCCCCTGCCGGACTCGACGTCGTCCAGGACCAGGTCCAGGTCCCTGTGCGAGAAGAAGATGCCCCTCCTCAGGAGGAAGTGATCCTCGCCCAGGATCTCCCTGAGGCGCCTCAAGAGCCGTTCATCGATGGCGCTAGTCCCGAACTCGCGCATCAGCCTCTCGTAGTCCACCTTGCCCTCGACGGACCAGGGCGTTACCTCGAATCCCCGCTCGCCGCCCTCGGCAGAGTTCGCCCCGTCGCCAAAGGCGATCTACCTTGGACATTCGGCCGCCGGCGGCGCGAGGCGGATAAAAGTGTTTCTGCTACCTGAGGTGCTGCGTCAGCAGTATCATCACTATGAAGATGATCGCCACCACTCCCATGTAGACGGCGAACATCGTCATCGACCTGCGCTGCTCCCTGCGGTCCTTCTCCGCGCACTCCCTGGAGCAGTACACCTGCCCGAGCGGTATGGGCCTGCCGCAAACCTTGCAGTGCGTGTGCGGCGGCACGTCAAATGATTCCCTCTCCTTCTTGGGCACGCGGCCGGGCGGGCGCGGGCCTAAAAATACCTTGGCCCGTTCGGGCCCTCGCCTCGGTTGAGCTAGAACGGGAAGGCGGACCCGCCGGGGACCCGGGTGGACCTGGGGAGGTTCGGGCGGGGCGCCGCGTCCACCCACGCGGTCGTTTTTATTGCCGGGCTATTGCTGGGGCGTCTCAGCTGGCGTGTTCATGGCGTGCGGTATCCTCGCCGCCCCCTCCAGGGCTCCGTGGGGCGATGTCCGCCTCCTGCGGGGCCTCGGGCCCGGCTAGTAAAGTATGCGGGTGCCCACGCGCTCCCCCCTCAGCGCGTCCAGTATCCTCGAGTAGCTGGTGACCACCGCCGGTATCCTGGACCTCTCCAGTATGCGGAGGGACACGTGGTCCAGCAGCTCATACGTGCCCGCCCTGTGCCCGGATCCATCCAGGATGCGCATCAGCTCGTCCACCCGCACCGCCTCCAGCTTGGTCGCGCTCGGGTTCCTCCGCGGATCCTCCGTGTACACCCCGTCCACATCGGTCGCGTTCACCAGGATCTCGGCCCCGAGGCTCTCCGCGGCCAGGGCCGCGACCGCATTCGTGCTCTGTCCGGGCTGGAGCCCTCCCATGACAATTATGTCCCTGCTGGACGCGCTGGCCGCGAGCAGCTCGTCCAGGGTCCGCGGCACCGAGGGGTAGGCGAGGTTCCCGAGGGCAGCTATCAGCAGCTCCGCGTTCGCGCGCGTTATGAGTATCCCCAGCTCGTCCAGCGCCGCCTCGCTGGCCCCCAGGTCCCTGGCAGCCCTTATGTAGATCCTGGCGACGTTCCCCCCGCCCGTCACGGCCACCACCCGCCATCCCAGGTCCCTGGCAGCCCTCAGCTGCTCCGCCACGCCGCGGACCATCTCGTTGCCCCTGTCCAGGAGGTCGAACACTGCCCCGCTGACCTTCACCACGGCGAAGCGGTCCAAACCGGCCAGACGGCGCGGCTCCGAGTTAAAACGTTTCCACGCGAGCCGACCGGGCGAGGCGCGCGTCGCGCGCGCGCGGGTTGGGGGTCGTCGAATGGCGCGTCCGCCGCACCAAATGACGCTCTTGCAAGTCCCCGGCTACTTCAGCGCGTTACATCGTGCCGCCGAATTCTGCGCTGGCCGGGTGGACCCAAGCGAGCAAGATCCCTCTGCTCGCGCGGCGCTCCGCCCATGAAGGACAGGCTCGTGGCCGTGGGCGCGCCGCGTGGGGGTAGCGGCTGAGCTCCTAGCCATAAGGTCGCGCGGCCCAGGGCCCCATTGGCACGCCCTCTTCCCGAAGATCGTGGGACCTCCCCGAGCGCTTGAAGGAGGCAGGAGGTCGAGGGCGGCGCGGGCGGGCTACGCCCGCTCGTCCTGGAGGCGGGGCGTGATTGGACGCCCGGCCATGGGCCGCGCGCTCAGGATCCATCGATGGGCATTAAAAACGCGAACCTCGTCCTTCAGGGAAGGGGTCAGCCGCCCGAAGCGCGGCCTCTCGAATTTCAGCGCAAAATATATTAAAAGGAAATTGGCTAGCGGTGGCCGCGAAATTGGCGGACTACGATTCGGTGACCCTGTACAAGATAAGGCGGCTGGTCTCCGAGCTGGAGAACGTCAAGGGACGAGGCACTGAGCTCATATCACTGTACGTGCCGCCCAACAGACCCATCTACGACGTCATGAACACGCTGAGGGAGGAGTACAGCACTGCGTCCAACATAAAGAGCGACACGACCAGGAACCACGTGCAGGAGGCCCTCACGAAGATAATGCAGAGGATAAAGCTGTACAAGAAGCCGCCGCCGAACGGCTTAGCGATGTTCTGCGGCGCGATACCGAAGCCCGGGAAGGACGTGGAGGAGTTCGTGCTCTACGAGATAGAGCCGCCGAGGCCAGTGCCCACGTTCCTGTATCGATGCGACGATCACTTCCAAGTGGACATACTGAAGGACATGCTGCGGGAGACGGAGGTAGTCGGGATACTGTCCCTCGACTCCTCCGAGGCATCATTCGGGGTCCTCTCGGGGAACTCCCTCCAGATCGTGGAGAACATAACCTCCGGCGTCGGCGGCAAGCACAGGCAGGGCGGCCAATCGGCCAGGAGGTTCGAGAGGCTCAGGGAGGTGGAGCTCAACGACTTCTTCAAGAGGGTCGCGGAGCACGCGACCAAGATCTTCATCGAGCAGTATCAAGTGCGGAAGCTCATAATCAGCGGCCCGGGCCCCAGCAAGGAGGAGTTCTACAAGCAGGGCTACTTGGACTACAGGCTCCAGAACGTTGTGATAGGCGTGGTCGACACCTCCTACGCGGGCGACGAGGGGGTGCGCGAGACCCTGGAGAGGGCAGCTGATCTGCTGCGCGACGTGAGGCTGCTCGAGGAGAGGAGGTTGGTGGAGGAGTTCCTGGGCGAGGCCAGCCGCCCCGACGGCCTGGCGGTCTACGGCCTAAGGAACGTCATCGGGGCGCTCCTCGCCGGGGCCGCGGAGACGGTGCTGGTCTCCGAGGACCTGAACATGAGGAGGCTGGAGTTCGTGTGCAACAAATGCGGCAACGTCGTGGAGAGGTTCGTGGAGTACAGGGAAGAGCCGGCCGCGCTCGCGGATGGCTCCCAGGCCAGGTGCCCGTCCTGCGGCGCCACCAGCTGGTCGTACAGATCGATGGACATTGTCGATTACTTGGAGGAGAAGGCGCACGAGTCCGGCGCGAGGGTCGAGATAATATCGTCAGCCACGGAGCACGGACAAATGTTTAAGAGCTTTGGCGGGATCGGCGCGCTGCTGAGGTACAGGACGCAGTGATCCGCCGATGAGCGCTTACAGGCCCAAGATCGGGGCCAAGCGGTGGGATAAATCCCTGGAGGAACCCCTGCTGGAGGACTGGGAGAGGTCCGGGATCTACGGGTTCAGCGGGGGCGCCGGGGACCCGAGGCCCGTCTACTCCATAGACACGCCGCCGCCCTACATAAACTCGCCGATACACATAGGCCACGCGTACACGTACGTCTGGATGGACGCCATAGCGCGCTACAAGCGCATGAAGGGCTTCAGGGTCCTCTTCCCGCTCGGGCTCGACAGGAACGGCCTCCCGATAGAGGTCCAGGTGGAGAAGGAGTACGGGCTGAACCCCAGGGAGAGCTCGAGGGAGGAATTCCTGGGCAAGTGCAGGGAGCTCCTTGACAAGTACGAGAGGGTCACGGTCGACTACCTCCGGCGCCTGGGCGTGAGCTTCAACAGCTGGCGCAAGTCCCACGAGCTGGGGAGCCTCTACGAGACCGACGACCCGGAGTTCAGGAGGCTCACGCAGGAGACGTTCATAGAGCTCTACCGCCGCGGCCTCATCTACCGGGGGAAGAAGACCGTCAACTACTGCCCGCGCTGCGGCACTACAATATCGGACGCGGAGGTCGAGTACGAGGACCGCGAGACCGACCTCGTCTACGTGCGGTTCCAGCTCGAGGGAGGCGGCGAGGTCGTGGTCGCCACGACGCGCCCGGAGCTCCTGGGCGCCTGCAAGGCGATAATATTCAATCCCGAGGACGACCGCTATAAGCGGCTGGAGGGCAGGCGGGCCACGGTCCCCATCTACGGCCACTCCGTGCCGATAATCCCCCATCCATACGCCAAGCCCGAGTTCGGGACGGGGCTCGTCATGATCTGCAGCTACGGGGACTCCGCCGACGTGCGCATATTCAGGGAGCTGGGGCTCGAGCCGACCTATGTGGTGACGGAGGAGGGCAGGATGTCGGAGGAGGCCGGCCCCTACGCCGGCCTGAGCGTGATGGAGGCGCGCAGGAGGATCGTGGAGGACCTGAGGGGGGCCGGGCTGCTCGTGAAGGTCGAGAGGATAGTCCACAGGACCCCCGTCTGCTGGAGGTGCAAGACCCCGATAGAGTTCATAGCCAGCGACGAGTACTTCGTGAGGCAGGTCGACCTCAGGGACCGCCTACTGGAGGCCGCGGACTCCATGAGCTTCCACTCGCCCAGGAGCAAGGAGCTGCTGAGGGGCTGGATCTCGAGCTTGAGCGAGGACTGGCCCGTGTCCAGGAGGCGCTATTACGGGACCGAGATACCGCTCTGGTACTGCAAGAGGTGCGGCGAGCCGATACTGCCCCCGCCCGGCAGGTACTATCAGCCGTGGAAGGAGCCCCCGCCCGTCGATTCCTGCCCGCGGTGCGGCTCCAGGGAGTTCATCGGCGAGACGCGCATATTCGACACATGGTTCGACTCCAGCAACACGGTCGAGTACATCCTGGGGTACCTATGGGATCGTGGGTTCTTCGAGGCGAACTTCCCGGCCTCCCTGAGGCCCCAGGGCAAGGAGATAGTGAGGAACTGGCTGCACTTCACGCTCCTGAAGTCCCTCCTCCTGTACGGCAGGGCGCCGTTCAGGGACGTGTGGATACACATGCACGTGGTGGACGAGGAGGGCAGGAAGATGGCTAAGTCGCTGGGGAACGTCGTGGATCCCGGGGAGGTCATAGGGAGGTACGGGGCGGAGGCCCTGAGGGCCTGGGCGTTCCTCGAGGGGGACATAACCGAGGGCGACATACGCTGCTCCTACAGCAGGATCGAGGGGCACGCCAGGTACCTGACGAAGCTCTGGAACCTGGCCAGGTTCGTCTCATCGTTCCCGGTCGAGGACGCTTGCGAGCTCGCGGTGGACACCGACCGCTGGATATGGGCGGAGTTCGGCTCGCTCGTCCAGCGCGTGAACTCGATGAATGACTCGTACGACTTCCACTCCTCGATGGCCGCCATAAGGTCCTTCACCTGGGACGTGTTCGCGGACCACTACGTGGAGATGGTCAAGGAGAGGGCATACGGCCGCGGCTTCGGCGAGCGCGAGCAGCGGTCCGCCTGGTGCGGCCTGCACGGGGTCCTGAGGGGCCTCCTGATACTCCAGGCCCCCATGCTGCCATTCATAACCGATGCCATATGGCGCCAGCTTTACTCCAGGCCCGGATCCGGGGGCGCCTCGTCGATACACGCGCAGCGCTACCTGGACGCCGTGGACTACGATCCCTCGTTCCTGGAGTACACGCCGCAGATAGTCGAGTTCAACTCGAGGGTGTGGACCGAGAAGAAGCGCAGGGGCATCAGCTTCGCGGACCCCATAGAGGTGGAGGTGCCGGAGGCCCTGCGCAGGTTCGAGCCGGACCTGATCGCGCTCCACCGCATAAGGCGCCCCTAGAGGCCGAGCCCCTCCATCGCCAAGCCGAGCCCCGCGGACCTCGCCATCTCCAGCACCCTGCGGGCGGTGGCTATGTCCAGTATCGCGAGGCCCGTGGAGTCGAAGACCGTTATCTCGTCGCGCGAGGTCCTGCCCCGCTTCCTGCCCGTGACTATCTCCCCGAGCTCCCCGTATATCTGGTCCCTCCTGAGGATGCCCCTGGATATGGGCACGTTGATCTCGCCCGAGTGCATCGTCTGCTCGTAGTCGTCGACCACTATCTTGGACCTGAGGAGTATCGCGGGGTCCAGCTCCTCCTTCCCCGGCGCGTCGGCCCCTATCGCGTTTATGTGGGTCCCGGGCCTCACCCACTCATCCCTGACGACCGGCTCCCTCGCCGGGGTCGCCGTGACCAGTATGTCCGCCTGCTCCACGCAGTCCCGCGGGGCATCGGCGGCCTCGGCCCCCAGCCCCCTGCCGAGGGACCTCGCGTACTCCACCAGGCCCTCGGCCGCCCCCCTGACCACATCGTAAACTAGGAGCCTCCCGATGTCCCTGACCTCGAGGATCGCGTCGAGCTGCCTCCTGGACTGCGCGCCGGCCCCCACGATGCACAGGTTCCTGGAGTCCTCCCTGCTCAGATACTTCGTCGCGACGGCGCTGGCGCCGCCCGTCCTGTAGGCCGTTATCTCCGTCCCGTCCATGAGCGCGATGGGCCTCCCGGTCGCCGGGTCCACCAGCTCTATTATCGCCATGACGCTCGGCAGCCCCTTCTCCCTGTTCCTGGGGTGGGAGTTGACCACCTTGACCCCGCTGGCGCCCAGCCTGGGCAGGTAAGCGGGCATCGCGCGCAGGTCCCCGCCCTCCTCGAGGAACAGGTACTGCTTGGGCGGCATCTGCACGGCGTTCATGCCCTTCTCGCGGAATGCCTCCTCCACGACCTCTATGACGTCGCGCATGGAGAGGAGTTTCAGGACTTCGTCCCTCCTGATTATCAGCAACGAATCGCGGGACATCGGTCCGTGCCGATGGAGCAGCCGAGTAAAAAAGCGATCGCGGGCGCCCGGATCTAGGCCGGGATGACCCTCGCCCTGGCCTCGCTCGGGCTCAGGCGCGCCCCGCAGCGCGGACAGGAGTAACCCAGGGCCCTCAGCACCAATCTGAGGGGCCTGTCCTCCTCCGACTCGTATACTATCTCACCGCACGCCGGGCACCGGACCCTGAACACGGCGGCGATCCGCGCGGCTCACGGATAAGTCTGCTTGGAGCGCCGACTTGACCCCCTTGTCATCGACCGATGAGCCGCCCGACCGTCCGTGAACGGGTGTCAGGAGTACTGCCTCCACGTGTAGCCGCACTTCGTGCACCTGTAGAATATGGTCGGGGGCTCGTCCCCGCTCCTGGTCTGGACCAGCCACCAATAGGCCCTGTCGTTGCCGCACTTGGGACACTCTATCTCGACCGTGGGCATGGTCCTCAGATTCGCCACCTCGGAGTCCATGACCTGGAGCGCGGCTCCCTTATCCCTGCTCCCTCCCGCCTGAAGGACCATCTTCTCCCTGCCGGCCTCCACGGTGTAGCCGCAGTTCGGGCAGTACCAGACGACCTGCTTCTCCTTATCCGACTTGACCCGCTTCAGGATCATCTTGGTGCCGCACTTGGGGCAGAACACCTCAGTTCACCCCCAGCCCGGCGCTCAGGGCGCCCAACAGGGCCGAAGTCCTCTCCCTCGCGCGCTTGAGCGCCCTGAGGAGCGCATCCTTCGGGGCGCCGTCCTTGGCGCGCACCACCAGGAAGTACTTCCTCTCCAGCGGATGCGATCTCCTGTAGGCGGCGAACTCCACTTTGTCGTCGCTGAGGAGCTCCAGCTGGAGTATCTGCAGCAGGGACATGTCCACGTCCTCTAGGAGGAGCTCCAGCAGGTTTCCCTCCCTCCTGATCGGCTTGACGAGCATAATAATGGCGAGTGGCCATCGGCGCCCAGTTATAAGTTTTGGCGCGGGTTTCGTCCGCCCGGCCGCCGGGGCAAGCCGGGCTCCCCTACCTAACCTTGGTCCCCGGCGGGACCTCCTCCTCGACCGTCAGCCACACGGGCTTCCCCCCCAGGTCGGCCGCCAGGAGCATGCCGTCCGACCGGACGCCCGCTATGACCCGCGGCTCCAGGTTCGCCACGATGACCAGCAACTTCCCCACTAACTGCTCCGGTGAGTAGTGATCCGCCCCTCCGGCCACGAGCGTCCTCCGCTCGTCGCCCAGGTCGACGACCAGCTTCACGAGCCTGCTCCTGCCCTCTATCCTCTCCGCCTCCAGGACCCTGCACACGCGCAGATCCAGCTTGGAGAACTCCTCGTAGCTCACCCGCCCGCTCATGCCTCGTCGCCCACTACCAGCGGCTCCCTTAAATAAGTTGGGAGCCTCGGCCGGCTCCCGCGGGCGCACTCGCCCTTATCCTGGAGACGAAGAATCCGCCCGAGTCGTGTATGTGCGGATAGATCCTGTTGCCAACCCCCCAGTACCCGCTCGGCAGCCCCAGCCTGGACTCCGCGCGCTCCAGGTCCTGGACGATGAGCTCGCCCTCCTCGGGGAGGATTGAGCACGTGGAGTACACCAGCAGCTCCCGCGTGGACCTCAGGACGCTCCTCAGCAGGGCCCTCTGGAGGCGCGCGTAGCGCGCCGCGATCCCCCTGTTCTCGAGCATGAGCTTCACGGCCGGGTTCCTGCCCACATCCCCGCTGTTCGTGCACGGGGCATCGAGGAGGGACTGGTCGAACCTCCTGAGGCTGAGCCGCGTGGAATCGCACACCGCGAGCGACAGCCTGTGGTCGGCCAGCCCCCACCTGCGCAGCAGCCTGGATTCCTCCGCGAGCCTCCTGCGGGACAGGTCGCATCCCAGGATCATGCTCCTCCTCCTCATCAGGGCTATCGCTGCCTTGCCGCCGGGGGCCGAGCACGCGTCGAGAAGTATCCCATCGTCCTCATCCAGCTCCTCCGCCACCAGCGCGGACCCCAGGTCCTGCGGCACGACGTAGCCGGCCGCCACGGCCTTGAGGTCCGAGAGGGCCCCCTCGTAGCCGACGACCCTGAGCATGTACTCCAGCCTCTCGTGCTTCCTCACCGACAACCCCTCGGCGCGCAGCGCCTCGATCGCCGAGTCCACATCCGTGAGGGACAGATTGACCCTCAGCCATCTATGCTCCTCGTTCAGGGCCCTCAGCATGGCCGCGGCCTCGTCGCCCATGGCGGAGACCAGCTCGTTCACGAGCCATCTGGGGTAGGACAGCTCGACGGAGATCCTCCCGACCCTGTCGAGCCCGTCCAGGAGCTCGTCCAGGTCCGCCAACCGCCCGCGCGCGGCCATCCTGGCGATCTTCTTGGAGTACCTCTTCCTCTCGCCCTCGTCCAGGAACCCTCCGCCGAAGTAGTATATCCACAGGTCCGCGAGCACCCTCGGATCCCGCCTCATGCCCGCTGAGTCGGCCGCGTGCGCCAGCGTGTAGTACCTGGATACGAAGTCCCTGCCCGCCAAGTAGGCAGTCCTCCTGAGGGTCGGATCGATGCCGCTCGACCTCTCGTACATGCGGAAGGCCGCATCGTAGGAGTACCCGCTCCTCCTGATGTTCCTGAGCAGCCCCTCGGCCAGGTGCCTGAAGGTCCACACCCCCATCTGCCTCGGCATCGATCCATCCGCCCCGATCCCACCGATCGCTGATGCGTTTTTAAGGAGTCCCCACCCCTTCGGGCGGCAGCATGAGGGAGGAGCTGGAGGTCAAGTTGCGCGTCGAGGATCCCGAGCGCGTGTCCGAGGCGATATCCAAGATCGGTGGGCAGCTGATCGCCTCGGTGGTCGAGGAGGACACGTACTTCGCACATCCTTGCAGGGACTTAGCGTCGACGGACGAGGCCCTCAGGCTCCGCTCCTCCGATGGGGTCCTGGAGCTCACCTACAAGGGTCCGAGGGCATCGGCCGAGGGAGCTAAGTCGAGGCCCGAGGTGACCCTGAGGCTCCAGGACGCGGGCTCGGCGCTGGAGCTCCTCGATCGCCTCGGCTTCAGGCGCGTGGCGCTCGTCAGGAAGCGGAGGAGCTACTACCGGGTGGGCGCTGCCATCGTGACCCTGGACGATGTGGACGGCCTGGGGACGTTCGTCGAGCTGGAGGCCGCCGACGCCGCCATCGGCGTGCAGGGCCTGAGGGAGATCGCGCGCGAGCTCGGTATAGACTGGAAGCCCGTGGAGAAGACGTACTTGGAGATGCTCCTGTCCGATCGGAAGTAGCCCGGCCTGATGCTCCCTATCTCCTGCCACTGATCGTCCAATATGAGGTACCCGAACACGACGCCCCCCACATCGCGCGCGCCGATGAAAGCCGCCTCACCCCTCAGCGCTCCGGAGCGCAAGTCCAAGTCCGTCATCCTGCCCACGCCCGCGAACCTGCCGCGGCCATCGAGTAGCCCCATGTAGAGGCCCACCAGGCGATCGAGGGTCACTATCCTCGGCTCACCGTAGCTCCTCAGCACGGCGCTCGCGTACGAGAACGATTGCTGCTCGAGCCTGTCCCTGAAGACGGCCACCGCCTCCTCGCCGAACCTCCCAGCGGCGACCGGCCTCACGCCGGCGGCGACCTCCAACCTCCTCGCCAGCTCCGCGTCCTCCTCCAGGACCAGCGAGCTGGCGTTGAGGACCCTCAGGCTCCTCAGGTCGAGCTCGATCGGCGCCCTCCGCGCGGCCAGCGACGATAGGTTGGCGGCCCTGTACCTCATCCTCCATCCGCGATCCTTCCTCATGCTCGCCGGCGGCCTCAGGCGAACTATCTTCACGTCGCGCGGCGCGGACCTCGCGATGTGCTCGAGCTCGGACTCCCTCTCGATCAGCACGAGCAGGTCGGGCCTCAGGGCCTCTATCTTGTGGACCTTGAGCGCCCAGCCCACGCTCCCCTCGACCAAGCCGGTCGTGTTGACGAGGACCGGCGCTGCCCCGGCCTCGAGGGCCTCGTCCACCATGAGCCTCGATCCGACGATCATGGGCAGCAGGTGCCCCACGGGACTCTTATCGCCCACGAAGTACGCGTCCGCCGGCTCGAGCTCCGAGTAGGTCGGAGCCGGCTCCCTGAGGATCGCCATTCCGATGGTCCCCAGGGGCCCCACGTCGCTCTGCCCCACGTCGGCGTCCACGATCGCCGGGCGCCTGCCCTCCCGGGCCGCGCGATTGGCCGCGTAGAGCACCAGGCTGCTCTTGCCGGTGTCATTGGCGCCGATCACCAAGATCTTCCTCGCCTCGAGCGCCTCCTCCGCCAGCTCGGCCCACGAGTTCGGCACGGTGGAGCCCTTCACGACCTCGCCGGGCTCGGCCGAGCTCCTCAGGAAGCTATCCGAGATGGCCTCCAGCGGGAGCACCCTCCCCTCGGGCACCTGGAGCCTGCGGCCGCGCGATATCCTGGCCCCGAAGACCTCCACCTCGCCCTCCAGGAGCTCCACGATACCCGGCCCCCTGACCATCAGCGTGTAGCCGCCGGGAAGCTCCACCTCCTCAACGGCCGAGTCTCCGGGCAACGCGCTCCACCTCCGTCCCCATTTTATAAGGCGCTTGCCCCATGTGCGGCCCTGAGGAGCAGCCCGGCGGCTCCCGCTGGGAAGGCGCCGAGGCGGTTCGGCTTCTGAGCATCGCCCTTGGGGGCCCGCCTCCCTGGGCGGGGATCCGGGCGGCGAAGCCTCGGATGGCTATTCCGAGGCGCCCTGCTCTATCCCGCACTTGAGCGTCGGGGGCTCTATCACGCTGTGGTTGATCGCCATCTCCGCTATCGTTCCGCTGAAGTTCACCACCTGGGACAGGTCGTCGATGAGCGACTTTATGGGGAAGGCGAGCGCGGCGCCCCTCTCGCCGGAGTACTTGTTGCCGATCTCTATTGCGGCCCTGCGCAGCTCCTTCTCGAGGAGGTTGGAGCTGTCCACTATCGAGTTGGCCTTGAAGGGGTCCTTGTTGGCCCAGCTCTCGAAGGACTCCTTGTAGATCCTCAGCGACTCATCGATGTACCTGAGGAGCAGCCCCACGTCCGAGTCGCTCAACCTCGCCCCGCTCCTCAGGATTGTCTCGAGCTCCCCGGCCGCGGCCGACGCGAAGTCGGCGACCTTCTCGAGCAGCTTGACCACGAGCCTGTGCCCCGGTATGTACTTCGGGTTGTCAACGCCCAGCTTCTCCTGGAGCTCCGGCCTCGTGTTGGCGAGTATCAGCTGCCTCACGGAGAGCCAGTAGACCCTGTCCGCCTCCTCCTCGGCCTCGCGCACGTCGCCCAGGACCTCGGCGTTCCACTCCCTCAGCGCCCTCTCCATCAGCTCCATCATGCGGCCGGCCAGGGAGTGGAGCCTCCTCATCAGGCTCCAGATGGGGGAGCTCGCGGGGTCTATGAAGCTCTGTATGACGATCCTGTTCGGGGTCTCCTCCACGATGCTGAACCCGTTGAGCCTCTCCACGGCCGACTTGACCTCGTCCAGCGCCTCGCGCGGGGCGGGCTGGTTCCCCGGCCAGACGAGCTCTATGCGGTCGACGCCCGTGAGGTACAGCGCCACGGTGATCCTGCCCAGCAGGCCGGCCTCGTCGCACGACTCCGCGTGGATGATCTTCGACACCTTCTCCCCCTCCTCCTTCACGAGCCCCGGCTTTATCTTGAGGGACCCGTCCTCGAGCCTTATCATGGACACTATGTCGCCCGGCTTTATCCCCACCTGCTTCACCCAGTCCTTGGGGAGGGAGACGGAGAGCGTCGAGTAGCCGACCATCTGGACCTTCCTCGCGTCCACCTTCATACCGCTCATTATCGAAATTTACCCGTATATATACCTGATCCCGCATCTCACTCGGGCGGGTTCCCGGATCAAGGCCGCTGACCCCATCCCCGCCCTGAAGGTCGAGGTTTGCCGTTTTTATCAGCGCCGGGGCGGCGCGGGAGCATCCGTGGAAACGTTTATGATCGGGCACTATGGCGACTCCCCAGTGAACGAGGAGGAGGTCCTGGCTGCGCTCAGGAGGGTCGTGGACCCCGACCTGGGCAAGGACATAGTGACCCTCGGCTGGGTGAGCGACCTGAAGGTGGACGGCGGCGCCGTCAGCTTCACCCTCAAGCTCACGACTCCCGCCTGCCCCTTCCAGCAGGATCTGGTGAGGCAGTCCAAGGAGGTCCTGGAGGCCATGGGCGCTTCCCGCGTCCAGGTGAACGTCGTGTACGAAGTGCCCAGGACGACCCCCGCGGATAACCTCGCGACGCACAAGATAAGGAACATAATAGCGGTCGGGAGCGGGAAGGGCGGGGTCGGCAAGTCGACGGTCGCCGTGAACCTGGCGGTCGCGCTCGCGATGACGGGGGCTAGGGTCGGCCTGCTGGATGCGGACATCTACGGCGCAAGCGTGCCCCTCATGATAGGCGCCAACACGCCGCCCGAGGTGGCAGGCGAGAACCTGCTGAAGCCGACGGAGGTCGCCGGCATAAAGGTGATGTCGGTCGGGCTGCTCGTGCCGCCCGGAACCCCCATAATATGGAGGGGCGCGCTGGTGACCAAGGCGATACAGGAGTTCATCGCGAACGTGGACTGGGGGGAGCTCGACTACATGATAGTGGACCTGCCGCCCGGCACGGGCGACGCGCCGCTCACGGTGGCGCAGAACCTGAAGCTGACCGGCGCTATAATAGTTACGACGCCCCAGAGGGCATCCCTCGAGGTCGCAGTGAGGACCCTCACGATGTTCCGCAAGCTCGAGGTCCCCATAATAGGCATCGTGGAGAACATGAGCTACTTGGTGTGCCCGCACTGCGGGAGGGAAATAGACGTGTTCGGCAAGGGCTCCGTGGAGACCGTCGCGAGGCACATGCAGGTGCCCTTCCTCGGCTCCATACCGATGGATCCCAGGCTGCGCGAGGCGGAGGACAACGGCGAGCTCCTGGTCGACTTCCAGGACTCGCCGGCCGCCAAGGCGCTGATGGATATAGCTAGGAGGGTGGCGTCGAAGGTCAGCCTGCTGGCTTACTCGAGGAAGAAAGAGGAGGGGGAGGAGGGAGGGGGCCTCTCGGCGTTCCTCCCAATGCCCCCCAAGCGCTGAGCGGGCCGCGGATCGGATCCGACGGGGCGCGCCCGGGCCGGTCCTCGGGCGCCCTGCGCTACGTTTTAATCGCGCCCGGGCCCCCTCAGGGCGTGTCGGTGTCCCTGGCCGAGCTGGGCATCGTGATGGTTCTCGTCGGGATCCTGCTCATCGCAGCGGGGATAATGGTCGGGGCCGGGCGCGGGAATGCCAAGGGGGCAGCGGTAGTCCTCATAGGGCCTGTCCCAGTGGCCGTGGGGAACGATCGCAGGCTCCTCCTGGTGGCCCTGGCGATCGCGGCCGCCCTGCTGGCGGCATTCCTCCTCCTGGGGGCGCTCGCCCCATGAGGCTCCATGTTGCGCTCATACTGGCCGGGTTCTCGCTCATGCTGGCCGGTTCCGCGGCGCTCCTGCTCTCCGCGGCGGCCTCCCCGGCCCCCGCCGGGACCTCCTACGGCGGCGTGATCCTGATAGGTCCACTGCCCATAATATACGGCGCCGGCCCCCAGGGGCTTCGGATGGCCGAGCTGGCGGCCCTCCTAAGCCTGGTGCTGATCGCCGCCGCGATCCTGCTGGCCCTTGCCGCGGCGCCCCCCGGAGAGCCCGAGGGCGGCGGACACGAGGAACGGGAGGACTAGGCTGGCATCGCCGTACACGGTCGACTTCCTGGCCCTCGGCTTCACCTTGCCCCATGAGATCGCCTCCCTCACGGGCGCCCCGCTCAGGCTACCATCATACTCGACGGCGGTCGTCACGTAGACGGCGTAGTCGAGCCCCTCCTTGAACTGGGCCCACCATATCAGGTGGTGCTTGGAGATGCCCCCGCCCAATATTATGCCCCCCAGCCTCCTGCTCTCGAACACGAAGTCCGACATGAGCTGCTCGTCGCGCATAAGGTCCAGCTGGAAGTCCCTCCTCCGCTGGTTGAACATCCAGAGCTGAAGCCCGACGGCCCCGTCCATCGGCCCCGGCACCACCACTGGTATCCTGTTCAGGTGCGCCCAGTACAGCAGCGACGACTCGTCGTTCAGGCGCTTGCCTATCTCCCAGGAGAGCTCCACCGTCGAAATGCTCCTCGCGCCGCCCGCGTACATGTCCTCGAGGATCTGCTGCATCTTCTCCTCGACCAGCTCGCCGTAATCGGACGTGGGGACCAGGACGCTGCCCAGCCTGTGGTAACCCCTCCTCTTGACCTCCTCGTCGTCCAGGTTGAAGTCCCCCCTGTAATAGCTCCCGAGGGTGCGCGCTATGTCGTGGTCAAGCGTCCCGCACGTGGTCACGACCAGGTCGACCAGCCTGTCCCTCACCATCTGGACCAGGACGCCGCGCACTCCCGTGGCCATCAGCGCGGCCGGGAACGACAGCATTATCCTCGCGTCAGGATCCGACCACATCTCGGCCATCGCCTGGGCGGCCTCGGCGAAGCTGCGCCCCGCGAAGCCGCCGGCCCTGAGCATCTTCGACGCGATCGTCGCCGGCACGTCCGCCGGCCCGACCTGAAAGTCCTCGACCCTCTCCTCGCCGATCATGCGCTGCCGCCCCTGTCGCCCATCAGGATCTCGGCCAGCGCCCTCCTGGCGTGCTTCGCCAGAGCCCTCGCGCGGTCCTCCGGCGGCTCGCTCACCACAGAAATCCCGTATCCCAGCGATGCTCCCTGGAAGGGATCGGTGCCGCCGTAGAGCCTGGCGCTCCAGTGGAAGTTCATGCTGCTCCTCTTGAGCGAGCCCGTGTAGAAGACCATGTAGTAGTCGCGCGCGGCCTGCGCCATTGCCCTCATGGTGGACAGGAGTATTCCGGCGAGCGACGTTATGCTGGGCATCGTGAGGCGGTAGAACCTGTTGCGGTGGCTGCGCGGGAGCACCCATGCCTCATAGGGGCTGGTGGGCGCCCAGGGGAACAGCGATATGTACTCCTCGTCGGAGAGCAGCTCGCGCGGCCCGCTCCTCTCGGTGTCCGCGATCGCGCAGAGCGGGCACGTCCCCAGCTCCTTCAGGTATCTCCTGTAGGCGTCGTACTCCCTCTCGACGGCCGGCGGCACCTCCGGGAGGCCCAGCACGTGCACTAGCGAGTGCCCGTCGAAGTCCCGCCTCTCCTCGTAGTACACGGCGACGTAGTTCACGCCCCTCCTCTGGTACAGCTCCTTCCCCAGCTCCTGAATGGCCAGCACCACCAGCGACATGCGGTCGAGCCCCACCTGGGAGAGCGCGACCCCGTGCTCGGGAGTCGGCACTATCACGTAGTGGACTCCCGATCCGGGGTCCGACCTCCTGAAGGGCACCGCGAGCTCCCTCGGGCTCTGCGGCTCGTCCGTCAGCAGGGGCGAGTCGTAGGGCAGGACCTTCAGATCCCAATCGCTCACGCGCTCATCCTCGCTCTCCTTGAGCCTCGTGAGCGGGCCATCGCCCTTCATCCTGAAGACCATGGGCGCAGGAGCCACGAGGTCCTCGGATCCGCGGCAATAGGGGCACCTCTCGCGGGGCTGCGCGCGGGCGCGCGCGACGAGCGTCACGTGGTCCTCAAGGTAGTCCCTGCGGAGCTCGCTCAAGCGGGTCCCTTCCCCGGACCTCCTCATAATAAATCGTTGCGCTCCGGCGGCCCGTTTTCGCTTGCAGACGATTTGCAAATGCGCGGTCCCTCCCAGCCGCCGCAAAGCCGTTAAATCGCACCCCCGGGCCCCGCTAATGCGTGAGGAAGCTCGTCTACGTCCTGCTGGACGGAGTCGGCGACAGGCCGGATCCCAAGCTGGGCATGAAAACGCCCCTCGAGGCGGCCGCGACCCCCAACCTGGACTCGCTGGCCTCCAGGGGATCCACCGGGCTGGTGTACACGGTCGGACGGGGCATCGCGCCGGAGTCGGACGTAGCTGTCTTCCACATGCTGGGCTACAGGTTGGGCGAGGAGTACCCCGGCAGGGGCGTGATCGAGGCGATCGGGGCTGGCCTGGACTTCAGGGACGGCGACCTCGCCCTCAGGGCGAACTTCGCGACGGTGGGCGACGATCTCAGCATAGTGGACAGGAGGGCGGGCAGGGACCTCAGCGACTCGGAGGCCAAGGAGCTGACCGCCGCGCTCAACGAGCGCGTCAGGCTGAGGCCCCCGGCCGAGGTCGTGTTCAGGCACACGGTGGGCCACAGGCTCGTCGTCCGCATAAGGGTCCCGGGCGTGCGGCTCTCCTCCAACATCACAAACACCGATCCAGCCTACAGGAAGGTGGGCGGCATGGGCGTCGCCGCCCAGGCCTCGGGGGGGCTGCGCGTGGAGAGGTCCGTCCCGCTCGATGGAAGCCGCGAGGCTGAGCTCTCCGCGCAGCTGGTAAACGAGGTGACCGAGGCGGCTCTCCGCGTGCTGAGGGACCATCCGGTGAACGCTGCGCGCTCGAGGGGCGGCAGGCTGCCGGCCAACGCCATACTAATGAGGGACGCCGGATCCAGGCTGCCCGCGCTCCCCAAGATGAGGGATCTGCACGGCATGGAGTTCTCCGCGATCGCCGACATGCCGGTCGAGGTGGGGGTGTCGAAGATGGTGGGGATCCACGTGGAACAGAGCCCCGAGACCTTCAACTACGGCTGGAAGGCCTCGAAGGTGCTCGAGCTTCTGAAGTCATATGATGGCGTGTACGTGCACCTCAAGGGACCGGACGAGCCGGGGCACGACGGCCTGCCCGAGGTCAAGATGAGATCCATAGAGATGATCGACTCCAAGTTCTTCGCCCCCCTGCTGGACGGATTGGACCTGGAGGAGGCCGTGGTGGCGGTCTCCGCCGACCACGCCACCCCGTGCCAGCTGAAGTCGCACAGCGATGACCCAGTGCCCCTGCTGATATCCGGAGGATCCGTGGAGAGCGACGGCAGCAGGAGGTTCACGGAATCGGAGGCCGCGCGCGGTCGCCTCGGGACGCTCGAGGGGCCCTCCGTGCTACCGCTGATCAAGAGATACCTGTCCCGTCGACGCCCGGACTAACCTTAAAATAGAGCTCGATCGCAGCGGCTGACGTGTCCTCGAAGGAGGGAGGGCAGGAGCTCAGGAGCGCGCATGGATTCACCGTGGGCGATAAGGTGATCACGGACCTGGGCGTCCTCGGGGTCGTCGAGGACATCATAGACATCCAGGGCAAGCCGTACTTGCTCATCAGGTGGAAGAACAAGAGCAAGGGCGCCTACGGCTTCGAGGAGATAAAGCGCTACGGCATACGCCGGGCCCCCTAGACCCCGCGCGATCCATCCTGAGGCGTGCAGGGGGAAATCGAGGAAGGGATTCGCGGGAGTCTCGGCGGCTTAGTTCAGGCCGCCCTCCTCCTCGTAGAGCTCCTTCAGGCTCTCCCTGGGCCTGGCCACGCTCACGTTACCGTTCAGATCCCTGAAGAGGACTGGCGGCTTGGGCTGCGCGTGGAAGGGCATGTTAAAGACCGTGCTGTACGCGCCTGCATTTCCGAACACAACGAGCTTCCCCAGGCTGGCTCCGCGTAGCACGCCGTTGCCGATGGGGAACACGTCATCGGAGTCGCAGAGCATGCCCGCGAGCACCACGCGCTCTTCCGCGTGGCCGTCCTCAGGTACCACCCTGATCGGGTACACCTGCCTCACGAAGGCCGCGTCCAGCAGGTTGTGATAGCCCGTGTCGAGGAACGCGTACTTGAGGCCCGCGTACCGCTTGATGTTGACTATCCTGGAGGCGAGGACGCCGGCCTCGGCCACGAGGAACCTGCCGCTCTCTACCACGAGATCCGGCGGCGACCCCAGGCGATCTGCCAGCGAGTTGAGCCTCTCGATTATCCTGGGCGCGATGTCCTCGAGGCCCGGGTCGCCCTGCGTGTAGATGACCGGCATTCCGCCGCCTATGTCGAGGACCTCCACTTCGAGGTCCCTGCCCTCGGCGCGGGCTATTGTTATCAGCTCCTCCAAGCGATCCAGCGCCCTGACGAACTTGCTGGGGCTGGTCACCTGGGTGCCCACGTGGAAGTGGAACCCGGTCAGCCTTGGCCACTCCAGCTCCGAGGCCGCCTCGATCAGCGCCACGGCGTCCTCCCCGTCCTCGTCCACTATCGGCACCCCGAACTTCCCCATCTTGTAGAAGCGCTCATCCGTGGGGGGAACGAGCTCCGGGTTTATCCTGAGGAGGAACTCCACCTTCACGCCGCGATCCTCCGCCGCCCTAGCCAGGTTCCGCAGGCCGTTCGACGATCCCACCACGAAGCGCCTGACGCCCATGTCGATCGCGCGGGAGAACTCCCTGTAGGTCTGGGTGGTGCTCGTGTATATTGAGCGCTCGACGCTCCCGATCGATCTCTCGAGGAAGTAGAGCTCCTCGAGCGTCGCGACGTCGAACAGCAGGCCCTCGCCCCAGAAGGTGCGCAGTATCCTGGGGAGGAAGTTGGCCTTCACGGAGTAGGCCACGGAGACCTTACCCGAGTAATCGGAGTAGGCGGCCCTCAGATCCCCCGCGTTCCTCCTGAGCGTCGCCTCGTCTATCAGGAAGTATGGGGTTCCATAGGTTTCCGACAGGTTGATCAGGACGTCCGCGGGGAGCCGGAAGAGGAGATTTTCCGCGAGAGGCCTTCTCAGGACCGCACTTGGTCCTTCGAGCATTCCTTTAATAGCTCACCCCTCGCATCGAATTGCTATGGACCCCTCCTTTAAGCTTATCGTCGACGGGTCGGAGATCGCAGAGGGGGTCCTGAGGAGGGCGGTGGCCCCGGCCGCTGTCTGGGAGCTTGAGAGGATCCATCGCGTGTCGGGGAACGCCCTGATCAGGGAGGATTCCGTGGGGATCGTGACGCGCCTCAAGGTCGGGGCTGCGAAGTCCCGGCTCAAGTTCAAAGCGGGCGAGGTCGCGATAAATCCGGCTGATGGCAGCCTCTGGGTATTCCTATCCGACGCCGAATCGCGCATGCCGCTCGTGCCGCTCGGCTCAGTGCTTCAGGGGCTGGAGGGCCTGAGGTCCATCAGGAGGGGGGCGCGCCTGGAGCTTGTGGTCAGGACTGGGTAGAGGACCCCTCCTTCAGAGCGTAGACGTAGTGGCCGCTGTAGCCGCCCACCTTGATGGCGACGCCCGACTCGACCAGCCTCCTCAGGAGGGAGTTCGCGGCGCTCCCCTTGATCCCCAGGGCCTGCGCGACCGAGTAGACGGTCAGGGCCTTGAGCGGCCTCAGCCTCTCCACGATGCGCGCCGGATCCTCCATGGCCAGGGCCTCGGCCCTCTCCTTGCCCGCGGCCTTCTCCTTTCCGGGCTGCTTGCCCTTCTCCTGCTTCTTGGCGGCCTTGCTCAAGCTGGGCCCGTTCCAGGCCTCCCGCTTAAAATCGTTTCGCGAGCGAATTGAGGGGCCTCGAGCTGAGGACCCCCCTCGCGAGGCGCTCAGCCTCCTCCGAGAAGTGCGCCGCCTGCTCGCACGCGTAGCCCAGGTAGGCCTCCGGGCGCAGCGGCAGCGCATCTATGTGCAGCTCGCGCAAAGCCGCAGCGAAGCCCTCCTCGCCCATCACGGTGCCCTGCAGCATCCTCCTGACCCTCTCATAGCCCTCCTCATCGCCCCTGGACCTGAGGATCACCTGCAGCGCCTCGCCGAGCACCTCCCAGTGCCTGTTGAGGTCCTCCAGCGCGGATTCGCGCTTGTAGCGCAGCCGGTCGAGCGCGCCCTCTATCCTCCTGAGGCCAGCCACTGCGAGGCCGTAGACCTCGCCGTAGAGCCTCTTGACGGAGGAATCGGAGATGTCCCTCTGCAGCCTGGATTCCTGCAGCCTGCCGGCCATCGCCTCCAGCTCCCTGCTCGCCATCCTCAACATGCCCTCGCCGCCCTCCAAGTCCACAGGATTCACCTTCTGGGGCATCGTCGAGGAGCCCACCTGCCGCTCATCGAACCTCTCCAGCCTGAGATATCCCAGAGTCAGGTACAGCCAGACGTCTACGGCCATGTCAACCGCGGCGTTGCACGCGGCCGCCGATTCGTAGAGCACTATGCTCTCCCTGTCGTGCGGGAGCACCTGCTTGACGGCCTCATCATACTCGAAGCCCAGCGACTCCACGAATTCCCTCGCGAAGCGGCGCCAGTCGATCGAAGGGTACGCCAGCCTCAGAGCCGCCAGCGTACCGACGGCCCCGCCCAGCTTGCCGCGCGGCCGGTACGACACCAGCGTATCCGCGAGCCTGGCCAGCCTCACCGCGTGGACCCCCAGCTCCCTCCCCAGGGTCGTGGGGACTGCGGGCTGGCCATGCGTCCTCCCCAGGATCGCGCTGCACGCCTCGCGTTTAGATATCTCAGACAGCTTCAGCGCGGTCCTGGCGACCTCCTTGGCGAAGTGCTCCTTGACCAGCACCTCCAGCATTGCCGAGTATGCCAGGTTGTTGTCGTCCTCGCTCGTGAGCCCCAGGTGGACGTACCTCCTGAGCCTGCCGGGCACCCTGGACCTCAGGAACTCGACTACCGCGACCACATCGTGCCTGGTCCTGCCCTCCAAGCTCCTGATCTCTTCAACTTCCTCGGCGGACAGGCTGGCCAGCGCCTCGAGCGCGGACCTCTCATCCTCGGTCAGCGGGGCCTCGAGCCCCTCCTCGGCGAGCCTCCCCACGAGCGCCTCCAGGTACCTCACCTCTACCCTGGCGCGCAGCTCGTGCAGCCTGGCCTCGGAGAAGTCGTTCGCTAAGCCCTCCACCAGGCCGCGATACCTGCCGTCCAGCGGCGACAGGGGCTCCCGCTCGCCGACCAACCTCCAGGTACTCCTCCCTCGATGGGCCGTATGAGAGCCCGCGCACGCTGGCACCCACGACCTCCTCGATCCTGCGCAGATAATCCCGCAGGGATCTAGGCAGCGCCGACTCGCCCTCCACCCTAGCGCGCCTCCAGACCTCGGCGCCCGCGTCGCGCCATCCATCGAACTCCTCGTAGACGGGCTCCGCCTCCTCGAGCTCCTCAACGGTTGACGGGAACTCGTCGGTCGTTGACCCATCTATGCGGTAGGCCACCCCCAGCTTGACGCGGTTCAGCTGCCCCAGGACGTCCAGCTTCGTTATGACCAGGGAGCTGGCGCCGTTCACCATGGCGGAGTACCTGGCGGCCACGGCGTCGAACCATCCGCACCTGCGGGGCCTCCCGGTGGTGGCGCCATACTCGTTCCCCAGGCTCCTGAGCGCCTCCCCCGCCTCCCCGCGATCCTCCGTGGGGAACGGCCCCCCGCCCACCCTGGTGGTGTACGCCTTGGCCACGCCCACGACCTCCGTGATGGCGGTCGGCGGGACGCCGCTCCCTATGGCCGCCGCGGCGGCCACGGTGTTGGACGAAGTCGTGTAGGGATAAGTCCCATGGTCCACGTCCAGCAGGCTCCCCTGCGCGCCCTCGAAGAGCACCCTGGACCCGCTCGACAGCATGCGGTTGAGCACGTACTCGGTCCTCCCTACGTACCTCCTCAGCTCCTCGCCGTAGCGCAGCAGGTCCGAGTATAAGCTCTCGAACGGCGGGAGCCTGCCGATGATGTGCCCGATCCACTCCTTGGAGCTATAGAGGTCCCTCAGCTTACCCCTGAGCACCTCCCCCCTGAGCAGGTCCCCGACCCTTATGCCGACCCTGGCCGCCTTATCGGCGTACGTGGGCCCTATTCCCCTCCTGGTCGTGCCGAGGGCCCTATTCCCCCTCCTCATCTCCTCGGCCTCATCCTGCAGCCTGTGGAGCTCCGTGGTCACGTGGGCCTTATCGCTCAGGAGCACCTTGGGCTCTATGCCGGCGCTCTCCAGCGACCTCAGCTCCTCCAGCAGCACCTCCGGGTCCACCACCACGCCATTGCCTATTATTCCCAGCCTCCCCTGCAGCACGCCCGACGGGACCAGGTGGAAGACCCGCTTCTGTCCCCCCACGACCACGGTGTGTCCGGCGTTGGATCCGCCCTGGAACCTCACGACCGCATCGAAGCCGGGCGCCATGAGGTCCACGACCCTTCCCTTGCCCTCATCCCCCCACTGGAGACCCACCACGACCACTCCGGGCATACACGCGCGCGAACGGGCCCGGCTCTAAAAAGGTTGCTTCCGTCCGTCCCTAGATGTCTATTCCTATATGATCATTCCTAGCACCTAGGGACCTCCACCTCGCCCGCTCCTCACTTGCCACCGGAGTGGGCTCGTGGGCGGCCGTCGGGCCCAACGGCACGGGGTCCTTACACACGGAAATCGAAAGCCCTTGGCGGCTCGGGGCAGCGCCTCATGCCCGGGGTTCCCCGGAGCTCCGGCGGAAGAGGCCCCGAGAGGTTTCGGCCTGCCAGAGGGCGCGCGCCCGATCCCCGCTTCTGGTGCGAGGTCGGCTTGGATCAAAGCGCCCTACTATTCAATGTTAAGTTAATAGCCCGGCTCCGCCGCGACTTGGAAATCCGTGGCCCGCACCTACATAAAGCTCAGCTACGAGGAGGCCCGCGACCTCTCGCTGGCGCTCTACCGCCGCATAAGATCCTCAGGGTGGCTGCCCGACGTCAACGTCGGCATCGGCAGGGGAGGGATGTTCGTCCTGAGGTCGCTTCAGGACTTCTTCGCGGCTGAGGGCGTGCGCGCGCCATACTGGCTAATACCGGTGGAGCGTTACTCGGGGATCGGGACCGCTGGGAGCGTCAGGATCTCGGGCGAGGTGGAGGTCGCCGGGATGAACGTCCTGCTCGTGGACGACGTCGCCGATTACGGCGACAGCCTAGCGGTGGTCAGGGAACTATTGCTCTCGCGCGGCGCGTCCTCCGTGCGCACAGCGACGCTCCACCTGAAGCCCTGGTCCAAGGTGATCCCGGATTACTACGTGTCGCGCACCGATGCCTGGATCATTTACCCGTGGGAGCTCTACGAGACGATAGCCGCCATCATTCGGGAGCTGGCGGCAGCCGGCGCTACCGTGGACGAGGCGTACGGGGAGCTCGTCTCCCGCGCGCACGTGACCCCGCAGGAGCTGGCCAACTTCAGCGAGATGGCGCGCCGCGGGGGCTCGCTCGACGCCCGCTCGAGGCTCATACTCGAGGGGCTGCTCTCCGCTTATGGGCGAGCCGGAAACGTTATGTGCACGCCCGCCGGCTCCGCTGTGTCGCATGCTCAGAACTCACAGGACCTCGGATCTGGGCCGCCTCAGGGACGGGCAGCGCGTCAGGATCGCCGGCTGGGTATCCAGCGTCAGGGATCAGGGCTCCATAAGCTTCCTGATCCTGAGGGATGGTTGGGGGGAGGTGCAGGTGACCGCCAAGAGGGGCGAATCGCCCGAGGGCCTCTTGGAGCTGCTCCGCAGGGTGCCCGAGCACTCCTCGGTGGTGGTCAGGGGCATGGTGAGGAGGGATCCCAGGGCGCCCGGGGGGCTTGAGGTGGTGCCGAGCAGGATCAGCGTCGTCTCGAGGGCCAGGAAGCAGCCCCCCTTCAGCGTCTACGGCGGAAGCCTGCCCAGCATCGACAAGAGGCTGGACATCAGGGCGGTTGACCTCAGGAGGGCCAAGGCCAGGGCCATATTCCGCGTGAGGCACGCGGCGCTCCAGGCGATAAGGAGGTTCCTGGACTCCCGGGGGCTGATGGAGGTCCAAACGCCGAAGATAATAGCTACCGCGACGGAGGGCGGCGCCGATCTCTTCCCCGTCCTCTACTTCGACAGGGAGGCGTTCCTGGCGCAGAGCCCCCAGCTCTACAAGGAGCAGCTCACCATGGCGTTCGACGGAGTCTTCGAGATAGGCCCGATATTCAGGGCGGAGCCATCCAGGACCCTCCGCCACCTGAGCGAGGCCATCAGCGTGGACGTCGAGATGGCATTCGCCGATTACGGCGATGTGATGAAGCTGCTTGAGGAGATGATCGTCCGCGTCTCGAGGGAGCTCTCCAGGAGGGCGCGCGAGGAATTCGCGGTCCTGGGGCGCGAGCCGGAGCTGCCCTCCAGGCCGTTTCCCAGGCTCACGTACGAGCGGTGCCTCTCCATGCTGAGGGATGCCGGCGTGGAGAAGGAGTTCGGCGACGACCTGAGCACGGAGGACCTGAAGGAGCTCGGCAGGATGATCGGGGGCTACTACTTCATAACGGATTGGCCCACTAAGCTCAAGCCGTTCTACATAAAGCCGAAGTCCAGGAGGCCCGAGCTCTCGGAGAGCTTCGACCTGATGCATGGTGACCTGGAGCTCTCCAGCGGCGGCACGAGGATCCACAGGAGGTCCGCCCTCGTGAGGAGGCTGAGGGAGAAGGGCCTCAAGCCGCGCGACTTCGAGTACCACCTGAGGGTGTTCGACTACGGGATGCCGCCCCACGCGGGCTTCGGAATGGGGCTCGACCGCTTCGTGATGGTCCTGACGGGGCAGGAGAATATAAGGGAGGTGGTGGCCTATCCCAGGGACATCAGGAGGCTGACGCCATGAGCTTGGACCTGGATCACCTGAAGCGGCTCGCCATGCTCGAGCTATCCGCGGACGAGGAGGCCGAGGTCCGCCGCCGCCTCTCCAAGATATTGGAGTACCTGGGGAAGCTCAGGTCGCTGGACCTGTCGGGCGTCGAGCCGATGTACGCGGCCGGCGAGGCCGAAGCCAGCTACAGGCCGGACGTCCCCGAGAGCCGCGATCCGGACGAGGTCCTGCGCGTGGTCCCCAGGAGGAAGGATCGCTACGTGAGGGGGCCCAAGATGGCTTGAGCGGCGGGTGCCGCGCGGGATGAGGATCCCCACCCTCTGGGAGGCCGTGCGCGAGGCGGAGTCGGATCCGAGGTACTCGGAGGAGCTGGCGCATCACCTGCTGGAAAGGATAAGGTCGATGGATCCCTCCCTCAACTCCTTCATAGCGCTGAACGATGCGGCGCCTGAGCAAGCCCGCTCCCTGGCCGGCGTCGGGCCGCTGCACGGCGTGCCCGTGGCGGTGAAGGACAGCATAAGCACGCGCGGGCTCGAGACGACGGCGGGCTCGAGGATCCTCAGGGGATACGTGCCGCCGTACGATGCGACCGCCGTCGCCAGGCTTAGGTCGGCCGGCGCCGTGGTGCTGGGCAAGACCAACATGGACGAGTTCTCGATGGGGAGCACCGGCGAGAACAGCGCCTTCGGCCCCACTAGGAATCCGTGGGACGCGTCCAGGGTCCCCGGGGGCAGCAGCAGCGGCAGCGCGGCCGCCGTCGCGGCCGGGCTGGCCCCAGCCGCGCTGGGCGCGGACACCGGCGGGAGCGTCAGGTGCCCTGCCAGCTTCACGGGCACGTTCGGACTGAGGCCCAGCTACGGCAGGGTGAGCCGCTACGGCCTGATAGCGTACGCCAGCAGCATGGATCAAATAGGGCCCATTGCCAGGAGCACGAGGGACCTGGCAATCATCCTATCGATAGTGGCCGGCCGCGATCCCATGGACTCCACGTCGAGCCCGGCCCCCCTTCAGGACTACATGGGAGCGCTGGAGCGCGACGTATCCGGCTGGAAGGTGGCCGTGGTGAAGGAGATGGTCGGCCCCGGGGTCGACGATCATGTCCAGAGGGAGTTCTGGAGGGCGGTCGACACCATCTCAGGCCTCGGCGTCGACGTGGAGGAGGTCAGCCTGAGGTGGCTCGACGAGGCCCTCGCCTCATACTACGTCATAGCGAGCGCGGAGGCCAGCAGCAACCTGGCGAGGTACGACGGGCTCAGGTACGGCCTCTCGCCGCAGCAATCCGGCGACTGGCGCTCCTACTTCGCTAAGGTGAGGGGGGAGGGGTTCGGCCGCGAGGTCAAGATCAGGATAATGCTGGGCACCTACGTCCTGTCGGCCGGGTTCTACGAGGAGTTATACCTGAAGGCTCTCAAGGTCAGGAGGCTCGTGACTGACGAGCTCTCCCTCGCGCTCAAGAGGTACTCCCTCCTGTTATCGCCGACGATGCCCGTGCTGCCCCCCAGGCTGGGGGAGAGGACCGCTGACCCGCTCTCAATGTACATGATGGACGTCGAGACCGTGCCGGCCAGCCTGGCCGGCCTGCCCGCCATCTCGGTGCCCGTGGGCAGGGCTGCCGGCCTGCCGGTGGGGATTCAGCTCGTGGGCCGCAGCATGGACGAGGGATCCCTGCTCGCGATGTCCGCGAGGCTCGAGGAGGCGCTCGGAGGGCCCGCCCCGATCGCCTCCCCCCGATGCTCCTCGCCGCCCTCCAAGTACCAAGTGATCTTGGCATCCCTCCACCTCTCGACGGGCGACAAGAGGTCCCCCTCACCGACGGGTATCCCGTAGCGCATCCCCAAGGACTCCGCTATTTCCCTGACGAGCGATGAGACGCGCTCGCTGTAAGACCTCGGGGGGATCCGGTAGGGCCCCAGCCTGCGCCCCTCCGAGAAGTACATGCGCTCTATGAGCTCCACGGCCTCGTGCTTCCCCATGGACCTCAGGAGGCTTCCCAGGCGCTCCCATACGTCCTCGCGCAGCCTCAGGACGCCGCTGTAGGCGAACGACGCGCCATTAGCCCGCGAGCCGGCCAGCACAGCCTCCAAGTTCTCCCTCCCGTCGGTGAGCCCCGGTATTATGGGATCCACGGTCACCCCGACCGTCACGCCGGCGCTCGCGAAGCGCCTCATAGCTGCGAACACGCCCCTGGCGCTGGACGCGCCGGGCTCGAGCGCCCTCTTGAGCCCCTCGTCCACGGTCGTGAGGCTCCAGACCACGACGCAGCGGTCCTTGTACCTAGCGTGGAGCTCCAGGTCCCTGACGATCGTGGCGGACTTCGTGTAGATGTAGTAGGGGACCCCCCTCGACTGCAACACCTCCACTATCCTCCGGGTGATCCTCAGGGCGCCCTCGTGCGGCTGATACGGGTCGGTCGCCGTCGAGAGGAACACCGGCTCGATCCTGCTTCCCCTCCACCTGGCGAGCTCCTCCGAGAGCACCTCCGGCGCGTTCACCTTCGCCTCCACCACGTCGTGGAAGTCCCTCCACCACTCGAAGGTCGCATAGCAGTAAACGCACCTATGAGAGCATCCGACGTATGGATTCACCGTGAGCCCTCCCTTGGAGTCCTCCACATCGTAATATTCGTGGAGGACGCTCTTCACCCTCCTCTTCCTGACCTCAACGGTCCTCAGGTTCCACCACATACCACTGAACCGCCTACGCTACTATACCATTATTGAAGTATAATAGTATGCTCTTCGATCTGACCCCCTCCTCGCCCTAGAAGGGCGAGGGTTCCCCGGGGATCCCGGGGCGGGGTCTCGGCGGTTACGCCCCCTTGACGGGCGCTGCTGAGCACCTTAACAAGGCCCTGTTTAGAAGCCTTCCGCTCCGGCCCACGGGGTGGGACGACCCCGCCCCCAGAAGGGGCGAGGTTCGTCGTTTTATCGCGCGGTGGGCTGTTCCTCCAGCATCCTCCTGATGATGTCCGCCACGGCCCTGGCGCTGACCCCCCTGCCCGTCTCCTTGAGGACCATGCCGACCAGGTAGTCCACCGCCCTCGGGTTCCTCCTCGCGTCCTCCACCGCCCTCGGGTTCCTCCCAATTATCTCCCTGACCCTGCGCTCCAAGTCGCCCTCGATCGGCGTTGCTGCGAGGCCCAGGGCTCTCACCGCCTCCTCCACGGGGACCCTGCGCTCTAGGGCGTAAACTAGGACGTCCTTCGCGTCCTTATGGCTCAGGCCCTCCACCATGCGCCGCGACAGCTCTGCCACGAGTCCCGGATCCACGCTGACCTCAGCCACCTCTAACCCGCGCTCGTTAGCGTATGCCAGCAGGTCGACCGCTATCAACGTCGCGGCGTTGCGGGGATCGGCCCCCATCCTCAGCGAGCCCTCGAAGATTTCTGAGAGGCGCGGCGAGTACGCGATCGGCTCCGCGATCGTCGGGCTCAGGCCCATGGCTACGTAATCGCGCAGGCGATCCTCGGGGAGCCTGGGAAGCTCCGACGCGATCCTCACTAGATCTTCCTCCTTCACAATTATCGGAGGCAGGTCGGGCTCGGGGAAGTACCTGTACTCCTCCTCGGCCTCCTTCGACCTCAAGCTCACCGTTATCCTCCTGGCCTCGTCCCAGTGCCTGGTCTCCCTCTCGATCCTCAGTCCGCGCATCCTCCTGCTCCTCTGCCTCGCGACCTCGAATCTGATCGCCCTCTCGACGTCCGCGAACCCCGAGACGTTCTTCACCTCCACCCTGCTCCCGCCATCTATCGACACGTTGACGTCGCACCGCATGGCGCCCTCGACGTCCGGCCGATATATCCCGAGGTACTCCAGCACGCCCGAGAGCCTCTCCAGGAAGTCCCTCGCCTCCTCCGGGGTCTCCATGTCCGGCTCGGTCACTATCTCCAGGAGCGCTATGCCGTGCCTATTGTAGTCCACGAGCGTGTAGGGCGATTGGAGCATGCTCCCCTCGTAATGTATCCTGGCGGGGTCCTCCTCCACGTGGATTCTCCTTATGCGCACATCTTTACCCCCCCTTATCCTCAGGGAGCAGTCCTGGGCGAACGGAACCCCGCCGGCCCTGTCGTACTGGCTTATCTGATAGTTCTTAGCGAGGTCCGGGTAGAAGTAATTCTTCCTCCAGAAGCGCGAGATCCTGTTCACCCTGCAGCGCAGGGCCAGCGCCACCTTCAGCGCCTCCTCCACTATCCTCTCGTTGAGCGCCGGCAGCGTGCCCGGCAGCCCCATGCAGACGGGGCACACGTTAGTGTTCGGCGGCTTCCCCCTGTAGTCGGAGCTGCAGGAGCAGAATAACTTCGTCCTGAGGCTCAGGACCTGGACGTGCACCTCGAGCCCTATCCTCACCCCCGGCGCGGGCACGCGATCCCGCGGGCCGCATTCGATAATTAAGATTTGGGCCCTGAGCCGCCGGTAGGGAATCCCGGGCGCCCAGGGCGCGCCGGCCGCGCGCCGGCGCGGACTTGGTGGCCACGGCTATTATCACGCCTCCCCCGAGCAGCTCCTCCAGCGAGGCCTCCCCGAACGTCGAGCGCAGCGCGCGCCTCAGGAATTCGTTGCGCGGCAGCCGGCGGTAGGTCAGCCTCAGCCTGGAGTACAGGGGCCCCAGGGGACCCATCAGCGCGCTCAGGAGCGTGGAGGCCAGCTCCCAGTAGAGGCTCACGAGGAGCCTCCTCAGGGGATCGCTCGGCTTGCCCAGGTCGAGCACCACCAGCCGCCCCCCTGCCCTGAGGGACCTCCTTATCTCGAGCAACGCCCTGCCCGCGCTCCAGGAATCCCGGAGGCTGAAGCCGGCGGTGGCGCAGCCGAAGGATTCGTCCCTGAAGGGCAGCCACTCGTACATCGCGACGACGCGCTCCATGAGGGGTGACCACCCGGCCTTCCTGAGACCCACGGGGAGCGCGTCGACCAGCACGCACCGGCGGCAGCGCCCGCAGCCGGCGGCCTCGGCCATGTAGCCGGGCCCGGCCCCCAGGTCCATCAGGCTCCCGCAGCCGCCCACGGCGCCCCCGGCCCTGCGCCTCAGGTACCTTATCGTGCCGAGCGAGAGCAGCAGGTTGCCGCGCTCGTAGTACTCCGCGAGCGCGCCTATGCTCGCGACGACCTCCGCCCACCTATCACCCAGGCTCGTGGCCAACCCTCATGGCCTCGCGTAGTCGAACCTCATCAATATGCCGGGCAGCTCGTCGAGCAGCGCCGAGGCCCCCCAGTGGAACCCCATGCGGCTCGAGGCGGCATCCCGAGCCAGCCCCATCACTAGCCCCGCCGCGGCCGCGGCCTTCAGATCGTCCATGCCCAGGGCGACGAGCCCCGTGAGCAATCCGCCCATCACGGAGACGGAGCCCGCGGGCCACGCTGAGGGCCCGGACGGGCACGAGAACGCGGCGGCGCCGTCCGAAGCAGCCATCAGCTGCCCGAGCACCGCGACTACGCCTCCCACCTCCGCGGCCGCCCTCCTCACCGGCTCCGCGGGGTCATCGTCGCCGGGCGCAGCCGGGCCGAAGGCGCGGGCGAACTCCCCCTCATCGTAGAGCGCCACGAAGCGCCTCCCAGCCCCTGAGAGGCGCGCGAGCACCTCAGCGCCAGCTCCCTCCGACCCCAGCACGAGCCGGGCTCCGGCGGACGCCAGCTCGAGCGCCAGATAGGAAGCGCCCCCGGCATCGTGGAAGCCCGCCCCGAGGTAGGCGGCATCTACCCCCCTCACATGCCTCGCTATCCAGGCGGCGGCGCCCCTGGTCAGCTTCTGGTCCGGCATGGGGACCACGCTGAGGTCCGGCGATGCGCACCTGATGGAATCCGCGATCCTGCTCGGCGCCGCCACGTAGACCTCGCCAGCCCCCGCGTAGAGCGCCGCGATGCCGGCCAGCGCCGGATCGCCGTGGGACGACCAGCTCCCTCCCACCACGAGGGCACGCCGCCTCCTCCGATCCCTCGCTGGCATCCAAGCCCTGACGTCCTCCAGGCTGGCGCATCTACTCCCCGAGGACCGCGACGACAAGCCGCCTCACATTTCTCGGACCGTCGAGCTCCACTAGAAAGATGTTTTGCCAAGCCCCGCGGACCAGCTTCCCCCCGTGGACGGGGAGGACCTTGGAGGGCCCCAAGAAGGCCGAGGCGAGGTGCGCGTGCGCGTTGTCGTCGATGCGGTCGTGCTCGTAGCCGCGTCCCTTAGGGAATATCTCCGATATCTTATCCTTCATGTCCTCGATGAGCCCCTTCTCGTTCTCGTTCACCACGAGCGCAGCGGTCGCGTGGGGCACCGAGATCACGCAGATGCCGGCCGAGACGCCGGATTCCTCCACGACGCGCTCGACGTCCTCCGTCACGTCTATCAGCTCCACATCCCTGCTGCTCGAGTACTCGAGCTCGCGCACGTGGACCCTCACGTGTCCATCGCCGGAGCTCCCGATTTATTTGCCGCGCGGTCCAGCGTCCATCAGGGCCTCTATGAAGTCCACGATGTGCACGGCCAGTGCGCGCTTGTGGAGCGGCGGCAGCGGCTCGACGCGGCCCCTCGACACCAGGACCAGCCTGTTGTACTCGCTCCCGAATCCCAGGCCCTCCTCCGACACGTCGTTCACTGCGACGGCCACGACGCCCGGGTGCCTCCTGAGGTAATCCATGCCCTCCGCCGCCAGCTCCTCATCGCCCCGCAGCCCATAGACCGCCCTGAACGCGAAGACGCGCGCCTTGGGCGCCAGGGCGTCCACCACCTTCGGGGTAGGGATCAGCCTGACCTCGAGCGCTCCCTCCTCGGTTGGTATCTTGCGGTCGAAGGCGCTCTCCGGCCGGAAGTCCGCCGGGGAGGCTGTCGCTATCGCCATATCGGGCCTCATCTCCTCCGCGAGCCCCTCCGCGGCCCTCACCATCTCCTCCGTGCTCTCGACGCGCACGACCCTCGCGCCCCTCGGCATGCTGACCTCGGTGGGGCCGCTCACTATCGCCACCTCAGCCCCCCTCGCCAGGAGCTCCCTCGCCAGGTACGCCCCCGTCCTGCCGCTGCCCCTGTTCGTGATCACCCTCACGGGATCCAGGCGCTCCAACGTGGGCCCCGCAGTCACCAGGAACCTCCTCCCCTCCAGGGTCCTTCTCCTCAGCGATGATATGACCGCCTCCACTATCTCCTCGTCCGGGGCGATCTTGGCCTTCCCCTCCTCCATCGATGGCGGCACGATCCTGACGCCCATCGCCCTGAGCTCCTCCATCGCGCGCGAGACCGCCGGATTCCTGTACATCTGCTCGTGCATGGCCGGCGCGATGACCACCGGCTTGCCGGCGCCCATGGCCACGTTGACGAGCGCCGTGACGGCGTTCGAGGCGTCACCCCGTGCTATCCTGGAGATCGTGGTGGCCGTCGCCGGCGCCACGAGCACCACATTCGCGGAGCCCGGCCCATCGCCCCCCAGCTTCACGTGCTCCATCTCTCCCGTCAGCCCGAGGATCGGGCGGTTGCCGGTCGCCCACCACATCAGCTGCGGTCCCACCAGCCTCGCCGCGGCCGGCGTCATGACCGGTACCACGTCCGCGCCGTGCCTGATCAGCAGCCTAGCGAGATCTATCGACCGATAAGCGGCGGCGCTGCCGGTCACGCACAGCGCGACGCGGATCCCCCAGAGGATCTTGGTCAGCCTCCCCCTGAGCGCATCCACGTCGGCCACGCTCCCTGCCCCCTCTCCGGAGCTTTATAGTTGATCCACGCCGTTAAGGCCTCCTGCCCTCGTAAAAGCCGCGGACGTCGTTCAGGTAAGGCCACCGCGCCCTCCTGGAATTTATCTCGTCCAGCTCCAACTCGACGACCTCCGTCGTCTCCTTCCTCCCCAGCTCTAGCAGGATCTTGCCCTCTGGGGATGCGACCAGGCTGTTGCCCTCCACGGGCCTGCCGTCCTTGTACCCGGCCTCAGCCAAGTTCACCATGGCGAAGAATACCGTGTTCTCCGCAGCCCTCACCTGGGAGAGCGCCCTCCACAGGTATATCCTGTCGAATGGCACGGACGACGGGTTCACTATTATCTGGGCTCCCTGGAGCGCCGGCCCGCGGACCAGCTCCGGATACATGGCGTCCACGCATATCACGATCCCGGCCTTCCCCGCGCCGAAGTCGAACGTCGAGGGACCCTCCCCCGGCTCCACATGCTCCCTCTCACCCACTGCGTTGGATGGGAACCTCTTCGAGGCCTCCGAGATCATGCCCCCGGCGGAGAGCGCCCTGGACACTGCGAGTGGGCGCCCATTCCTCAGGGCCCAATACCCGCCCAGCACAAGCACCCCGTACATAGCCGAGGCTATCGATTTCCCCTCCTCCACGAGCCTCCGCTCCTCCTCCGCCGCCAAGGGTCTGGCGATCCAAGCCTCGGGCAACGATGCCAGATCGACCCTGCCCAGCGTCGATGCTAGGTCCCTGATCCTCCTGAGTCCCTCCTCCAGATCCTCCACCCTCCTCATCTGTATTATGCCTAATCGGACGCGGGGCACATTACCCAGGTGACTACGCGCGGTTAAATACATGTCGGCGCGCCCGAGGGCTCCGTTACCTTAGCCCGAATCGGGGAGAGCCTACCCGATCACGATCCCCAGCTCATCAGGCCAACAAGAGATCCCCTTTCTCATAGTCGACTATGCTATTTGCAATATTTCTCGACCCTCTAGAGGTGATTGGGCAGTTAGCGAGCAGGAGCCATGCCTACACATGGAGGCGAGCGCATGCGAGTTGGCGGGGCCAGCGCTTCACCTACGATCTCCCCCTAGGAGCCCGATAGGGCGCACGATCAGATATGTCAAGGAGGGGATTGGGACTTTCGACTGCCTCCTCCCGGCCGGCGAGCGCACGCTGTGCTCGAGGAGAGCCTTCGAGCGCGGGCTCAACTGGCCGTCGCGTTCATGTTCGTGCGGGGCCTCGCGTTCGAGGACGGGGACCCGGTGATGCTCCTCTGGCTGGACGGGCCGCGCCCGATCTCCCACTCGGGTGGGAAGTGAGCTAGATAAAACGGCACCCGCCTGAGCGGCAGGGGGCGAGATGCTGCCTCGGACATGGGCCGCGGATTATCTGGCGTGGCCGCCGGCGACTCTGGGGTTCGGGGCAAGGGATATCTCGGGGAGATGGCCCGTGCCCCCAGCATTGGTGCAGCGGCCTCGCAGGGGCTCCGCGGCGCCGGCCGCGCGCTGCGCGAGGTGTCACCGAGATGCTCTACATAGTGCTCACGACTGGCTCCTGCAACCTGAGGTGTGATTACTGCGGCGGCTCGTTCGATCCATCGTTGGTCCCTCCGAGGCCGATGTACGACTTGGAGAAGCTCCTGAGGATGATAAGGGGGGACCCGGATCCCATAGTGGCTTTCTACGGCGGGGAGCCGCTGCTCAACATACCCTTCCTGGAGCGCGTCGTGAGGGAGCTCCGCGGCGCCTCGAGGCTCGTGCTGCAGACGAACGGGACGCTCGTCAGGAAGGTGGACCGCGAGGTGCTCAGGTCGTTCGACGCGATATTGATATCCATCGATGGTGTGGAGGAGCTCACCGATGCGCACAGGGGCAGGGGGATCTACGCGCGCGCCGTCGACGCGGCTGGGTATCTGAGGTCCATAGGCTACTCAGGTGACCTGATAGCTAGGATGACGGTGACCGGCGACACGGACATCGCGCGCGATGTGCGCCACCTGCTCTCGCTCGGCCTCTTCGATCACGTGCACTGGCAGCTAAGCGTCATCTGGAGCCCCCGCTGGAACTTCGAGGAGTGGTCCATCCGCAGCTATTTGCCGGGCATAGAGTCCCTAGCCGAGGAATGGTCCTCGAATATCGAGCGCGGCCGCGTCCTCGGGATAGCGCCCTTCCAGGGGATAGTTAAGAGGCACCTGATGGGCGGCCCATACCCGCCCTGCGGCGCCGGATCCGAGGCCGTTGCGGTGTCGACCGATGGCAGGATACTGGCATGCCCCATTGCTATCTCCGAGCGCTGGGCGGAGATGGGGAGCCTGGAGTCCGGATTCTCGCGGCGCGCTTATCCCGTAGCGGATGAATGCTCCGGGTGCCCGTACTTTAGGGAGTGCGGCGGTCGCTGCCTCTACTCGTTCATGGAGAGGCTCTGGGGTGATGATGGTCACAGATCCGTGTGTGAGGTCACGAAGGCGACCATCAGGGCAGTGCTCCGCCGCATGCCCAGGCTGGAGCTGGCGGTGGCCTCCGGCGTCGTCAGGTGGGAGGACATAATGTACCCGAAGTTCAACAACACGATCGAGATAATACCGCGACGTCCGGTGGCGGGGCAGCTCGCATTCGAATCGCGCGGGATCCATCCGCGCAGTCGCCTCGCCCGCGGAACGCGCTGGAGATTATGTCCCCGACGATCTCCTCTGTGACCTCGAAGGGCACGAGCCCCGTCTCGCCCCTCAGGATCTCCATGGCCCTGGCCCTCAGGCCCTCGAGCTCGCCCTCCGAGAACCCGTAGTCGCTCAGGCCCTCGTCGAAGCCAAGGGACTCCTGGAACCTCCTGAGAGCCTCCTCCGCCCTTCCCGCGTGCTCGGGGATCGGCTCGAGGCCGGGATCCAGCGCCCTCATCACGAGCGCCCCCTCGATGGGCCGCGCCGCGTACGTATAACGGATGCAGCGCGGCCCCAGCATCGCGAGCCCCGCCCCGTGAGGCAGCCGGGGATTGATGCCGCTGAGCACGTGCTCCAGCAGGTGCACTATGTGCGTGACCGAGTTATCGATCGCGATGCCCGCCACTGCCGCCGCGTAGAGCAGGTTGCCCCTGGCCTCGAGGTCGCCCGGGCTGCGCAGCGCCGCGGGCAGCCAGCGCGCTATCAGCTCGACGGCTTCCCTAGCCAGCGTCTGCGTCATGCGGTTGGTCTCCGTGGACGTGGAGGACTCCAGCGCGTGGTAGAGCGCGTCCAAGCCGGTGTAAATCGTCTGGTCGGCCGGCAGGCTCCTGAGGTACCGGGGATCGTCGGCGCTGGCCCTCGGGTAAGTGGTCTCCAGCCCTATCTTGAGTCCCTTACCCTCCACGTTGGCGACCGAGTACCTGTCTATCTCGCTCCCCGTCCCGTGCGTCAGGTTGACCGCGTAGACCGGCATGTCGCAGGAAGGGGTCCTGCCCCCGAGCAGGTAATCATCGGCCCTCCCCCCGGAGCACGCGATGACGGCCGCGAACTTGGCGGAGTCTATCACGCTGCCGCCGCCTATCGCCAATATCGCCTCGGCGCCATGCGCGCGCACAGCTTCGACGATTCCATCCACCATGCTGTCCGTCGGGTTCGGGGATATCCCGCTATACGTCTCGGCGGAGATTCCCAGGCGTTGCACGACCTCCAGGGCATCGTTGAGGGCGCCGCTCTCCTCCGCGCTCCGCCTGCCCTTCACGATCAGGATCCTCCTGTGAGCCCCCAGATGTCTCTGAAGTCCGCTGAGAGCCCCCTCGCCCATGTAGACCACGGTCGAGCCGTACCGGAGCGCGAACCTCTCCATGCGCGATCCCGGCGCGGCCCAAGGATATTGGCGTTTCCCGGCATCCTTGGGATCGTTGACTGGGCGTCACCCGCCTTTTGGCGGGCTGCTGAACGCCCCAGCGAGGCCCGGTTTGAAACCTCTCACCTCAGCCCGCACGGTGGGGCGACCCCTCAGAGGGGGCGGGGTTTGTCGTCCTTCAATCACCTGCGGTGGCGCCTCAGGGCGCCGCGCGAGCCGCTCACGCGGCGCTGCACAGCGGAGGATTTTAAAACTGCTCGCGGCCTCGTGCAGAGCGTGGAGGGCATAGGCAGATCGTACGGTGAGCTCTGCTCCCTCCTGGGGGCCACACAGCTGCCCGATGAGCAGTCCGTCTCCAGGCTGAGGGAGCTGATCGAGGGCGCGGGCAGGATAATAACGGTGGGCGCGGGCAGGTCCGGGGAGGTCGCCGATTCCTTCATGAGGTTCCTGAGGAACCTGGGGTATGAGCGTAGCTATGGTCCCGATGACGTGCCCTACGTGTTGAAGTACAGCGACCTGGTGATAGGATTCAGCGGAAGCGGCACCACGACGTACACGCTGCAGACGCTGACGGTCGCCAGGAACGCGGGGTCCAAGATAGTGGTCTTCACCGCGGCCCCGGAGAGCCCCGCGGCGTCCCTGGCCGACCTCGTGATATACCTGCCGGGCAGGACGAAGTCCGAGCCCGAGGACTACTACGAGCGCCTGCTCAGCAAGGAGACATACGCGCCGCTGACGCCGCTGGGCACGCTGTTCGAGCTCAGGAGCCTGCTGGTTTCGCTGGCGTTCATAAGGACGCTCGCGGTCGGAGGGAGCCTAGCTGAGAACTACGGCGTGCTCCTGAACCTAGCCTCCAGCTACGTGCCATCGAGCGAGGAGTTCGACGCGCTGTACTCGCTCATGCCGAAGGCGCGCAGCAGGAGCAACCCGTGGCCGGGGAAGCTCGTGGCCATAGGTGAGGGGCTCTCGGGCACTGTGGCCAAGTTCTTCGTGACCAGGATGCGCCACGCCGCGAAGGCGGATGAGGTTAGGGAGGTCTACTACTGGCTGGATAAGGGCAGCGTGGCCGTCATGCCGGGCGACCTGGTGCTCGTGGTGTCAGGATCCGGGGAGCAGCTGCCGGCGGTGCTCGCCGCCAAGGCGAAGTCCAAGGGCGTTCACGTGGCATCGCTGACATCCTACCCGAACTCCACGCTGGGCCTCAACAGCGACGTGGTGGTGAACGTGCCGGGGAGGAAGGTGCAGAAGATAAGGGGGCTCAGGAGCAGCTACCTGCCCAGGGACCCCGCGGATTCCGCGTTCGAGCTCAGGGCGCTGCTATCCCTGGAGGCCATGGTGCACGAGATCGCCAAGATTGAGGGCATCACGGAGGCCGACATGCGCAAGCTTCACTCGGACTTCACCTGAGGGGCCCCGGCGATCCCATGCGCCGCGAGCAGATCCGGGCGACCACTGGAACGCGAGGAAAGTTATTATGAGCGCCGCGCGAAGCGTCAGTGAGGAGATGGGGCTTACTCAGGAGCAGAAGGAGGAGATAAGGAGGAAGGTGATAGAGGCGCTGAAGGAGGTCTACGATCCCGAGATCCCCGTCAACGTCTGGGATCTGGGGCTCATCGAGGAGATATCCGTGAACGATGAGGGGTACGTCGACATAAAAATGATGCTGACCGCCATAGGCTGCCCGGTCTCGGCGACCATAGCTTACATGGCCGAGGCCACCGTGTGGGACAAGGTCAAGGAGGCCAAGGGCGTCAACGTCGAGGTAGTGTGGGATCATCCGTGGTCCCCGGATCGCGTGACGCCGGAGGGGAGGGAGCAGCTGAAGGTGATATACGGCTACGATATAGTGGAGGACTGGAAGGCCGCTTACCAATATCAGCAGGGCGGGGGCGCGGGGAGCGCGCAATCCCGAGCGCGATCGAAACCGATTTCAGCCGCATAGCGCACTCGTGCACCGTGAGGAGGGTCCTCGCCATCGATATAGGCGCGACCAATCTCAGGGCCGCGCTCGTGGGGGAGGATGGGGAGATCGCCGAGCTGAGGAGGACGCGCACCCCCGAGCGCGGGATCCTCAGCGTCGTCGGCGACCTCGTGGAGGACCTCGCGAGGCGCGCCGACGCGATCGGGGTCGCATCGGTGGGCCCCCTAGATATCAGGAGGGGGGTGCTGCTTAATCCCCCGAACCTCCGCGAGCCCGGCGAGATCGACGTGGTCGGCTCCCTGGGCGGGAGGTTCGGCCTGGAGGTCGTCCTGCTGAACGACGCCGTCGCGGGCGCGGTGGGCGAGTGGCTGCACGGCGCCGGCAGGGGCCTGGACAACATGGTCTACCTGACTTTCAGCACGGGGCTGGGGGCCGGCGCGATCGTGGACGGCCGGCCGCTCCTGGGGGCGCGCGGGAACGCCCATGAGGTGGGCCATTTCGTGGTGGATTACAGGAGCGAGCTGAGGTGCGGCTGCGGCGGCCTGGGGCACTGGGAGGCGTACTGCTCGGGGGCCGGGCTCCCCAAGCTCGCGCGGCGGCTGCTCCGGGAGCGCGGGGAGGTGGCGAGCCGCCTGAGGGAGATCGATCGGTCGTCCGGCTCGATGGATGCGGCCACCATATTCAAGTTGGCGAGGGAGGGCGATCCCATAGCCTCGGATGTCGTCCGCGAGTTCTCCAGGATAGCCGCTGCCGGCATAGCCAGCGTCGCCAGCGCGTATGACCCGGAGTTGATAGTGCTCGGCGGCTCGGTGTACCTGAACAACAGGGACCTCCTAGATGGGGAGATCGCGGCCAATCTGCCCGAGTACTCCCTGGGCGATCCTCCTCCGCTGGCCCCCGCCGCCCTCGGGGATCTATCGCCGCTCATGGGGGCCGCGGCGGCCGCCCTGGGCGAGTGGAGGCCGCAAGTGCGGCACAAGCGAGATAGGCGGGCGCCCCCCGCGCCCTCCGGGCGATGATGTGCGATCCCTTTGGCGACCGACGAGGGATGAGCTGGATACTCCTGGCTGAGCCCCCCTGAGCTATCCCTCGACGCAATTCGGGATGGTTTTATCAGACCGCGCGCGGATGCCCCGCGTGTGGAGGGTGGTTTCTTCGCTGGAGGACGGCAGGAGCCTCCTAGATGGGGGAGGCGTGAGGCTGATAGGCGCGCGCTACGCCGAGCCGTGGCCCGTCAGCGTCATCGAGGAGATACGGCACATGGTGGCCCTGGCCGGGGCCAGGTCCTGCACGATCGTGGGGGCGCACATAGGGGAACCCCTGGTGGCCCTGGCCGGCCTCTGCGCCGAGGTCCGCGCCTACGAGCCGGATCCTGCGAACTGCTACCTCTTGACCGAGAACATGGAGTTGAACGGCATCCGTGCATCCGTGAGGTGTGAGGCCGTCTCGAGCGGCGAGGGAAGGGCCAGCGCGGAGGTCGGGGGGCACCCCCTCAGGATAGAGGCGATAGGCATCAATAGGGTGCTGAACTTCCGGAGCGACCTCGTGCTTCTACTCTGCGGCGACTGCGCCTCCAGGGCCTCGCGCCTCGACTGCGGGGCCCTGTCGCTGGTGGGAGGGTACGTGTTCCCCAGGCACTCCGACCTGGGGGACAAGCTCTCGTCATGCGGCTTCAGCCTGAGCCGGGGATCGACCGAGGCTCTCGCGCTGAGGCCTCGCCCGGCACGGCGCGGTTAGCCGGCGTAAGGTTAAACGCCGGCGGGCCACGATTGTGCGCGTGGGCTTGGGCTGGCTCCGGAACCTCCCGCCCTTCGGGATGCCCGGCGAGCTCGTCGGGGGCGCGACATCGCGCATCCCGCCGCGCATCCCGCGCGTGGGCTCCTCCGCGCTCCACACGGGCAGCGGCGATTGCGAGGGCTTGGATGGCCTCTGGATGCCGCTATCCCGCACAGGGAGGTCGCTCCCTGGCGAGGGCAAGCCCGGCGCCGTTGCGCTCTCGGGCACGCTCCATGAGACGGGGGCGAGCGGCGGTGTCCGTGCCCTCGTGGCGCGGTGGTACAGGATCTTGCTCGAGGTAGGTGATGGGATCTGAGGTCCGAGGAGTCGCGTTCGCGCCGGCGCGGCCTTGACAAGGAGCGCGATCTGGCGCGCCGCCTCTGGGAGAGGGGGTTCGCGTCCATGAGGGCACCGGCCAGCGGCGCGAAGGCCAAGCGCTTCGTGCAACCCGATGTAATAGCTGCGAAGGGGGGATCCCTCTTCGCATTCGAGGTGAAGGCCAGGAGCGAGATCCCGATCTACGTGGAACAGGATCAGGTGGAGAAGCTGGCCGAGTGGGCCAGGCGGGCGGGCGCGCGTCCCTTCTTCGCAATATACTATGGGGGGAGGTGGCGGTTCGTGCCGCTGGAGCGCGCCTCGCGCGTCGGCCGCAACTACAGGATAGACGGGGAGAGCCTATCCGCTGCCCTCAGCATGGACGAACTCACGGCCTGAAGGCCTCCTCCCGGATCCCCATCCTCCTGTTCACGTGCACCGCGAGCGCGAAGAGCGCGCTGCTCGCCCTGTTGACCGCGGCGAGCGCCACCGGCTGGTCCACGCCCTCCTCGCGTGCCGCCCGGACCATGGCGCGCTCCAGCCTCCTGGTGAGCGCCCTGGCCAAGTGGAGCGCGGCCGCGGCCGGGTGACCGGACGGCAGCACGAACAGCTCCACGTCCTCCATCCTCGCGTCGGTCACCTCCTCCAACCACTTCACGTCCTCCCTGGAAATGAGCTCCCTCCTTCCGCGCGTTTCGAAAGCTGTGACCGCGGCGAACAGTGTCCTCTGCAGCCTCGAGAGGTCGCTGTCCACGTCCCTCAGCTCGGGCGGCAGCAGGGCCCTCGCCAGGCCTATCGCGGACACGGCCTCGTCGAGCGCCCCCGAGAGCTCCACGGACGGATGATCCTTGGTAACCCTGCCGCCCGTCAGTGGGCTGTATGTGGTCCCATCGTCTCCCGTGCCCGTGTACGCCCTGAACCTCACATGGACGCGCCGGCTCCCGAGGGATAAAAACGTGAGCGGCGAAGGCCTTCGTGCGCTGCGGGGCTGTCCCGCGGCATCATCGACCCTCTCAATAATGTTTCTTGATATAATCTCTCTTCGAAAGGTTTGGGCCGGCGTGATGTCGCTGGCGCAGTCATCCCTCAAGGGGGTAGAGGGGCTCGGCGTGCCTATGGGGATATTCGTCATGATCTACGGGCTCTCGATACTTGAGAGCGGGCTGTCAACGGGGCCGCTCGTTGCGGCATCGCTTTTCGTGCTGGAGGGTCTCTCCGCGATAATAGCATACATCGCCCTTGCCAGGGGAGGTCGCGCGCCGTCTTACGCCGCGATGCCTGCTCGGTCTCTCCGCGATCGTAGCCTTAGCCATAGTGGTCCCTGCTACGTTCGTCCACCCCGTGGCGTTCTCGAAGTGGTTCCCGTAGATTCTTACGAAGTCCGCGCAGTATACCTTTAATTTACATGTTTTTAACAATTATGTAATTATTAATTTGAAATATAATTTTTGATGAGCGATATTAAAACTGCAAACCCCGCCCTTCAGGGCAGGGAGGGGGTCGGAGCCGCTCCCCTGTATGGCAATCACGCGTCCCACGCTGGTCCACATCCATGGGCCTGGAGAGTGCGGGCTTATTCGGAGCTCGCCGGGAAAACCCTCTGTTTGCTATCCTCGCGATCCGGCGATTTAAATACCTGTGCGCTCCCCATATGGTAGCATGGACGTCGCCAAGCTGAGGGAGGACTTTCCGATCCTTTCGAGCGGCGTCATATACTTGGACAGCGCTGCCACGTCCCTGAAGCCCCGCGCTGTAGTGGACGCCGTGAGGAGGTACTATGAGGAGTACACCGAGAACGTGCACAGGGGCATGGGCAGGATGGCCCAGAGGGCCACTGACGAGTACGAGGGGGCCAGGGAGGCCCTGGCCTCGTTCATAGGGGCGAAGCCCCACGAGGTCGCCTTCACGTCGGGGACGACGGCCTCCATAAACATAGTCGCCGAGGGCATCGAGTGGAGGGCGGGGGACGAGATCGTGGTGACTCGCATGGAGCATCACTCGAATCTGCTGCCCTGGATCAGGGCATCCAAGATCCACGGGCTGAGGCTGAGGTTCGTGGAGCTCGACGACGAGGGCAGGCTGGACATGCGCTCGCTCGAGGCGTCGCTGGGCCCTAGGACGAGGCTCGTCGCCTTGACGCACTCCTCCAACGTGACCGGCGTCGTGAACGACGTGGAGGCCGTGGCCAAGCTGGCCCACGACCACGGCGCGCTCCTGCTGGTCGATGGGGCGCAGTCGGTGCCACACATGCCGGTCGACGTCCGCAGGCTGGGGGCCGACTTCCTGGCCTTCAGCGGCCACAAGATGCTGGGGCCGACCGGGATAGGCGTCCTCTACGTCTCGGAGGCAGCTCAGGATTCCCTGCAGCCGCCGTGGCTGGGCGGCGGGATAGTCGAGGAAGTCACTGGGGATTACTACAGGCTCCTCGGGTTCCCCCAGCGCTTGGAGCCCGGCACGCCGAACATAGCCGGGGCCGTGGGGCTCGGCGCGGCCGCCAGGTACCTCAGCGGCATAGGGATGGAGGGCGTACTGGAGCACGAGCTCGAATTGGTCCGGGTCGCCCTCGACGAGTTGAGGGGCATCGAGGGGCTGAGCCTGCTCGGCCCTTGGAGCCCCCGCGGAAGGCTCGGGATATTCTCGTTCTCGCTCCGCGGCCGCCACCCGGATGAGGTTGCGGCCCTCCTGAGCGAGATGTCCGGGATAGAGGTCAGATCCGGCTACCACTGCGCGCAGCCCCTGCACATGAGGTACGGATTCCGCGGCACCGTGCGCGCGTCCACCTACCTGTATAACACGGTGGGTGAGATCCGCGCCCTCGCGGACTCCCTGCGCAGGATATCCAGAATGTGAGGCCCGGCCCTCCCGCTCACGAATATGCGCCGGCGCATATTAACAAATGTGGCGTGTAAAGATATTAGTTGGCCATGGAGTACGGCTACCCCGACATGCGGGTAGCTAAGGAGGAAGTGCTGAGCAGGATAGATGGCGGCAGGCTGGTCAAGACGCTGACGGAGCTCATAGATATACCGAGCCCCACGGGCAGCGAGGGAGAGATAGGCTCCTACATCTACTCCAAGTACCGGGAGCTCGGCCTCAAGGTCATATGGCAGGAGGTGGAGGACGGCAGGCCCAACGTCATAGGCATACTGAGGGGCAGGGGCGGCGGGAAATCGCTCCAGCTCGACGCCCACCTGGACGTCTCCTTCACGGGGACGGAGGAGTTCCTGTACGGAGGCGCCACGAGCCCCAAGTCCCGCGTTGAGGAGCGGGAGGGCGACACGTGGATATTCGGGGCTGGCGCCTTCAACATGAAGAACGCGCACGCGGCCTACCTGGAGGCCGTCCGCGCGATAGTGGATTCGGGGGTCGAGCTCGAGGGCGACCTCATACTCACCGCCACGTCCGGCGAGATAGAGGAATCGCAGGTCGACGACTTCAGGGGCAAGAAGTACAGGGGATATGGCAGCGGGGCGTCCTACCTCGCGGCGCACGGGCCGATAGGCGATTACGTGATAATAGGAGAGCCCACAGGCCTCAAGCTCATGATAGGCCACTACGGCTCCTACTGGGCCAAGATAACGGCGTCCGGCGGCACCGTGATACACACCGCGTGGTCGCGCGGCATACCCAACAAGATAGAACAAATGTCCGAGTTCATAATCGAGTTCAGGGAATGGAAGGCCAAGTACGAGGACAAGCTGTCCTACAAGGGTTACAGGGGGATCGTGAACATAGCAGCGATCCAAGGGGGATTCCCCTGGAAGGCCTCGAGGACGCCGGGCGAGGCATCGATTTACGTGGACATCAGGTTCCCGCCGAGCATGACCTGGATGCAGGTCAGGGACGACCTGGACGCGTTCATAGCGGACTTCAACCGCAGGCATCCCGGATACGACATATACGAGTTGCCCTACGCCATAAACCCGCCCACGGAGGTCGATGAGGGGGAGCTGGTGGTGCGCGCGGTCAAGGATGCCCACAGGGAGGTGATGGGCCGGGACGTGGAGACTATATACGAGATCTGGTACTCCAACGCCCCGAAGTACAACTCCATGGGCAGCAAGGCGATAAACTATGGGCCCGGCGGGGCGAAGAAGCTGAGCGGCCTGACCTTGGCCGACAAGGACAGGGAGTACATCAGCCTGTCGGACCTGATAGCGGGCACTAAGGTATATGCGCTCTCGGCGTTGTCGATCTGTAACACGCCGAGGTGAGCTGCCCCGCCCTGAAGGGCGGGGCTTCCCGCTTCACTGCCCCAGATTGCCCGCGGCCCTCGGCCGCGGGCAGGGGGCGGGGCTCCGCAGGCGCCGCGGGTGGCTCCCACCCTGCCCTCCTCAGTATGTTGAGGGACGCGTTGTAATCGCGATCGACCCTCCAGCCGCAGGCCGGGCACTCGAAGACCCTGTCGCCCAGCGTCAAGTCCTCCCTCACGAACCCGCACCTCGCGCACGCCCTCGAGGAACCTCCGCCTGGCGCCGTGGAACCGGTCGGCGATCCCCCGCGCCGCCTGGGAGTGGAGTTGTTGATAGCTCTCGTTCCGCTTCCTCACGTCCAGCGCCAATTGCCTCAGCTCCGCGAGGGTCGGGCCCCTCCCGTTCCTTCGGTGGGAATCCGTGTCCGCCCGCCGCAGGGTGTTGTAGATCTCGCAGGCCAGCCTCAACTGGGCCCTTAACGCCCCCAACGTTTGCTGGCCCGCGCGCGCCCTGAAGCGGAACCCCACGGCGGGCATCGGAAGGAATAGGGACATTGCCTTTAAGCCATTCCCACCATCCCCGCCATGAATGGCGAGGTTTTCCACCACATCATATAATCATCAATAGTAAAGGAATTTATTCTACCGCATTATCCGATATTATCCGATAATGTCATCCAGCGGCGAACGTCGGCTGGGGACTAAGGAAGTCATATTCATCGCAGCGGTCATATACTTTGGCTGGGGTCTCATAAACACCGACGATAACCTGGTCCTCATGCTGGGCACCCCGATAATGCAGGCCCTCCATCTCACGGTGCAGCAGTACTCATACGTGCTGTCGGCCGGATTCGCAACCAGCTTCGTTATGAGCCTGATATTGGGCCCGCTGGGCGACAGGCTTGGCCGCAGGTTCCTACTCCAGCTCACGCTCCTGGGCACTGCAGTGTTCTCCATGCTGCAGTACTTCATCAACGGATTCGGGAGCTGGCTGCTGATCAGGATGGGCGCGGAGGGGTTCACCGGCAGCGAGTGGGGCGCCGGCGCGACGTACCTGACGGAGACGATCGGGAAGAGGCTGCGCGGGCTGGCGCTATCCATAATGCAGTCCGGATGGGTCTTTGGATACGGCCTGGCCAGCGTCATAGCTTACTTCACGCTCAGCCACTGGGGGATGAGCTACGGCTGGAGGGTAGCGTTCCTGTTCGCATTCCTGCCGGCGATCGTCGTGCTGGTAATACGTTCAAGGCTGAAGGAGACGGACAGGTTCGAGCACCTCAGGGAGATCAGGGACGCCAAGAGGCGCGGGGACGTAGCCAAGGTCGAGGAACTCTTGAAGAAGTACAAGGTGGACGTCGAGGCTTCCGTGAGGCCATCCTACAGGCAGCTGCTGGGCCCCGATCTCAGGAGGGTCGCCATCATACTCGCGTTCTACAACTTCCTGACCACGGGGGTCGCCATAGTCGGCGATGCCATGTTCCCGTACTACCTATCTCAGGTTAAGGGATTTAATTATCTAGCATTAATATCTATGTTCGCCACCCTGTCGTTCATCGGTATAGTGGGATACTTGGCGAACGGCTTACTGAACGACAGGATAGGGGCCAAGTGGCCCGTGGCGCTGTTCGCGGCGCTCCAGACGCTCGGGATATTCGCGCTCGTCATCCTGGTCAAGTTCCCGGACTACATAGCCCTGTGGTCCTGGTACTTCCTCTACCTGTTCACGCACAACGGGCAGTTCGCGGGCCTCATACGCCTGAATACCGAGGCGTTCCCGACGAGGGTCAGGGCGGCGGGAGCCCTGTGGTCCGGCGCCTTCTGGAGCCTGGGCCAGTCGGTATGGCCGCTGGTGTTCAGCTCCCTGATACCAGTGCTGGGCTTCAACGGCGCCTGGATATGGGTCGAGATAGTCCCCGAGCTCATCGCAATAGCGCTGTTCGCCGCCCTGATGAGGAACATACCTCCTCAGCGCGAGCTGGAGGAAATAGCAATATAAAATTAATATTTATTTTTATATCTTGAAGTACTCCGGAGGTATCTGAGCGAGGTTCGCCCTTATCGCGTCGACGCTCGCGAGGAACCCCTTCCTCTCCTCGTCCGTGAGGGGCAGCTCGAGCACCTTCTCCACCCCTCTCCTGCCCAGGACCACCGGCACGTTCACTGTCACGTCCTTTACCCCGTACTCCCCGTCCAGGTACACGCTCGCGAAGAAGACCCTCTTCAGGTCCCTCTTGATGGATTCCGCCATCACAGCGACGCCGGCGCCGGGTGCCCAGTTGCTGCTGAACCCCCTGAGCTTCGTCACCTCGGCCCCGGCGTCTATCGTCTGCTTGACTATCTCTTCTATGTCCTTCTGGGACATGACCTGGGTGAGCGGGACGCCCGCGACGCTCGAGAGCCTGGGTACGGGGAACATCTTCTCGCCGTGCTGCCCTATGACCACCGGCGATATCGAGCTGGGGGCAACGCCGAGCTTCAGCGACGCGTAGTACGCCAGCCTCCTGGAGTCCAGGATCCCGCTGAATCCTATGACGCGCTCCCTCGGGAATCCGAGCAGCTTGTACATGAGGTATATCATCGGGTCCAGGGGGTTCGTGACCAGGATGACTATGGAGTCCGGGGCATACTTCTTTATGTTCCCCGCTATCGACCTTACGACCTCCGCGTTCTTCCCCACGAGCTCCTCCCTGGTCATCCCCGGCTTCCTCGGGAAGCCGGCCGTCACCACCACGAGGTCGCTGCCCCTCATGTCGCTGTAGTCGTTGCTCCCCCTGACCCTGATGTCTATGCCGAGCTCCGCCAGCGCGTGCCCCAGATCAAGCGCCTCCCCCTGGGGCAGGTTCGGCACTATGTCTATCAACATGAGGTCGTCCAGCTCCTTCAGGGCCAACATCGCGGCGGCGCTACTGCCCACCCTGCCGGTGCCTATGATGGTTATCATTTGATGACGCCGCCCATAATTGCGCTATAAAAATATGACTAGCGCCTACCTATCGACTCTACTTACGGCGCGCCGCCCGCGGGATCGGGCGCATCGATTTTAAGTTCGCCGAGGGTCCCGCCCCTCAATGGGGACCCCGCGTCGCGCCCGCAAGCGCACGCTGATGCGGCTGTACGACGCCGAGGCCGAGAAGTACGAGTTGCGCTACGGCGCGGAGCAGGCCCCAAAGGTCAGGGACGCCCTGGCAATGGTCCCTCCCAAGTACCCAGCGCTGGACGTGGGTTGCGGCACCGGGATCCTGCTCAGGTCGCTCTCGCACCTCGCGGTGGGCCTGGACATCAGCAGGTCCATGCTCAGCCGGGCGCCCGGCGGTCCCCTGCGCGAGCGCGTCCTGGGCGACATGGAGCGCATGCCGTTCAGGGCCGACTCCTTCTGGTCCATTTACTCGATAACGTCCATCCAGCTCGCGGGGGACCTGAGGCGGGCGGTGCTGGAGATGGCCCGCGTGGCCAAGGGTGGCGGATTCGTCCTGATCAGCGCGCACAGGGCCACCAGCGCCTCGAGGGAGCTCGCGGACGCGGCGCTGGCGGCGGGCCTAATCGTGCTGAAGGATAAGCCGCCGGACGACGCCGACGTGGACCGCGTGGTCGCGTGCATGAAGCCGCCGGTCGCCGCGATCGATAGATAGCCTCCCTTATGTCGTAGGGGGCGACCCTGAGGCCCCTGGACCTCAACTCGTCCTCGAACTCGCGCTCCTGCGCGTCAAGCTCCCGCGCCTCCATGTGGTCGCGCTCCGCGAGCGCGTACGGCGAGCCGGGCTTCACCAGCAGCCTCGACAAGAATATCAGGTCATCCCCTCCCAGGTCCATGGAGTCGATAACGTCGACCGTCTCCCTCACGTGGCGCCTCCAGAGCCCCCTGCCGCCCGCGCCCACGAGGACTATCAGGCCCCTCGAGATCCCCGCCTCGCCGAGGGACCTCGCCATCCTGACCGCCAGCCGCGGCTCCGGCGGCTTATTCAGGACCCTCAGGACCTCCCTGGACCCGGACTCGAGGCCTATGTATACCCTCCTGAGCCCCATCGAGCGAAGCCGCGCGTAGTCCGACGGCGTCAGCCTCGTGGAGAAGTAGTCGGCGAAGGCGAATAAGTCGCGCCCCGGGAAGGTCTCCCGGGCTATCCTGGCGTATTCCAGCACGTAATCGCGTGGGGCGCCCAGCGGGTTCGCGTCGGCCAGGAATATCCTCCCCCTCAGCATGGCCCCCGCGCCCAGCCACTCCCTGACCTCCCTGGCGTGGGCCTCGAACTCGCGCGGATCCTTGGCCCTGTACCCCCTGTCCCTGTAGAAGTCGCAGAAGCTGCATTTATTGTAGGAGCAACCCACGGTCGCCTGCAGCACTATGGACAGGTACTGATCGGGCGGCAGTATCGATATGGGCATATATAGGGAGGCGAAGCGCCTCTCATCCTCCCTGAGCCACCCGATCCCCCGGGAGGCGGCGAGCGCGAGCGCGTCCCTGGTGGCCTCGTCGGCCGCCCCCTCCAGCGCCCTCCTCACCGCGCCGTAGACGTGCTCTAGTAGCGACTCCCTCTCGCCCCCCGGGACCTCCTCCACGATCCTCCTGCCGCCGTCCCAGGACTTCCTGACCAGGAGCCCGCTCAGCCCCCTCTCGTAGCTCCTCATGCCGTGCTCGAAGAAGGTCGGCCTCCCCTCCAGGTCCAGCACGTAGACTCCCTCGTTGGGGGCCACTAATCGAATGGCTCCCCCGATCACCCTGGCTTCCACCACGCCGGCTAGATCGGCATCCCGAAATAAAAGCGAGCTCCCGAATCACTGGGCGCCCTGTTGGGATTGGGGCTGCTGCAGATCCCTCCTGACGCCCTCCGTCACGTTGTTGCTAAGGATGTCGTCCCTCTCGTAGATGTCGACCTGGGCATCGATTATTGAGAAGCGCCCCCCCTCCACCGTGTACCTCAGCGCGACGTTGACGACGGCCTCCTTCGGTATCTGGTACTTCTCCACGATGTACGAGTAGAGCGCCCTGTTCAGCTTGGTGAGCTCCTCGTTGACCTGGTCCGCCGTCAGGGTCCCCCCCTTGATGAGCGGCCTGAGGGCGGCGTTCACCACGCGCCTCAGCTTGAGGGCGTAGCCGCTGCTGCGCACGGGTCCCGTCCTGAGAACTCCCTCTGTGCGCGACATCTGCGGTAGAATTCTTCCACTCGGTATATAAATATTGTTCCAGAGAAGATCTGCTCCGCGGGCTCGCCCATGAACTTCGCGCGTCCGCACCTCATATGAGGGCGGTCCTCAGGGAGCTGCAGCAGCCGCAGGCGGACTCGTCGGGCCTCTCCGGCAGCCCCCGCACGACCTCCGAGAGCACGCGCTTGGCCTTCTCCGTGTTCTCCGCCATGGTCCTGGTGACCTCCTCGGCGGTCACGGGCCTCTCCGACCACACGTCGTAATCCGTCACGAGCGCGAGCACCGCGTAGCAGATCTGGGCCTCGCATGCCAAGTTGACCTCGGGGACAAGGGTCATCCCCACCACGTGCGCGCCCCAGGACCTCCAGAGCCTGCTCTCCGCCCTCGTGGAGAAGCGGGGGCCCTCTATGCACACGTAGGTACCTGACCCATGGACCCTGTAGCCCAGCCCCGCTGCCGAGGACACGAGCTCCCTCCTGAGGTGCTCGCAGAATGGATCCGCCATGCTGACGTGGGCCACGGTCGGTCCATCGAAGAACGTGTAGTCCCTCCCCTTGGTCATATCTATGAACTGGTCAGGCACCACGAGATCCCCGGGGCGGTACTCCTCCGTGAGGCTCCCGACGGCGGACACGGATATTATCCAGGACACGCCGAGGCTCTTAAGCGCCCATATGTTGGCCCTGTAGTTCACCCTGTGGGGAGGTATCCTGTGGCCCCTGCCGTGGCGCGGCAGGAAAGCGATCACCCTGCCGCCGAGCCTCCCCAGCACAATGTTATCGCTCGGCTCCCCGTAGGGCGTGTAGGCCTTGAGCTCCCTCACGTCCTCAAGGCCCTCGAGCGAGTAGAGCCCGGACCCGCCTATCACGCCGATGTGGGCGCGCTCCGCCGGCGTCAGCACGACGCCGGGCCGATTCCCGCCCTTTTTTCGTTATCGCCGGCCGCGGCTTCGGTATTCCCTGATCACGCGGTACCAGTTGTCCCTCTCGGCGGGCCTCATCCCCATCGACCTGATGATATCCACCACGCGCTGCCGGTCCATCGCATTGGCGCGCGATCCGGTGGCCGGTATGACCCTCTCCTCCAGCAGCGTCCCCCCGAAGTCGTTCGCGCCGAAGCGGATCGCGAGCCGCGCAGCGTCCAGGCCGTTGGTGAGCCAGCTGGACTGTATGTTGGGCAGGACGTCCCTGAAGACCAGGCGCGAGACCGCGACGACGCGCAGAAGCGTTGCGGCGGTGGCCGGATATGGATATTCGCGCGTCAGGTCGCTGTTGCCGGGCTCGAAGTTCCAGGCCGTGAACGAGAGGAATCCGCGCGTCCTCCTCTGCAGCTCAAGTATCCTGAGGATGTGCTCGGCGCGATCCCGGACGCTCTCGGCGTGCCCGTACATCATGGTGGCGTTGCTCATGATCCCCATCGAGTGCGCCTCCTCCATAATCCTCAGCCAGGCGTCCGTCCCGAGCTTCCTGGGCGCTATCTCGCGCCTCACGCGATCCACGAGTATCTCGCCGCCGCCCCCGGCCATCGTGTCCATGCCAGCCCTCCTGAGCCTGTCCAGGACCTCGCGGTAGCTCATCCTCCCCCTCCTGGCTATGTAGTCGACCTCCACCGGGCTCAGCCCGTGTATGGCCGCCCCCGGCACGGCGCTCTTCAGCGCGGCGAAGAGCTCCTCGTAATACTCCACGTCGAGCTCCGGGTTCACGCCCCCCTGGACCAGTATCTGCCTCAGGCCGTGCGCGGCGTCGAGCTCCCTGGCGAGCCTCGCGACCTCCTCCGGGCTCCTGATGTAGCCCTCGGGGTGACCCGGCGGCCTGTAGAAGGCGCAGAACCTGCACGCGACGGAGCACACGTTGGTGTAGTTCAATACCATGTTGGAGATGAACGTCACGCGGTCCCCGAAGAGCGACCGCGTCAACCTGGACGCTGCCCTGCCGAGCTCCCACAGGTCCCAGCGCATGAGCTCCTCGACGTCCCCGATCCCCAGGGGGTCGCCGCTCAGCGCCCTCTCGAGGGCATTGCCGCGGGGCACGCCGGGGAGGGCGCGGATCGCTATTTATTAGGATGGTCCGGCCCGCGCGATACGTTTCTATAGCTCCGGGGGCGCTCGGGACCGTGCAGCAGCGCGGATACGGCTACGAGTACCTGCTGGAGGCGGCCAGGTCTGGGCTGAGCGCTCGGGAGGCGGCCAGCATAATGGAGGAATTCGATCCCATGGACCTCGCGCAGGCCGCGGACAGGCTCACCCTCGAGGTCGCGGGCGACACAGTGACCTTCGTGAACAACCTGGTGGTGAACTACACGAACGTGTGCGTCGCCGGCTGCAAGATATGCGCCTTCTACAGGCCGCCGGGTCACCCCGAGGGCTACGTCAGGAGCCCGGAGGAGGTCGCGAGGCTGGTGGCGCGCTCCGTCGCCGAGTACGGGATCACCGAGCTCCACATAAACGGCGGATTCCACCCGGACCTGGGACCGGAGTACTTCGATGAGCTCTTCGGGGCTGTCAAGGCGGCCTCCCCCGGGGTGGCGATAAAGGGCCTGACGGCGGCCGAGGTGGAATTCTACTCCAGGGTCTGGAGGATGAGCTACCGCGAGGTCCTGGACAGGCTCAGGAGGGCTGGCATGGACGCCCTGTCCGGGGGCGGCGCCGAGATACTGGACGATGGCGTCCGCAGGGTGATAGCGCCCTACAAGTTCGATGCCGAGAAGTGGCTGAGGGTGCAGGAGGAGGCGCACGAGGTCGGCATCCCCACCAACGCTACGATGCTCTACGGCCACATAGAGGAGCCCCGCCACATAGTGGAGCACATATCCAAGGTGAGGGACCTCCAGAGGAAGCTGCGCGGTGTGCTGACGTTCATCCCCGTGAAGTTCGTGCCCTGGAACACCGAGCTGATGAGGGATGGGTTGGTCAGGGGGCCGGCCCCGCCGGAGCTCGACATAAAGGTGGCGGCGATCTCCAGGCTCATGCTCGCCGGGGAGGTGCCGAGGATAAGCGCCTACTGGGTCTCCGTCGGGCGCAGGATGGCCTCGGTCCTTCTGCTGTCGGGCGCCAACGACCTGGTGGGCACGATGATAAACGAGAGCGTGCTCAGGTCCGCGGGCTCCGGCGAGTCCGCGAGCCTGGAGGAGCTGGCGCACATCGCCAGGGAGGTCGGCAGGAGGCCCGTGCAACGCGACACGTTCCAGCGCGCGCTGAGGGAGCTGTGAGTTCCCGTGCGCGTCGCCAGGCTGAAGTACTCGCACAGCGATCCCCTATTCCGCTACAGCGGCCTCGACGCCATCAGCGCGAGCAATCGGGAATCGATAGACCTGCTCCTGGGAGGGCGCGTGGACGTAGCGTTCATCCCGCTGACCTACGCGTCCCTCAACTGCGGCGCGCTGGAGATCCTGCCGGAGTTCGCGATATTCAGCGAGGGCCCGGTCATATCTGCCAGGCTGTTCGCGGGCGCCGGCGAGGGATACGCCGCGGTATCGGACACGAGCGTGAACGCGATGGCCCTCAGGAAGCTGATGGGCCTGGAATTCGAGATAGTCGATGATCCGATCGCCGCCCTGAGGACGCATCGGGGCGTCCTGGTGATAGGGGATGATGCCCTCAGGCTCGTGGATTCGGGGGCGCCTCACCTGGTGGACGTGGGCGAGCTCTGGCAGCGCCGCGTGGGGCTGCCCCTGGTGTATGCCGTCATGGCCGCGCGCAGGGGGGTCGACGCGCGCGCCGCGCGCGAGATCGTGCGCGCCATAGGCGCATCGCTGGAGCGCTTCCGCGCGGATCCCCGGGAGCTGATAGCCGAGGTGTCGCGCAGGATAGGCGTCTCGGGGCGCCTCCTGCAGGATTACTATGGGTCGATTCGCTACAGGGTCAGCGAGTCGGTCCTGAGGGGCATCGAGGAGGAGCTGCGCGTGTTCGGGCTGCCCCGGTGTCCCCTCACACGGCCGCGAGCGCCGGGCTGCCCGCGGCGCCGAGTCCTCGCCTGCCGGGAACGGATACGCTTAAGGGGACGGCCTCGGTGGTCGCAGCGTGGAGCTCCTGATAGGCCACAGCCCGGATCCCGACGACGCGTTCATGTTCTACGCCCTGAAGCGCGGCCTCGTGAGGGCGCCCTTCGGCGTCCGCGAGTTCCTGGCGGACATAGAGACCCTGAACAGGCTGGCGCTGCACGCCAGGCTTGACGTGACCGCCTTGAGCGCGCACGTGCTGTCCTATGTAGGCGATAAATATTACGTGCTCAGGGTCGGGGCATCGATCAGCAGGGGCTACGGGCCGGTCCTGGTCGCCTCAGGGCACGCGGGCGACGTCGGCCTGGTGGCAATCCCGGGGAGGTACACCACCGCTTCCCTCCTCCTCCAGCTGGCGTTGCCCGGCGTCAGGACCGTGGAGGTCCCCTTCGACAGGATCATGGACGCCGTCTCCTCCGGCGCCGTCGACGCCGGCCTGCTCATACATGAGGGGCAGATAACGTACTCCAGGCGCGGCCTGAGGAAGGTGATGGACCTGGGCGAGTGGTGGGAGGCCACCACCGGACTTCCACTGCCCCTGGGCCTGGATGCCGTGAAATCGTCGCTGGGGCCGGAGGTGGCGGCGGCGGTGAAGGCGGCTCTCCTGGATTCCCTGGAGTACGCGCGGAAGCATCCTGAGGAGGCGCTGGGCCACGCCGCCGAGTTCTCCCGCGGCTTGGCGATGGACGACGTGTCCAGGTTCGTCGGGATGTACGTCAACGACTACACGATCGACATGGGAGCGGAGGGCGAGAGGGCCGTCCGCGAGCTGCTCCGGATGGCCGCCGAGGCGGGGCTGGTCCCCGAGGCGCGCGTCACTTTCGTGTAGGCGGCCTCCTCGATCGGATCTCCTCAACGCTGACACGGTGAAGAGAGCCGCGGCCTCCGCGGCCAGGATCGATGCCGACAGCGCCCTGAGCCAGGGTTCCAGGCTCAGGAGCCCCATGGACTCCTGCAGGAGGGCCGCGGCCCCGGAGGTGGGGCTGATCAGCGAGACGCACTGGAGCCACGCGGGGAGCGCCGTGATGGGGTAGTACACGGGCGGCAGCACGGAGATCGCGAACACGAGTATCGAAGTCGTGGACCAGACCTCCTTGAGATCCCTGAAGGCGAGCGAGAGCGAGAAGCCCATTCCGGCGCTCGCCGCCCAGAGGAGCGCGATGGACGAGGCCGCCTCCAGCGCGTCGTACACGTGGATTCCCAGCGCGCCCATCAGGATCAGGAAAGCCGCGATGCCGGGAACGCTGAAGAGGAGCCCGGACAGGGCCAGGCCCAGCATGTAGGCCCACTGGGACACCGGGCCCGCGACCATCAGGTCCTGGAACTTGAAGTGGAGGCGGTAGGTCGCCGCGTCCGAGAGCACCCCCAGGCCGTTGCTCACTATTATCATCGTGAGGCCGCCCACTATGCCGAATGACAAGGCCCTTCCGTAGGACACGAGCCTGAGTATCAGCAGTATGCTCAACGGCGGCGTCACGTACGACGCTATCCACAGCGGCGCCCTCACGGCCGCGACCACCCCGTTGAGCCACGCGATCGCCGCGATCGCCCTCAGCTGGGTCACCAGCCAGTTGCGCTCCGCCCAGCTCAATTCCTCCCGCCCTCCTCCGCCTCGTCGAGCCCGCCCGTGAGCGCCAGGAACGCGTCCTCCAGCCCGACCTCCCTCACCCTCAGCCCTCCCCCTCCCAAGGCGACCGCGCGCGCGGCCGCCTCCTCAACCGACCTCCTGTCCGCGTAGAGTATAACTTTGGACCCGTATCTGAACACCCTCCCATACGCTGACATCTCCTCGATCACCCCGGGCGCGTCCGCGAGCTCGACCTTGTGCGTGGCACCGACCCTGGACACTATCTCCCGCACGCTCCCGGTCGCGATCACCCTGCCCCTGTCCATTATCACCACCTCATCGCTCAGGGCCTCCGCCTCCTCCATGTAGTGCGTCGTGAGCAGGATGGTCCTGCCCTCCCTCTTGGCTCCCTCGAGGATCCTCCATATCGACCTCCTGCCCTGTGGGTCCAGCCCCACGGTCGGCTCGTCCAGGAACATCAGCTCCGCGCCGCTCGCCAGGACCATAGCTAGCATGACCTTCCTCTTCATCCCGCCGCTGATCTCCGACACGCTCTTCCTGCGGTGCTCCCAGAGCCCCACCTCCTCCAGCATCCTTTCGGCCTCCCTCCTGGCATCGCGTGTGCTCCAGCCCCTAGCTATCAGGTATGCCTCTATGAGCTCGCCGGGCCTCGGGAACGCGGGCGGCGTGCTCTCCTGCGGCATCATCGCTATCCTCCTCCTTATGGACCTGGCCTCCATAGTGACGTCCATGCCGAGCACCCTGAGCTCCCCGGACGTGGGCGCTGCGAGCGTCGCGGCTATCCTTATGAAGGTGGTCTTCCCGGCGCCGTTCCTGCCCAGGAGCGTCACGACGCCCCTCCCGCTTATGCTTAGGTCTATCCCCGCCAGGGCCACGGTGCCGTCGGGGTATACCTTGGTCAGGCCCCTCGCCCATATCACGTCGCCGTCCATGGCCCCGAGGATCCGTCGGCGCGAGATTAAGGTATCCCGGGCGCTGCGCGAGGAGCTGCCGCCATCCCCGAGCCGGGCCCGGACCGGGCGGCCTGGCCGATCGCTAGCTACCACTCCGTGGATCACCGCTGAGGGGGCGCCGGCTGGCGCGCCGAGACGTGCAATAGTGTAATCTTCGTCGGGCTGTAGCGTGGTTTGTGTTCAGTTGTTAAGTTTACGGGCCCTGTTTTTCATCATTATCATTAGATCTAGTGCCTCCGGGGCTGATGGGCGAGGTCGCCAGGGCGGCCATCGTCGAGTCCGCGCCGTTGCCAGGAGGGCCTTCAGGGCCCTCATACCACCCGTGGAGGGCGGACTCGGGGCACCGACCTACTCCTGAGGGTCCCCGCGGCGCCTGAGGCTGTTCCAGTGGATGGGGCCCTTGCCGTTGGGCCCGACGGCCGCCCATGGGCCCACTCCGATAGCCCTTGAGGAGTGGGCGAGGTGGAGGTCCCCGGGTGCCCGGGAATGATCGCATAGGAACAAACGGTATCCGACTAAAGCTTTTATCCACGCCGGGCCCTCGGGCGGCGATGCACGGTAGACCCTTGGCAGCGATAGTCTCAGCCGGCTCCACGAAGTACGGCAAGCACGATGAAAAGGGGGCGAGGGAGCTGTTCGCCGAGGCTTTCGCCGAGGCGCTGGAGGGGGCCAGGAACCTGGATCCGAAGAGGGACATCGGCGCGGTGTTCATAGGCCAGATGGGAAGTGAGTACGAGTACCAGGCGCACTCGGGTTCCTGGGCGGCTGACTACGCCGGCATCCCTCGTACCCACGCCGCTAGGGTGGAGAGCGCCTGCGCCTCCGGATCCACCGCCCTCAGGATAGCGCTGGCCGGGATCATGTCCGGCCAGTACGACACCGTGTTGGTCGGCGGCGTGGAGAAGATGAGGAACAGGGGGACCAGCGAGGTCACGCTCTACTTGGGGGAGGCGGGCGACTTCCCGATGGAGATTTGGAACGGCCTGACCTTCCCTGGCCTCTTCGCCCTGATGGCGACCGCATACATGAACCGCTACGGAGCGAAGGAGGAGCACCTAGCGAAGGTCGCGGTGAAGAACCACAAGCACGCCTCAATGAATCCTAAGGCGCAGTATCCGCAGGAGATAACGCTGGAGCAGGCCCTGAGCTCCAGGGTCGTCGCGTGGCCCCTCAAACTCTACGACTGCAGCCCGATAACGGACGGCGCCTCGGTGGTCATCCTCACGAGGCCCGAGCTGGCTAAGAAGTACACGGACACCCCGGTCTACATAACGGGATTCGGCCACAGCACGGATTACCTGGGGGTCTATGAGCGCGAGGACATGACCTGGCTCGAGGGCGCCAGGCGCGCCTCTGAGGCCGCGTACAGGATGGCGAACGTCGACGTGGGGGACGTCGATCTGTTCGAGGTCCACGACTGCTTCACCATAGCGGAGATACTGCTCTACGAGGCCCTCGGCATCGCCAGGAGGGGCGAAGGGTACAAGATCATAGACGAGGGCCTGACCTACTACGATTCGAAGATCCCCGTCAACGTGAGCGGCGGCCTGAAGGCCAAGGGGCATCCCGTGGGGGCCACCGGCGTCGGCCAGATCTACGAGATATGGCTCCACCTGACCGAGAGGGCCGGTCGGAGGCAGGTGAAGGGCGCCGAGGTCGGCGTCACGCACAACATGGGGGGATCCGGCGCCTCCCACAACGTCTTCGTGCTCGAGAGGTGATGCGGGACGTCGAAGGATGATCCCGAGTTCTCCATCGAGAGCTTCTACAGGTTCGTCGCAGAGGGCCGCCTGATGGGCGCGAGGTGCAAGAGGTGCGGCAAGCTTATGGTGCCGCCGCGCCCGGTGTGCCCGGAGTGCTACTCAAGGGACCTGGAGTGGGTTCAGCTCAGCGGCAGGGGGACTGTCGAGACCTTCACGATAATACACGTGCCCACGGTGCTGCTGGAGGGGAGGGAGCCCTACGCCGTGGCCGTCGTGAGGCTGGACGAGGGGCCGAGGATACCGGGCATGATGCCATCCGTCGCCTCACCGGATCAGATCAGGATAGGCGATCGCGTGCGCGTCGAGTTCGACAGGAACCCGCAGAAGGTGCCTGGATCCTGGCCAAGCTGGCCCCGCTACTACTTCGTCAAGGAGGAGTAGTCCCTTATAATCCTCTCCGCGAGCCGCCCCGCCTCGTCCAGGGCCTCCTCCGGGATCCCGGGGACCCCGCATATCATCAGCAGCACCCTCCTGGTGGATTCGGTCACCATGGTCCTGGCCGCGTCCCTGTACAGGTAAATGGCGATGGGCCCCGCGCCGTCCTCCACCAGTATCTCCCTCCCCGTCAGGGCCCTGGGGGAGTCCATGCCTATGCCCAGGAACTCCTCGCCCCGCCTGGAGAAGCGCAGGGTCAGGACCTCGCCCGAGAGCCTATCGGCGTCGAACGCCGCCATCGGGATCCCGCTCGAGGCCGACGCCAAGTTGTACGAATCGACGACCGTGTTTATCCTGGGGAGCCCCCTCCCGCTCAGGATCCTCCTGACTAGGGCCTCGCTGGCCGGCCTGGTCTTGGTAGGGTCGATCCCCACGCTCCAGAGGAAGTCCCTGTATGCCCTGAAGGTCGGATCCTCGCGCAGCCCCTCCAGGGTGCGCTCCGCCGATATCCTCCGCTGCACCTCGGCCTTCAGGGCCTCCAGGCGCTCGTCCAAGGGCCTCGCGCGCACGCCGTCGATCGTCAACAGCTTGGCCCGCAGTCCCGGGTGCCTCGAGGCCACCTCTTCGGAGATCCTCAGCTCAGGCAACGCCGACATCCGCGGCGCGCGGGATGGATAAGGCCGTATCGGCGCGGTTCGAGCTTCCCCTCGGCCGCGGATATGCGCGGCAGGGATCCACGGGGATCGGTAAACATATTTAGGGCCTGCCTTGAGCCCCCGCCGAGTTGGCTGAGAAGGTCACTCTGATACCGGGGGACGGCACCGGACCCGAGCTCACCGAGCTGACGAGGCAGGTGCTGGATGCGGCTGACGCGGGGATAGAGTGGAACGTCGTCGAGATAGGGGAGCCGGCAATCGCGAAGTATGGCGAGCCGCTCCCCAAGTGGGCCGTCGACGAGATACTGAAGACGCCCGTCATATTGAAGGGTCCCTTGACGACCCCGATAGGTGGCGGCTACCGGAGCCTGAACGTCACCCTCAGGATACTCCTGGACACCTACGCGGTCGTGAGGCCCGCGAAGTCGCTCCCTGTTCCCTGGCTCTACGAGGACGTCCCAAGGTTCCGCAACGTAGACCTGGTCATAGTTAGGGAGGCCACCGAGGAGCTCTACTCCGGCGTGGAGCACTTCATACCGAACGGCGCCAACGTGGATACCGCTGACGCCGCCGAGTCCATAAGCATAGTCACCAGGAAGAACTCGGAGAGGGTGGCCAGGTTCGCTTTCGAGTACGCCAGGAAGTTCAAGAGGAAGAAGGTGACGGTCGTCCACAAGGCAAACATACTGAAGGCTACAAATGGCCTCTGGCTCAAGGTCGCCAGCGAGGTCGCGAAGAATTATCCGGACATACAGTTCGAGGACAGGATAGTCGACAACATGGCCATGCAGCTGGTGCTCAAGCCCCAGGAGTACGACGTGCTCCTCATGACCAACATGTTCGGCGACATAGAGTCGGACTTGGCATCGGGCCTCATAGGGGGGCTGGGCGTGGCGCCATCGAGCAACATCGGCGACAAGTACGCTATGTTCGAGGCGGTCCACGGATCGGCCCCTAAGTACGCCGGCCAGTGGAAGGCCAACCCGACCGCGCTGATGCTCACCGCGACGCTCATGCTGCGCTACATGGGCAAGAACGACAAGGCGGATCTCATCGAGTCGGCGATATTCAAGACGCTCAACGATGGCAAGAAGCTGACCTACGACATGGCCAGGATAAGGGGAGTGGAGCCGGTATCCAGCAAGGAGTACACCCAGGAGATAATAAAGAACCTCAAGCAGATGATGTGATACCAATCATTCATACAACATACCTCTTATTTTCTCCAGCTTTTCCTCGACCTCTGCCAGGAAGGACAGCTGCCTGTAGCTCTGGACGCTCCCCGGCTTGAGCGACCGCACGAGCGCCAGGGCCTCCCGGGCGGGGAGGTTGCGCTCGACGATCAGCCACGCCGCGACGACCGTGCCGGTCCTCCCTATTCCCCCTACGCAGTGCACGAGGGCAGGCCCACCCTCCCTAATCCAGCGCACGATATCCACAAGTTGCCCCACGCTCGGCGCCTCCATGTCGGGGACTGGTTCGTGAAGGAAATCCAGGTCGAACGCGGAGAGCGCCTCGAAGTAGGAGCGTACATCACCCCAGTACTCGGCTATCTCGTGGTCCTCGGGCAGGACCACTACCCTCCGTATTCCCGAGTCCCTGATCGCTCTCAGGTCGTCCATCCCCCTGGGCATGCAGCTGCCGGCCAGCCTCCCCCTCTCTACCCAGTAAGCGCAGCTGGGCATCATCGCGCACTGGTCGCCGTTTCCAAATAAAAGCGCGGCGAGCCTTCCCGGGGAGGCGGGAATGGTATGGATCGGCCCAGGATCTCGAGGCGCGCCGCCGGGCGGGACTCGTCCCGCCCGCTCGTGCGGCGGAGCCGCGGGAGGGGGAGTCAGCTTGCGAGCTACCCCGCCCATATGGGCGGGGCTCCATGGGCGCCGCGGGTGGCTCCGCCCTGCCCTCCTCAGGTGGACCGTGCCGAGTCGTAGTCCCTATGGCCCTCCAACCACGAGCTGCGCGCTCGAGGGCCATGTAGTTCGGCATCGAATCCTTCTTCACATGCCCGCACTTGGCACACGTGCTTGAGGAGTCCCTCGGGTCACGAGGCGAACACCTTCCCATTTACCCGGTGAATCCTGCAGGAGGCCCCTCCCGAGCGCGCTATTTACCTTGAAATTAATATTATAAGAGACCAAGCAGCTGGCTTAGCGGCGATGGTGCCCCCTCGAGGAGGGTCGTCGTGGCCACGACCGATGGCCGCGCCTTCTACGGGTTCGTATCGATTCTCAGGAGGCTCGGGATACCCTTCTCAGCGCGCCTCCCATGGGAGCACTTCCAGGCCGCGCTGGTGCTCACGACCAGGGGCGAGGCGGTTCACGGCGGGGACAGCGCGCTGATATTCTACGAGGACCTGACGGGCGATCCGGTGCTGGACTCGGCGCTAATACTGTCAACGCTCAGCGGCGGCAAGGAGGAGCTCCTCGTAGGCATCGACCCGGGCCGCCGGATAGGGGTCATAGTTCAATACAGGGGTGCGATAGTGCACGAGGGCGTCTACGGCGATCCTGGGTCGGTCGCCTCCCTGCTGAGGAAGCTGCTCTCGCTCGGAGCGCGCAGGAGGATCGTCAGGTTGGGCTTCGGCGAGCCCGAGGGAGCCCGCGCAATAATGCGCGAGGCATCTGACGTGCTCGGGAAGGATTACTCGCTCGAGCTGGTGGACGAGAGGAACACCACGGGAGGCGGCATCAGGACGCGCAAGGACGTCGAGGCCGCGCTGAGGATATCTCGGAGGCGCGGCAGGCCCGCCCTGCTCCCCGATACCGCTTTTTAGGGGGCCGCGCTCCCCGCGCGGTCGTGAGGAGGCTCTGGGCTCCCTGGAGGATGGAGTACATCTCATCCGCTGCCGTGCGCGGCGGAGCCTGCGTGCTCTGCGACGCGGCCAAGGGGCCGGACGAGGAGAAGCTAGTGCTCTACAGGGGGAGAACTGCCTACGTCATAATGAACAGGTTTCCCTACAACAGCGGGCACCTCATGGTGGTCCCCGTCAGGCACGTCACAGCGCCCGGCGAGCTCAGCGATGAGGAGGCGCTGGAAGTGCATCACCTGATATCGGCATCCATCGCTGCCCTCAGGAGGGTGATGAATCCCGACGCTTTCAACGTGGGGGTCAACGTGGGGAGGCACGCGGGCGCGGGGATGGACCACCTGCATTACCACGTTGTCCCCAGGTGGGCCGGGGACACGAACTTCATGCCGGTGCTGGCCGACGTCAAGGTGTTGCCCGAGCACCTGAGGGTGACGTACGAGCGCCTGAGGCCTGCCCTCGAGGAAGCAGTGAGAGGATCAACCTCCCGAGGCCGAGCCTGAGCGAGTCCTCGTCCACCATGAAGTTTATGCGGAAGCCATCCGCGTAGGAGCCGAACGCCGAGCCGCGAGCCACGGCCACCCCCGACATCCAAGCGGGCGGCCTGCGACCCGTCATGAACGCGTGGGGTCCTGACGAGGGCTCACAATACTCGAGGAGCCCGCTGGGGATCAGCGAGCCTAGTATGTCGATCCTCCGCCGGATCTCCCCCCTGACCCCCTCGAGCGCGCCCGAGGCCATGGCCGATGCCGCGGCCGACACGTCGGTCGGCCTGGGCAGCATCCCGAGCGAGTCCCTCAGCCTCCGAAGCCTCTCCGAGAGGGCCCGCGACACGGCCCAGGAGGGGCCCGCGTCGATCGATCCCAGCGCGCATCCCAATCCGCCGACGCTGACCGATGCGCCGGCGTGCGCCGAGCCCTGCAGCGGAGCTGAGGTGAGCGTGCAGGCGCTCGCGTGAAGGACCGGCATCCCGGCCGAGTCGGCCGCTGAGTAGACCTCGGCCAGCTCCTTCTCACGGTGCGAGATCCCGGTCACGTAGTCGGGATCCTCCAGCAGCACCATCCAGCCGCGGCGGGACGCCTCGGGCGCGCTGACCCTCCAGCAGTCCCCGACCTCCCTGTGGACGCGGTATGGCCTGCCCCCTGCCTCCCAGATCGCCCTCACTATCCACGGATGCACGGGCTCGTAAACGAAGACTCCGCTGCCATCCGCCATCGCGCTCAGGACCACCCTGAGCGCCTCCCTCCACGATGGGAAAGCCACGAGTGAGCCCCGCGGCGCGCCGAGGGCCTCCGCGAGCCGGGCCTCAGCCTCCTCTAGAGAACTGATCCCCTCCCCGCGGAGCTCCAAGAGCGGCGCCCACAGGTCCAGGTCCAGCCTGACGACGTCCTCCTCGGAGGCCCCGGGCTGGGCGATGGGCTCCTCCCTGAGGGCGCCCTCCGCGATCAGCGCGTCCCTCACGAGCGACCAGGTCAGGCGGCCCGCGGCCCTCTCGTCCATGCCGAGCCTCCCCGCCTCCTCCACGGCCGCGGCCCACAGCTCCGCCTCCACAGATGGGTCCTCGAGGGGGAGGCCCAGCCTGAGCTTCTCAGCCGCGGCCTTGAGCGCCACGCTCCGCCTCTCGGCGGCTGACCTTATTATCTCCAGGAGGAGGCGCTTGGACGCCCTCCTCAGCTCCTCCAGTCCCATAGCCTCACCTCAGCACGCTCGGGATCGCGCCCGACCTGAGCGCGTGATCGGCCAGCACAATTCCCACGACCGCCTCCACGACGGGCACGGCCCTGGGGACCACGCACACGTCGTGCCTCCCCCTCACCGTGAGGGTCACCTCCTCCATCGTATCCAGCCTCACGCTGCGCTGGGGGATGTGTATGGAAGACACCGGCTTGAAGGCCGCCCTCAGCACTATCGGCATGCCATTGCTTATCCCCCCGAGTATTCCGCCGGAGTTGTTGGTGATCGTGCGCACCCTGCCGCCCTCGACAACGTACTGATCGTTGTTCTCGGATCCCCTGAGCCGGGCGGCCGCGAAGCCGGCGCCGAACTCGACGCCCTTCACGCCCGGTATGGCGAAGATCGCCTTGGCCAGGTCGCCGTCCAGCGTATCGATGATGGGCTCCCCCAGGCCCGGGGGGACCCCCAGCGCGATCGCCTCGACCACGCCGCCCAGCGTGTCGCCAGCGGCCCGCGCCCTCTCTATCGCGTCCGACATGCGGCGCGCCGCCTCAGGGTCCGGGCACCTGAGCGGGTCCTCGTACCTCCTCCTTATCTCGTCGAGCGTCAGGTCGCCCCTGGCGCGCACTCCCCCTATCTCCAAGGTATAAGCCAAGACCTCGACCCCCAGGACCGTCCTCAGCAGCTTGAGCGCTATGGCCCCAGCCGCCACGATGGCCGCGGTCAGCCTCCCCGAGAACCGCCCCCCGCCGCGCGGGTCGTTGTATCCGCCGTACTTGATCCATGCTGTGTAATCGGCGTGCCCCGGCCTCGGCACGGGCGGTCCCTCGTAGGGCGATGAGTCGACGTCCTCATTGGGTATCCACAGCAGTATGGGGGCGCCGGTCGTCCTCCCCCGATAGACGCCGGTGAGTATCTCCACGCGGTCCGATTCCCTCCTCGGCGTGGACTGCGGCGCGCGCCCCGGGCGCCTGAGGTCGAGCATGGGCTGCACGTCGCCCTCCGATAGCTCGAGCCCTGCTGGCACCCCGTCGAGGACCGCGCCCACCAGCCTGCCGTGGCTCTCCCCCACTATGGTCACCCTGAGGCGCTCCCCCAGCTCGTTGGCCGGCATGGCGCGCGATTGGTCTCGACCTAATAAATATCCACCCCCAGCTCGCGCAGGTCCTCCAGGAACCCGGGGTAGGATTTCCTGTAGCTCGAGCTGGGGGCCAGCGCCGCGCGCCCCCTCAGCGCGGCGGAGAGGATGGCGAGCGCCATGAATATCCTGTGATCGCCGTGATCGCTCAGGACCGGAGGGGGCCCCTCCGGCGGGGCCACGGGTCCCTCGACCTCCAAGTGGCCTTCGCCCCACCACACGCGGGCGCCCAGCTTGGATAGCTCCTCCGCCATCGCGGCCGGACGGTCCGACTCCTTCAGCCTGGTGTGGGCTATCCCGGTTATGCGGGTGCGCCCTTGGGCCAGCGCCCCCAGCGCGGCCACGATTGGTAGGAGGTCCGGCGAGTCCCTCAGGTCGAACTCGCCCCCCCGGAGCGCGCCGCTGGACTCCACAACGACGTCTCCAGTCGAGCCGTCCAAGCGCACGCGCGCCCCCATGCGTTCCAGTATTCCCAATATCGCCGAGTCTGCCTGCGGCATCGATCCCAGCCCCCTCACCGTGAGGATCCCGCCGACGGCGGCGACGAGCCCCATGAAGTACGACGCGGACGAGTAATCGCCGGGCACAGCGAACCTCGCGCCGCGGTAGCCCGTCGGCTCCACGCTGAAGCGATCATATCCAGCGCGCTCGGGCCTGGCGCCGAACGCCTCCATGACGACCAGCGTCGCATCCACATAAGTCCTCGATACGATGCCCCTGACCTCCAGCTCCACGCCCGCCGCGGACCTCGGGGCCGCTAGGAGTATGGAGGAGACGTACTGGGACGACTCCTCCGCCCTCAGCGACGCCGTCCCGCCCCTGAGGCCGCCCCCCCTCACTATCACCGGGGGCAGCCCATTCCCCCTGGTCGACGTCGCCTCCACGCCGAGCTGGGAGAGCGAATCCAGCAGGGGGCCGACGGGCCTCTCCCTCAGCCTGCGCGTGCCCGTGAGCACGGAGTAGCCGCCATCCGTCAGCGAGGCCACCGATATCATGAACCTGAGCGTGGTGCCGGAGGCGCCGCAATGGATGACGTCCCCGGGGGCCCTCAGCCGGCCCGGGCGAACCATGACGATGCTCCCCCTTCTAATCATGCGAGCGCCGAGCGATCTGAGGGCGCGCATGGTCATGAGCGTGTCATCGGACCTGAGCGCGTTCACGATCAGCGACTCGCCGTCCGCGAGCGCCGCGGCCACCAGCGCCCTGTGCGTGTACGACTTGCTCGGGGGCGGCACGTAGTCCCCGCTCACGGTGGGGGGAGCCCTAAACCTCAGCATACCATCTCCCCGCCGAGTTCTCTATGCGGTGCGCGGACACCCTGAGCCCGTGGGCTGACAGCGCGCGGGAGACCTCGGCCGCCATGGCCTCCGGCGCGACCGCGGCGACCGCGGGGCCCATGCCCGTTATCCCTGCCCCCAGGGCGCCGGCGCGGATGGCGCTGGCGGCCGGGGCCGAGTCCTGGCCGAGCGCCGCCGCGACCACGAGCCCGTTCAGCGTCATGGCGTCCCAGTACCTGCCCTCCAGGGCCAGCTCCTTCGCCCTCGAGGAGACCGGCGCGAGCGCCCTGAAGGCCTCCCTGCGCACCGATGACTTGTCGAGCTCCCCCTCGGGGATGCCCACCAGGACCAGGAGCCCGCCGGGATCCACCTCCCTGCGCACCTCTATCCTCCCCGAGTCGTTGTCGGCCCCCACGAAGCCGCCCAGCACGCTGGCGCCGGCATCGTCCAGCGCGCCCGTCACCGTGACGCCAGCGCGCTTAGACGCCAGAACCCCCAGCCTGAGCACGTCGTCCGCGCTCAGCTCGAAGCCCAGGGCCGTTCCCATGGAGGCGACCAGCGCGCTCGATACCGCGCTGCTGGTCTTCAGCCCCCTCCTGGGGGGCACCTCCGAAATTATCCTCAGCGACCATCCGCCGGTCCAGCCGAGCTCCTCCGAGATCACCGCCGCGGAGGCCTCGACCAGCCTCGTGTCGCCGGGGTCCACGCCATCGAAAGTCACGCGGATCCCCTCATCCGAGGGCTCGGCCACGACGGATATCTTGGCGGAGATCGCGATCGCCGCGCCGAAGCCCGTGGCCGCCGCGTTGACTACGGACACCGCCCCGTTAACCTCGGCCCTGGCGCGCATGTCCGGAGATCGCCTCCAGGGCAGCCCTCCGCATGACGTCCACCGGGGGCCGCATCCCGGTCCAGAACTCTATCGAGTGGGCCGCCTGGATCACGAGGAACTCCAGGCCATCCGCCGCCCTCAGGCCGCGGCTCCGCGCCAGGCGTATGAGGCCGGTCTCCCCGCGCGTGTACGCCAGGTCCATCACCGCCAGCCCGCCGTGGAGCGCCTCCTCCGGCACCTCGAGCTCCCCGCCGTACATGCCCAGGGGGGTCGCGTTGACCAGCAGGTTGGACGAGGAGACGGCGTCGAGCAGGGAGGACCTAGTGAGGCCGGCGCCGACGGCGTTGAGGCCGTAGACCGCCTTCGCCCCGGAGGCGAGGGCCTCGGCCCTCTCAGGGGTCCTGTCCAGCACGCGGACCTCCGAGAAGCCCTTGCGCCAGAGCGCGTAGACGACGGACTTCGCGGCGCCCCCCGCGCCCACTATGGTGGCGGCGCCCCCCCTCGCGCCTAGCGCTTCGAGGACGTCGGAGGCCGCCAGCGCGTCCGTGTTGTGGCCCACGAGCGAGCCCTCCCTGACGGCCACCGCGTTGACCGCTCCAATGAGGGACGCCTCATGCGTCAGCTCATCCATCATGAGCGCGACGCGCGTCTTGTGCGGTATAGTCACATTGAAGCCCTTGGCCAGCACCCTCAGGCCGCCTATGGCTGCGCTCAGCGCCTCGCTCGTGACCCTGAAGGCCAGGTAGGTCGCGTTCAAGCCCATGGCTGCATACGCTGCGGTGTGTATCTCGGGCGAGAGGGAGCCCGAGACCGGGTCCCCTATCAGGCAGTACAGCGCCGTGGAGCTGTCGGTCATCGCAGCGACACCAGCTGGGGGAGCGTCAGGAATGCCCCGATGAGCTTCTGGAAGAGCCCGGTCTGGGTCACCCTGCCCACGATGGCCCCTCCCTCCACAACGTACACCCTCCTGACGTTGTGCTCCGCCATGAGCTTCCACGCGGTGCCCACCGGGGAGGTCGCCACCTCACCGACCGGGATCGGCGGCGCGCCATCGCATCCCCTGAGAAGGCGCGTCCTGACGAAGTCGCGCCCCGTGAGCACGCCGACCGGTTTGCCGCCCTCGGATACGACGACCGACCAGACCCCGGAGTTCAGCATCCTCCTGAGCGCCGAGCCCACCGGCTCCGACCTATCCACGACTCTGACCCCCTCCCCGCCCTTCAGGGCGGGGGTTCCCCGGGGATCCCGGGGCGGGGTCTCGTCGGTTACGCCCCCTTGACGGGCGCTGCTGAGCACTCCAACGAGGCCCTGTTTAGAAGCCTCCCGCTCCGGCCCACGGGGTGGGACGACCCCGCCCCCAGAAGGGGCGAGGGTTTTCGTTTTTATCGCCACGGCGATCCTCCTCGCGATCCATGGAAATTAGCTTTAGGGGGCTCGGCCGCGCTCGGCCCGGCCCATCGCGAGCGCGGACGACACGCCATCCACCAGCGCCGCGAACTCGGCCGGCCCCATCTGGCCCTCGGCCAGCGGCCTGCCGGGGAGGCTCACGTAAGCCAGGGGCGCCCCGAGGACCGCCGACATGACGCGCGAGAGCAGCCCCGCGTGCCCGGAGCAGAAGGCGATCAGCCGGCCGCGCCCCGACGCGCGCTGGAGCGCTATGGGCAGCAGGTTGTCCAGGGGGCTCGACGCGCGGAACACCATCTTGACGTAGCGCCCTGCGCCGGACATGCGCGCGTAGTCCCTCTCCGCCGCGTCGATCGTGGGAGTGTTGTTGTAGTGTTTGGATATCACTGAGTAGTTGACAGCCTCGCGCGCCAGCTCCCTCAGCCGCTCGGAGCGCGAGAGCGCCTCCACCTCCAGGTCCACCATGGATCCGCTGCAGCCCCTCCATAGGTCGCCCACGAGGGCCGCTACAGCGGGATCATAGAGGGGCAGGGGGCCCAAGCCCCCCTCCTCGGGGGACCTATACGTGAGCAACAGGCGATCACAGGATATGCCAGGCGACCGCAGGGCCTCGCTTATGGCCGCCCCGTCCGGCCGGCCCATCGCGTCCAGCCTGAGCTCCACAATGTCCGCGCCGAGGGATAGCGCCTCCGAGTAGAGGCCGGCTATCTCCGCGGCCGCGCGCGGCGCCACGCTCGCGACCAGCCTGGTGCCGGTGCTCAGCAATGACGCTCACTTCTCCAGGACGAATTCATCAACGGCTATTCCGAAGTGCCTCCCCGCGGCCCTCGGCACATGCACGAGGATCTTATCGCCCGCCGAGATCTCCGTCACGGACACGGGGCTGCCGTCCGGCCGCACTAGCCTTATGGTCTCGGCGTATTGGAGCAGGATGGACCCGGAGGCCGATTCGGATGACGCCCTGATGAGCGCCATCGGCCTCCTCTCTATCTTGCTTCTCCCGACCACCGCCGCCCTCGCGTTGCCCCTCCAGTCCACTATGGATACGCGATCGCCCGCCGAGAGCTCCGAGAGGTACTTCGTGCGGCCGTCCGGCAGCAGCACGTACGCGTGGACGGCGCCCGCGTTCACGCGGAAGGGCCGGGCCGGCACGTAGCCCGTCTCCAGCGTCTCGCCGTGCACTAGGAAGAGGAAGGAGGCCAGGTTGCCGACCAGCGCGCCCTCGCCCACCGACAGCATGCTGGCGGTGTCGATGCAAACCCTGTCGCCCATGCCGGCCAGGGTCACGGAGTCGACGCGGGCCTCCTCGAGCGCCACCGGCTCCGGCCTCCCCAGCGCATCGATCGCCCGGACGAGCTCGTCCGCGCTGCGCGCCCTGAGGACCACGCCGTCGACTCCCCTTTCCAGGACGCCGGCCAGGGCCTCGGCCTCCTGGGGGCTCGATGCCTCGGCCAGCAGCTTAACGCCCCTCCCCTGAAGTGCCGCTATGAGGTTCTCGAGCGGTATGATCTTCCAGTCGGAGGCCTGCACCAGTATCTCCCTCGCGCCCCCCTCGGCCGCCCTGAGGACCTCCGCCACGTCCTCCGGCGACGATATCCTGACGGCGCGGATCCCGGAGCCCTCCGGCCCCTCGTGCACCTGGACTAGCTCCCCGCCCTCCGGCGATCTGCCAACGAAGCGCCTGACGCCCAGGGCCAAGGCCGCCCTGAGGACCTCGTCGGGAGCGCCGCGGGCATCGAGCAGCAGCTCCTTGTTACTCCTGCTCGGCAACCGCGCTCAGCTCCTGCATGGCCTTCTCCACGTCCACGTTTTCAAATATTATCTCGGCTATGGCCCTCGTTATCGCGCGGGGATTGCGGTGCTGGAACACGTTCCTGCCGAACGCCACGCCCGCCGCCCCCGAGTCCATCGCGTCCCTCACGAGCCTGAGCACGTCGACGTCCGTGTCCATCTTCGGGCCCCCCGCTATTACCACCGGCACGGGCACGCTCCTCGTCAGGGCGGAGAAGCTCCCCTTGTCCCCGGTGTAGTTGCACTTCACGATGTCGGCCCCCATCTCGGCGCCCACGCGCGCCACGTGCGCGATGACCGATGGATCGCTGGGGTTCCTTATGTTCTCCCCCCTGGGGTACATCATTGCCAGGAGGGGCATCCCCCACTCGTCCGCCTCGTCCGAGAGCGCGCCCAGGTCGCGCAGCATCTCGGGCTCGTCCCTCGCCCCTATGTTGACGTGCACCGAGATCCCGTCGGCGCCCAGCCTCACGGCCTCCGCCACGCCGGCCGACCTGACCTTGTGATTGGGGTCCGGCCCCAGCGACGTGCTGGCCGACGCGTGCATCAATATGCCCAGGCCCGGGCTCTCGGGCATGGCCTTCAGGATCCCCTTGTTGAGCACGGCGCACGTGGCGCCGCCCTCCGAGACCTCCCTCAGCACAGTGTAGATCCTGTCTATGCCGGCGATCGGCCCGCTCGAGATCCCGTGATCCATGGGGACGCAGAGGAAGAGGCCGCCCCTCGATATCCTGCTCATCCTGATGCGCTTGCCGTCCAATCCCCTCACCCCAGGTACCCGAGCTCGCGCATCATCTCCGCTATCAGTATCGCGTTCCCGGCCGCCCCCCTGATCGTGTTGTGGCTGAGGAGCGTGAGCCTCAGGGAGCGCTCGTCGAGCCCCCTGCGGACCCTGCCGACGACCACGCTCATGCCGGGGACGCTGCCGGCCATCCTGTCCAGCCTCGGCTGCGGCCGGTCCTCCTCCTCCCTGACGATTATGGGCCTCTCGGGCGCCGTGGGCAACTTCATCTCCTGCGGCCTGCCCCTGAAGTCCCTCAGTATCTCCTTGGCCTCCTCCACGTCCACAGGCCTCTCCGTCTCTATGTACGCGCTCTCCAGGTGACCGTCTATCGTTGCCACCCTGTGGACCATGACCGAGATTCCCACCGGATCCGGGGAGACGGTGCCGGAGTCTGTCAGCTTCCCGAGCATCTTCTTGGTCTCGGCTGCGACCTTGTCCTCCTCGCCCTTTATGTACGGTATCACGTTGTCGATGATCCTGAGCGATGGCACGCCCGGGTAGCCGGCTCCGCTCAGCGCCTGCAGCGTGGACACCACGACCTTGCGAAGGCGGTACGCGTCGTGCAGGGGCTTCAGCACCATCGCCAGCCCCGTCGCCGTGCAGTTCGGGCTCGTCACCAGCAGCCCCCTCCATCCCCTCCCCCTCCTCTGCGCCTCCAGCAGGGAGAGATGGTCCGGGTTCACCTCGGGTATCAGCAGGGGTACGTCGGGCTCCATCCTGTACGAGCTCGCGTCGCTCACGGTTGGGAAGCGCGCGGCGTACCGCGTGTCCAGCTGGTACGCCGCCTCGGTCGGCAGGCTGGCGAATACTATGTCGACGTCGTCCGACTCGGGATTGGCGACCCTCACTGGCATATTCATTATGCGCTCGGAGGGCTCGTAGCTGTCTATCCACTCCACCGCCTCGCCGTAGAGCTTCCCGGCGCTCCTGTTACCCACCAGCGTTGATATCTCGAACCACGGGTGGTTCTCCAGCATCCGGACGTACTGCTGTCCCACCATTCCGGTGACGCCCACGATCGCTGCCCTCAGCTTGCCCTTGGCCAAGGCCCTGTGCACCTCCTTGAGGAGTGCCCGGGGATCGCGATCTGCTCGGTCGGGGAACCAGCAGGTGAACGCCCATCAGAGGGTAGTAGTATAAAGGCGCTCACCCCTGAAAATTGAATCCCTCCCTTTCACCTTCAACCCCCTCGCGCGCTCCTCACGGAAAGCGTTATTTAAACCCGCTGCCAGCTCGATCGCATGATCAGCCTAGGCGGCTGCAGCCTGGAGCTGATGAAGTGCGACATAACGGAGCTCGAGGTCGACGCGATCGTGAACGCCGCCAACGGCATGCTGAGGATGGGGGGCGGGGTGGCCGGCGCCATAAGGAGGAAGGCGGGGGACGAGGTCCAGCGGGAGTGCGATGAGTGGGTGAGGAGGAACGGGCCGGTGCCGGTCGGGGGGGCCGCGATCACGGGCGCCGGCAGGCTGAGGGCCAAGTACGTGGTGCACGCCGTGGGCCCCATATGGGGCGAGGGCGACGAGGAGCGCAAGCTCAGGTCGGCGTTCGAGAGCTCCGTGAGGCTTGCGGAGGAGCACGGCGTCCGCAGCATAGCCTTCCCAGCCATCTCCGCCGGGACCTTCGGGGTCCCGCGCGAGGTCAGCGCCAGGGCCCTCCTGGGGGCGGCCCTCGACTACATGAGGAGCGGAAGGTGCTCGATCCCGAGGGTGATATTCTGCCTCTACGACGATGAGACCTACAGGGTCTTCGAGGAGGAGCTGAGGAGGCTAACGGCGCAGGCATGATGCAGCTGCCCTTCGACCTGCGGTTCTGGTGGCCCGGGATAGCCCTGGGGGCGGTGCTCGCAGCCTACTCCGCGTACTGGGGGGCGATCCTGCTCTACGGGGCCCTCAAGGTGCTCGCGGATCGGGATGCGGCGGATCCTCCGGACCCTCCGGACCTCCCCTTCATCTCCATACTGATACCGGCGAGGGACGAGGCCAGCGTCGTGGGGAGGACCGTGGAGGCTCTCGACGCGATCAGGTATCCCAGGGATAGGATGGAGGTCATATTCGCGGAGGACGGCTCGATCGATGGAACTTATGAGGTGCTGAGGGGTCTGGCATCCACTCGCCCCTGGATGAAAGTGTATCACTTCGAGGGCGCCGGCAGCAAGGCCGCCGCCCTCAACCGCGCCCTCGGGCTGTCCAGGGGCGAGCTGATATATTTCCTGGATGCGGACGCGGTTCCGGATCCCGACGCGCTGCTCAGGTTGGCCGCCATGTACAGGGCCGGCGCCAGGGCGATCGTGGGACGCTACGCAGTAGCCAACCCTCACGAGAGCGCCGTGAGCAGGATGATCCTGATAGAGGAGCTGGCTTGGCGCTTCATGTGCGAGGGGAGGTCGCGGCTGCGCATGATGTGCCCTCCGCCCGCCGGATCTAACTACGCGATCGACCGGAAGCTCCTCGTGGAGATCGGGGGGTTCAGGGAGGGATCTCTGGCGGAGGACGCGGTCATGGCGTCCGCCCTCGTCGCTGCGGGCGTGAGGCCGGCGTACTCCGGGGTCACGGCCATGGTCTCGGTGCCCACGAGGCTGGGCGCCCTTTTCAGGCAGAGGATAAGGTGGTACAGGGGGTACCTCGAGGCGTTCGCCGAGTCCCTCCGCGGGCTGAGGCGCTCCAGTGACCGCCGGGGCACCCTGGACGCCGCCCTGCTGTTCTCATCGCCGGTGTTCGCTGCGCTCGGGCTCGTCAACATTGCCATCGACGCCTGGATCCCATCGTGGGCGGCGCTCCTGCTCGTCGGATCCGCGGCGGCGACGGTGGCTCTCTGGGCATACATGAGGCGCCTGGGCGGCTACTACGCGAGGGAGAGCGGCGTGGCGCTGATGCTCGTGCCATACGTGCTCATGATATCGGCCTTCTCGGCCGCGGCCGCGATCCTCCACGCTTTGCGCGCGAGGAAGACATGGCACAGGGACCAGCACTCCCCGGGCTTGGATCCGGCCAGGATCGCCGGGCGAGCTCTTTAAGAGCCGCTCCCGCCCATCAGAGCATGGCGATGGGCACCGTCCGGACGGGGGTCGTTCAGCTGCCCCTCCACGAGGGCAGGGCGCCCAAGTGGCTCTACTGGAGGATGGTCCGGCTGGCCAGGGGGATCTCCGAGATCCTGGTGGAGGAGAGGGGGAGGAGGGGGTTGCTGGAGAGGGTATCGGATCCCCTCTGGTTCCAGGCGCTCGGCTGCGTGCTGGGGTTCGACTGGAACAGCTCGGGGCTCACCACGGTCACGTCGGCGGCCCTCAGGGACGCGCTCAACGGCGCCGACGTGGGCATTCGCGCGGCGGGCGGCAAGGGGCGGGCGGGCGAGACCCTGGGGGAGGTGGAGAGGGGGGCAGAGGAGCTGGGCCTCTCTGACGGCAGGACGGAGGAGCTGAAGAGGGCCAGCAGGCTCACGGCCAAGGTGGATTCGGCGGCGGTTCAGGATGGCTACCAGCTCTATCATCACCTGATACTCTTCAGCGAGGACGGCGATTGGGCGGTGGTGCAGCAGGGCATGTCGGCGGAGGAGGGGCTGGCCAGGCGCTACCACTGGTTCAGCGGCTCCCTGAGGAGCTTCGTGGACGAGCCCCACTCCGGCGTGGCTGGCTGGGAATCGAGGGTGCCCGTCCTCAACATGGTGGCGGCCGAGTCAGCGGGTGCCAGGAGGGCGAGCGTGGACGCGGCCAGCGATATAGGCGCGCTGAGGCGCATCGCGGGCGGCTACCGCGCCCTCGACGAGTTCTTCGGCTGGTCCGGCGCCGGGGCCGAGGTGTACGCCCTCGGCGGCGACCTCGACGTGGACTGGGGGGCGCTCAGGAGGCTGTACGAGGTGAGGCCCCGGACCTACGAGGAGCTGCTGCTGGTCCGCGGCGTGGGGGCTAAGGTCGTCAGGGCGCTGGCGCTCGTGGCGGAGCTCGTGTACGGCGAGAGGCCCAGCTGGAGGGATCCGTTGAAGTTCAGCTTCGCGCACGGTGGGAAGGACGGCCTGCCATTCCCGGTGGACAGGGAGACGTACGACAGGACGATCAGGGAGATAGAGGAGATGGCGCGCTCCGTCGAGGGCAGGAGGGCGCTCTCGGGGCTCAGGGGGATCGTCCGATCTACTCGCGGGCGGTCGCGAGCCCCATGGACCCCTGATACCTGCCTCTGTACGGGCTCTCGGCGGGGCGCGACTCCGCCAGCAAGAGGTGCCAGACCCTCTCGCCGCGGCGGATCGAGACCCGATAGGGCGGCCCCCTGACCGCCAGCGTCAGCCTCCCCCTGTAGCCTGCGTCGACGATCGTCGGCGGTATGAGCAGGCCCCTCCTAGCCCACGTGCTCCTCAGGTTCACCATGCCCACGACGTCGGGCGGCAGCTCCAAGTACTCCTCGGAGAGTATCAGCACCACGGAGCCCGGAGGCACCACGAGCTCTGCCCCGGGCTCCAGGCGCACGCGGGATCCCTCCGAGGGGCCCTCCATGATCATCGCCTCCTCCCCGACCGAGAGGTCAACTCCATTGGGGGTCAGGCTCGACGCGTCGAACGGCCTTATGACGAGGCGCCCGGACTCCACCAGCCCGCGTATGGCGGCATCCGAGAGTATCACGCGCTGCCATCCCCCCGGAACGCTATCAGCAGCCGTTGCCTATCGCGCTGGACCCAATTGTCATCCGGGATTCGCTCGGAGGTCCAGCGCGCCCAGCGCCGCCGCGGCCTCCTCGGGGTCCTCCCCCTCCACCGTGCGGAGGGAGCCCGGGCAGCAGCCGCGGAGCAGCTGCTTGGGGAGGTCGCTCCTCGGCGCGAGCACCAGGAGCAGCGTCGAGCCCCTGGGCGCATCCAGGTACCTGATCACGCGGCCCAGGAGGTTCGCCAGGAGCATCTGCTCGCTCTCGCCCAGGATTACGTCCGCCAGTACCATCGGGCCCTCCCCGAGCGCGACGAAGTCGAACACGTGCCGGACGCCCGAGGTGCCCGTGATCGCCCTGGCCGGCTCGACGGAGTACCCGAACGAGCGCAGGCGGCCTTCGAGGCTGGAGTACAGGGACAGCACGCCCCTCACCTCATCGGCGATCCCGGGGGCCAGCTCGTAGCGCGCCGCCTCCACGAGCTCCAGGTCCTCGGCCGGGATCGCCTTCCCGCCGGACGACGCGAATATCCTGGGCGAGTGGAAGCTCCTGCCGCAGGATCTGCAGTAGAACCAGGACCCTATCCTCCTCACCTCGGCGGGCCTTCCGCAGCGGGGGCACACCGCGCACCCCCCATCGCGCATGAACTCCGAGGCCCTGCCCACGTAGCCGCAGCCCACGTGCTCCAGCAGGTCCTCCTTGCCCAGGCTGAAGGATCCGCAGTAGGGGCAGGACGGCCTGAGCGTGAAGGACGTGGCGCCGGTCCCTGGATCCCTCATCCAGGACTCGCGGGCCACCTCGCGCAGGATGCCGAGTTCCGAGAGCTCCCTCAGGATCTCGGCGGGGTGATCCGTGGAGTAGGCGCCGCCCTCACGAAGTATCCGGGAGAGCGCGTCCCTGGCTTCGGGCCGCCGGTAGGCCTCCATCCTGAGGGAGATCCCCGGCTGCACGGATTCGAATCAGCCGAGCAGCATTATATAAAGCGCTCCCATGAGCGCCAGGAGCATGGAGTGCTTCACGCCGGCGCCCGCGCTGCCCGCCGTCATCTTGCCGAGCGCCAGCCCCCCGAGCAGCGCCTCCACGAGGTACATCCCGAGCATTATCGACCTCACGTAGGACAGCGAACCGGAGGAGATCCCTATGCCGATCGACGAGCTCATCGGCGCCATGAGCGACGAGAGCGCGGTCTGAGATATGTAGAGGAAGATCGCGAGCGCCAGGTAGACCACGAACACCTGCGTCCTGAGCGTCGATTGCAGCTCCCCCCTGAGGGCGTCCGCGTCCCTCAGGTAGTCCCTGAGCCTGCCGATCGCCGAGGCCACGTCGCCGCCGCCCTCCTCCGCGTCCAGCAGGAGCTTGAACACCATGAGCGCGGCGGGGTGCGGGATCTCGCGCTCCAGCACGCCCTTTATCCTGTCATACGTGTACCCCCAGCTGGCCAGCGACACGACGCGCCTCATTATCCGGGTGAGCGCGCCGTATTCCTTCTGCGACATCTGCCTGAGCGCCATGAGCGGCGAGAGGCCGCTCTCGATCAGCCCCTCCAGGTCCGACAGCATCCTGGGCAGCTCCCTCTCCACGCTATTCGTCCAAGCGCGCCTCCTGTAATCCAGGAGCGCGTAGGGGGCGAGCCCGATGGCCAGCGCGAGCGGCGCGTAGTAGTACCAGCCGCTGAAGTGCGGTATGGGGCTGCGGATCCCCTGGATCTCCAGCTCGTAGTATATCAGCGAGAGGAACGCCGCCGCGGCGGCCGCGCCGATCGAAGCGTAAATCAGGTCCTCGCGGTTCGACTACCACCACCTCGGATAGATAGAGTCCACCAGCAGGAGGTAGCCCAGGCCGACCAGCGGCACGAAGGCGAAGGCTATGACCGCCAGAAGCTCGCCGTAGTAGGGCTGGGCGCCCACGCTCATCGAGCCCATGACCGCGAGCAGTATGGCCAGCACCAGCGGCGTCACGACGAATATCATGACGAAGAGCTCGGCCGCGAGCGCGACGTCGTTCGCGAGCTTCCTCAGGTAATTCCTCCTGTAGTTTAACACGTACGCCAGCGAGTCCCTGAAGTAGCCCGAGAGGTCCTTGCCGCTGTCCATGGCATCGATGGCGCCCACCAGGATCTCCCTCAGCAGCTGCGAGGGCGACCTCTGGGCCATGGCCAGCAGCGCGCTCCTAGGATCCGAGCCGAGGACCTCCGAGTCCCTCATGACCGTCTCCAGCTCGCGCCTGAGGGGCCCGTTCCTGAGCGCCGAGGCGCTGCGCTTCAGCGCCTCCGGGAAGGTCAAGCCGCTGGACACGTAGGCCATCATGGCGGCCGCCCAAGTAGAGAGGTCCTGCTCGATCCTGGAGGACCTGGAGCTCGCCCTGTACGAGATGTACGCGTAGGGCGCGATCATTCCGACCGAGAGGCCCGCCAGGAGGCCGGCGAGCGCCCATATGGCGAGCGCCGCCGGGGGGTAGCGCTCGAGGGCCGCGAGCGCGCCCAGCGATGCAGCGCCGCCGACCGCGCCCGCCAGGGCGGCCCTGGCGGACTCATCGTAGAAGTGCCAGGGGGGCACCCCGGCGCCCGAGAGCTCCAGCAGGCGGCGCACCCTGTCCTCATCGAAGGTGCGCCTCAGGAGCCCGGCCATCGGGCTGCGGGGGGCGCGCCCGCGCGGGAGCGGGACGGGCCGCCCGCGTCCGCGGGCCAGGCGCCTGCCCCGGAGGGCGCCGACAATCACGAACACCTCCGCGAACATGGCCGCCGCGGCCGGGATCGACACGTAATCGGGCTCCCCGGCCCCGAGGGTCAGCGCCAGGACCGCCAGCGCCGCGGCCAGCGCGGAGCCTGAGCAGATGATCAGCTCGCGCGAGAGGAAGGAGTCCCTGCCGAGCCCTATCCCCCGGGAGCGCAGGAGCTCGTCGGTCACGCGGTAGCCGTAGATGGCCTCCAATGCTCTGCGCGCGAGCTCAGCGAGCGCCCGGGCCAAGCTCCATCCTCACCCTGCCGAGCACGGATATCCGATCCCTGTAGTAGCTCCTGAGCACGCTGGCGACGTCCTGGAAATCGAGCATCCTCCTGGAGACCATCCAGCGCAGGACGTCGCTCTTGTCCTCGATCTCGCGCTTCACCGCGTCGACGCTTATGCCCCTCTGTTCGGCGATCTCGGGGAGCAGGACGCTCTCGCCCGCCACCTCCATGCGATCCGAGGCCGGGTCCCAGGACACGACCCTCCTCAGGATCACGGTGTCCGTCGGGGCATCGTATCCCGCAACCTCGGACACATCCGTTACCCTCCTGGCAGGCCTGCCGTTTATCATGATCCTGCGCTGCATCGCTATGGCGTCCAGCGACGACGCTATCAGCTGCTTGGGCGCGCTTATGGGCGGCGACGACAGCCTGGATATCACGGCCTCTGCGTCGTCCGCGTGTATGGTGGTGAGGCCGCCGTGGCCCGTGGCCATCGCCTGTATGAGCGCGTAGGCCTCCTGCCCCCTGACCTCCCCGACTATTATGTAGTCCGGCCTCTGCCTGAACGACGCCTTGAGCAGCTCGAACGCGTCTATCTCGCCCCTGCCCTCGGGGCCCCAGGAGGTCCTGGTCAGCAGCGGGGTCCAGTTCTGGTGGTAGAGCCTCAGCTCCCTCGTGTCCTCTATCGTCACCACCTTGTAGTCCGGGTGTATGAAGTTCGCCAGCGCCCCGAGGGTGGTGGTCTTGCCGCTCGCCGTCGCGCCAGCTATCACTATGTTCCTCTTGTGCTCTATCAGCTCCCAGAAGTAGGCCGCAGTGTAGTAGTCCAGGGTGCCCCTGGTTATGAGCTCGGTTATGGTGAACGGCTTCTCCGTGAATTTCCTTATCGTGAAGCTGCCGCCCCTGGTCGCGACCTGTCCCCCGAGGACGGCGTTCACCCTGCTCCCGTCCGGGAGCGTCGCGTCCAGTATCGGGTTGGCCAGCGAGACCGCGCGCCCCGAGATGTACGCGAGCCTCAGGACGACGGAGTTCAGCTCCTCCTGCGTGTTGAAAGAGACGTTGGACCTTATGGACTCGAAGTCCTTGTGCCACACGTATATCGGCACCCCCACGCCGTCGCAGCTCACGTCCTCCACGTAGGGATCCCTCATCATGACGTCTATCTTGCCGAAGCCAACGGTGTCCCTCTTCAGGTAGTAGAGCACCTTCTCCAGGCGGTTCCTCGGCACGTCGATCTTGAACTTCGCGAGCGCCTTCAGCGCGCCGTCCTCGACATACGCCTCCGCCTCATCCCTGCTCTTGAAGCGGTCCCTGGGCGCGTCGATGACGTACTGGAGCAGCTCCTTGAGCTTCGCCAGCGTCTCCGCGTCCTCCGGGCTCAGCCTGGGCTCGATAACATAATACATGTACTCGCCGCTCTCCTCGACGTATGCTATCACCGCCTTCGAGTGGGCGTTGTCGCCCTTCAGTTCATCCACCTGGACTATCCTCAGAGGGGGAAGTTCCTCCGTTTCCTCGGGCGAGCGGGCCCCGGCGCCCTCCTCGGCGCGGCTCCCGGGCCTCCTGCCCAGCAGCCCCCTCAGGAATCTGAACCCGCGGGCCCCGGCGTCCACACTAACCATTCCTCCCGTTACACTATTTTATCGTTATGCGGTGAGAGGCCTCGCCCTCGAGGACGGGGTAGCTCGCCGTTGCGCGCCGGCAACGTTAATTGGCGGACGCGCCATCGGCTGGGCGTTGAAGGCGGTTATATTGGCCGGGGGGCTCGGAGTGCGGCTGAGGCCCTACACCCTGCTGACGCCGAAGCCCATGCTGCCCCTGGGCGACCGTCCCCTGCTGGAGCACGCTATAGAGTGGCTGAAGGGGCAGGGGATAACCGAGTTCGTGATAGCGGTGGGATACATGGGGAAGATCGTGGAGGATTACTTCGAGGACGGCTCCGACCTCGGCGTTAAGATAGAGTACGCCAAGTCGAGGAGGCCGATGGGCACCGCCGGCCAGCTGAAGACCGCCGAGGGCCTCATAGACGGCAGATTCGTGCTGCTCTACGGCGACGTGCTGCCCCGCGCGGACCTCAGGCCGATGATCGAGTTCCACGACGCTAAGGGCGCCCTCGCGACCATGATGCTGATGAGGTATTACACTAGGATGAGGTACGGCCTGGTCGACGTGGGGGAGGACGGCAGGATCCTGAGGTGGAACGAGAAACCCGAGGTGGGCGGGTGGGTCAACGTGGGATGCTACGTCATGGAGAAGGAGTTCCTCAATTACATACCGAGCGGCGTCCCCTACGGGATGGACGCGGCATTCAGGGCCGCGATGTCCGCGGGGGAGCCCATCTACGCCTACAAGTCCGAGGGAACCTTCATCGACATAGGGGACAGGTCCTCCTACCTCAGGGCCAACAGGGAGTTCCTGAGCAGCATGGGTGAAATACCTTGAGCTCCGGCGCCTCGGGGACCCTGGCGCTGTTCCAGGAGGAGTACCCGGACCCCCTGAGCCCCCTCTCGCTGACGACCCCCGTCCACGAGCTCATGTACGGGCCCAGGCAGCTCTACCGGATGATCTCGGAAGCCGCCGGCGACGTGGGGGCGCTCCTGATGCCGCCCAGGTTCGAATACTACCTGAGGGAGAATTACCCGGGGAAGGCGACCAGGGTGGAGGACCTTGCGGGGAGCGTAATGGTGCTCAACGCCGGGATAAGGCCGGGCGCCGTGCGGGACGCGCTGAGGCTCGCGGAGCGGGAGGGCAGGCCCGTCGTGGACGGCGGGAGGCTGGTGGCCGCCAAGTTGCGCGCGGACGAGCTGGACCTCGGGAAGCTCCTCCGGGGGCGCTGGGCCGGGATCGAGATGGACGCGCTCATCAAGGGCCCCTGGGAGCTCGTGGAGGCGCTGGGGTCCTGGGGCGGGAAGGGTGACATCGTGTACGGCGCCAACGTCTACGTGGAGGAGCCGGTGGTCATAGACGTCTCCAGGGGTCCCGTGCTCATAGCGGACGGCGCGCGCATAGAGGCGTTCTCCAGGATCGAGGGGCCCGCCTACATAGGCAGGGGCACCGTGTTACATTCCGCCAGGATAAATTCGCACACATACATAGGCGAGATGTGCCGGGTGGGCGGGGAGGTCGAGAGGTCGATAGTGGCGGGGTATTCCAACAAGGCGCACTTCGGCTACCTGGGGCACAGCTACGTGGGGCGGTGGGTGAACATAGGGGCGGGTGCCGTCACCAGCGACCTCAAGAACACATACGGCATCGTCAGGGCGGGCAGGCCCCGCAGGGACACGGGGCTGGTGAAGCTGGGGGCGTTCATCGGCGACCACGCCAAGATCGCGATCGGGACGTTGATATACACCGGCAGGTCCATCGGGGGGGCCAGCCACGCTCATGGGCTCGTCGACGTGGACGTGCCGCCCTTCGTCATCTACTCCGGGTCGACCTCGCCAGCCACGTCGGAGCTCGCGCTGGAGAAGGCGATCGAGATAGCGGGCAGGATGATGAGGAGGAGGGGGCGGGAGGTCACGGAGGGCACGAGGCGCGTCCTCGAGGGGGCATTCGAGGTCAGCGCCGCCGAGCGGGCCGAGTTCCTCTCCCGCGTCGGCGGTCCACGGAGCGCGCCGCCGACCTCGTGAGCTCGAGCCGGCCCACCCGGCGAGGCAAAATTTAAATCGGCATAGCGGCCGCCGCCGCTCATTGCTTCTGCGGCTGGCGAGCGGTCGAGAGACGCCAAGTTGGAGTTTCTGAGGTCGCTGGAGGCTAAGTGGCAGGGCGTGTGGGAGGAGAGGGGGGTCTTCAGGTCGGAGCCCGATCAGAGGCCCAAGTTCATGGTCACCTTCCCCTTCCCCTACGTCAACGCGCCCCCCCACATAGGGTCGCTCTTCACGCTCCTCAGGGTCGAGTTCCTCGCCAGGTACATGCGGATGAAGGGCTACAACGTGTTGTTCGCCCAGGGCTGGCACGCCACGGGCGGCCCCATAGTGTCCGCGGCCCTCAGGGTGAGGGAGGGGGATCAGCGGCAGATATCGAACCTCAAGTCTATGGGGATACCGGAGGAGGAGTTACATAAATTTGGCGATCCCACGCATTGGGTCAAATATTTTTCGGCAGCATGGAGGAACGATTTGAAGAGCTTAGGGCTGAGCATCGATTGGCGGCGCGAGTTCCACACGACCAGCATGAATCCATCGTACAGTGCCTTCGTCAGGTGGCAGTACCTCAAGCTCAGGGAGAAGGGGCTGGTGGTCAAGGGATCCCACCCCGTCGTGTGGTGCCCGAAGGAGGGGAAGGTCGTAGGGGATCACGACAGGCCCGACGAGTACGTCGGGATAGGGCCCGAGGACGCCATCATAGTGAAGTTCGCCGGCGAAGACGGGCTCATATACCCATGCCTGACGTACAGGCCGGAGACCCTACCAGGCGCCACGAACATATGGGTCAGGCCGGACGCCGAGTACTCGATCGCGCGCGTCGACGGCGAGACGTGGGTCACGTCGCGCTACTCCCTCGACGAGCTGGCCGACCAGGACCACGAAGTGGAGGTGCTCGGCAGCGTGAGGGGGTCGGAGCTGGTCGGCCGCTTCGCCGTGAACCCTCTGAACGGCCAGCGCGTGCCGATCCTCCCCGCGCTGTTCGTCGATCCCGAGATGGGGACGGGCATAGTGATGTCCGTGCCGGCCCATGCGCCTTACGACTACGTCGCGCTGCGCGATCTCAAGGCCGACCCATCGCGCTTCGGCCTGGATCGCGCCCTAGTCGACGGCCTGGAGCCCCGCGGCGTCATAATGGTGGAGGGGCACGGGGAAGCCCCGGCGGTCGAGGTCGTCGAGCGGCTGGGCATAAGGGATCAGAGCGATCCCAGGCTGGAGCACGCCACCAATGAGGTGTACTCGCTCGAGTACTACAGCGGGCGCCTGGGCGGCGCCTTCGGCGACCTCTCGGGCCTCAGCGTGAGGGACGGGAAGGCCGCGTTCACGGAGAGGCTCCTGAGGGAGGGCCACGCCCTGAAGATCTACACCCTGCCGCGGCGCGTCTACTGCCGCTGCGGGGCCAGGACCCACGTGAAGCTCGTGAAGGATCAGTGGTTCCTCAAATACTCCGATCCGGCCTGGAAATCGTTGGCGCACGAGTGCGTGGACGGCATGAGATTCTATCCCGAGGAGGTGCGGGGCACGTTCCACGAGCAGGTGGACTGGCTGCAGGACTGGGCCTGCGCCCACAAGGGTGAGCTCGGGACCCCGCTGCCCTGGGACGAGGAGTGGGTGATCGAGAGCCTCAGCGATTCCACGATCTACATGGCCTACTACACGATAGCGAAATACCTCGAGCATCCCGACCAGTATGGGATTGACCCTTCGCGCCTGTCGCCCGAGCTCTTCGACTACGTGTTCCTGGGGAAGGGGGATCCATCCGCTATATCGTCAGCGACGGGCCTGAGGGAGGACCTGATCAGGGCTATGAGGTCGGAGTTCCTCTACTGGTATCCCGTGGACTTCAGGAACTCGGGGAAGGACTTGATGTACAATCACCTGGTATTCTTCATCTTCCACCACGTGGCGATATTCCCGAGGGAGCTCTGGCCGCGCGGGATAGGCATCAATGGCTGGGTGACGGTCGAGGGCAGGAAGATGTCCAAGACCGCCGGCAACTTCATACTGGTCAGGGACGCTGTGAGGAGGTGGGGGGCGGACGCGACCAGGATCGCCGAGGCGCTCGCCGGGGATCCGGGGCTCGAGGACCCCAGCTTTGACCCGAAGGTCGCCGAGGGCGCGGTGGACGATCTGTACTCCTGGTACGAGTTCGCGGTGGCCAACTACGGGAAGGGCAGGGATGGGAGGCTGAGGGTCGACGATTGGTTCGAGAGCGTGCTCAACCGCATCCTGAGGGACGTGGACGCCCTGATGAGCGAGACCCGCTTCAGGAGCGCGCTGGTGCTGGGCTTCCACGAGCTTCAGAACAAGTTCAGGTGGTATCTCAGGAGGAGCGGGACGCCCAATCGGGACCTTATGAGGGAATTCATAGAGGTGCAGACGCTCATATTGGCGCCCTTCGCGCCGCACGTCGCGGAGGAAATCTGGAGCGCCATAGGCAAGGAGGGCCTGGTGAGCACGGCTAAGTGGCCGGAGGCCGACCCGTCCAAGGTGAAGCCCGAGCTCGAGGCCGCGGAGGCCGTCGTCATGAGGACCCTGGAAGATGCGAGGCACGTGATGTCCCTCATCAGGGGGAGCCCCGAGCGCCTCAGGGTGATAATCGCCGATCCGTGGAAGTACTCATTCTTCGAGTCCGTGAGAAGCGCGGTCTCCTCCGGGCAGAGGCTGGGCGACGCCATCTCGGGCGCGATCCGCCAGCTGGATCCCGGCCTCAGGGCGCGCGCCAGCGCCGTCGCGGCCGCGCTCGCGCGCGATCCGGGACTCATCTCGCGGTTCGTGGACAGGGACCTGGAGCGCGCGGTCCTCCTGGAGGCCAGGGATTTCCTCTCGTCGGAGCTGGGGATGCCGGTCGAGATCGAGGACGAAGGGTCATCTGGCGCCGCCAAGGCCTCCCAGGCCCTGCCGGCCAGGCCGGCGCTGGTCGTGGATTTGCGCGACCGCGGGGCGGCCGCGGCTCCGTGAGCGCTCGCCGCCCGCCAGCGAACTGGCGAAGGCGGATCCCGCCCAGGAGCTCCGGCCTCAGCACGCGCCTGGTGTCGAGCACCAGGGGGTTGCCGCCCGACATCGCGCGCAGCTCATCGCCGGTCAGCCCCCTGTAGGCCGAGTGATCCGTCGCGACCACGACCGCATCGGCGCCGGAGAGGGCCTCCTTCAGGTCGTTGGTCAGCCTGACGTGCAGCCTCTCGAGGGTCTCATCCCTGCCTATCAGCGGATCGTGGACTATCGGCGCCGCGCCCCTCCTCAGAAGCCCCAGCACTAGGTCGTACGTGGGGCTCAGCCTGCTGTCCGCCACGTCGCCCCTGAAGGCCAGCCCGAGCACGGCCACCCTCCTGTCCTTCAGGCCGCCCAGCTCCCTCTCCAGGAAGGACGCGAAGAATTCCGGCATCGACAAATTTATTCTTCTGGCCGTGAGCGTGAGCTCGGGCACGACGCCCGCGTGCACGGCGTTTTCGTAGAGGAACCATGGGTATATCGGTATGCAGGCGCCGCCCACGCCGAGCCCGGGCGCGTGTATGTGCGAGTAAGGCTGGCTGTTCGCCGCGCGCCTGATCTCCTCGAAGTCCAGCCCGTAGGAGTCGGCGACCCTCGCCAGCTCGTTGGCCAGGGCTATGTTCACGTCCCTGTAGACGCCCTCGAAAATCTTCTCTGCCTCAGCGGCCTCCAGCGAGCTCAAGGCCATCACGCCGGCCTTGGCCACCAGGCTGTAGAGGTCCCTGGCGAACTTCGCGCTCCTCGGGCCTATTCCCGACACTATCGCGGGATAATGCTCCTCTATGTCCAGCACGGCCCTCCCCGCGGATATCCTCTCCGGACTGTACGCGACCAAGACGTCGACGTCCGGCCTGCGCCCCACGCTGCCGGCCGCGGCGCTCGCCAGGCGGCGGGTCGTCCCGATGGGCACCGTCGACTTGACCACTATGGCGTCCCCATCGCTGGCGTAGAGCATGGCCGCGCGCATGGCGTCCTCCAGGTAATCCAGCACGACGCGGCCCGATGACCATGTGACGGGCACCGCCAGGAACCGCACCTTAGGTCCCGGTGGAGCCCCGGCTTGGCGCTCGTCGGTCACCGCCGAGAACCTCCCCTCCGACAGGCCGGCGCCGAACGCCTCGGATACCAGCGGCTCCCCGGGCGGCCCGATGCCCATGGAGGCGCGCCTGACGACCTCAGGGTCCCTGTCGACCCCGATCACGTGCGCTCCGAACCTGAGCCACACGGCCGCTATGGCCGATCCCACGAGCCCCAGCCCGTAGATGACTACCCGTATACCTCCGGTCCTCAGCTCCCTGGAGATGCCCTCCGGCCCGATGCCCGATAGGTCCAGTGGCATCACCTCTTGAGGTACGCGTCCAGCACCTTAGTGGTCGCAGCTATCACGTCCTCGACGTCCTGATCGCTCAGCGCGGGGTGCGAGGGCAGCGAGAAGACGGTCTTGGCGGCGAGCTCGGAGTTCGGCAGCTTCACATCGCCCGTCCCGCGCCGCCCGAATGCAGGCTGCATGTGCAGCGGCACCGGGTAGTACACCCTGGCGTCCACGCCCTCGGCCCTGATAGCCTCCACTATCCTGTCCCTGTCGACCCTGTACAGCTCGGGATCTATCCTCACGGTGAAAAGGTTGTAGGTGTGGCGCCTCCCCTGCGGCTCCACCGGTAGGTGGAGGCCCGGTATCCCCGAGAGCCCTCTGGCTATCCTCTCCGCGTTCCTCCTCCTGGCCTCTATCATGCGCTCCAGCTTGGAGAGCTGCACGAGCCCTATGGCAGCCTCCATTTCCCCCATCCTCAGGTTGAGCCCCAGCACCTCGTGGACGTAGGGGCCGCGCTGCCCGTGGTCCTTGATGAGCCTGACCCTGTCCGCCAGCTCGTCGTCGTCGGTGGCCACCAGCCCGCCCTCGCCGGTCGTGATGTTCTTGCTTGGATAGAAGCTGTAACAGGAGAGGTCCCCATAGGCCCCCGCCTCCCTGCCATCCACGAGGGCCCCCAGCGCCTGCGCGGAGTCTATCACCAGCCTGACGCCGCGCTCGTCCGCCAGCCTCCTGTAAGCCCTCGCGTCGCCCGGGAGGCCATAGAGGTTGACGAGGACCAGCGCGCTGGTCCTGGGCGACATGCGCGCCGCCGCGTCCTCGAGGTCCATCTCATACGTGTCCAGCCGGATGTCCGCGAACACGGGCTTGAGCCCTGCTAGGGCCGCCGCGCTCGCGGTGGCCACGAACGTGAATGCGGGCATGACGACCTCGGTTCCCCTCTCGAGCGCCGCCATGTATGCGGCCAGCAGCGATGACGTCCCGCTGTTGACGGCCACCCCGTGCTTCACGCCTATGTATGCCGCAAGGCGCGACTCGAGCTCCCGAGCCCTCCTGCCCTCCCTCAGGTTCCCCGACAGGACGACCTCCCTGACGGCATCCGCCTCCTCCTCACCTATGAGCGGCTTGGATATCGGTATGGGACGGTGGGCCGCCGGCCTTCCTCCCTCCAGCGCCAGCCTATCGCTCACACCGGGAGCGCGGGATGCCGCGTTTATAAATATAAGACGTGGTAGAAAAAACCTCGCCATTCATGGCGGGGATGATGGGAATGGCTTAAAGTGCGATGCCTCCTATTCCCCTCCTATTCCTTCACGATGCCCGCCGTGGGGTTCCGCTTCAGGGCGCACACCGATCAGCGGACGTTGGGGGCGTTAAAGGCCCAGTTGAGGCTGGCCTGCGAGATCTATAATTCCCTGCGGCGGGCGGACACGGATCTCCACCGCAGGAACGGGAGATGCCCGACCCTCACGGAACTGAGAGGATTGGCGCTGGACCTGAGGAAGCGGAGCGAGTACTACCGGCAGCTCCACCCCAGGTGGCGCAGGGGATCGCCGACCGGTTCCACAGCGCCAGGCGGAGGTTCCTCGAGGGCCCCGCGAGGGAGTGCGACGAGCGCGGATTCGTGAGGGAGGATTTGACGCTGGGGCGACGGGGTCTTCGAGCGCCCGACCCGCGGCTGGGGGGCCGATCGCGATTGCTGCGCGCCCCTCAACGCGCTGAGGAGGGCAGGGTGGGAGCCACCCGCGGCGCCTGCGGAGCCCCGCCCCCTGCCCGCGGCCGAGGGCCGCGGGCAAGGTGGAGCAGTGAAGCGGGAAGCCCCGCCCTGAAGGGCGGGGCAGCTCACAAATGAGGAGGGTCAGCGGTCCCTCTGATGCCCGGTTTGTCTCATGGGCATCCGCGGATGCCTAATGCGGCCTCGGCAAGCGTTTATAGGGAATCCGCTGAAATAATGCCGCATGTCAGAGGATCTTCCCTTCAGGGCGCTGGCTGAGGCGTTCCAGGGGATGGAGGAGGTGACCAGCAGGAACGCCCTGACGGAGATGCTGATAGACCTCTTCAAGCGCTCCCCGCCGGAAATACTGGACGAGATAGTGTACCTCATGCAGGGCAAGCTGTACCCCGACTTCGTAGGCGTGGAGCTGGGCGTCGGCGAGAAGCTCCTGCTGAGGTCGATATCGCTGGCCACGGGGCTCCCTCAGGACCGCGTGGAGGACCTGTACAAGAGGCTGGGTGACGTCGGGAGGGCGGCGGAGGAGGCCGTGGCGTCCAGGAAGCAGGTGGTGCTCTTCCGCGAGCAGCTGACCGTCCGTCGCGTGTACAGCACGCTCGAGAGGGTGGCCAAGATGTCGGGGGAGGGCGCCCAGGACGCCAAGGTGAAGCTGCTGGCCAGCCTGTTCAACGACGCCGAGCCGCTCGAGGCCCGCTACCTGGCCAGGATCGTGATGGGCAGGCTCAGGCTCGGCGTGGCCGACTACACGGTGCTCGACGCGCTCGCCGTGGCCTTCGGGGGCTCGAAGGAGGCGCGCGAGATAGTCGAGAGGGCCTACAACGTCTCGAGCGACCTCGGCCTCGTGGCCAGGACCGCCGCCTCCCAGGGATTGGCGGGGCTGCAGTCGATAGGAATAACCGTGGGGAGGCCCCTGAGGCCCATGCTAGCCGAGAGGCTCAGCAGCCCGCAGGAGATCCTCGAGAAGATAGGCGGCACGGTCGCCGCCGAGTACAAGTTCGACGGCGAGCGCATGCAGGTCCACAGGAAGGGCGACAGCGTCATGGTGTTCTCCAGGAGGCTCGAGAACATAACGTCGCATTATCCGGATGTGGTGGAGATCGCGAAGTCCGGCCTCAGGTCCAATGAGATCATAGTCGAGGGCGAGGGCGTGGCATTCGATGCCGACACCGGCGAGTTCCTCCCCTTCCAGGAGCTGATGCACAGGAGGCGCAAGTACGGAATAGAGAAGGCGATGGAGGAGTACCCCGTCTCGCTGTACCTGTTCGACCTAATATATGCGGATGGCGTGGATTACACGACGAAGCCCTACACCGAGAGGAGGAGGAAACTGGAGGAGCTCGTGAGTCCCAGCGACCGCATAAACTTGGCGCCGATGATAATGACTAAGGATCCTGAAGAGATCGAGCGGTTCATGATGGAGGCAATAGAGAGGGGGTGCGAGGGGCTGGTGGTGAAGGATCCGAACAGCGTCTACAGGGCGGGCGCCCGTGAGTGGTCCTGGATAAAGCTGAAGCGCGAGTACAGGAGCGAGATGACGGACACAGTAGACCTCGTGATCGTGGGGGCATTCCACGGGAGGGGCAAGAGGGCTGGAGTATACGGCGCCTATCTGCTGGCAGCGTACGACCCCGACGGCGACACTTTCAAGACGGTGTGCAAGGTGGGGACGGGCTTCACAGACGAGGACCTGAGGAACTTCCACGAGATGCTGCAGCAGTACGTCATAAGTCATCGCCACCCGCGCGTGGATTCGAGGATGGAGGCCGACGTCTGGTTCGTGCCGCAGGTGGTCATTGAGGTGCTGGCCGCTGAGATAACGCTGAGCCCCATCCACACCGCCGCCTGGGGCGCGGTGAGGCCCAACGCGGGGCTGGCGCTCAGGTTCCCCAGGTACACCGGCAGGCTCAGATCCGACAAGGGGCCCGAGGACGCCACGACGGTGAAGGAGCTCGTGGAGATGTACAGGAGCCAGGTGAAGAAGATCGAGGAGCCCGCCTCCTCGGAGGGCACCTAAGGGGGCGCCGGGCAAGGGACATATTCTTCGATGGGAGTAGCGTGTCTGGTGAGCTGCCCCGCCTCTTCCAGTGGCGGGCTTTCCGCCGAACCGATCGACCCAGCGAAGTCAGCCATGGGAGGAGGCGACGGCTCCTCCGCGGGAAGCGAGCTTCGAGGGGACGCCAACG
>Ga0081534_100003_pt1 | contig 119256 bp, 132 predicted proteins | sample MonGeyMetagenome_FD_71019 | JGI IMG/M metagenome (GOLD analysis project Ga0081534, IMG submission 71019) | Hypoxic/sulfidic aquatic microbial communities from Monarch Geyser, Yellowstone National Park, USA - MG (SPAdes) v1 (version 2) | ecosystem: Environmental > Aquatic > Thermal springs > Hot...
TATCGTTATCCTCAGCAACGTCCTGCCGCTCTCTCCCTTATCGAACTCGGCCCCTCCGCCGAGGACGGTCACGACGTACTTCTTGCCCCCGACGTCGACCCCCCTTCCCTTTATGTCTGTAAGCTTTAGGGAGCCCACCTCCCTGCCCCTATCCACGATCTCCTTAGCCTTCTCGTGGACGGCATCGCCCTCCTCTCCAGCCCTCTGGAGTATATACTCCACGAACTCGGCCGCGACGCCGGAGCCGTGTACGGAGAGCCACGCGACGCGCTCAAGGCCCTCCCTGAGGATCCTCACGTAGCCCGCCTTCCCGCCCTCCGGCTTCTTCACCGTGAAGTGGCGGTCCTCCTCAAGGCCCATCTCCCTAAGCCGCTGCGCCTCCCGCTCTATGTTGCCGGGGTTGGTGGTCTCGTATCTGATTACCAAAGCGCCCTCGGTCAGCCCCACGTGGTACCTAGGCCAGCCCTCCCTCAGCGTGATGCCGCTCCTCAGCTTCTCGAGCCAGCTATTTGCCGTTTTTTCGCTGACCCAGCCATTGACGCGCGCCACCTCGACGATTTTAGCGATGGCGTGTCTGAGCTCCTCGCGTCCAGCCGCAAGCTTGTCCGTATACACAGTGATGTGCCACTCGTCTCTACCGCCTGCCTTCTTCACCTCGGCGTTAACGCCCGCCCGCCTTAGGAGGCGGGCCGCGAGCTCTGCGCGGCTCCGATCCGTCGATTGGAATTGGAGTTCGATCGCGTTCTCGCGCAGATAGACGTTGTACTTGACGTCGGCGCCGCCCTCCGATATTATCAAATCGGCGGCGACGAGGCCGCCCTCGGTCAGCCTTATGCTCCCCTCGTCGAGCCGCACCTCCGCCCGGGCCTCCCCCACGAACTCATTGAACTTCGGGCTTAAGTACCCTCCGCCGGCAGAAGGCGCGAAGGCGGCCAACAGGCGCATGAGCCTCGCCGCATCTCTGCCATATGCGGCTATGTCGTAATATCTGCCCTCGCCCACATACGTATGCACGCCGAACTTCAGATCATCGGGCAGGAGCTGGTTGAGCGACCGCAACGTAGCGAGGCGCAGGAGCGCGGCGCCGCCTCCAAGCTCCCCTCCGACGGTCAGTCTAACCTCCGTTGCGCCGTCTCCCAGCCCTCCCCCTACGGCCAGCACTACCTCCCTCGGCTCCACCGCGCCGTCCCCCGCAATAGCGGTGGCGTACATCTCGCCGAAGCGCAGCAGGGCCTCCCTTTTGTCGAATCCGCCCCTAAGCGCCTTGTCCAGCATGATAAGCTCGAGGGCTGGGGCGACGAACTTCCTGGCCACCTCATCCCTCGCGCAGTCCCTAGCCAAACAGCCCATATCGCTTAGGGCGAAGTCCACGAGGCCCCAGACCTCCTCCCCAACCCTCTCCACGCCCTCCTTGAGGACGCCGCGGCGCTTTGGCTCGCCGCCTGCAGGGAGTACGGGATGCTGATGCGCCTGGCGGCGGGAGTGACCATCGTGGGCGTCAAGAGCGCCGCGAGGAGGATGAGGGCATGAGCTCGGGCATGGACGCGGGCGGGGGCGCGGTGAGGAGGCCTCCCGGGCCGGCGGATCCCGTCGAACGGCTCCTAAAGGAGTGGCCCGAGCTGGGCGTATTCGGGGCGGATTGGCTTAGGAGGTGGGCGCCCTACGCGAGGGGGCAGATCGTGGGGATAGCCAAGGTTCTGCGGAGGTTTCCGTGGATGGCGGAGCTGATAGGGCAGGGGCCCGTGGGCCTCGTGAACCTGTACTCCGTGGAGGCATACGTCGCCAGGGACGGCTCTGAGGCCTGCATATCTTTCGGCGGCTGGGCCTACTGCTCAGCCGACGGGGGCGTCAACGTCAGGAGGCTTGAGCTTGAGTTGGCCTGGAGCCCCACGAAGGCGGGGTGAGGGAGGTCTACAGGCCTAAGAAGCCGTCGATATTCGCGAGGGCCAAGGAGTACGTGCGGATACTGTGAGGCGCGCCGCGAGGAGGGCGCCTCAAACCCCGCCGGGGGTAAAAACCGGCTTCCTCACTTAATCCCCTTTTCCGACAGCATCTGCGCCTCCCTCCATCTGCCCCAGGCCTTGGGGTCTATGAGCCTCCAGAGCTCCTCCAGCGTCACGGCCTTATATAGAGGCCTGGGCTTTATCAAGGCCTCAGGGACGTAGTAGAGCTCCCCCTTTAGGTCGGGGGGCATGGCCATGAATACCCTAAGCCTCTTCAACGCGAGCCTCCCCTCTTTCTGTTTATAGGGCAACATGTCGCGGACGACCCTCTTGAATATGCGGTCCGGCCTCCTGGGTATCTTGGGTCCTGTCTTCTCCGGATTGTAGTGGGTCCTCCACAGAGATATCTTCCTAGCGTACCAATTCACCACCATCTTTCTGCTACCTACTATAAAGGCCCTATCTATATTGACGACTATGACGTTTATGTTTTTATTATCTCGGAGGATCTTGGCGATAGCAGAAGCCAACCTCCCCACCACATGGTTCGTCGCGTCGATCACGACGGTCCCCCTCTCTATCCGCTGAGGCAGAGGCTTGCTCATATCACTATCTTGACGTTGGTGCCCTTCGGGTTCTCCCTGACCAAAGCAGATATGGGCACTAGCCGTCCGCCGGATTCGAGCACGGCCTCGGCGGCCGTCCTGGAGGCGGCCAAGGCGGCCACGGTCACCTTCTTCTGTAGCCTGCCGCCGCCCAACAACTTCCCTGGCACCACAACCACATCGCCGTCGTTCACAAGCTTGTTCAACTTACCTACACCTACGGCCGCTCTCCGTCTCCGCGGCGCAGATATCAAGTCGGCCACGTAGGCCCAGATAGGCGCCTCGTTGGACTTAGCTGCCTTTCTGAGGAATCGAGCCAACATCCTCAGCCGTACGTTAGTAGGGCCTGTGGGATTAGGCGGCACGCCGCCTCTTCTCTGGCCGTATTTAAACGTTATCGGCCTTGGCTTCCCCCGCCTCTGCGCTTGTCCGTCTGTAGATTTCTCTCTCCAGAGCTTCGATAAATGTATTCAGCTTAACCTTGAATATGCGGAAGGCTTCGCTCAACATCTTATCGACAGACATGTTGCCATAAGACTCGATATTCATTATGTATTTAAACCGATCCCAATCCACGGTCAATAGGCCGTTGCAGAGGTTCTCGCACGTCTTGAGCTTGCCGAAACTGCATCTATACGGGTCGAACTCGTTTAGGCTGTCTCCAAAGGCGTCGGGACATATGGATTTACATCGAGCGAGGCATTGGGGATCCTCGCCCTTAACCGTCAACTTGGGGAAGTAGTAATAGGAGGCCAGTCCGGCCTGCCACTTGGCGTGCTCCTTGGCGCGGCCGAGTCTGGCGTATGCCTCAAGCGAGATGGACTGGCCTTTAACAAGCTTAACTATGGGTATGTCGCTATATACCGGCTTCACGTCGGGGTGGTCCGACGCAAGATCGCCGGAGTATACGGTCCTGGCGTCGTCGGCGGTTATCTGCAGCGTCAACCTGACGGTGCATTCGGCGGGGTCCACCATGCCGGTTTCGCATTCCTCTATCTTTGGAAAGAGGTCAAGGGGGGTGGTGAGGGGGATCAGCCCGAGCCTGTGGGCCAACATCTCGTCGTACATAGAGGATGTGTTGTTGACTATAAGTACTTGGTCTATAGCGAAAACTGGAACCTCAGATATAACAATTCGCCTTATGGAATTTATCAAAGAGGGTTTTACCCCCTCTACGTAGATCTTTAGGTGGAGGGAATCCCGTTCTAGGACCTTTGCAGACGGCATTAACGCGTGGGCTTCTGCTTTTTGCCGCGTAGCACGGCAAGAAGCGAAACTCCGTTGACCTTAGTGACCTTGAACCTTATCCCCGGGATATCGCCGAGGGATCTGCCCTCAGGCCCGCCGATACGTTCTATTATGACCTCGTCGTGCTCGTTGATGAGGTTAAGCCCGCCGTCGTAGGGCACAAACGCGGTCACGACCTTGCCGTTTTTCACCAGCTGAACCCTGACGCATTTCCTCACGGCTGCGTTGGGCTTACGCGCCTCGACGCCGACTTTCTCGAGCACGATGCCTCTCGCCATCGGGGCGCCCTCCAGCGGGTCGAACCGCTCGGCCAGCCTTAGAACCCTCCTCTTATAGGTTATGTCGTTCCACTTGAACCTCTGCCTCTTCTCTTTCAGCTTCCTCGCCGCGAATAAACCGACAGGGGACTTCTTGCCGGGCACAGGGCCTTACTTCTGGCAGTATATAAAGTTTGATGCGGAGCCCGTTAAGTTAACACGACCCTATCCACGTCGTAATACCTCTTAGCCAGTAGCTTGGCCTTGGCTATATTCCTCCCGTTTTTGCCTATGGCGATGCTCTTGTCCTCCGGCACAACTGTGGTTATGGCCACCAAGTTGCCGGAAGGCGATTTGGTCACCTTAACCGCTATAACCCTGGCTGGGTATAGGCTGTTCTTTATGAGCTCTTCGGGGGTCTCCGCGTATTCGACAACCTCGATGTCCCTCCCTATGATCTGTCTCAACATCCTCACGTTGTTGCCGCCTTTGCCCACCGCCAGCGCCGCCTGGTTCTTGCTGACGACGAAAATTATCCTGTTGTAGTCGCCGTCGACCACCACATCTAGGGGCGTTACTCCTGTCATCGACTCGAAGAGAGTGGCGTACCTGATCTCCTCGTCGGTTAGCCTTATATCAGGCATGTCCAGCCAACTTCAGTATCTCGCTTTGGCCTGGATCTATAATCGCTATGGCCGATATCTTGAAGGGCTTTCGGGCGGCGGCGCCCAGCTCCAGGCTGGAGCCTGGGAAGACGAAGATAGGAGTGCCCGCGATCTTCGAGTAATACTCGAGATCTCCCCTAACTCTCGGCGGGGCGTTGGCCGCTAGAACCACCATCTTGGCGCGTCCGCCGAGCACGGCGTCCTTGACGCTTTTGTAGCCGATGGACACCTTGCCGGTCGCGATCGCCACCTGGAGCTCCCTAGCCAGATCTATCGACGAACTCACGGCCCTTGGAATTAAGGCACATATATAAGTTTTAGGCTAGAGGCGCATCAGCAGCTTGACCATGCCCGTTCCAATGGGGATATGGCGTCCCGCAATTATGTTCTCGAAGACCCCTCTGAACGGCTCTACCTCGCCTTTCACCGACGCCTCGACCAACGTCTTCACGGTCACCTCGAAGGCGGCCTTGGCCAGCGGCGACTCCTTTGAGCCCACGACTCCATGTCTGCCGATAGGCCTCACCTTGCCCAGCCAGGTCATGGCGTCGGCTACAGTATACATGTGTCTACTGTCCACGTCGAGGCCCTGCTCCGCGAGGACTCTCTTGATCTCGAGCGCTATCAAAGTCCTGGCTACCTCGATCCCCAACACCTCCGCGACTTCGTGCAGATCGTTGCTGTAGGTCCTCGTGTGGTCGACCTCCTCCAGCTGCAGTACCCCCTCCAGATTGCTGCCCTCGGTTATGATGTACCACTCCCCGGTGTTTCTGTCTTGATCGACCAAGACCTTCCTGACGCCCTTTATGCCGCCTATCCTCGTCTGGAGCACCTTGTCGCGTAGCTTCCTCAGCTTCAACATGTCGGGGGTTTCGAGCTTAATGGTTATAGTATATCTCTCTATCTCTATAGATACGCCTTTACCGCGCATTCTAGAAAGTATCCTCTCTACATCTTTAATATTTATTCCTCGATACTTCATCTGTTCCGGATCTAGTTCTATAGTGATGCCGTACGTTATATAGTCTATATCGACAAATTTAGCTAAGTTCTCTATGGTGGTCAGCTGTATCTTCTTAGCGACCTCTGTTGCTGATTCCTTAGATTTATTGTGGGGATGTTTCAAATAGACATACATAAGAGGCGTCGAAGGCTTCCTTCTGGCGTCGACTATCTCTATCATTCTGGGCAGACCGCGCGCCATGGAGAATTCCCTCAGGCCGGCGAAGTGGAAAGACCTCAGGATCATCTGCGTCGATGGTTCGCCTATGGACTGGGCGGTTATTATGCCTATGGCCTCGCCGGCATCTATAAGAGACAGGGCGTAGAGCCTCAACGTCCTGTAGATCAGCCGTAGCGCCGTCTCTTCGTCGAGCCCCTCGACGGCCTTCTTGAGGTCCTCGTAGAGAGTTCTGGGGATTGTCGACGATAGGTCTTCGAGCAGCTTCGCGACCGACATCACCTTATGTAGAGCCTCATTATATTTACGTTTGCGGACTTGCCGTGGTCGGATTTGGATACGTCGGTGCCGTCGTCGCCGTATAGGGGCTGTAGGAGAAGTCCGGAGCCGTAGCGCACAGTGCCGTCGTAGGCCACATAGGCGTCCTGTAGCGCGTTGATTATTCTGCGCTGCATATATCCGCTTTGGGCCGTGCGCACGGCGGTGTCTATCAAGCCGTCTCTACCGCCCGCTGCGTGGAAGAAGTACTCCACCGGCGTAAGGCCCTTGATGAAGGAAGACGACACGAAGCCGCCCGAGAACGGCCCTATATCTCCCACGGGGAAATGCGGCAGGGTCCTCGTCCTGTATCCCCTCTTGATCCTCTCGCCCCTTATGGTCTGCTGGCCCAGAGTGGCCACCATCTGGACTATGTTGGTCAAGCTCCCGCGCGCCCCCGTCTTGGCCATGAGGTAGGCCTCCGAGCTCTTATTGATGTATCTGTCCACGACGCCCTCGGCGTCGCTGCGCACCTTAGAGAGTATCTCGGCCAGCCTGTTCTCGAGGGTTTCCTGCACGGTGTAGCCGGGCATGGCCTCCAGCTTGCCCTCCCTGTAGAGCTCTATGAGCTCCATCGCCTTGTCTATGCCGCTCTTTATGATCTTATCCACCTCGGCCACGGCCTCGTCGGGTATATGGAGCGAGTCGGGGCCTATGGAGAAGCCCTTGAGGTCCAGGTACCTCAGGAACGCCCTCAGCGAGGAGTCCAGCCACCTTCTGGCTATATCGGCTGGGTAGTCCCTAGCTATGCGGTGCCAGAGCGAGTCCACCTGCTCGGCGCCTATGGACTTTTTGTCCAGAGTGCCCGTCACCATGTTGCCGTTTATTATTATTATCCACTCGTCCGTCTCGCATCCATAGGGCTCCTTGCAGGTGGACTTGAACGCAGTCGGCTGAACCCAGTTGAGGTCTTTGGGCAACGCCATGCTTATGATCTGCTTCCCCGTCCACAGCTCGACGGGGTGCATTATGGCCGGCTCCGGCAGATCTCCCTCCAGCTTCATGGCGCCGGCCAGATAGGCCGCCTCCTTCTTCGTGAGGAGGGTAGTCTTGCGCGATAGGAGGTAGGCGCCTATAATATAGTCCTGCCTGGCGCCTATTATGGCGCCGCCGTAGCGCGGAGTCACTATGTGTTCTTGGACCAGCATCAAGGTCCGCGCCTCGGCCCTCGCCTCCTCCGTCTGCGGTATGTGGAGGTTCATCTCGTCTCCGTCGAAATCGGCGTTGTAGGGCGGACATACGGCGAGGTGGATTCTGAAGGTCCTGCCCGGCAGGACCCTCACTATATGGCCCATCATGGACACCCTATGTAGCGACGGCTGTCTGTTGAAGAGGGCTATGTCCCCGTCCCTTATGTGGCGCTCGACTATCCAGCCGGGGGCCAGCTTCTCGGCGAGCTGCTTTCTGTCCTTGACGTAGCGCAGATCGACGCGTCTGCCCTCAGGCGTTATCACGTAGTTGGCGCCGGGCCAAGTCTCGGGCCCCCTCATCACGGCCTGTCTGAGGTAGTCGAGGTTCCACTCGGTGACCCTCTCGGGCACAGTCAACACCTTGGCTATGTCGACGGGGACCCCGACCTCGTTTATGCTCAGGTTGGGGTCCGGGCTTATCGCCGTGCGGGCCGAGAAGTTGACGCGTTTGCCGGAAAGACTCCCCCTAAATCTCCCCTCCTTGCCCTTAAGCCGTTGCGCTATGCCCTTGAGGGGTCTGCCGCCTCTGTGTTTGGCCAGGGGTATGCCCGGCAGCTCGTTGTCGAAATAGGTCGCGGTATGGTACTGGAGAAGGTCCCAGAGGTTGTCTATCACGTTGGTAGGCGCGCCTGTCTCCAGCGCTATCTTCAGCTTCTCGTTCATCCTCATTATGTCGACCAGCTTGTGGGTCAGATCGTCCTCGCTCCTTATGCCGGTCTCGAGCTGTATGGAGGGCCTCACGTGGGGAGGCGGGACCGGCAACGTCCTGAGGATCGCCCACTCGGGGCGAGCCACCGTGGGGTCGACCCCCAGGAGCTCGAGGTCGCCGTTGGGCACCTTGACCAGCCTCTCCAAGATGGTCTCGGGGTCCAGCTTCACCAAGGCGCCCGCCTCGGTCTCCTCGTAGAAATTATAGGGCCTTTCGAACCTCACCTTGTTGCGTCTATAGCCGCAGTGAGGGCAGGTGGTCCTCTCGGCGGCCTTCCTGAGGATCTTCTCGTGGAGATTCGTGGCCAGCAGCTTCCACCTGCCCCTGAGCCTCTGAAGACGCTCGCTGTACCTCCTGATCTCCTCGTCCTTCAGCATTATCCTGCCGCAGTTGGGGCAGGTGGCCCTCAGGACGTCGTATATAAACCTGGCGAACTCCACGTGTATCACCGGCTTCACGAGCTCTATGTGGCCGAAGTGGCCGGGGCACACGTCGTAGGGCTGTCCGCAGGTCTCGCATCGGGCTCCCGGCTCCGCGACGCCGAGCCTCCTATCCATCAACCCGCCGCGGATGGGCAACCCGCCCTCGTCGTAAATCTCTGACGTAGTTATCTCGAGGACCGAATATCGCCTTATTAGGTCGGAGCTGAGGATTCCGAACTTTACATCTCTTATAGTCTTAGTGGGGATGTAATCCTGTTGCTGAACGGCCACAGCAACCGGTGAGACCCGCTATATAAGTTTTCATATATCGACGCGGCGGGCTCCCTAGGCCTCACTCCAAGATCTCCGCAGGTACATCGATAGCCATGTCAGGTGTAATGCAGATATGGCTCCCCTTCTTCCGGCATCCTGCGACTAAATAGCCATACCAAGGCCCCAGCAACTGTGCCCTCAACTCCGCCCCTCGATGGATCGAACCGCCTGCGCCGGAAGGCCGCATGCGCCACCTAGACAAGTCTTCAACTATAGCGGCGCCGCCCTAACCCCAATCAACAGCCCTGCCTCCGTCAAGCAGTCCTTTCGCCCTCTATTATTATCCTCGACGCCTGCCCGTCTCCCAGATACACAGTCCAGCCTGAGCCACAGCCTCTAGGCTCTCCATCTTCGGCGTTGTTCAAAAAATCATTTGAACGGCAGTTAATATGTATATTTAAATATAGGAAACGGGAATTAAAATTATTGTGTCATCGTTAGGTGAAAACCTTGATAAGATTATAGAGAAAAATAATAAGAACTCAGGAAGCGGGGCTGGCGCGTTGATTGCGGCGATTAGGATATTGAACAAGGGCGCTGTTAGGCGGGTCCTAAGACTGTTCACGAAGGAGGTGGAGTTCAACGGTGAAAGGAAGCCGTTGATGGATTGGGTGTTGGCAAAATACGTCGGCGAGGAGCAGTGCCCAACGGTCGCCCACTTCGTGGCGCCGTTTTTCGAGATGGGCATGAAGCTGGCTACGGCGTGGCTTCACGCCGACGAGGATTCCATCAAGGAATTGTTGAGCGACCCGGCATTGAGGAGGGGTATAGTTACGACGTTGCGCGGCATTGCGCTGTTCGGCGTAACCACGCCCCAGAAATTGCCTGCTCCGTTTTTCATTGTGTGGAATTTCACAAACGTCTGCAACCTAAAGTGTATACATTGCTATCAGAACGCAGGAAGGCCGTTGCCTAACGAGCTAACGCTTGAGGAGAAGCTTAGAGTTGTCAAGGAGCTTGATGAGGCAGGCGTGCCGGCAATTGCCCTATCTGGCGGCGAACCGACGGTGCACAGGGACTTCTGGCCAGTCCTGGCTGAGATAAGTAGGAGGGGCTTCTACCCGGCCATTGCCACGAATGGGATAACTTTTGCGAGTCTGGAGTTTGCTGAGAGAGCCAAGAAGCTTGGGCTTAGGTACGTTGAGATGAGCATAGATGCCGCCAATCCGGCGGTTCACGACAAATTCAGGGGCGTCCCCGGCGCTTGGTCCAAGACCGTTCAGGGGTTGAGGAACGCCGTCAAGCTGGGCTTCACCACAGCCCTTGCGTTTACGGTAACGAAGGTCAACATACAAGAGGTCGATAGCATACTTGATTTAGCCCAAGAAATTGGCGTCAATAAGGTTGTGTTCTTTAACTTCGTGCCGGTGGGTAGAGGCCGTGAGAATCTCGAGATCGATCTGTCGCCAGAGGAGAGGGAGGAGTTCCTTAGACATATCTATACTGAGACGAAGAAAAGGAAGATGGAGATAATCAGCACGGCCCCCCAGTACGGTAGGGTGGTCAATCAACTAAGTGCTGGCGAGGACGTATCGCCGACGCACTTCGTCATAGCCAACGACCCGATAACTAGGGAATTGACCGAATTCATCGGCGGTTGCGGCGCCGGCAGGGTCTATGCGGCTATCGAGCCTGAGGGCACCTTAACGCCTTGCGTTTTCCTGCCATATCCGGTGGGCAACCTGAGGACCAAGTCCTTCTGGGACATATGGATGGACCCATTTATGGAAAACTTCAGAGATAGGGATAGGCTAGAGGGCTTCTGCGGCAAGTGTCCGTACAAGCTGATATGCGGCGGTTGTAGGGCTAGGGCGTACAACTACTTCGGCGATGTGTTGGCGCCGGACCCAGGCTGCATCTACAACTCGGCAGAGTGGCGTAAATTGACGGAGGATCTAAAGCGGATTAAGATTAAAGTATCGCCGATGGCGTTTAAGTGAGGCCATGAGAGTCCTGCTGGCGGTCCCGCCAGGTATCGATAAACTTGAGTTGTACAAAGTGCTCGGCCTTAAGGCGCCGCCGCTGGGTCTCGCCTGGATAGCCGCAGTTCTGGAGATGGCCGGCCATAAAGTTAGGGTAATTGACTCGCCTACGGAGGGCGTCGACTTAAAAACGTTCATAAACGAGGTCGAGTCTTGGAGCCCCGACGTAGTGGGTATTACCTCTATAACGCCGACGATATACAAGGCCTACGATGCGGCTAAGGCGATTAAGGAGTACGATAAGGACTTGCCCGTGATAATGGGCGGTCCTCACGTCACGTTTATGTACGAGGAGGCGCTCAGCAACGGAGTCGATGTTGTGGTTAGAGGCGAAGGCGAGTACACGACCTTGGAGTTGGTGAACACTATGGAGAAGGCCGGTCTCGACGCAGAGCGTCTAAAGTCGATAAGGGGCTTGGCGTTTAGGCGCGGTGGCGAAATTGTGAGAACGCCCGATAGGCCGCCCATTAGGAACTTGGATGAATTGCCGCCGCCAGCCCGCCACCTATTGCCGATGGATAAGTACACCTTGTTTGGCAAACCCATCAGGATAATACATGCGATGGCTAGTAGGGGTTGCCCATACGGTTGTTCCTACTGCTCCACGTCGTATTTCTGGGGCAGAATGATCCGCTATAGGTCGGCTGAGGCTGTGGCCGACGAGATCGAGGATGCGGTTAATAAATACAAGACAAATATTGTCGTATTTACCGATGATGAGTTCACGCTAGGTAAGAGGTTTGTTTATGATTTCCTTAGGGAAATTAGGGAGAGAGGGCTTGACATAAGCTTCTCATGTGGTTCGAGGGTCGATACAATAGATAGAGATATGATGGCGAAATTGAAGGAGCATGGATGCACGGCGCTTTACTTCGGCGTCGAATCGGGAAGTCAAGACACCATAAACAGAGTTGGCAAGAACATAACGTTGGAACAAGCCAATAGAGTGTTCCAATGGGCTAAGGAGATTAACATAGACCATGTTGGTTCATTCATAATAGGTTTCCCGTGGGAGACCATCGACGACATGAAGAATACCGTGAGGTTCGCCATGAAGCTGAACCCGACCTACGCCCAACTCACTGTGGCCACTCCATATCCAGGAACGCCACTTTACTACCAAGCCGTCAACGAGAACCTAATCGAGGACTGGAACTGGGAGCACTACACAACGCTCAGAGCGGTTATGAGGGGTTATAGGTTTACGAGGGAGCAGGCGCAGAGGATGCTACAGTGGGCCTATGTCAAATTCTACAGTAGACCTAAGTTCCTAGTTCACGAGCTAATCCATGGTAGATTAGGCACGATAATTACCGCAGTAAGGAACTCGTTAGTTCCTTGGTTCAACGAGAAATTACTAGGAAGATCTAGCGAGTAATTAGATCTCCATACGTCAAATATCGCCGGAATTTTTCCTACAAGAATGTACCTATTCATTTTCCGCTTTCTTGGCCATTCATCTCATACGAGCTTTATGTCGTCGCACAGCAAGGTTGCCCTAGCCATTTACGACAACGCACCCCGTCTTACTAATCGGGAGAGCGGGAGGGGACCTAAATATTCGTTATTCCAAGATCTCCGCGAGTTCCAATTTCGGGTAAATCCCCAGCGCTATGAGCTCTTGAAGCAACAGCTTAAACGCGTAGGGCACCGTTACCTTGGCGAACTGGCCCGACTCGCCGTGTATGGGGCACTTCGGCCTGTTCGTCTTGGCGTCTAGATAGGCGGGGAGACCGCACAGCTCGCAGACGTACATGGTGTACTTGTCGCTCGACTCGACCATCCTCTCGTAGAGGAGGGCGGAGGCTCCGTGGGCGATGAGCACATCGCGCTCCATCTCGCCGAGCCTCAGCCCGCCCTCGCGCGAACGCCCCTCGGTGGGCTGTCTCGTGAGTATCTGGACGGGCCCTCTGGAGCGGGCGTGTATCTTGTCAGCCACCATGTGGTGGAGCTTCTGGTAGTAGGTTATGCCTATGAATATATCGGCGACGAGCTTCTCGCCGGTTATTCCGCTGTACATGACCTCCTTCCCGTCCCATCTGAATCCCAGCTTCATGAGGAGCTCCCTCAGCTCTCCCTCCGTGACTCCCTCGAAGGGCGTCGCGTCCACCAGCTGCCCCGTCAACGCGCCGGCTTTGCCCGCTATCGATTCCAGCAGCTGGCCGACCGTCATGCGCGAGGGCATGGCGTGGGGGTTGACGATTATATCGGGGACTATCCCGTCCTCTGTAAACGGCATGTCCTCCTGTCTCAACAACATGCCGATGACGCCCTTCTGGCCGTGGCGCGAGGCGAATTTATCGCCGAGCTCCGGCACGCGCAGCTCCCTCAGCCGCACCTTGACCAGCTTATTGCCCTCGGGCGACTCGGTTATGACGACCCTGTCGACGATCCCCCTCTCGCCCCGCCTCACCGGTATCGAGGCGTCGCGCCTTTCCTTCAGGATCTTCTCGGTCTCGAGGGTCATGTAGAATCTCGGCGGGGCGGTCTTGCCTATGATGACCTCCCCGCCTGTGACGTACACCTCGGGGGGAGCTATTCCGTCCTCGTCCAGATGGCTGTAGGCCTCCGGCCCTCTATATCCTCTGGCCGAGGGGTCGGGCACCTCTATCCTATCCTCCTCGCCTCCCAGATATCTCTGCTCCTCGGTCTCGTAGGTGCGGTAGAAGTTGGAGCGGAGGAAGCCGCGATCCACCGACGACTTGTTCATGATGATGGCGTCCTCTATGTTATAGCCGGTGTACGTGAGGAGGGCCACAACGGCGTTCTGGCCCGCGGGCTTCCTGGAGTACCCGACCAGCTCGAGCCCTCTGGTAGTCACGATGGGCCTCTCGGGGTAGTAGAGCATGTGGCCGCGCGAGTCCAGTTTATACATGAAGTTGGCTTGCGGCAGGCCGAGGGACTGCTTCGCCATAGCGGCCTCGTATTGATTTCTGGGCGACTGGTTGTGCTCCAGGTAGGGTATTATGGACGCTATCGCGCCTAGGATAGACGACGGGATTATCTCCATGTGGGAGTACTTGCCCATATCGGGCTCTGGGCCGACCGCTATGTAGGCGTTTTCCTCCTCGTCTGCGTCTAGGTACTCCACGACGCCCATCTTGACCAGGTCGTTCCAGGTGAGCTCGCCCGATGCGAGCTTCTGGACGTGCTCCTTGGTGAGCTTCAATCTGCCGTCCTCGACGACCAGCAAGGGCCTCCTGATGCGTCCGCCGTCGCAGTTGACGTAGACGGCGTCGCCTATATGGGCCACGTTGATCTCGTCCGAGATCCTGCCCTGCCGCCTCATCTTGCGGAGGGTCTTGACGAGCTCCTCGGGGTTCTGGTGTACGCCCACGAGCCGCCCGTTTAGGTAGACCTCGGCGCCCTCGAGCCCTCCCCTCCTCGCCTCCAGCACGGGCACCACGCCCAGCTCGGTCAACATCTTCTCGACGGCGGCCTCGTCCACCCCTATAGTTACCTCGGCCAGTAGGGCCAGGTTCTTGACGAGCCCGACGTTCTGACCCTCGGGGGTCTCGACGGCGCACAGCCTGCCCCATTGGGTCGGGTGGAGGTCGCGGGCCTCGAAGTGGGGCTGGGTCCTGCTGAGCGACGACACGACCCTCCTCAAATAGCTGAGCGTGGAGAGGTAGTTGGTCCTGTCCAGTATCTGCGAGACGCCTGTCTTGCCGCCGACCCAGTTGCCCGTCGCCAGCGCTTGCTTGACGCGCTCGGTTATGATATCGGGTCTGACTATGGTCTGGAGATGCGGTATCTTGCCCCTTGCGTAGTACTTCTCTAGCTGGTTCTTGAGCTCCTGGAGGAATTGCTTCATGACGGTTCTGAACAGCTGGGCCAGGAGGTCGTTGACGAGCCTCACGCGTTTGTTGGCCACGTGGTCCTTGTCGTCAGGCTTCCTTCTGCCCAGCTGCATCTCTATAAGCCCCTTAACCACCTGCCCCAGCAGCAACGCCTTCTTTATCCTGGCCTCCTCCATGGCCTTCTCGTCGGGCTTCTGGGGGTTGAGGTTAGGCAGGAAGTATTTGTCGAGTATCTGGAGGGCCCTCTCTATCCTTATGGGCTTCGGCTGGCCGACCGCGATCTTCCCGCCAATGAAGTCCAGCGCGTCGTCCTTAGTCGTGGCTATCTCCTGGCCTGCCAGCAACGAGGGCAGCAGCTCCTTCTGTATGTCTGGGTCGTCCGAGACCGCCAGGACTATGTCCTGGTCGCTCTCGAGCCCCATGGCGCGCATATACACCGTGAACGGGATCCTGACGGGTATGGCGGATAGGGTCACGTATATGACGCCGTCCTTGTGGTACTCGACGGTCATCGTGGCGCGGTAGCCGGGCCCCGTCGATATGACCTTGGCCAGATACCTGATGGTTGGCTTGTCGCCCGCGTCGTAGATAGGCCTGTCCGTGACCAGGTCCTCCTGGCTTATGACGACTCGCTCGCTCCCGTTTATTATGAAATAGCCGCCGGGGTCCTCCGGGTCCTCGAACCGCTTGGGGTACTCCTCGGGCTTCAGCCTGGTGAGGTTGCACTTCTTAGACTTGACCATTATGGGCAGCTCGCCGGCGTATATGGTCTCTGTCGCGTACGGCTCGTCCTCGACGTAGAGAGTCACCGTCAAGTACATCGAGGCGCTGTACGTGGCGTTTCTGAGCCGGGCCTCCATGGGGTATATGGCGGTCTCGGAGCCGTCGGGCTCCTTTATCCTCGGCCACCCTATCTCGACGCGCTCTATGGCCACCTTCAAGCCCTTTATCTCGGTCTCGACGACGCCCATCTCCTCTATTATCTTGGGCAACTTCCTGTCTATGAAGTCGTTAAAGGCCCTTATTTGGTGATCCGCTATCCCTCGGTCTCTGATGAAGGCCTTGACCAACGTCCACCTATCATCCGACGTGGGGAACCCGCCGTCCTCAGACCTGTACCTTATCGGTAACGGGAGCAGATCGACCATCAGCCGGGCACCACGAGGCGGTATATAACTGATTCTCCCGCGGTCTCAGAGCGCCTGACTATCTTCAGCACGTCGCCGGGCTTCGCGCCGACGGCCTTCACCAGAGGATCGCTCGACCTGATCCAGGGTATCTGCCAAGGCCTTACGTGAAGCCTCCTCAAGAGAGCTCTGGCCTCCTCCTTGGTGAGTATAGAAACCTCTACGGGGCCCAGCACATGCTCCAGTATCTTCCGGCTCACATGCCCCTCCATCTGTCGATATAAAACCTTTTTTCTCTTGCCGTCAGCCCCTGGCCTTCGCGATGAGGGCGTTGATCTCGGCCTTGAGGCTCTCTATGAATTTCCCGAGCTCCCTCTCGGCCTCATCGTTCTTGATCTCCATCCTCAGCCTGGGAAGGCGTTTGACCAAGTCGAGCTCTCTGAGCGACGAGGCGGGGACCCCGGCCTCCACGGCCTTCAGCCCAGCCTCGTAGTACGTATAGATGGCCCTCATCAGGAGGGCTTGCTTCTTGGGCATAGACGGGGTATCCGTGGGATTAAACGCGTCTTGCTTCAGGAAGCCCTCCCTTATTAGAAATGCCGCGTTCAAGATGTGCTTCTCCTGCTCGCTGAGGGCCTCCGTGCCGAGGATCCTGACCACCTCCTGCAGCTCCGCCTCTCTGCTCAAGATCGACTGGAAGACGTCTCTGATGCGGCGCCACTCCGGATCTACGCCCTTAGACCACCACTCCTGTACGGCGTCCACGTAGCGGGAGAACCCCATCAGCCAATCTATCGCAGGGTAGTGGCGCGAATAGGCCAGGCGGGGGGATAGAGGCCAGAAAGCCCCTATGAAGCGCAACGTGTTGGACGTTACGGGCTCCGTGAAGTCGCCTCCCGGCGGGCTCACGGAGGCCGCTATGGTGAGCGAGCCGATGCGCTCCTTGCTGCCTATTAGGAACACGCGGCCGGCGCGCTCGTAGAACTCGGCCAGGCGCGTGGGCAGATAGGCCGGATATCCCTCCTCGCTCGGCATCTCGCCGATACGTAGAGCCACCTCCCTCATGGCCTCCGCCCATCTGCTCGTGGAGTCTGCGGACACGAGCACGTCGTAGCCCATGTCGCGGAAGTACTCGCCGATGGCCGCGCCGGTGTATATCGAGGCCTCCCTCGCCGCCACGGGCATATTCGACGTATTCACTATTATCGTGGTTCTCTCAAGCAACGACTTGCCGGTATACGGGTCCTTCAGCTTCAGCAGACCTTGAAGCGCGTCGGCCGCCTCGTTCCCCCTCTCGCCGCAGAGCACAGGCACTATTATTCTGCTCTGCGCGTAGAGGAAGAGCGTGCGTATAGTCACAGTCTTCCCGGAGCCGAACGGCCCCGGTATAGCGGCGGCGCCGCCCTTGGCTATGGGGAACATCGTGTCGATGGTGCGCACGCCGGTTATCAACGGCTCCGTCGGCGGGAGCTTCTCGCGGAAGGGCCTAGGCCTACGCACAGGCCATTTATGCCACATCTTGACCTCCACAGAGCCCGACCTCGTCCTTATCCTAGCTATGACGTCATCGACCCTATATTTGCCCTCAGCTATCCACTCCACCACCCCAGGCCCGTTGCCGGGCAGAGGCGGATACATAATTCTGTGCTCTATCAACGAAGTCTCCTGGACGGCCCCCAGCACGTCGCCCGGCTGCACCTCCTCCCCCACCTTGACGAGGGGCTTGAAGTCGTACTCGGCCTTGAGGTCCAGAGGCGGGGCCTGGTCGTATCCTATCCCCCTGGCCACGAACGGCGTATTCGACATCTCGAATATGGCCTTCAGAGGCCTCTGGACCCCGTCGTATATCCTGCCCAGGATGCCCGGCCCGAGCCAAGCGCTTAGAGGCTCGCCGCTTCTGACAACGGGCTCCCCGGGCTTTATACCGGTGGTGTCCTCATACACCTGTATGAACGCCTTATCGCCCTGTATTCTGACCACCTCGCCGAATAGCTTGAGCTCGCCGACGAAGACGAGCTCGTAGAGCCTGGCGCCGGGCAGATCGGCCTTCACCACAGGGCCCGATATATACTCTATCCGTCCGCTCATAGCACCGACGACATCGCCCTCTTTATCTCATCCACGTTGGTCTCCAGCAAGGTGTCCAGCGTCATATCGAGCACGATGGCTCCATCGCGTGAAGACGCGATAAGCCCCCCCGACATGTCCCTATCGACGACCTCTCCCCTCAGGCCATGTTTTCGCATTAATATGGTCAGGACGTTCCTATCCTTCGGAGATGAATACACCAACACGTCCTCCCCGATTACCTCCTTGGCCTTCAGAAGCGCGTTCTCCAGGAATTTTATATACCGCTCATTCGTCCTATTTTTATCAATATAATCCCTTATATCTTTTTCAATTTCTTTTAATAAATCTTCATAGGTATTTGATATAATCCGCCTGCTCTCCACAAGCGCCTCGTAGAGAATCCTTTCCCGCTCCAGCGTAACTTGGCTCTGAATGTTGCCTATCTCTTCAGAATATTTAGATAACAGTTCATAGGATCTCTGTTTAATCTTAGTCTCGACCTCGCTAAGAAGCCTCTGCTTCAAGGCCTCGAGCTCCTTGATGTGTTGATCCACTAGATCCTCGAAAAGGCTCATGGAGGCCTTAACGGCCTATTTTTAAAGTGTTTTCGGCGTTGTTATCCGCCGAGTATCTGGCGGACGAGCTGAAGGTAGTTGACCTCCCTCTCCATGTTCTCCAGGACGCTTGGTATCTCCACGAATATCTTATTTGTATTTCTAAGCCTGAGCTCGTCTAGCTCTTTTCTGAGCTGTCTAGCGAAGTTTGATGAAATAAAAAATATATTATATATATTAATATTTTTTAATATATATTCATATAGCTCCTTCGCATCGGTGAAAGCGCGTCCGTTGAATCCCATCAACTTGAATAAATCGACAGTGTACCTATCGCCGAGAACTATAGACATAGCGGATAGTCCACGCTAGTTTTAAAGGATTACCAAGGCTCTTTTTTCAGCCGTAGCCGGTAGGCCGCGATATTGGTCGCTCTGTGGATCGCCGGCGTTATTAAGGCCGAGATGAATATAGCGGCTATCGGTATATATGTATATAGGGAATAGACGAGCAGAGACATGAGCAAGAAGTCCAGCTGGTCGAGAGGAAACGCGGGGTGTCCGCGCGGGAGGCATAGCCTCCTCTTTATGAAGGCGCCGAGCAGATCCCCCAGGAGGGCGGACGCGGAGAGAACCGCGGCGTCGCCTATGCTGAGGACGTTGTACAGTAGGTTGGGAAGCCACCCTATGGTGGTCCCTAGGGTGAGACCTATCGCGAAGCCCTCGAAGGTTTTCCCGTCTCCGAATATCCTAGAGCCGCGCCACCTCCTGCCGAAATCTATCGGGTGCCTTTTCGGCAGGGCGGAGGCCAACACGGCCAATCCGTTGGCCACGTAGGGGGGCCATATAAGCACCAGCGAATACGCCAGGAGGTCCAGCGGGCTCATTCGTGGGTCCTCGTTATGTGGACGAGCAAAGCCTCCCGATCGACGAACTCCCTGCCGCAGACGCCGCAGAAATACCTATTGTCCTCGCCCACCGCGAAGTGGCCACGGATGTGGTTCCTCACATCGTTTTTCTTAACCTTGGCGTTACATATCCCGCAGATGACGTCGTTGCCCGACGGCTTCACGTGCTTCATGTAGTGGGACACGGCGTTGTCCCAATCTATCGCGGCGCCGCATATGGTGCATTTATACTCAGTCGCCGCCACGAAATACCCATTGCCCCTGGCCTGGCAGATCAGGCAGATTTCGCCGGCCATGCGGCTGGGGGAGTAGCTTTTATTAAATTTGACGCCGGCCTCCACGTGTTCGGCATAGCTATGCCCGACTGGAGAGACGGCGTAATAGCCGTGGTCAAGGCGGACGAGTCCGTGAGGGACGCGGTTGCGCACGTGATGTCGTCCTGCGGAGTTTCCACCTTAAATACAGCGGAGCTGCCGAGGTATAAATTATCATGTATAGAAATTCTCTTGAAAAAATATAAGTATGAATCTATAATATATATAACAGATATTTATGGCATAGTAAATAGGGTAGCCCTGAAGAGCGGCGTAGGCCGCTCGGCCCTCTTCGAGGCGGCGTGGGCCTATCTATCCAGACATATCTGCGGGGGGATCGACGCGGCGGAGTGCGACGGCGAGACGAAGTTGTCGTGTTGCGGATCGAGCTGCGGCGCCTTGTGCGAGCTGGCCAAGCTGGAGGCCAATATGAGGCGCGGGGTCGTGGTGGATCTGACGAGGAAGCTGGCCGAGGCCCTAGGCGTATCTCAACACATCTAGGCGTTTCTCGCTCCATTTGGCTCTCAACATCTCCTTATACCGCTCTATGTCAGGCTCTATGCTGTCCAGCTTCTTCTCTGCATAGTTTATGAAATAATTTGTTAATAATCTAATGGGCGAGTAGCGGAGGCCTTTGAAATAGAACTTGTTGACTATATCGCGGGCCCAGAAGATGGAGTGCCTCGCGACCACCTTCAAGAGGTCTATATGTTCAGGGTATAGGTTCATTTTATCCAGCCAGCCTGTCTTCTCGGCCTTGACGTGGCTCATGGGCACGTAGAACAGCGGGACTATGAGGGATCTGTACGGCCTCAGCCGCTCTATCAGCTCTATGGTCTGAACCACGTCGTCGGGTTGCTCGCCGGGGAGACCCACTATGAGGGTCACCGCGGGTATGAGCTTGAGCTCGTGCATTATGGCCATGGACTCCTCGACGATCTCATGCCACTGCTCTATCTTGTAGGGCGCCGCCTTGCCCGGCATTATCTGTTTGGCGACCCTCACGGACCCGGTCTCCAGCCCTATCTCGGCGCCCCACCAGTCCTGATGCTCATCCTCTATTATGTCGGCTATCTTCGTCATGAGCTTCCCGTATTTCCTCTCGGCGAGCAGAACCGCCACGAAGGTGGTGTGGCTCCACCCAACCTTTCTGTAGTACCTCTTGGCCAGCTTATGTAGCTCTACGAGGGCCGTGGGGTTTAGCTCAACCCCGTTGGACCCGTATAGAGGCACCTCGTCAGAGTGCAGAATGCCGTCGATTACGCCGGCCCTCGCGTTGACCTTCAGCTCCTCCTCGATCTTGCTGAGAGGATACCACCTCAGAGGCCTCAACGTGACTGAGCAGAAGGCGCAGCCCCTGGGGCATCCCCTGCCTATTTCGACCAAGCCGTTTATGGAGGCTCCCTTGATGGTGGGGATCTCCTCGACGCTCGGAGCCTCGGAGGCCCCCACGTAGATATACCTCGGCGGCGTCTTCCCCTCCAGAGTATTCTTGACTATCTCCACTATCAGCCTGTCACCCTCCCCGTCGAATATCGTGTCTATGCCCCAGCGCTCCACCAAGTCTGGGTAGTAGAGCCACTGCCAGGCCGCCGGCCCCCCGACCATGACCTTCAAGCCGCCCGCCCTCTTGGCCTCCCGTATCTGCCCCTCTATCCGTTCCATGAACCTCCTGAAGAGGTAGGCGTTGAGGGTCTCTCTGCCGAGTATGACGCCCCAAGTGCTCGACGGGGGATTTACGCCGAAGTAGTCGTGGTGGCTCAACATCAGGATCTTGGCGCTCTTGAGATATCTAGGGACGTGGTCTGGATCTATTATGGCTGCGTTTATGCCCGCATCTAGCAATTTAGCCTCTATCTTCCTCATGCCGTAGGGCGCCTGCACGGGCCTCCCCATCTTGTCCGTCTTGATCTTCGGCGCGAAGAGGAAGGTGTGGAATCTCTCGGAGAAACCGAAGGGGAGCTCGACGAAAACGGGCCCGGTGGTGCCGAAGCCCAAAAACTCCTTCCCGTGGTAGTTGCTCATCATGCCCCTATCCGTGGTCAACACAACGTCGAAACCCATAGACGAGTTCGTTAAGTCAATTTAAAGCATTGCAGTCGTAGGCCGCCATGGACGTGATAGAGCTGCGGCCTGTGGACAGACGGGAGGTCGAGGAGGTGCTCGCCGCGTTGAGGGAATTCGGGGAGGTGCCCGCCGACGTCGTCCTGATATTTGCGGACAGAAGCTCTGCGAGGGAGCTGGCCGGAGCCGACGTTGAGGGGGCCAAGGCCGTCGAGAGCGGGGGCCATTACGCCGTAGTCGTGGTGAGTCCCGACAAGCTGTCGCTGTGGCGCGAGCTGGCGGCCATAAGCGCGTTGAACGACGTGGATGCCGTGTCCATATGGGCGCGGCCCGAGCACGCCGTCGGCGAGCTCGCGGAGATCCTGTCGGCGGCCCTCTATAGACGCGTGGTGGATCTATATATAGCGCGGAGGGACGTCCGGCTGTTGGCAGCCCGCTTCAACCCGCAGGACATACCGGTGGAGGCCGACGACGTGAGGAGATCCTTGGTCTACACGCTGGCTCTGGACGCGACTGTCAGCATGGCGGTCGCCGGCTTCAAAAGCCTCGCCGAGGAGCTCTACCTACGCGCCAGGAGGATCCCGATATACAACCTCTACGGCAGATTTAGAGACTTTGCCATAAAGAACTTTAAGTTCGAGTATATATACAATTATTTATCCCTATTTAGTCCGTGAGGCCGTCCTCAGTTATTTTAAATGTGGCCTCCCGCTCGGGGTGGTAGGGCGAGTCGAAGATCTTCGCTATCCTTATGTTCTCCTTGCTCTTCCTGAGCCACAGCCGGTAGGTTGCGCCGTGGGCCAGCACGTTGCCTCCGGCGGGCCTCAGCGGATTGCCGAAAAACACGTCCGGCTGGGCCATCACCTGGTTGGTCACGACGACAGCCACATCGTAGGCGTCGGCCACCTTCAGGAGATCCGCTATGTGTTTATTGAGCTTCTGTTGCCTCTCGGCCAGGTTCTCCCTGCCCGGGAACTCGGCGCGGAAGTGGGCCACTATCGAGTCGATCATCAGCAACTTTACGTTATCTTGCTTTATGATCCGCCTGGCTTGTTCCACCAAGATCATCTGGTGGTCAGAGGAGTAGGCCCTGGCGTAGTATATGTTCTTAAGCGCCTGGTCCGGATCGAGGCTCCGCGCCCTGGCCATCTGCGTTATGCGCTCGGGGCGGAACGTGTTCTCCGTATCTATGTATATAGCCTTGGCGCTGAGGCCGCCCCTATCCTCGGGAAGCTGGACCATCACGGCCAGCTGATGGCAGAACTGCGTCTTCCCGGCGCCGAACTCGCCGGCGACCTCGGTCACCGCGCCCGTCTCCACGCCCCCGTTCAGCAGCTCGTCCAGGGAACGCACGCCGGTGGATATACGCTTTATGTTGACGCGCCTTCTGTATACATCAAGGGCCGATATGAAGCCAGACAGCCCCAGCATGCTCCTAGCCGCCTCTATTATCTGCACGGCCCTCTCCTCATTGCCTATGATATCTGCTATCTCCTTGACGGAGGCGAAGGCGAGATCCCTCACTGTGTAGTACCCCCTCTCTTTAAGCTTCTGGCCCGTCACCTTGCCGATGCCCTCCAGCTCCTCTACGTCCAGCTCGGCCTGTCCGGCTGCAGGCCGCTCCACCACCTCCACCTCCGGCTCCCCCTGAGCCTCCTCCCTCCTCTTCGGCCTCGGCACGTCTTAAATATCGGTCCGAACATTATAAACTTGATGGAGAGCTTACTGGCGCCGATGGATGAGGCCGGGGTCAGGGACTGACTTTTATAGTGCGCACTACGTATCGTGGCCCTCAGGAATATGCTGAAGGGGGTCGTCCCCGAGGATCTTCTGGCGGCCGTGCCCTCGTCGTTCGACATAATAGGCTCGCGGCAGGGAGCCCTCGCCATCGTGGAGCTGCCCGACGAGCTAGAGCCCTACAAGTTGGAGATAGCGGATGCCGTGAGGCGGCTGAATAAAAACATCAAGGCTGTGCTTAGACGCAGGGGGGCCAGGTCCGGTCCCTACAGGCTCTACAACTACGAGGTGTTGATAGAGGGGCCGACGGAGGTCGTGCACAGAGAGCACGGCTACCTCATAAAGGTAGACCCCACAAAGGTCTACTTCTCTCCCAGAGATCAGAGCGACAGAGCCGAGCTGGCCGATATGGCCCAAGACGGCGAGCGGATACTCTACCTGTTCGCCGGCGTCGGGCCGTACGCCGTGGCCATAGCCAAGAGGCGGAAAGTCCGCTGGATATACGCCGTCGAGCTGAACCCCTGGGGCTTCAAGTATATGGTGGAAAACGTCAAGATGAACAAGCTGACCTCGGTGGTGCCGGTCAAGGCCGACGTGGCGGATTTCTGCTCAGCCTTCGCCGCCAGAGCCGACAGGGTCTTGATGACGTTGCCGCTGGGCGCGAAGGACTATCTGGACCTCGCCCTCCGGTGCGTCGAGGACGGCGGATATCTCCACTTCTACCACACCGGGCCCGAGGAGGATCCATTCGGCGAGGCCGAGGAGCTCGTAAGGTCTCTATGTGGCGGATGCGCCGTAGTGAGCCGGAAAATCGTGAGGGACTACGCTCCGCATGTATACAAAATAAGGATCGACGTAAGGGTCAGAAGAACCTAGGGGTCTCCTGGCCGCCTCCCCTCCTCCTTCCGCCGCCCTCGCCCTGTCCCTGTGCCCCCCTCTGCATTATGTAGAGGGTGACGACCTCGGGGACCTTGCCCTCCTTGGCGTATTTCGCCAGCAGATCGCGGTATTCCGACGTGTGGTCTATGTCGACTTGGATGAACTTCACGGCGACTTCGCGCAACATGCTCTCGAGACGTCTGAGCATGTCCAGCGGCATTATGGCGGTGACGAGCGGGTTGTTCAGCCACGACTCGAAGTCCTTCAACACGCGGCCTATATAGTTCAGCATGGCCTGGGCCGAGTAGAGCAGGGTCAGCCGGTCGGCGACCTCCATGACCTTTCCGTGGGTCTCCAGGTCGTTCACTATCCGTTGCTGTTCCTTGACCCACTGCTCCAGCCGCTCTATCATGCTCTCCAGGTAGTCCATTATCGGCTCTGAGGCCGGTACATCCGACATACGTAGCACCTCGTCCGACATTAATAAAGTTATGTTTCCGCTGAGGCTAGAGAAGAGAGGCGAACAGCAGCGGGGCCAGTATCAGATAGACCACCGTCAACGCCCCCAGCCTCTTGTAGCTCTCCACCACGCTCCTTATCTTGGCGAAGTTGGGCCCGAACACGTCCGCCTCGATCTCCAGCACCCTGTAGGCCCCCCTCCTGGCCCCCAGGGAGCTCTCGGCCGCGGCGACGGCCCTGTTGACCAGCTTGAGGAGCTCCTCGCGCCGTATGCCGGAGCCCACCACTCTGTAGCCGCCTCCGCCGACGCCCATGCCGGTAGACGCATGGGTGTCCGTGGTGATGGCCTCGACTAGGGCATAGGCGCCGTTAAGTCTGTCCTGTAGCTCCCTATAGAACGAGCCGTCCATGTTATTCCCGTCGAATATCAGCAAGAGGCTCTTCTGCCCGTCGCAGTCGGTTACGACGGCAGCGACTCCCCCGGCGCCCAGCTCAAGCCTCAAGGGGTCCACCAGCGAGGAGTCGGCTCTGCCTATCCCTATCTTGAAGTCGCGGCAGCCCTCGGCCCTCGATGCGTCGTCGAGAGCCCTCTGGAGGGAGGCCACGTCGTCGTCATCCCACCGAAGAGGGCCGTCGAACTTGTTCTGCGCGTCCACCATCACGTAGCCTCTGGGGTCCACCCTCTGCGCCACGTCCAGAGGCACGTCGTCGGAGGCCGAGTTGACCCGCGACACTATGGCCAGCGGCGGGCCGACCCCCAGCGAATAGGACGTCAGCCTCACGTCGCCGACCTCTATCCTCCTAGGCCTTATGCCCCTCAGCACGTCGACGGCCTGCATGGAGGACGCGGCCCTGAAGACCTCGCTGACTATCCTCTCGACGTCGTCGGAGGACACCGGATCGCGCTCGTGGCCGCCTACGCCGTGGATGAACACAACGTCGTAGCCTCCTCTGAGCCCTCTGGCGACGAGCTTCTCCACTAGGATGCCCCCGCCGACGTTCCTAAACGGCCCTGGGTGGAAATCCGAGACGACAACCAAGTGCCTCCCCTCTATGAGGTATAGATGGATCTTACCCAAGTCCTTAACCCCCAGAGGCTTGAAGACGTGGTCGAACATGCCCTCGGCCGAGACCGAGGAGTAGAGAAAGCTGCTGAACATGCACAGCGCGTCGCTGCCCTTAACTCTGCCCGCCAGATATTTCCTCAACAGCGGCATGGAGACGGCGTAGGCCGCGGCGACTGCCGCGAGCGGGTAGTCGCCTACATAGAGGTAATATAGCGGAGTTAATACGACAGGCGCCAGATATACGCCGTCCCTGCAGTGTAGGGACATGGACATGGAGGAGGCTATTACGGACGAGATCAGCAGGTAGTGCAGAGGAGGTCTGCCCAAAAGCAGGTCGAACAACGCGCCGAGGCCTAGGGCGAACGAGGTGACCTTAAACACGCCGGTCCGCGTCCATAGGCGCCGCCCGACGAAAAAGAAGAACGCGTAGAAAATTAAAAAGAATATTATATATAATAAAGTTCTTTTAATAATAGTATCAATTAGAATAACTATAATTAAAATATATGATAATATATCAAGCGCCTCGCTGAAGATGTTGCTATATGCCTCCTCGAACGTCCTCTTCATAGACTTTCAATATATGAACGTAAAGCCATGGATTGTGAATGAGATGAGATATACTTGCTGAGATATGTATTATGCCTAGGAAATCTATATATGTATAACATTTCGTTTACGAGATCCAGCGCCATGTATCCGCTCGGCGAGATCTCGAGCTCGGCCAGCCTGTTGGCGACGGACCTATGGACTCCGGGATTCACGTAGGGATGCATGAGGACCGCGTAGTCAACGCCGTACCTCAAGTAGTCGTTCACGGCGGAGAAGCCCATGTGCACCGTCCTAGTGATATCCATATACTTAATACTGATAATATATTTATTCTCAAGCTTTATCAATATGTCTATTTGTGTATTATATTTATTTATTAGTTGAGGTATAAATGATATTTTAGTTAATATTTTCTCGATTTTTCCCCACAGAAAATATCCGGCGGAGCCCACATAGCCGGTAAACGCCTCTATGGGATCCCCCCCGGAGATGCCCGAAAGGCTCACCGCGTAGGGCCTCTTGATCTGTTGCGCCCCCTCGTCCTCCACAGGTAGATAGTCGAGCAACCTCTCGTTCAGCGCCGTGTGGGGCACGTAGTAGAAATCGCCCAGGCCCTCCGCCAGCCCGGCCCTCGACATCGCTTGAAGCTGCCGGCATATTCCAGACCCGCCGGAGCAGTCGACGAGGAGGCTCCCCGAGAGGAAGCCGAAGGCCCTATTCTTTATGCCGTTGTTCCTCAGGGAGGCTAGGGCCCTCAGCGCCTCGCCGGGCACTTCGACTATCCTCTCCAGTATCGCCTCCTGGGGATAGAGCTCGCCGGCCCTCTCGGCCTCGCCCCTATGGTCGGCCGGAGTGCACGAGAGCCTCGCGGCGCAGAGCAGATCCACGGAACCACAAGCCCTTTAATAATTTTTCAGACAATCGAGCGCTCTTCACCGATCCAGCCGGGGATAAGTCATCACAGCCTCTCAGCTACATGTATTTTAATAGGCCTCCCCCGCCTCCGATGAATCTCGCGAGATCCTCCTCGAGGGCGCCCCTCAGCTTGGGGTTGTAGAGCGCGGCCGCCGGGTGGTACGTCACACAGAGGGTGGTGTCGACGGCGCCTATGCGGACCTCAAAGCACTTGCCCCTCACGTCCGCGATCTTCGCGATTTTGCGGCCGGCGAGGCCCATCAGCGTCCTGGCGCTGTGTACGCCAAGGGCTATTATCAGCCTGGGTCTGACCGCCGCTATCTGCTCCACCAGATAGGGCGTACACGCGGCTATCTCGTCCTCCAGGGGCTCTCTGTTGCCCGGAGGCCGGCACTTAACCACGTTTGTTATGAACACGTCGCGCCCCCTATCTACGCCGTGTCTCGCCAATATGGCGGTCAGAAGCTTGCCGGCGGGCCCCACGAACGGCCTGCCCTCCTCGTCCTCCTTCTCGCCGGGCGCCTCGCCGACGATCATGACGCCCTTCTCCGCCCTTCCCTCGCCTGGAACCGCCAGCCGCCTGGTCTCGTGCAACCTGCACCTCGCGCATCTACGTATCCGCTCGGCTATCTCCAGCAGCCTATCCACAGATGCCGCTTAATACATGCAATTAACTATTACCCTTTTTATCGCTCCGCGCGCCCAATGTCGTGTTCTGGCGTTTGTTCGCGCCCCAGAGGCGGAGGGAGGTGCCTAAGGTGGGCGGGAAGCCCGTATACATAGGGGGAATGCTGCTTCTGGGCACGGCGGAGCGCGGCGAGTTCGACGTGAGGAGGCACAAGTTGATAGCTATATATATAAGGGACGGCTCGAGCCAATATAGGCTGGATACGAGCGACGTCAAGGTCAAGATATCTAAGGAGAGCGTGGACCTGGAGATATCTGCAGTACCTAAGTTCTTCGAGGTGAAGATGCGCGAGCTCAACGACGTGGTGAAGAAGCTCGGCGACGAGAGGAGGGACATAGAGGGCTCGTACAGGAAGCTCGAGGAGGCGCTGATAAGGGGGGCGATCAGCATGCAGATATACGAGGAGTCGAAGAAGAGGATAGCCGAGAAGGAGAAGAGGCTGGTCGCCTCGTGCATGGAGGCCGAGAGGAGCTTCGTGAAGATAAACGACGACTTGAAGAGGCTTCTGGGCGACGTCGAGTCGAAGAGGGAGGCGCTGGAGGCCAAGAGGCTCCTGGACAGATTAGATAGGGGCGAGGAGGAGACGCTGGCCAACCTGACGGTTTTGAAGTCCAGCATAACGTCGATAGAGCAGATGTTGAACACCCTGTTGCTGCAGCTGAGGCTGGTCTGCTAGTCGGCGATATCGACCCCGGCGAAATCGCCCGGTGGGGCGAGGCGCCCGCTGTCGTCGTAGTAGCCCAGCACGGCGTGCTCCCTATTCGCCTTGCACCTCCTGCAATATATGTAGAGGCGGCCTCTGAACGCCGTCAAGTTGAATCCCACGTCCAGCACGCGCTCACTGCCGCAGACGGTGCAGCGGAGCAGCCATTTGGTCATCGTCTGAGCAGAGCGATATATTCTGCTATATGCTGGGCAGGGTTTATGCCGGTGCTCGACTTGAAGCCCCTCCAGTCGGGGGAGGCGTTGACCTCGAAGACCACATATCCGTCCTTGGCCTCGCCTATGTCGATACCCGCGTAGACCAGGCCGAGCGCCTTGGTGGCCCTCACCGCTATGTCCTCGAGCTCGGGGCTCAGGCTGCACGGCTCCGCCCTCGCCCCCTGGGCTATGTTCGTCTTCCACATATTGGAGATTCTGTACATACACCCGATGGCCCTTCCGTCGACCACTATCACGCGGATATCCCTGTTGGGCTTCTCGACGTATTTCTGGATGTAGAGCGGGTTGCGAGATATCAGGAGCGTCCTCATCACCTGGAAGGCCAGATCGGGGTCGGAGAAGAGCATTGCGCCGAAGCCTCTACTGCCCTGTATGGGCTTGACGACCACGGTCTCGAGGGCCTTAGTCGCGTTGTATGCGTAGAAGAGATCCTCGGTGACGACCGTGGGGGGCACAGGTATCTTCGCCCTCCTCAGTATGTATAGGCTCATCAACTTATCCCTGGAGGCCATCAGGCCGCGGACTGGGTTTATGGCCGTGGCGCCTTCCTCCTCCAAGATCTCGAGGGTGGTCACCCGCCTTATCATCGTGTTGGAGTCCAGGAGGAAGCCGATGCCCCGTATTACCACCACGTCGGGCCTCACGGGCCCCCTCCGGGTCTCGACGAAGACCCCCTCCTGGGACATTCTGACGGACAGCCGCTGGATGGGCACATATCTGCAGTTAATACCCCTCTTCCTCAGCTCCAGCAAGACGTCTCTGGCGGGCTCGTCCGGTATCGAGGACTCCGCAACCACTAGCGCCTCCACGGAGGGGGCCGTATTTCAGCTTATATAAATAGACGACATGCCTCAAGTGAGGCTGCGCCCAAGCGGTGGGGTCGCCATGTGCCCCTCCTGCGGATTCGCCATGCCCGGTCTGGACATATGCGAACTGACCGGCACATGCGTGGAGTGCGCCCGCAAGTCCCTGGGGGACGCCTGCGCCCGCTGTCCGGAGAAGGCCCGCTGCGACTCCGCGCTGGAGGGTCTGAGGTTCGTCAAGTCGCTCGAGCCGCGGCTGGACGTCTTCGTGGACGTGTCGCGCAGAGTTGTCAGCAAGGCGGAGAAGTACGGGAGGGTCGACGTGGCCGTGGCGTTCATGAAGTCGCTCATGGGTCTCGTCAAGGCGCTGAGGGAGGCCCCGCCGAACGTCGCGTTCCCGGCCTGGGTAGCCGCCGTCCTGAGGCGCGACGCCGTGGCCAAGCTGGCGAGGACGCCATACGTATTCGCCGGGGATTTCTACGAGGAGTTCAGGTGGTTCTGCGCCGAGTTCGGATGCCGCGGCCTCGAGGCCCCCCTATCGAACCTCCTCGCATCTATACTGAGCCTGTCGTTGATAGAAGGCGTTGCCGACCCCTCCCGGTACTTTAACTACGTCTGACCGCCCTCGGGGCGTAGTAGGCGAACAACGCGCCCAAGATCCTCCGAGATAATACATACATAATCGTCGCAATTATATTTATAACTAGATACACCCCGAAACCGATATATATATTCATCTTAAAATTAGATATACAGGCGGAAATTTCTGACGCGGCCACGGCTTGGGTCTGGCAGATCATCTGCACTATGCCGTCCATCAACGGGGTGAAGGCGACGGCCGACAGAGCTATGGCCGCCGCCGAGAAGAGCAACGCAGCTAGAAGCAACTTGGCGGCCGATCCGTATTCCCCCCTCACTACGCCCGACTTGGACAGATAGCCGGCTACCGCGGCCACGATGGAGAGGAAATACGATGCGATCAACATGCCGCTAGGCAGCTCCCCGAAGAGGAAGTAGCTGGGTAGCCCGAACGCTATATATATCGCTATGCCGGCCACCGCGGCCGACATGGAGAGGGCCACGGCTACCCATATATACCTGCTATATTGGGCCCTCCTGTCCTCGATCTCCTTCAATGTGCGCGCTCGGCTCATCTGGTCAGATAGACTACCTCCCTGATCTTCACCTTGCAGTGGGGGCAGATGAGCAGACGCTCCAGCACCATATTGCCAGTCAGGTGTTCAACCCTCATGATTCTGCTGTCCTCGTTCATGGGCCTTCCGCAGGACGGGCATATCGACAACAGCTCGAGATCCACGGCCACGGTGGCGCCACCAAGGCACTATTAAAAGGTTGAGCTTAGCTTAAATAACCGTCCACTATCGGTAGGTCCATGGAGAGGATCTCGCTGTCGGCGTTGGTCGAGAGGATCAAGGCCGGCGAGAATCTGGAGGTCGGCGGATATGAGGGCGAATACGCGCTGGTGGACAGAGTGAGGGGCATAGTCAAGGGCGATATATCTGCCGAGGAGCTCTCCGACCTCAAGAAGAGAAGGCCGCGGGGCGGGCCTGCCAAGAAGCAGCTGGAGGCCGCCGGCGAGATCGCCAGGAGGCTTGCCGAGAACAAGATAGCGTTCAAGGTGGTGTTCGGCCCCAGGGAGGCGACGATAAGGGTTGGGAGGGGGTTCATAAGGCTTGTCGACGGGGTGAGGATCGCCGGCTTCTCATCGCTCGACGAGGAGCCTCTGCCGTTGGTCATAGACGTCCTCGAGAAATACGGCGACGTCAAGTTGCTGAAGCCCCTGAAGTAACTGCTGTAGTTAAATTAACGCCGTCGGAAGATGGCGTGTTGCCGTCATATCTGATAACGGAGTCGCATCCGCGTCTGCGGATAGACGCCGGGGGAGGCATCTGCGTCGAGTACGCGCGCGGCGGCCCCTTGGTTAGGAGGGACTGCGAGGACGTGGACTACCTGGTGCTGGAGCCCTACAGAGGCGTGTCGCGGCGCAACGCGCCGGCTAGGCCGTTCAGCGACAGCGCCGTCGAGTTCTTCGACTTCTACGTGGTCGGCGGCTTCGGGCTGGGCGGATATAGAATGGTCGTGAGGGGCGGGAGGGCTTCCTTGAGGCGTATACACGAGATAGGTCTTTTCAATGGATTTGTCAAATCAGGCGAGTACAGGGCCGTGGAGAAGGCCTTTGAGAACTACGTCAGGGAATATGCGTCCAGCTGCATATTCGGGTGCCTGGCCTCGATGGCGTTGGCCGGGCTCTCCGAGGTGCCTCTGCCGAAAGCCGCGCTGGAGCGCAGGGGGAGGATTTACTATGCCCCCGGACTTGCGGTGTATGTGGAGTCGAGGGGGAGGTCGAGCGCCGTGGTGGAGATAGCCGCCTCGGCGCAGAGGGCCGACGAATTCAGGGAGATGGCCGTAGGTCTCTTCAGGGAGGCCTACGGCGTGCATTGGGCCTATATGGGCAGACTGCTGGCCCTATCGCCGTCCATGTTGCTGGACGTATTTCTGTCCAACCCTAGGAGGGCTGTTGCTGGGCCGGCCCTCTGAGCGCGACTATATTTATGCGGCCCTGCCGCCTCACCTCGACGAGGCCCCGCTCGGCGAGCCTTCTGACCGCCTTATGCACCGTGCTTTTGGGCAGATAGAGGTCCTTGACTATATCCCCCTGATAGGCCAGCCCGCCGCGGGCTCTTAGGTAGTTGAGTATCTGCTCGTCGACGTCGGCCGTGCCGTCGAGGTTTTCCTCCTTCGGCGAGCTGTTGAGCGCCTTCAGGATGCGCCGCCGCCCGGTGTACGTTGCAAGGGCAAGGAGGGCGAGCTCCAGCGCCAGCAACAGATAGCCTAGCATGCGCCTGCCCTCTGCAGGGCGGCGTCGGAGACGTCCAGCGCCTCGACCAACGTCTTGAATTCCCTCTCGGCCTCGACGCCCGCCCCCACTCTCCGCACGGAGAAGCCGAGTTGCTTCAGGTGGTCGCTGCAGTCGGCCGTCGAGAAGAGCTGGAGGCGCCTGTTGACGCAGTCGCACTCCACGACGGTTATGCGGGAGCCCGAAGGCGCCGATTTGCGCATCCTGGACAGATCTCTGTCCACGATCCATCCGTCGCTCGCCAACGCGTAGAGGAGGTCCAGCTTGAGGTCGCTGGGCATCGTGGCGCATAGAGATCTCAGGGACTCCTCGACGCCGTCGACGTAGGGAACCGCCCTTATGCGTCCCCCCTCCTCCTCGACCCTCTCGGCCAGGCCCCTCAGGGAGAGGTAGGCGACGACGCGCTCAAGCTCGGGGGCCTCGAAGACCAAGGCGTCTCCGTCCCTATACGCCAGACACACGGAGAGGGCGCACCGTATTAATATAAAGGTTTATGACCGTCCGTGCGGGGGGAGATGGGCCCGTTGCTGAGCTTCAAGGAGAAATACCTGGCGAGGGTATTGAGCGGGGAGAAGCGCGTGACCATCAGGCTGGGCACCTTAAGGCCCCGCTTCCAGCTGGTATACATAGCGTGTTGCGGCATGTTGTACGGCGAGGCTGTAATAACCAAGGTGGAGTACATACGGCTGAGGGATCTCGGCGAGGACGTCCTGAGGGAGGAGGGCTTCAGAGACCTCGACGAGGCTCTGTCGGAGCTGAGGGAGTTGTACCCGAGAATAGAGCTGGGCGACGTGGTTTCTGTGATCAGATTTTCGCTGGTTAGGCGGTATGAGAAACCAATACATATAAGCGCAATTAAGAGAACATGAGGCGCCTGCTGGAGGCCCTCAAGGGCTACGACTACGTGGTGCTGACGAGGCCCGGCAACCTCGCCTACGCCGTGGGCTTCCCCGACGGCCTGGCCCTAGTGGTCGACGTCAGGACGGGGGAAGCCGCTCTATACGTCTCCCGCCTGGATTATAGAAGGGCCCTGGCCTCGGTCGCCGTGGACAAAATCGTCGCCTTCGCGACGGCGGAGATACCGCCTAGAGGTCCAGGCGAAGAGCTTCTGGTGGCCAAGAGCCTCCTTGACAGGCTGAGGGAGGCGTTGAGGGGACGGGTGGCCTCCGACAGCAAGGAGATCGGCGAGGATGTGTCCAGCAAGATCCTGGAGGTCAGATCCATCAAGACCGAGGAGGAGGTCGGGAAGATCAAGAGGGCCCTGGAAATAACTGAGGACGCGCTGTCGCGCCTGGGGAGCCTTGAGGGGCGTAGCGAGCGGGAGATCGCCGCGGAGATATATAGGCTGATGATATCGCTGGGCTCCGACGGCGTTGCGTTCGAGCCCATAGTGGGCTCGGGCCCCCACTCGGCATGGCCTCATTACAACTACGGAGATAGGCGCATTGCATACGGCGATGCCGTTGTGGTCGACGTGGGGGCTAGATATAGGCTCTACTGCGCCGACATGACGAGGACCTACCTGATAGGGGAGGCGCCGAGGCAATTGAGAGATGCGGTGTACGCGGTGTACGAGGCGTCAAAAGCCGCCGAAAGGGCGATAAGGGCCGGCGTTGCGGCGCGCGAGGTCGACCTGTCGGCCAGAAAGGTCCTCGAGGACTACGGCTTCGGGCAGTACTTCATACATTCGACGGGCCACGGGGTCGGCGTGGAGGTCCACGAACCGCCCAGGCTGTCCGCCACGTCCGACGACGTGCTGAAGGAGGGGATGGTGGTCACCGTGGAGCCAGGCGTGTACGTGCCCGGCGTCGGCGGAGTGAGGATAGAGAATATGGTGTACATATCGCCATCGGGCGCCGCGGTCATGAATAGGTTGCCCTATATAGTCTGACGACGGCGCGCAGGGGCCTTCACGGCGAATACGCCGAACCCCCTCTCCACGGTCTTAACGACGAAGCCGGCGGATCTGAGCCTCTCGGCCACGCCGCGCCATACCGAGACGCCCCTATACTTGGAGCCGGTGGCGCCCGTGTAGTGGAACAGACCCCCGCCCGGCCTTAAGATCCTCGCGTACTCCCTATAGAGGCCCGCTGAGTATAGAGACTGGGTCGCGTAGCTGAGCCTCGGCGGATCGTGGATCACGTAGTCGAATGAGGCGCTCCGCAGCGCAGCGACCAAGTTCGCCGCATCGTCTATAATTAGGTCCACCTGCTCCGAGAAGAGCCCTACGCTGTAGGGGTTGTACGACGCCAGCGTCAGCACGTTGCGGTCTGCCTCCACGGTGACCACCTGCCGCGCCCCCCTCCTCGCGGCCTCGATGGCCGTGTAGCCCAGCCCCGTGCAGCACTCGAACACCCTCCCCCTGACGGCCCGCACCTTGCGCCGAGTCACCGACAGCGGGTCCTCCAGCACGCTGTGCATGGTTATGCCGTCTATCATCAACGTGGGGGCCCACCCCCTCTCGAATACGCACAGCTTGTAGAAACGGGCGCCGGCTATGGACAGCTCCCGCCAGACGCCGTCTATCAAGGCGTATACCTCGCAACTATCTTCGTAGACCTCGGGGAGCTCGTCCAGAGAGATCTCGTAGGGCTCGGAGCCGTGCTCGAAGCGGGCCGTGCTCCCTGCATAGGCGACTTTCGACTTGCTCCTCTCGAGGTCGAAGGAGACGTACGGCTCGCCGCGGCGCAGATCCTCTATCTGCCACCGCGACAACACCGGCACCACCGCAGGCCCCGCGGGCAACTCACTTTCGATGCGCCCTCTCCCCACTTAGAGCTTCTTATCTATGGGCATTATATACGGAGCCGTCCATGTTGCCATGTACGTCCAATCCATGCGCTACTCGCCGGTGGGCGAATACCTGCGGCTGGTGGTCCTGCGGAGGCTGGCGAGGGGGCCGGCCCCCGTGGAGGAGGTGGACGAGCTGGCGAGGAGGGCCGTGGAGGCGTTGGGCATGAGGTACGACTGGAGGGTATGGCCCCAGCTCGTGAGGCGGGAGGTCGCCGTGAAGGACGGCGTGGCCCAGCTGACCGAGGAGGGCAGGTGGATCTTCGAGAGGACGGAGGGCGCCGTGGCCGAATACGTGAGGAGGACGTTGGGAGCGGCGCTAGGCCGAGATCCTCCTTACGGCTAGATCCATAAGGGGCTCCAGAACGGACTTGAGGCTCGCAGTCGCGTTGTTTCCGCACCTCTCGACTGCACTTTTCTTTACATAGATAAAGACGTGCGGCGCCCTCCTCCAGGCCTCGTTGACGGCGTCTGCAAGCGGCGAGATCTTGGAGAGCGGCAGAGGTCCCATGGAGGTGGATATATAGAGATCCTCGGCGTATGGGTCGAAGCTGACGTAGGACAGAATCAAGTCTTCCGGCGACAGCTTGCAGCCGGCCGCCTCGCCCAGCTCGACGTTTAGACGCTCCACCAGCTTCCTCTTCAGCTCGTCCATGACGGCCCAATGCAGAGGGCCCAGCCTGTCCACTATCTCGTTGACGCGGACGGGGTCCTTGAAGATCTCGAGGAAGTCCTTCTCCCGCTTCCATAAAGTTATATATTCGGGCGGCTTGCGGGACAGAAGGTCTCTGAACCTCCCGTCTCTGACAAACACCGACACGAAGTAGTCGTCGGTGGCCTTCCAGACGTTCTCGCCGTCGACCTGCCCGGCGGCGAACTTGGCCAAGTCGCACAGATATCCGCAGATCGCCCCATCGCCGGAGCCCTCCGCACATTTCGCTATATTGTCGGCGAGTATCCCCCGGGCTATTTCGGTGAACAGCACGGTCTTGTGGTGCAGGTATACATGTCTGTATAGATTGTAGCGGGTGATGAGGTAGCCCTCAAGGTTGACCCTCGCCTTCTCGTTGAACAGAAAGCTGTCCCCCGCCACCTCCAAGTTCTCCACCATCCTTTCCAGGTCTATATGGGTGAGGTTGGTACCCACCGCCGCGCCCGTGAAGAACATGTCGCGCATCACGTAGTCGAGCCTATCGGCGTCGAAGACGCCCGAGAGGATACTGCTGTACAGCCTGTATCTACCGCCCCTGTTGAAAAGCAGCTCCGCCACCAGGCCGGGGTCGTACCCAAGCTCCGACAGCCTGGGCTTGAGCCTATCCACCAGAAGCCTTGTGGTGACCTCATGCGGCTTCTGTGCGGCGTCGAACGGCGCCATGTCCACCTCGAGGCATCCCCTAACCGCCGCCATGTGGAGAAGCTCTCTGGTCAAGATCTCGAAGGAATGCGAGAACGGGAGGTGGCCTATGTCGTGGAGGAGAGCGGCCACGCGTATATGCCTCAACAGCTCCTCGTCCACCTCGCCCAGCTGTTGCATGATCCGGTTGCCCAGCAACGTGGCCACGTGCATCACCCCGAGGCTGTGATCGAAGCGGGTGTGGGTGGCTGCGGGGTAGACCAGGTAGACGAAGCCCACCTGTTTGACATACCTAAGCCTCTGGATGAGGGGCTCGCCGTCTATCAGCTCCACCTCGTCCTCCGTCAGCTTTATGAAGCCGTGGACTGGATCTCTGACGGCTTTCTTGTACTGCACGACAACAGAACGTCGAGTGTTTAAAAGGCAGTCGGGCAGTGTCCCTATGTCGAGGGCCGGCCTGCGTCGCGCGACATGAGGTGTCTCAACGCGCTGACCAGCGCGCGGGGCGCCTTGCTTGAGGCGGCCATGGCGAGGGCCAGCGTCTTGACGTGATCGTCGTAGTCGACCGCGAGGAACTCGGAGCCGTCGAAGATCCTTAAGGCCTCGTGGACAAATCCCCTGACGTACATCAACTTATAGACGGCCTTGGCGGCGGAGAGCCTCAAGACCGTGGGCCGCATGGAGTGCTCGTAGGCCTCGGGCTCCCCGGACTTTATCGCCTCGGCGAGGGCCGCCCCGCTCTTGACGGCGAGTATTATGCCGCCGCCGCTCAGCGGCTTCGTGAGGCCGGCCGCGTCACCCAGAAGGGCGATGTGGCCGTGGACAAGCCTCCTGACGGGAGGCCCGGCCAACACGCCGCCGCCGAAGGGCTTGCCGACCGGCGTGCCGCCCACCAGCTTCACGAGTTTGCGTAGCTTGTCCACGACGCAACACCTATCGGCGAGCCCCACTCTGTATATTCCCCTGTCGATCTCCACTATCCAGGAGAAGTAGGCATCCGAGAGCTTTCTATTGTATACTACGACTATGCCGGAGAGGCCCTTGTTGCTCCTCACGTCGACCTGGAGGCCGGGCAGTCTGTCGACCTCGCCGTAGATGCGCGAAAACCTCCTCACCGCCCCCTCGGCGATGGCTATGTAGTCGTAGGGCCCGCTTCTGCCGGCAGACGTATACACGTATCGGCCTTTTATCGCCTCGACCCTCACGCCCAGCGCTATCGAGGGAACTCCATCCGAGAGCCGCCTCTCGAGACCCGGCCTATCGAGGAGGTAGATGCGATCTCTAACCCTAAACCATATCCGGCGTCCCTGGAGGTCCGTCACCAAGAGCCCGTCGTACTTGTTAAGGACCACGTCGGACGGTATGCCGGCCTCCCCTGCCGACCGGCCGCTGACAAGGCTCGTGCAGTGGCGTGGAAGCCCTACCTCTTGGTGCTCCTCGTAGACGTCTGCATCTATCCGCGAGGCCAGGGACAGGCCTGCAGGCCCTGCGCCGACTACGGCTATGCGCACCGCCCCAGTCTACGGCACTATTAATATTATTGGCGCCTCGGGTCTGCCCCAGCGCCTGCTATGGCGCAGGTCCACGTGGCCATCGGCGCGGGCGGCGGTAGAGCCTGTTGCGGCAGGGCCCGGCCTAGCCCTCAGCGGCTTGTTTCTTGAGCCAGCCCAGGGAGCCCACGTCAACGCCTTCCCCAGTCTTTATGAGGGACACCATATTCCATGTAATCAGCGCGATTATTATATGCCTGCATATAAGGCCCTTGATCATATTGGCCTCGCAGGTGCACTTTGCGCCGTAGGGACCCACGGAGACGTAGTGCCACACGCCCTTTCTGCTGCTCGACTCGACCGCCATACGGACTCCAAGGACTTTGCCCCCCTCCTCAACTATCTCCAATATGCGGGCGCGCCTAGGCTCCACCGAGAAGTAGAGATCCAACACTCTGGAGAGCCTCACGCCCAGAGCCCCCGAAAGGTCCAGGAGGAAGCGCCTAGCCCCCTCCTCCAAGGCCTCTGCGGAGCCCATCTACGAACTCCCGCGTGCCCGCCAATAAAGATATCCCCCGCGCCTCCAGGGAGTAATCCCCCAGTATGATGTACTCCATGCCGAGCGCTCTGCCCAGCAACAACGCCGCCGCCACGTCGAGCACTCTCAACTTGCCCCTGAGGTCGGCGAAGCCCACGGCGGCGCCGAGGCCGGTCAAGAGCAGCTCGTAGCTGGAGCACCCGAGGCTACGCCCCTTGAGGCCCATGGACGATATGAGCGAGTAGACCTCGGGCGGAACAGACTCGCCCATGGCGACGAAGGCGACGTTCATGGATCGCTCCGACCTCTTGAGGGGGGTGCCGTTCTTGGTCGGCGAGGACCCAGGGCCCAGAGAGTACACGTCGCCAGTGGGCGGAACCGCCAAGACGGCGTATTCCAGATCGTCGAGCTTCCCCGTGCGGTTATGGCCTGCGGCTATCGAGATCGTGAACGCGGGGATCCCCAGGGAGTAGTTCAAGGAGCCGTCGAGGGGATCCAGCACGAAGACGTAGCGCTCGTCGCCCCACCTGTAGACCCCGCCCTCCTCGGCTATGAGGACCCCGCCCTCGAAGGCGCCTCTCAGCGCCGAGTATATGTATTCCTCCATCTGCGCGTCCACGGCCCGCGTCACGTCGTCCCCCCGACGAGCCACCACCTCAAGCCCCCTCCTGTCCTTGAAGTTACTCCACAAGATCCAGGAGGCCTTGGCCGCTATGGCCTCAAGTCTTCCCAGCACGGCGTAAGTAGCCAGGCCATATAAAAATTCAGCCAAAGCGCCACCGGCCATCCATGCCCGTAACTCTGACTACATCATCTTGAGATAAAAACCACTCGATTTATATATGCGGTGAGGACGAGCGACGCGCCGATCGGTGACGATTAGGAGGTGAGCGCCGATCTCTATCCGCCGCCGGCCGCGAAACGTTATATATTGGTGCGGGGCGGGCGACGTGGGAGGACGGAGAAGGAGGAGGAAGATAATAGTCAGGCCCAAGAGGACAATACCCAAGATATTCGTGTGTCCTAACTGCGGAGCGCAGACGGTCAACGTCAAGAGGATGGGGGATAGATACGTCGTCATCTGCGGCACCTGCGGGCTGAGCGAGGAGTTCGACGAACATCCCCGCTGGAGCGCCGTCGATTACTACAACGCGTTCGTCGACCACTTCCTGGAGGGAAAGATAAAACCGCCTGAGGCGGGGCAGGGCGGCGGCGCCGAGGAGGCCGCCGGGGCGGGCGAGGAGGAGGCTGAGGGAGAGGGCGAGGGGAGCCGTGAAGGTCCTTGAGTATATATCCGAAGGGGTCAAGCACTTCACGCTTCTCGATCCCGACAAGTCGGTGGATTACCTAAAGGTGGCTAGGGCGGCGCTCGACGCCGGGACCGACGGACTTCTTGTAGGCGGCTCCCTGGGGATTCCGTCCGAGAGGCTGGACGAGGTCGTGAGGGATCTGAAGTCGGTAGCGCACGTCCCCGTGGTGCTTTTCCCCGGCACCATATGCCAGATCACGCCGAGGGCAGACGCGATATTGTTCCTAAGCGTGTTGAACTCGCAGGATCCGTACTTCATAGTGGGCGCCCAGCTACAAGGCGCCGTGATATTGGCCAAACACTACCCGCAGCTGGAGGTCATATCCACGGCGTATCTCATCGTAGGCGAGGGCGGAGCCGCGGGATATATAAGCTCGGCGAGGTCCATCCCGCCGAGGAGGCCCGATATAGCGGTGGCCTATTCGCTGGCGGCGAGGTATATGGGGTTCGCCGCGGTATATCTGGAGGCCGGTAGCGGCGCGCCCGAGCCGGTCCCGACGGCCATGGTGAGGGCGGTCAGGAAGTACCTAGACAGGGTGTTGATAGTGGGCGGCGGCATAAGGTCGGGCAAAACCGCTGAGGAGATTGCGCGCGAGAGGCCCAACGTCATAGTGACCGGCACCATAGCCGAGGAACAGCCGGAGAGGCTAGGCGAAATAGTGCGTTCGATAAGAAGCGCCGTAAAGCCTTAAAAACCGGTACATCAACGACAACGGGCGGGGGTGCCCGAGCCAGGTCAAAGGGGCAGGGTTGAGGTCCCTGTGGCGTAGGCCTGCGTGGGTTCAGGCGACGCCGCCCACAAATCCCACCCCCCGCATCCACCCGCTTCTGTGGACACGCTAGACGTTAGGCGGCATCTCTATGGGGTATGCGCGCTCCTAGAGCTGTTGGCCGACGCCGTATGAGTGGGCCACGTCTGCGGTTCCGCATTTGCCGTGGTGCGTCGGAAAAAGTTGTGGATGGGCCCATCCGGCTCCGCGTTCACTCGCCTCCGGGACCGCGGAGGCGTCGGCGGGCGGGGAGCCGGGGGTTCTGATGCGTATATCGCTCTGCTTAAAGAAGTTTTCAGCCCATGCGATTGAGGTCATTGGTCGCCCTATCGGGGTCTCATCATTAATAAGGCTATGTCGGGTCTGTTTTATGGAATTCGCCGAAAGGGCGGCGGCCAGATTCAGGGAGATCTTCGGCGCGGAGGCCGAGGTGGAGATACTCGCGGCGGGGCCGGAGCTAGTTAAGGCCAAGTTCGGCGGAAATATGTGCTACACCTGCGGTACCTACGACTACTTTGAGGACTTCGCCTATATTCTCGGCGACGAGGCCGGTGAGGAATGGGCCGTGTCGGGATACGAGCAACTGGACGGCGGAGAGTACGTGGTGGAGTTCAGACCGAGGCGGCTGGTGGGGAGAGCCGTACGGCATGTCAGGATAGTCCTGGACGGCTCCGCCTTCGACTTGAGGGTCTGAAGGCGGCGTTTACCTCCCGGAGGGCTTCCAGCAACGCCCTCTCGGAGATCATCGCCGCGTCGGCTATCCCCCTGGGCTCCAGTCTATATCCATTAGCCCTCGCGGAGAGAAGGAAGGCCGCCGCCTGGGCCACCTTGCCCCGCCCGACCACCGGCGCTATTAAACGCAGTATGTCGAGCGCGTTCTTGACCACGTCCCTACCCACGTTCAAATCCTCAGCGAGTTTGAACATGAAGTGCTTGGGTGAAGGCGGCGGCATCGAGAGCCCGGCCGTCTTCTGGACCCACAGCACCTTTCTGGCCAGGCGGCGCGCGTCGTAGCCTCTAAACATATGATCGGCATATATCTTGGCCAGCCTGCACGACAGGAACAGGATGGCGGCGGCCGCGTACTCCACATCGCTGGATCTGCCCAGGCGCGCCGCTATGGCCTCCCCCATGTGCGCACAGACCTTGGGCAGGCCTAGATACGAGCCGAGCCTCTCCACCTCAGCCGAGATCTTGTTTCCAGATCTTCTGGAAATGGCTCTGTAGATCTTGAACCTAGGCGTTATGACTCCTCTCACGTCCCTCCAGTCGTATTCAGTACCGCCCTCCAGGGGCAGGTAGTCCGCGGGCCTCTTTGAGGCGAGGGGGCCCGTCGCCACTGCCGGCCCCATCACGGTCCCGCAACTTCTACACACGACGAGGCCCTCGGAGTTCAGCGCCAGATCGCGCCTTCCGCAGACCGGACATGCGCCCAGCTCGACTATTAGGCTCACGAAATTCGGCGCGTTTTTAAACAGCTAACGCTTTTAATTCCCCGCCCAGAGCCTTCCATGAAGGCCTACATGGTGCGGGGCCCTAACGCGGAGCTCGAGCTCTCGGACGTCGAGAGGCCTAGACCGGGCCCGGGGAGGGCCCTAGTTAGGGTGAAGGCCGCGGGCATATGTTACCGCGACTACCTGGCCTGGACCGGTTGGCAGAAAGTGAGGTTCCCCACCGTTCCGGGCCACGAATACGCCGGAGTTGTCGAGGAGGTGGGCCCCGGGTCCTCCTCGCTCTCGCCCGGCGACCGCGTGGCCGGCATGATGTATGAATACTGCGGCGAGTGCGAATACTGCAAGTCGGGCCGGGAGAACCTATGCAGGAACAGGAAGGTATTCGGCGAAGATGTGTGGGGGGCCTTCGCCGAGTATATAGTGGCGGACTCCAAGTCCTTGGTCAAGATCCCCGACAACGTCGACTTCGCCGCGGCGTCTTTCGCCGCCTGCGTCCTCTCGACGCTCGTGAGGGCCGTCAAGAGGACGGGGGTCGGGCAGGGCCAGCTCGTAGTCGTGACGGGCGCATCGGGGGGCGTGGGGATCCACGCGTTGCAGGTGGCGAGAGCCTACGGGGCCAAGGTCGTCGGCGTCACTAGGCCCGAGAAGGCGGAGCATGTGGCCAGATACGCGGACCACGTCGTGACCAAGCAGGAATTCGCCGACGAGATAAGGAGGATGGGATACGCCGACGTGGTCATAGAGACGGTTGGAGGTCCCACCATAGGCCAGTCCGCGAGGGCTCTAAGGCCCGGGGGGAAGATCGCCTTGATAGGCAACGTGGATCCAAACCCGCAGCAGATACAGCTGGGGCTCTACATACTGAAGGAGGTAGATATATTGCCCGTGCTGCAGGGAACTAGGGCCGATCTAGTCGAGGCGTTGAGGCTTCTATCCGAGGGAAGGATAAGGCCTATATACAGCCTCCATAAATTCGCCGAACTGCCGCAGTTGCTCGCGGAGATGCCGAAGGCGAAGCACGTGGGTAGACGCGTCCTGGAGATCTAGCAGGCCCGCCTCCTGAACCTCAACACGGTTATGGCTATAACGACGACGTAGATGGACGCCACGACGGCGGTGTCCAGGCCCATGGCCGCCTCGGGCCAGAGGATTTAAATAGGTTTATTTTTTGCGTCATGGAGACCAGTCCCCCAAACCGTAGGGATCATAGGTCTGGGCAAATTGGGCTCGGCGCTGGGGCTGAGGCTTAAGGAGAGGGGATATAGGGTAGTTGGGTCCGTCAAGACCTCTAGGTCCCTCGAGAGGGCCTTGAAGCTGGGCCTCGAGGCCCATCTCGACAACGCCCTCGTCGTCGAGAAAAGCGACGTGGTGCTCCTCTCGGTTAAGCCCCACAACGTGGCCGAGATATCCATAAGGACGAACAAGCCCGTGGTGTCCTTCGTGGCGGGCATCCCTCTGGCGAGGATCTCCGGCCTGTCCGCAAGGCCCTTTAGGGCCATGACCAACATAGGCCTCACCGCGATCGCGGTGGCAGGCGAATACGACAAGGAGGTGGACGCACTGCTGAGATCGCTGTCGCCCGCGGTGATATGGGTGGAGGAGAAGCTGCTGGACCCCCTCACGGTAGTTCTGGGCAGCGGCCCCGCGCTGGTGGCGCGGCTCCTCCGCGCCTATATAGAGGCGGCGGTGAACGTGGGAGTGCCCTGGGACCTCGCGAGAGAAATAGCCGCGAGCCTTTTCTCGACCGCTCCGCAACTCGCCGCGAGGCTTGGCCACGAAGGCGTGGTGGAGATGGTGGCGACGCCCGGCGGCACAACGATAAAGGCGTTGATCAAAATGGCGGGCCTCGAGGGCCTTCTAGCGACGGCGGTTGAGGAGGCCGTGGCCAGGCTAGTACCCAAGTCTTGACAACGCCTCGTAGAAGCGGCGGTATGCCTCGCCGGGATCCACGGACGGCGGCGTTGCGGGCATGTCCACCCCCCTCAACGCCCTTATAAACTCGTCGATAACCTCGCCGGCCTCTGCGGCGTATAGAGGCGCCGAGCTGTCGTCCAGAAGCGAAAAGGCGTAGGTTGAGAGGTAGCGGAACGACGTCCCTCCGTACTTCTCTATGGACGGCCAATGCTCAGCGTATATCCTCGCCAGCGCCAGGCCTACGGCGTAGCTCAGCCCTATGGTGTACTTGACTAGACGCTCGTGCTCCTCGACGGAACCCTCGACTACAGATGCGCCTAAGCTCTCGAAGAAGGCGCGGGCCAGATCTACCCCCCTCCTGCCCGGGACCTCCATGACGACGACTTTCCTCCCCCTTATGGTATCCGCGCCGGGCCCGAACATGGGATGCGCAGTGGCCGCCGAGACGCAGTCAGGCAACGACGCATATGCCGGCAGTACATATTTTTTAAACGTGGCTATATCCAGGACCAGCTTCCCGCAGAGATCCCGCCCTGAGAGCGACCTTATCACGTCCCCCGCCTCTCTGAAGCCCACGGCGACTATGATCACGTCGCTCGACGCGACCAGCCCGTCCAACGTCTCGACGTCGCTTCTGGACCTATCCAAGTCGTACACGGCCGTCTGGTACAACTTCGCTATCTCCCTCTTGAGCCAAAGCCCCATGCGGCCGCCCCCCACTATCCCCACCCTCATGCTCCCCAATCCGTCAACAGAGCCAATGTGGAGTAAAGCCCGTGTTCCTCGGAGGCCCTCAAGGCCGTCGACAGAACGGCCAGGGAAGCCGGGCCGAGCCTCAACGCCCTGGGCAGAGGGAGCGGCTGAGGCGGCGGGCTGTAGACCGCATCGGCCCAAGCGCAATCGCCGGCGCCTAGCTTCGCCGCCACTATGGTCAACCCCGGCTCGACCTCCCGGGCCCTCTTGGCCACCGCCTCCCCGAGGGCGCCCGTGAAGCACGGCACGGCTATCGAGTCTATCCCGGGGGCCAGCGCCGCCACGTCGTGGGCTATCGTGTTGTAATACGCCTCGACCGCGAGGGCTCTGCCGACAATCTCGGCGCCATCCCTCCCGTCGGCTGTGCAGTCGGCGCAGAGCGCCATCGCCACATCCCTAAATCTCTCATCCTCGAAGTAGACCCTCCGGAAACGCCCCAGTATATAGGCGGCGGGCAGGGCCTTGACGGAGCCGAACAGATTGAGGAAGAGGGGCATGCCTAACACCCTCCGCGGCCCCTCCTTGATCACCAGCCGCGACAGCTCTCCATGGATTTCCATGTTCAGTTATTCAGCTCAAATTTTAACTACCCGCTTAATCCGTGGAGCGGCTCGAGAAGGTCAGAACGCAGCTGGACGGAGTAAACGTCCTGAGATCGGTCAAGAGGCTATTGGGCTTGACGTACAAGGAGCTCTCGTCGTTGTTGGGTCTACCCGAAAGCGTGCTCTCGCGCTATTATACAGGCGATATGCTGCCTTCCGTCGAGACCGCGTCGGAGATAGTGGAGAAGCTATTCGCCGAATACCCTCTGGATAAAATATTGATGAAAAACTTGCGCGTATACGAGACCTATGTGGACCTAACCGCTACGTACAGCCCCGATCTCTGGGCTCTCTACTCGATATATATAGCCAGAAGATTCGCCGGCCTGAAGGTCGACAAGGTGCTCACGGCGGCTGTCGACGGAATACCTCTCGCCGTGGCCGTGGCGCAGAGGTTCGAGGCGCCGCTGGTCGTGGCCAAACAGTACAAAGAGCCCGGAGCCAAAAGCCTCGAGGTGTCCTACATAAAGGGCAATAGGGTGGTGTCGCTGTACGTGCCCCAAGGCCTCCTGGCCAAGGGCGACTCCGTGCTTATAATAGACGACGTAGTTAGATCCGGCAAGACCATAAGGGCGCTCGCCGATCTGGCCGAGGCGGCTGGCAGCAAGGTGGCGGCCGCCGCCGTCCTCCTCGCGTTTCGAGGATTTTCGGAGAAGTTCGAGTTCCCAGTAGATATAGTGATCACCGTATGACGTCGACGGGGGCTTGCCCCTCAGCCCTCTAGGTGTTCCTCAACCTTCGGCCGTCCCGAACGCCGTCATCACGGGACTCGGAAGTCACTGGGCGAGCTCCTGTTGTTGCCTGAGGTACTGCTCCACTATATCGTATCCGTAGATGGCCTTGAACATCTCCCTGCCCTCAGGCGTCATCTGGGTCGGATCCCAAGGCCTCTCGAAGTCCACATCCACCTCCACGTCCTTGGCCTCAGGCACTACCGACTGCACCGCGAGCCCCACCTCATTCGCCAGAGAGGAGGAGACGGGGCAACCGACTGCCGTGAGCGTCATGACTATTCGCAACGTCCCGTCATCGCCCAGAGCGATCTCTCTGATGAGGCCCAAGTCGTAGACGTTTATGGGTATCTCGGGGTCGTAGATGTTGCGGAGCACGTCCACCAGCTGTTTGACCTTTTCGGGGGGCAGATTGGTCTTGAAGACCACTCCGTTTCCGGCCGGCTCCATGGCGTAATTCTCGTTTCATCTTTATTTAGTTAAGTCCCCGAGAGACCTATGTACGTCGAGTATGGAGGCAAGTTCTACAGGCCGCTTCACCCTAGGCCGACCGTCGTTGTGATATCCAGATGTCCAGACGGCAGGATAAACGCGATGCCCGCCAGCTGGAACACGCCCGTATCCGAGGAGCCCCCCACGATAGCAGTGGCGGTGGACAGATCGACGTATACGTTCCAATGCCTAGAGCACTCGGGGGAGGCCACGATAAACGTGGCGTCCGCCGACGCTGCAGATCTGGCCTACGCTCTCGGATCCGTCAGCGGCAGAGATGTGGATAAAACCTCCGCGTTCGGGCTCAAGCTGTTGCCCAGCGACATGGTCGGAGCGCCGGGGCTCGACGGCTCCATCGCTATATATGAGGCAAAGGTGGCGGCCAAGCTGGACGTCGGCGAGGTGAGGCTCTACGTCTTCAACGTGATCAAGGCCAAAGCCGCACAGGGCCTCGTGGACGAATGGGGGCCCATCCTCGAGAAGACAAGCCCGTTGCTCCACGGAGCGGGCAGGGCCTTCTACAGAGTCAACCCCAGAAAGATATGGGCCAGGAAGCCGACCGCCAAGGCCCCTCCGAAGTCCGCTCCGCCGGAGGCCGGAGACCCCGGGCGGAGACCCGAATAGGAACCGCCTCCCAGGCGCGCATTTGACAAATACCGACAGGCCGGCGCCGCGCCAGCACCGTCGCCCCCGGCCACGACGGGCGGTAAAATTTTTAAGTGGTGGCGGTATGGCCTATCGGCGGGGGTGCCCGAGCCAGGTCAAAGGGGCGGGCGGTTACCCGCCCGGCTAGAGGGGCAGGGTTCAGGTCCCTGTGGCGTAGGCCTGCGTGGGTTCAGGCGACGCCGCCCACAAATCCCACCCCCCGCATCCACTGGCTCTTTCCGGTTTCTGTCTAATCCTCTGTCAAGGCTGGAGAGGCGTAACGTCCTCCGAATCAGAGGGCCGAGCCTCACGTCGCCCCCGTTAAGCTCGGTGGGAGATTGAATCGAGAAATTGGCCGCCGCAAGTACACGTCTATATGTCCTAAATGTTGTCAATAAAGCCCTCGGCGCGCTGGCCAGCGTGTTGCAACGTTTAATTGTACGTATCTTCCATAAATATATGGAGTCCAAGCCCACGTTGAGGGACTACGTCTTGGCCATCATCAAGTTGGGGTCTAAAGGCGGCGAGTTCCGCTACAAGACCAAGATACACAAGATCGTCTTCCTCATCACACAAGAGTTCGGCCTAAAGATGGCGTCATTTATACCATACCACTTCGGGCCGTGGAGTCCAGAAGTGGACGATGTTTTGGACGAGCTCATAGGAGAAGAGTTGCTGAAACTGGATGTAGCAACACGTGAAGAAATAGACGGCGCTAAACACACGGGGAAGGTATATTCGTTCCGCATTACGAAGAGCGGCGAGCTGGAGGCCCGTCGGGCCTTGGCGTTGATACCGCCGGAGATCCGCAGACGTATAGAGGAACTCGCGAAATGGGATCTCTGGAGGCTGATCGGCTACGTCTATGTGAGATATCCCCACTACGCAACTCACTCCGCCATAGCTGACGATGAGCTACGTGTAACACAGGACCGCTGAATACTCATAATACTCATAGCCTTTTCTCTCAGCCTATTTAGATATTCTTGGAACCTCCTTACCTCTTGCCCGTAGATGTCCTGCTGGTCGCAACTCTCAAGGCAGATCTTCCTCCTCTCTTCTACCTCTCTTTCCGCCTTTTTATGACTATAAAGAAGCCCAAAAGATATTGCAAAACACATAATAACTATGATGACTACCAGAGGCGAAAAAGCCAGGTTGCCCGATACTAACCATAACGTACCTGATATTGCAGACCCCAATAGTATATTCGCTATATTGACCAACCACTGATTCGCATCGCGGTGCTCCTCTCTACATCTTTGCCTGCATTCGTGCACATCTCTAGGGTCGGAGATGGCCCTCGCAAGTTTGACAAGACCTTTCTCCAACATGTCCATATAGCTGTAGATCTCGTCCATGTCTTCGAACCGTGTAGAGACGTCCCTTAGAGACAAAACGCCAACGTGGTTATAGACGACTTGCGCAAGTTCCTTTAGCGACGCCTGTTTTCTCTTTTCGATCGACTCGGATTGGGCGTTTTCGTTACATTCGCTATCCGTTAAAAACAAATGCATGTCGCGGTTTCTCAATACTTGCTCCACGCAAGGCCATATGTGTACTGGGAGACATTTGTTAAGCTTATGTACCAACTCGCTGTATTCGGATGCTTTAGCTAAAACGCTTTCCACACGTCTCTTCGTTTCAGTTAATTTAAGTCTAATATGTAAAATTTAGCTAATGGTCTTAAATATCCTGTTTCATATAGGCGCATTGATCAGCCGCAATCCGTTTAGACCGCCGTCCTTATCCCAAGCCGCCAGCTCCAAGAGTTCTGGGCCATCAAAATCTTGCCGCCATCCCAAGATCGATTACAGGGAGTAGGTCCTAGGCGAGCCCGACAGGGGGTACCCCTGTCGATACCTCCCGAGGCCTACTCCCTGTGAGGGGGTCGGAGAATTCACCGAGAGGGAGGACAGCATCGAGGATTTTGTAGCGCAAAACGTAGACGAAAACCACGCGGCGTATTGATAGCTTGCGAGGAGGACCGTTGGCCCGGACAACGGAAGCTCGGATTGTCTGTATACGCTGAGCTATAAATTCCTCGTTCCGGCCCGCCGCGTGGAGAACCTGCCGGCGGCCTCCGTGCCGACCGACGCAGTATAGGGCCTTCAAGAAATTGAAACCGCCGGGCCTGACCACCACGTGGCGGCTGTTGGCCTCGGTGGGCTGGGCGCCTTCGGGGCCCAGTACGTAAAGTCTGTACTCGCCGCTGGGGTTATGGCCGACGCGAGAGGCAGGCGCTGGCGGTTGCCGAAGGGATCTCCGGCGCCGCTAGAGGCCCGGCGTCGGGGAGTCATCGTTATTTATGGGACTGTTATCGCATATGGGCGTGCTTGAGGAGTTGCAGAAGAAGGGCGTTAGGTTCCACGCCTATAAGGCCAACGGGCTCACCATAGCGTATGTGATGGGCGGCGAGGTCGACGCAGTGCCGGAAAAAATCGTGAGGGCCGGCGGCCACGTCTTTATGTATTTCGGCGACGTGGTCGTGGTCAAGCGCGAAGCAGCTTCTCAAGCTCCAGGAGGTCCTTCAGCTCCAGCTTGATGGTTTTGCCGTCTGGGAGCTGTCTCACTATGGAGAAGTTCAGCTTGCCCTGTCTGAACTCCTCCATGGCTATCAGCACGGGGTCCCTCGTGTCCAGCGAGCTTATATCCACCAGCGGCTGGGCGCCCATGGCCAGCTGCAACGCGCGGGCCGCGATGACCCTCGCCACCTCGAACCTCGTCAGCCTCGGCGGATAGAGGGATCGATCAGCCAGGGCGGATCTGAGGACTTGGATAAGCTTCTCGATTCTATCGACAAGCTCCGGAGGAGAAAGCCTACTCTCCATCGCCACGAGGACGGGAGAAATACTAAAATTTTGTGCTGACCCTAAAAAGGTTAGTCGGTCTTGCTCTCGCCCTCTTCCTCCTTCTTCTCGCCCTTCTTCTCCTCCTTCTTCGGGGCGCCGGCGGCTATGATGTCGTCGATGCGGAGCACCATTATGGCGGCCTCCGTGGCTGACCTCAACACGTTCTGCTTCACCAGCAACGGATCCCACACGTTGAGGGCGGCCATGTCGGCCACCTTGCCGCTCAACACGTCGACGCCGGCGGCGACCTCGCCGTTGTCGTGCCTACGCCTCAGCTCGGCTATGGCGTCCACGGGGTCGAGGCCTGCGGTCAGCGCCAGTATCGTCGGTATGCCCTCAAGGGCGTCGGCGAACTTCAGAGCGGCCAGCTGCTCCTTTCCGGGCAACTTCCTGGCGAACTCCCTCACGCGCCTGGCCAGCTCCATCTCGAAGGCGCCTCCGCCGGGCACTATCTTGGGCAGCCTGAAGAGATCCCTCGCCACGTGGAGGGCGTCCTGCATCGACCTCTCCACCTCGTCCAACACGCGGTCGCTGCCGCCTCTGACCAGTATCGTGACGGCCTTCGGGTTCTGCACCTTCTCGACGAACACCATCTTCTCCTCGCCCACCTTCCTCTCCTCGACGAGGCCAGCGGAGCCGAGGTCCTCGGCCTTGGCGTCCTTTATGCTGGTGATTATGCGGGCCCCCGTGGCCCTAGCCAGCTTCTCTATGTCGGAGCGCTTCACGCGCCTGACCGCCATTATGCCGCGCTTGGCGAGGAAGTGCTGGGCCACCTCGTCGATGCCCTTCTGCGTGATCACCACGTTCGCGCCTATCTCGGCCAGATGGTCGACGTACTGCTTCAGTATGTCGGCCTCCTGATCCAGGAAGGCCTTGATCTGGTCGGGCGAGTTGACGCTGATCTTCGTGGTCCACTCGGGCTTCTCGATCTCCAGAGGCGCGTCCAACACGGCTATCTTGGCGTTCTCGACGCGTTTGGGCATGCCCGGATGGACGACCTCCTTGTCGAGCACTATGCCCTGCACCAGCTGCGTCTCGTAGAGGGATTTGCCCTTCTTCTTCTCTATCTTGACCCAATCGAGGTCTAGGTAAGGCGTGCCGTTCCTCTGCTCCACCGCCTGGAAGGCCGCGTCGACGGCTATGCCGGCTAGGTAGTCCTTGGCCTCGGAGACTATCTTGCTGCTGAGCGAGTTTATGACGACCTTCGACATGCTCTCCTTGGTCAGCTGTATGGACTGCGCCACCTCCTCGGCGACCTTTGCCGCGAAGTCCGACGCCTTCTTAAACCCGTCGATTATTATGGTCGGGTGGATGCCCTCCTCCAGGAGCTCCTCGGCAGCCGTCAGAAGCCTCCCAGCCAGGACGACCACCGTGGTGGTGCCGTCGCCGACCTCGGCGTCTTGGGCCTTGGCGACCTCTATGAGCAGCTTGGCCGCCGGATGCTGTATCTCCATCTCCTTCAATATCGCCGCGCCATCGCCGGTTATGGTCACGTCGCCGAAGGCGTCGATCAACATTTTGTCCATGCCGCGGGGGCCAAGCGACGTGGCGAGTATCTCCGAGATAACCTTAGCGGCTTGGATGTTGGAGCGCCTGGCGTCCTCGCCGGCGGTGCGTTGAGACCCCTCCTTCAGGATCATTACAGGTACTCCTCCAGCCTTTGGAGCTTGTGCCATGGCTTGACATAATTAACGTCTATAAAAATTTTTCCCCGTAAAACTATTTTTAGAGGGTCTCCGCCACGGCAATGGGCGAAACCGAGAAATGGGTCCAAGACATCTTCGTATTCGCCGTGATACTCTTCGCGGTGTTCCTAGCGGCGAAATACATCCTACGCGTTTCCTGGCCCTTCGCGGTGGTCTCCTCGTGGTCCATGATGCCGGACCTACGCGTGGGCGACTTCGTGGTGTTGACGGGAGCGGGGAGCTGTCCCCATGTGGGCGATATAATTGTCTACGTCGCATCGCCCCCATTCCCGCCCGGCGAATGGATCATACACAGGGTTATCGCCGTGGGGCCCGGCTGCTCCCTCGCGACCAAGGGCGACAACTCCATCACGAACCCCATATCGGATCAACAATACGGCGAGCCGCCGGTGACCCCCGGCGATATAATAGGCAAGGCCATGCTCGTCGTGCCCTATATAGGGGTATTCCCCCTGATAGTCAGGCCGCAGAGCGCCGCCGGCGTCGGGCTCTGGCTTATGAGGCTAGGCATATTTCTGATGCTAATAGCGGCCTACTACGCTGCGTTTAAATGGCTAAACGCCGCGTCAAACGCCGCGTCTAGTGTTGCTGGTATTGATAGCAAGTCTGTCCCCCGCAGTCCACGGGCCTCAGCACGCCGCCCCTCCTAAGCCTATCGAGAGCCTCCCTGAAGTACAGAAACCTCTCCTCGAGGAGCTCGTTTCCATACCACTCCACGAACTTCTCCATTATCCTGTCTAGAGTCCAGAGCTGCTGTTTCTCCTCCCTTAACATGCGCACGACGAAGCTGGACATATCCTCGAGCGCCGTCCACGGGTACTGGTACCAATACCAGTCGCGCACCTCTATCGCGTAGTAGTCGGGCACGAACTTCGTGGTGCTCGTGATTACCTGGAGCGCCGCCGTCTTGACGGACCTCGGCCTGCAACACCTCTCGACGAGCTCCTTGGCCAGCACGACGCTGTCGCCCGTGTCGACTATATCGTCCATCACGAGCACGTCCCTGCCGGAGAGATCCACGGAAAGGCCGTACTTGACGTAGGCCTTCTCGGCCACCTGCGCCGCTCCGGGCCAATGGACCACCTGGACGCTGAGGAGGTCCTGGACGCCCAGAAAGTCGCAGAGGAGCCTCGCAGGCACGTAGCCGCCTCTAGCCACGGCCACCACGACGTCGGGCGACCAGCCGCTGGACCTTATATTGTCGGCGAGCTTCCTGGCCCACGAGACTATCTCATCCCACTTAACCACCTTTACGGGCACCTTCGGCACTTATCCCAAAGACACCTACTCCTTTTATATATTGCCCCGCCCTATTTACAAGGACGGATGGCGGTAAAGGTATAAAGATCGGAGCAGATGGGCCTCCCCCTGAACTCGAAATCCCACGTCCTGACCACGGCGCAGTCCACGTCGATGCAGATGTTGAAGTAGAGATCCCCTACGACGCACCTATCGCCGCCGCACGAGGCGTAGTTGCCCCTAATCCTCCCGCCGGAAGCCATGACGTTCAGATTCGAGGCGGCGAACGGACGGCCCCCGGACGAGAACAAGACCGCGAAGCCTCCCATGAGCCTCACCACCAGATACGGCAGAGCCCGCAGGACGCCCACGTCGAGGGCGACGCCGCCCGGAACGGCGAACGGATCAAGCGCGGAGTAAAGCCCCAGGAGGAGCAGCCAAGAATCTCCGTCGAGGGGAAGGCCCCACCTCAGGGCCGAGTAGAGGCCGTAGCGCATGGCCACGGCGAAGCCCCTCCAGCTCCTGTCGACGAGCCTCAAGGCGTCGCCGAACCTCGAAAGGCCTAGGACGGCCCGCGTCCACTCGTCGAGGCTCGAAAATGCCGAGGGGTCGTGCGCCGCGGCCTCCCTCAAGCCGCGCGACGTGAAGTATCGATCGATGTAGCCGCAGACGCCGCTGGCGGGCCGGGGGGCCTCCCTGTAGTATATACCCCAGAGCGTCCCGGAGCCCCACACCAACGAGTAGAGATAGCGGGCGAGGCAGTCGCCCTTATTGAGGGCGTTCGTCGCGTGCAGCTCGGCGATCCTCAGCGCGTCGGAGAGGCCGGGCGCGTAGGCCGCCCTATATATAAACCTAGGCCTCCTGCGCGCCTCGCCGCAGAGCTCGACGCCGCCCACCTTGGCCGGGCACTTAACGGCGCGGGTCAGCACCAGCGGCCTTCCGCCGACCAGCACCTCCCCGCCCTCCACGGAGACCTCCCCCGGCACGAAGGAGGAGCCGAGCTTGGCGCCGTCGCTCCTCAGCTCGAGGACAAGTCCGTTGCCCAAGTCCACCGAGATCCCGCCGTCGAGCACGCCGGTAGGTAGGCCGTCGTTAAAAAGATATCAGCGTTCAAATCCCTCACCACGGCTCAGCCATCGCCTCTCGTCACCGAAGGGGGTCTACGCGGAGGTTTTTAACCTTACCGCCGAGGCGGTCCGGCTCACGGCGGACGATCATTATGACGACGACTATAGAGCCCATGGCGCCGGGGGTGGGATTTCTGGGCGGCTCGGCCTGAACCCACGCCCCCTCGCGGGGACGGGATGTCCTGCTCGAGGTCTCGAGTCCCGCGCCTTGGGCCGCTCGGCCACCCCGGCCGTCCCTCCCCGCGCCGCAGTATTTAACTTTTTCTGCATCCCGCCCGGCGTAGGAGTCCGCAGAAGAAGGAGAGGTGGTGCGGCGGCCGGGATTCGAACTCCCGGGGGATCCCTCCCGGGATCAGCGGCTTGGGAGGCCGCCATCCGTAGTCGGGGCTATGCCCCCTTAAACCAGGCTAGACTACCGCCGCTGTGACTGCCAAGCCTCCGGCTTAAAAAGCTTTATGCCGTGATCCGTCCTCGTTGGCCCTCAGCGGACGAGTCGAAAAACCCTAGACGTCGAAGGCGACGGCGCCTACTCCTCGCACATCGGCAGACAGGCGCAGAGGGCCCCCACCAGGTTCCTGCCGGGTCGTGGGGCCGGCCCTATTTGCCGTGGCCGATCGGCTTCTCCAGGCGGAGGCCCAGCCCCTTGAGGCGCTCCATCACGGCGTCGATGTAGCGCTCAACCTCGTCTCCGGGGATCCCCCTATCCTTGAGCTGCGCCTTGACGAGCTCCATCACGGCGTCGTACCTCTTGTACTGTTCGTTCAGCTTGCGCCAGGGTATGCCCTTGAGCGCCTGGCCCAGCCTCTCGTCGACGGGCAACACGCCGCGGGCCATGAGGAACGATATTATGGGGTAGCCCACGTATCCCCTGTAGACGGTCCCGTTGTCGTCGCTGTAGGCGGCCCTCCTGCCCAGATCGACGTAGACTCTGTAGGTCCTGGCGCCGTCCGACGAGACCACCTCGGCGTCTTTCTCGCTCAGCAGCTTGATCCGCCCGTCGGCGATCGCCGAGAGCGCCTCGAGGATCTTTATCCTCGGGGGCAGCCGCATCAAATCCTCAACAGGTTTAGGATTATGACTATGCCCATCAGCACCATGGAGGCTATGACGACGGTCTTGGGGTTCAGCCTGATCTTCTCGATCTCGCCCTCGCGGGAGAAGTTGAGCAGGCCCGCCGCCGTGAACAGGTTGAGGTCCCCCCTCCGCCTCCTCGCCATATGCCCCACGACGGGTTGATATTTAAGCTTGACCTCCTCGACCGCCGTGAGGATATTCGACAACCACGCCCACGCCAACGAGGCGACGGGGCTCGGCGCGGCGGAGGTGGCCAAGCGCTTCAAGAGGGCCGGAGGGACCGGCATAATCTTCGTGTCTTTGCTCACGTGGTCCATAGGGGGCGTGCCGGGCGATAGGAGCTGGGTCGAGAAGCTCTACGAGCATACGGTTAAGAACAGCGAGGCGGCGAGGGCGCAGGGGCTTATCTCCGGCGCCGTCGTGGGCGTCCACCCCGCCGAGTGCGTCAAGCTGAGGGAGTCCGGCTGGGGCGAGGACGAGGTCGAGGACTTCATGCGCTGGACGGCGGACCTCGCCGCCAGATATGTGGCCGAGGGGAGGGCGGTCGGCTTCGGCGAGTACGGAAGGCCGCATTGGGACGCAGGTCCCGACGCGGCGGCCCTCTGCGACAGAGTGCTGGAGTACGTCCTTGCGAGAGCCCGCGACGTGGGCGCCGTGGTGCATCTACACCTAGAACGGCGTGGGGAGGAGACCGTGAGGAGCGTGGCCGAGATCGCCCGTCGCGCCAACGCAAGGCCCGGCGTCGTGGTTATGCACCACGCGGAGCCCCAGGCGGCCCCTCTGGCCGTAGAGCTCGGCCTGGTCCCGTCGGTGCCGATAGGCCGGAGGGGGGAGCTGGAGGAGGCGCTGAGGCTGGAGCCCATATACGTCGTTGAGAGCGACTACATAGACGACAACGCGAGGCCCGGCGCCGTAATACCTCCCTGGAGCCTCGCCAACAAGATACGGAGGGCTGTGGAGAGAGGCCTCGCCTCCGAGAGCTACTTCGAGCAGATATATATAAATACAGAGACTCTATACAGAGCTCTACTACACAGCTCCACGGATAATATATAATTTCTCATAATAGACCGGCGGGATGGAGCCAAAATGACGGCGTCGATCGATGCGGCCGGGGATTTTCCAACATCTAGGTCGACGCAACGGCCGTCGCTTCCTGGAGGCCCTCGGGCGTAAAACAGCCGAGATGGGCGTGGAGCCCGGCGTCCTCTACGTGGGGGCCTCAGCGCCTTAGCTCCAGCAGGACCTTCTCGAAGGCCTTGGCGGTATCCGCGGCGTCCTCAGGCGTGAGGTTAGGCAGGACGAGGAGCGACACGACCCTCTCGGCGGCCCACTCGGCGTTGGGGAGCCTCTCGTAGGCGATCTTGCGGCCGTAGAAGGGACAGCTCCAGGGACAGCCCCTCCCGTGTCCCTCCATCCTCTGGAACAGAGGCGTTCTGTACAGCGGGATGGGATACGCCACCGACACGTTGCCTATGCCCTCGCTCCTCAACGCGTCGACCACGAAGTCGCGCGGTCTGCTCAGCCGCTCCAGAGACAGGAGGATCTGCACGAGGTGCCAGCCGTGTTTGACGTAGGGCCTGGGCTTGACCACGGAGAGGAGGCCCTCCCCCTCGAGGCGCGCCAGCCCGTCTAGAAGCGCTCTGACGTACTCCTCCCTAGCCCTCTGGAGCTCCTCGAACCTCCTCAGCTCGTGGTAGAGCAACAGCCCCTGCAGCTCGGTCAGCCTGTAGTTGTAGCCCAGTAGCTCGTAGAAATACTTGTCGGTCTCGCCGTGAGCCCTGATGAGCCGGGCCCTCTCGGCGTAGGCCGCCACGTCGGTGGCCACCGCGCCGCCCTCGCCCCCGGTTATATGCTTCGTGGCGTAGAAGCTGAACGCCGAGATGTGGCCCATGGAGCCGGCCCTACGTCCTCTGTACTCGGCGCCGAGGGCCTGCGCCACGTCCTCGACTATATAAAGGCCGTATCTATCCGCCAGCTTCATGAAGGCGTCCATCTCGGCAGGGTAGCCGGCGAGGTGGACCACGACCACCGCCTTAGTCCTATCGGTGATCTTGGATTCAACCGACGCAGGGTCTAGGTTGAGGGTCTCGCGGTCTATGTCGGCGAATATGGGGACCGCGTTGGCGTGAAGGACGGCCGTCGCCGACGCGGCGAAGGTGAACGGCGTGGTTATCACCTCGTCGCCGGGCCCGACGCCGAGGGCCTTAAGGGCTAGGTGAAGCGCCGTGGTCCCGCTGGTGGTAGCGTAGGCGTATTTAACCCCCACGAACTTGGCCAGCCCCTCCTCGAACGACCTCACCCACCTGCCGTGCGTCGACACGAGGGCCCCCGACCTCAAGACCTCCTCGATGTCCCTAATCAGCTCGGGGCTGTAGACCAGAGGCCTGGCCTCTATACGCCTCTCGCGGACAGGCTTGCCCCCAAATATAGCCAACATGGTGCGGCAATATCCACACGTATATAACAGACTCCGCCGCCGCAGGGCCGCCTAGCCGCAGGCGACCAGCCCCGGCGGGACCAGCGCCTCCCCGCAGCTGGGGGCCAACATGCCGCGGAATCTAAGTCGGGGAAAAGCTTTTAATGGCGACGGAATGTAGGGCAGGGGCCCGTAGTCTAGCGGTAGGATTGAAAGCAATTCCCTAAGGCCCGCCTGACGCGCGGGAGATCCCGGGAGGGGATCCCCGGGAATTCAAATCCCGGCGGGCCCATCCACCATCTTCCTCGCGGTGGACAGTGGCGGTGCCCGCGTCGTCAGGAGGCCGCGGGCGAACAGAGGCGCTACGGCACAGACGCCCAGCTGGCGGTAAAATTTTTAAGTGGTGGCTGTATGGCCTATCGGCGGGGGTGCCCGAGCCAGGTCAAAGGGGCAGGTTGGGGGCTCCGAAAGGGCCTCCATGCCAAGTTTAGGTCCCTGTGGCGTAGGCCTGCGTGGGTTCAGGCGACGCCGCCCACAAATCCCACCCCCCGCATCCACCGGCTCTACAACGTCAAGCGTGAAGGCGGGCTCGGTCTTAGACGACACGGCTGGAAAGCCGACGCCTCTAGCCGAGCTTCTTCACGAGCTCTAGGTATTTTTTGACCACGTCCTTCCCCCTGTCGGATATCCTGATTACTGTCCTGACGCCTAGAGGCGTTATGGCTCTTTTGAACTCGACCAAGCCGCTCTCCTGCAGGATGTCTAGGTGTTGGTGCAGAGAGCTTTTAGGTATATCTAGGTCTCTCTGTAGATCTGTGAAGGTCACGTAGCCGTCGACGTAATATAGGGCTATCAATATGCCGAGCCTTACGCCGTTGGACAGGGCCTTGTCCTTAAGCAACTTGATCAGCTCGTCGAGCTCATTCATCGCCGATTACCTCCAGTAGGGACCTGACGCCGGCGTATATCCAGATGAGCGAGAGCAGGTATCCGCTGACGTAGTAGGCCATGCTCAACGGAAGGAGCGCGAGGAGCGCCGCGTTAGCCAGATAGTCGTAGCGCCTGGCCCTCACGAGCCCTGATCTAAGGTGCGCCGTGTTCGCGGACACTATAAGCACCGCGAGGGTCGCAGCGGCCGCGTATTCGAGGGCCTCGAAGGGCTCGCCGCCCGGCCCGGCAAAGGCTAAATACAGGGCGGCGGTAACCAAGGCGTAGTAGACGGCCGTCCACAGAGGCCAAGGCCCTCTATGCCGTCTCGATATGGGCGATCTGGAGACCCTGTAGGCCATCGAGAAGATCCTGAAGCTCAGGGACGTGTAGACCGCTATAGCCGCCATCACCACCATGAGACCCACGGGTATCGAGAATACCCTGTATTGCAGCGCCTCGCTGAGGACGTCGAACTGGTACGAGGCGGTGGAGAGGGCGGCTATGACTACGGGGTAGGTGCCCCACAGCAGGTAGTAGAGCCCCATGGCCTTCCTGAGCTCTCTCAACAGTATCCTCCTGGCGGTGTCGTTGCCGATCTTTATTATCTCGTACACATCGCTGGCCGTCAATACCCAACTGGGCCTGCCGGACTTAAAAATACTGGGGGTTGTTCAACATCTGAACAATCAACAGGCGCTTAAATCCCTCCGTTCGCGCATCCCATGATAGAGCTGAACAACGTGGCCGTAAGGGTGGGGGATAGATCGGCCGGCGGCTTCACGGTCGGCGTGGGCAGGATGGCCGTCGAGGGCAAGGCCGTGTTGCTCGGCCCCAACGGCAGCGGCAAGACGACGTTGCTCAGAGCCATGGCAGGGTTGATACCGTACAGCGGCAGCATAAAGATAAACGGCGTCGAGGTCGGCGAGGCGCGCGGCATGCTCGAGGTCTCGAGCAACCTCCCCGAGATATACGGCATGGCCTACTACGTGTGGGGCCTGCTGGAGGTGCTCGAGGACTTCAAGGGCATCGATAGGGACGAGTTCGCGGAGATAATGAAGAGGCTGAACCTGGACCTGAACGAGATCGTCAAGAGGCCGGTCTTCGCTCTGACGGCAGGCCAGTCGGCCTTGGTCAGGCTGGCCCTGGCCCTGTCCTCGAGGCCGAGGGTGGTGCTCATCGACGAGCCCTTCGAGAACGTCGACCCCGCCAGAAGGGGCGTGGTCGCCAAGATGTTGCTCGAATACGGCGATGAGGGCGTCGTGGTGACCCACGAGCTCGACGTGTTGAGGGCCTTCAAGGCGCTCCACGCCTACCTGATGCTCGAGGGCAGGCTGTACGGCCCCATAGAGGTCGGCGACCTGCTCGAGTCCGGCGTGGTGGAGGGGGAGGCCCAAGGCGCGTTGTTGACCGTGAGCATCGGCGGGAAGACGTACTCGGTGGTGAAAGGCGGCGGGATCAGGTTCGGCGAGATGGGCAGCCTAAATAGGCTGTACGGACTGCTGGAGTGAGGCCATGGGCTTCGCGAAGTTCCTGGTCAAGTCGGCTCTAAGAAATAGGAGCATGTGGTTCTGGGGCGTCTTCTTCATACTCTTCTGGATAGCCTTGGGCGCGTACATATACCCCAAAGGGGCGGTCAATATAATACAGTACGGAGCCGCCGACGTCGCCAGGCTCTATACGGCGGACTGGCTCACCTGGGCCGCGATCTATATGCCCACCGGCGTTATGGTGGGCTATCTATACATGCTGGTGTACAGCACGGGCGCCGTGCCGTATCTGATCAGATTCGGCAGGCTCAGGCCGTTGAAATATCTGCTCTCCTACTACGTGGCCATGACGGCCTCGTCGCTTATATTCACCGCAGTTGTGGCAGCGATAGCCATACCCATGATGTGGCACGGCCTCAACTACAACGGCCTCCACGTCCCTATAGACTCGGTGTTGCCCGCCAGCGCCGCCGGCGCGTTGGGCTTCGTGGGCAGCGCGGCGCTTGGCGCCGTGTTCACGACTTCGTTCATGTTCCTAGTCTTCCTGCTCGCCTTGAGGATGCCCAAACACACGACCAGGATCGCCTTCATACCGATGGTCATCTACTTCGCATCCTACTATTCATATCTGTACGGTGTTGTGCCCAGGGACGCGATAGCCCTGGTGCCCTTCGTCAGCCTAGTGGGCCTGGGCGTAGGCACATACGCGGGCTATGGGGACGCGCCCACGCAACTGATGCCGGATATAAGCTACGGCCGCTTTGCGGCCCCGCCCACCGTGCCGGCGTGGCAGGTGGCGGCCGGGGCTCTGGCGTGGATAGCCGCGTTGGCGGCCTTGTCGGTGGCGATCATCGGCAGGATTAGGTACGAATCGCCGGAGCTATTGAGAGCTGAGATGTAGTAGATAACAATAATATTTCAATATATTTTTATTAAAATTATGATTTATAAACTGACTTAATATGTCTACAAAATCAAGAGCCTAGCCCCATCCACGCGATAAATAGGGCGGAGGGGCTTGCGTCCAGCCCTCCGGGCCGTAGGCGGGGCCGTCCCGGCCTAGTCTCGACCCACGACCGGCAGGTCGGAGGACGGCGGCGGACCGGCAGCAGAGGGGCTTACGGCAGGGCCGACCACGCCGTCTCCAGACCCGTCGGGAGGTTCGCTATATATCCGGGCCTCGAAGCCGCTCGTGATGTTGATACTGGCCGAGTCGTCCATGGAGCTGGCTCCGCCCGAGATATGGCGCCATCCATCCATAGCGAGGGACGCCGAGAGGAGGGGCAAGAGGCCCGGCGAGATCCTGCTGGATAGGGCGAGGCATCACGGCGCCATGCTGGGGCTCAAGGACGCCGAGAGGAGGGGCAGGCCCGACATAGTCCACATGTGCATGCTGGCGTTTCAATACTCCCTCCTCGCGGCGGTCGGCAGGGGCTCCATGGCCGTCCACACGATCAACGACGTGGTGATAAGGCTGAGGCCCGACGTGAGGCCGCCCAAGAACTACAACAACTTCGTGGGGCTGATGGAGCAGCTGCTCTCTCTGGGCAGAGTCCCCGCGGAGGGGGAGCCGTTGATGAAGGCCGAGCCCAAGGGCCTGAGGCCTCTTCTGGACGAGGCCGGCGGCGCATGGGTGGTCCTGCACGAACGCGGCGTGCGGATGGACCCCCTGGAGCTGGGCAGGCTGCTGGCGGATTCGGTGGTCGTCGTCGGCGGGTTTCCCCACGGCGACTTCAAGAACTCGTGGCTTCTCGAGGAGGCCGACGGGGTCTACAGGCTGGGCGACCGCCCGCTGGACGCCTGGCAGGTCGTGTCGAGAGCCGTCGTGCTGGCGGAAATAGCCCTAGGGCTTATCTAGCCCCCTCAAGGCTCTGAGCCAGGTCGCGATCGACTCGCCGCCGGCCACCAGCTTGTTCTTTATGAGGTAGTACTGGCTCACCAGCTTGTTTTCGACCAGCCATGCGGCGAACATGTTCACGAGGACCCTCTCGCCTCCCCTCCTCAACATGCCCATGGCGTAGTCGACCACGTAGTCCTTGGCCACCGGGTTTCCCTTGGCCGCCGCCTCTCTGGCCCTCGCCAGCATGAGCCTGGGGCCGATGTCCTCCAGCCACTTCCTGAAGCCGGGCAGGTCTTTCTGGAACTGTTTGGCGATGGGGGTCTCGACGAATTTATCCCAATATCTAGCCAGCTCGTCGGCAATCATTCTACCCTCTGCCATGAGTGGGCGCGATTTATCACGTTATAAACATTAATCTGGCGAGCCTCTTGGACTCAAATCGGAGCCGCCCTGCCGGCGGCCCGTCTCCTCGAGCCACCTCTCTATGGCGTCCGCGAGCTCGGCGTAGCGCATGAAGCCCTCCAGGTGCTCTCTGCCGCATTCCGCCACTATCTTGTTGCCCATGCGGCGCACCCTCGGCTTCTTCCCCGTGAGGGCCTCCACCAGCGCCGAGAGCCTCTCGGCGTCCGCCTCCCTGCCGCCGGGGGCGTCCGCTCTGCCGTAGGCGTAGCCCTTGGTCTCGTTGTCGGCTCCGCGCCTGCCGAACGTCATTATGTACTCGCCCCTGACGCCGTCGACCTCGGCGGTTATGGTGATCCTCAGTAGGGTCTTGCCGCTCCAACTCTTATCGAACTGGACCCCTCCGCCGAGGACGGTCACGACGTGCCTCCTGCCCCCGACGTCGACCTCCCTTCCCTTTATGTCTGTAAGCCTTAGGGAGCCCACCTCCCTACCCCTCCTTACGATCTCCTCGGCTTTTTCGTAGACCTCTCTCCCCTCCTCCTTAGCCCTCTGGAGTATGTAGCCTACGAACTCTGCAGCGAGCCTCTGCCGATCGCCCTCGCCGTGTACGGAAAGCCATGCGGCGCGCTCAAGGCCCTCCCTGAGGATCCTCACATAGCCCGCCCCTCCGCCCTCCGGCGTTTTGACCGTGAAGTGCCTGCCCTCCTCGAGACCCATTGCCTTAAGCCGCTGAGCCACCTGCTTTATGCCCTCGGGGTCTGTGGACATGTATCTGACCACTAGAGCGCCCTCAACAAGCCCCACCTTGTACTTCGGTCAGCCCTCCCTCAGCGTGAGGCCGCCCTCCAGCTTGTCGAGCCAGCGCTCCGCCTTGCCGGCGTCCACCCAGCCCTTCGCGAGGGCCTCCCTGACGATATCGGCGATGGCGTCCCTGAGCTCCCTGCGGCCCGCCGCAAGCCTGTCGGTAGTGGCTCTGACCCGCCACTCGTCTCTTTCGCCAACCCTCTTCACCTCGGCGCTGACTCCAGCATGTCTGAGGAGGCGCGCCGCGAGCTCGACGCGGCTCCGGTCGGTCGAGACGAATTGGAGCATGATCGCGTTCTCGCGCAGATAGACGTTGTACTTGACGTCGGCGCCGCCCTCCGATATGGTCAGATCGGCGGCGACGCGTCTGCGCTTGGTTCGCCTTATGCTCCCCTCGTCGAGCCGCACCTCCACCCGGGCCTCCTCCACGAACTTATCGAACTTCGGGCTCAAATACCCTCCGCCGGCGGAGGGCGCGGACACGGCAAGAAGGCGCATCAGCCTCGCCGCGTCTCCGCCGTAGGCGGCTATGTCGTAGTATCTGCCCCCGCCCGCGTACGTCCGCACGCCGAACCTCAGCCCGTCGGGCAGAAGACCGTTGAGCAGATGCAACGCGGCGAGGCGCAGGAGCGCGGCCCCACCGCCAAGCTCCCCACCGACGGCCAGCTCGACCAGCCCACGCTCCACGGAGCCGTCCCCCGCTATCGCCGTGGCGTACATCTCGCCGAACCACAGCAACGCCTCCTTCCCGTCGAATTCGCCCCTCGCCGCCTTGTCCAGCATGATCAGCTCGAGGGCTGGCTCCACGAACTTCCTAGCGACCTCATCCCTCGCGCAGTCCCTCGCCAGGCAGTACATATCGCTGAGGGCGACGACGTGTCCCAGCTTGCGCGGATGCGCGCGGCCCCCCTAAGGCTCGTGAGCAAGACCGAGATGGGCGTGAAGGCGGAGCACGGCGCCCGGTGGCTAGCCCTTGCAAGCTTCTACAGGGACACCCTTGACTGGAGGGAGGCGAGGCTCGCGGCGATAGGGGCGGAGGTCAGCCGGGTTAGGGAGTGCGCCGGAGCTCCGCACCGCGTCGCCGAGGCGGCCCTGGCCCTCGTGAGGAGGCATGTGCACGAGCTGGAGGGCCTCTCGGCCGGGGCCGTCGCTGTGGCGGCCCTCTGGCTCGCCTCTAGGGATTTAGGCGAACCCCGGCCGTTGAGCGACTTCCTCAAATGCAGTAAGGCGGACAGGTCGGCCGTCAAGAGGGCGGCCTGGAGGCTTAACGAGGCGGCCAGGGGCAGGAGGCCGCCAATTGAGGACTACGTCAAGATTGTGGCCGCGAGGGCGGGCTTGCCGGCTCCCGTGGTGAGGAGGGCCCTTGAGATCCTGGCCGGAAACAGGAGGGCTGTCTTGGGCAGAAACCCCTGGGTCCTGGCCGCCGCGTCCCTATGGCTCGCCGCCTGCAGGGAGTACGGGATGCTCGTCCGCCTGGCGGAGGCGGCCGGCGCGACCGTCGTGGGCGTCAAGGGCGCCGCGAGGAGGATGAGGGCATGAGCTCGGGCAACGGCGTGGACGCGGGCGCGGTGAGGAGGCCGCCTCGGCCGCCTCCCGAGCCGGCCGACCCAGTCGAACGGCTCCTGAGGGAGTGGCCGGAGCTGGGCGCCTTAGGCGTCGATTGGCTTAGGACGTGGGCCCCCCGCGCGAGGGGGCAGATAGTGGGGATAGCCAAGGTTCTGAGGAGATACCCCTGGATGGCCGAGCTGATAGGGCAAGGGCCGGTGAGCCTCGTGAACCCGTACTCCGTGGAGGCCTATGCGTCGAGGGACGGGTCGGAGGCGTGTATATCGTTGTTCGGCTGGGCCTACTGCTCAGCCGACGGGGGCGTCAACGTCAGGAGGCTTGAGCTTGAGTTCAAGGGCCTGGAGCCCCACGAGGGCGGGGTGGGGGAGATCTACAGGCCTAAGAGGCGGTCGATATTCGCGAGGGCCAAGGAGTACGTGCGGATCCTGTGAGGCGCGGGCGTCGGGAGGGCAAGGCGGACGAAGACCTGCCGGGTGTAAAAGCCTCCTTCTTTTTCCCCTCCCCTCCCTTTCTCTCTGCCGGCCTCGACTAAACTTTTATGGGTGGAGCACGGCCCCCGCTGGCTCGCCCTCGCCGGCTTCAACAGGGACACCCTGCACGGGAGGGAGGCGAGGCTCGCCTCCATAGGGGCGGAGATAAGCAGAGTTAGGGAGTGCGTTGGAGCCCGCCTCCGCGACCTATGAGCGGAGGCCGAGAGCCCCTCGTCCGGCCGAAGTTGAAAGGGGGCGTCCGCGGCCCGGGCTGTATACGGAGATAACACGCGGCCGGGCGCACGGATTTTAAATACGCAGGTCCTTATGTCCGTGGCCTTTGAGGATGAGTTCATCGAGGAGGAGGGCGAGGAGGTCCGCGAGTTCGAGGGCGAGGAGGTCGCGGAGTTCAGGATAAAGGGCGCCATCTCGACCTCCATACCGCCCTCGATAGTCCTGTCGGTCACGTACGACGGGGCTGAGGGCAAGGCCTTGGTGAAGCTCTACGACCCGGCCGGAGATCTGGTCTACTACTGGTACGACAAGAGCGGGCACAGGCCCTACCTAGTGACGGATCTGCCTCCGGAGGTCGTCGCCGATAAGTACCCCGAGGTTTTGAAGCACCCGGGCTTCAGCCACATGGAGGCGGTCGAGAAGTACGACGCGCTGTCCGACAGGAGGATCGCGGCGACGAAGATATACGCCAAGGACCCTCTCTCCATAGGCGGGGGCAGGAGGTCCATCAGGGAGATGCTGCCCAAGACTTGGGAGTCCAGGATCAAGTACCACCACAGCTATCTGTTCGATAGAGGGATTATACCGGGCATGTGGTACCGCAGCGAGGACAACGGCTTGACGCCGGTGGAGGTGGAGATACCGCCGGAGGTGGCGAAGAGCCTCTCCAGCGTGTTCTCCTCCGACGACGAGAGGGCCGAGGCCGCCAACTGGATACCGCTCTTCCAGGCGCCCATACCCCACATAAAGAGGGTCGCCATAGATATCGAGGTCTTCACGCCCCAAGAGAACAAGGTCCCCAACCCCAGGGAGGCCGACTACGAGATAGTGTCGGCGGCGCTCGTCGGCAGCGACGGGCTGCGGAGGGTCCTTCTGTTGAGGAGGCCGGGCGTGGAGGCAGACCTCAAGGCGCTCTCGGACGCCGAGTTCGACGTAATGTTGTTCGACAGCGAGTACGACCTGGTCGCGGAGGTGTTCAAGACGATAGTCCAGTACCCCATAGTGGTCACGTTCAACGGCGATAATTTCGACATGCCCTATCTCTACAACAGGGCGGTCGCCCTGGGCTTCAAGAAGGAGGAGATACCCGTGGTCGCCAGGAGGGACTACGTCACCGTGGCGCCCGGCATACACATAGACCTCTACAAGTTCTTCGCCATAAAGGCCATCGAGGTCTACGCCTTCGGCGGCGTCTATAGGGGCGAGAGGGGGCTCGACGCGATCGCCTCGGCGATACTGGGCGTCGGGAAGGTCGAGAGGCAGGGCGTCGTGTCGTCCATGCCCCTCGACGAGCTGGCCGAGTACAACTTCCGCGACGCCTTCATAACCCTCTACTTCACCCTCCACAACGACGAGCTGGTCATGAAGCTGATGGTGCTGCTCTCCAGGATAGCCAAGCTGCCTCTGGAGGACCTGACCAGATCGCAGGTGTCGGCCTGGATCAGGAACATGCTCTACTACGAGCACAGGAGGAGGGGCTGGCTCATCCCCAACAAGGAGGATATAATAAAGTCGAGGGGGGAGGCCTACACGAAGGCCGTGATAAAGGGGAAGAAGTACGCGGGCGCGGTGGTCCTCGACCCGCCTGCAGGCGTCTTCTTCAACATATACGTGCTGGACTTCGCGTCCCTGTACCCCTCGGTCATAAGCAAGTGGAACCTGTCCTACGAGACCGTCAACTGCCAGAACAAGGAGGGGGCCGAGAGGCCCATAGCGGAGCTGCCCCACTGGATCTGCAGGGGGAGGAGGGGCATAACCAGCCTGCTGGTGGGCATCCTGAGGGACCTGAGGGTGCACGTGTACAAGCGCCTGGCGAAGAGCGCCACGACGCCGCAGGAGAAGGCCCTCTACGACGTCGTGCAGAGCGCCATGAAGGTGTTCATAAACGCCTCCTACGGGGTCTTCGGCGCCGAGACCTTCCCGCTCTACTGCCCGCCCGTGGCCGAGCTGACGACGGCCCTCGCCAGATACGTCATGACGAGCACGGTGTTGAGGGCCGTGGAGCTGGGCATGGAGCCCATATACGGCGATACCGACAGCCTGTTCCTGCTGGGGGCTTCCGACGAGAAGATAAAGGGGCTTGTGGACTACGCGGCCCAGCTGGGCATAGACATAGACCTCGACAAGGTCTACAGGTTCGTGCTCTTCAGCGGGCGCAAGAAGAACTACCTCGGCGTGACGTCGGACGGCGGCGTCGTGATAAAGGGGCTTGTGGGGAAGAAGCGCAATGCGCCGGTCTTCGTCAAGGACCTCATGGACGACATCGTGGAGCGTCTGAGGAACGTCGGCACGCTCGACGACCTCTTCAAGGTGAGGGAGGAGGTGTCCGCCCTCGTGAAGGAGTACGAGTCGGAGCTGCGCGAGAAGAGGATCACGCTCGACAAGCTCGCCATAAAGACCTCCCTGAATAAGGACCTGGACGAATATACGAAGAACAAGCCGCAGCACGTCAAGGCCGCGGAGCTCCTGAGCAAGGCCATGGGCGTCAAGCTGGGCAGGGGCGACGTGATATCCTACGTTAAGACCAGGGACTCGCTCGGCGTCAAGCCGGTGCAGATGGCCCGTATAGACGAGATCGACGACCGCAAGTACATAGAGTTCATGGCGACGACCGTCGAGCAGGTGCTGGAGGCTTTGGGCTTCAGCATGGAGGAGCTGAGGGGCGTCGGCAAGCTGGTGGGCTGATTATTCCTCCCCGGGCGCCGCGAACTCCTGCAGGATCGAGTTGATTATCTGCTCGTCGGAGGCGTCGTCTATATGGGGCGCCACGACCACGGCGTCGTCTATCTTCATGTCGTCGCCGGCCCACGTGCTGTTGTAAACGACCTCGAAGACCGGTACCGTGACCTCGACCCTATCGCCGACCCTCTTCGGCGAGAACTCCCTTATCTTCTCCAGAAGCTCCTTGGTCACCGGCGCCGGGTAGCTGAGGGTCACGAAATCCCTCAATATTATGAAGTCGGAGAGGGCGGGGTTCCATCTGCCCAACCACTGCGCCCCCTCCTTCTTGACGGCCTCAGCCACCTTCTCAGCCACGACCCTCCTCTCCACCACCTTGCCGTTGGAGATCCTCGCCACCAGGCTCATACTGGGCCGAAGCTGTGGCGTTAAAAAGGCTTCCTCCGCCGCGCCCGTGGCGCCGGGACGGCGTCAGCGCTTGAGCGCCAGATATGCGGCGAGGAATCTGTAGGCCGCCGCCGCGTTGACCAGCGCGGCGTACAGATACAGGGCAGGGGCCAGGGCCCCCTCGACGAACAGCCCCACGATCGATGCGGCGAAAAGGTAGAGGATCCTCTCGGCCCGCTCCATGAACCCCACGCCCCTCATGGAGAGCCCCAGGGACTCCGCCCTCGCCCTAACGTAGCTTATCAGGAAGGTGCCTAGAAGCGCCAGGTAGATGAGCAGGTGGGGGGCCGAGCGGTAGAAGTACAGCAAAATAAAGGCGTCGGTGTATCTATCCAGCGTGGAGTCCAGAAGGGCCCCCGGCCTCCCGGCGGTCCCCCTCGACCTGGCGACGGCCCCGTCCAGCACGTCGAGGGCCCCCACGACAGCTATGAAGGGCCAGGCAGGCCAGCCGACCCACGTCAGATATACGCCTACGAGGGCCACGGCCAGGGAGAGGGCGGTCACGGCGTCGGCCGGGACGGGTATGCGGGCGCCCAGCCGGTCGAGATTCACGTATTTACGTAGCTTCTCGATCACGGCGCCTTCCACCCGCCGCTATTAATGTTATTCGCCGCGCGGAGGCCGGCATAAATTTTTATAAAGAGGTCCGGTTCTGGGGCCGTATGCCGAAGAAGAGGAAAAATCGAGGCAGACACAAGGGCGACAAGGGCCATGAGCCGGCTCTGCACTGCGACAACTGCGGCAAGCTCGTGCCCAGATCCAAGGCCGTCAGGGTGACGATACCCTACAGCCCCGTCCCGCCGGATCTCGCCAGGGAGCTCGAGAAGCAGGGCGCCATAATACCCAAGTACTACATAACGAGGACGTACTGCATAAACTGCGCCGTGTTCTTCGGCCTGATAAAGGTCAGGCCGCGGGAGGAGAGGAAGAGGCGGGCGCCGCTCGCGGTTTGAGCTTCCTGATAAAATCCGACACGGCCTGCTGGCGGGATTTCCCCCCTGAGCCTCTGGTCAGGGGGAGGGCCGACGTCCTCCTCGACTTCGCGCTTGAGGCCCTGAGGGCAGGCGCGTCCAAGGTCTACCTGGCCTTCTGCGACGGGGTCGTCGTGGAGGTCGAGCGGACCTCGGCGAGGAGCGCGAAGGAGCTCGCCGGGGAGCTGCCCCACATGAGGAGGTACGCGGCCTCTCTGAGGGACGTGGCGGGGACGTGGCGGGGGCCCGTCTTCTATCTGCACGAGTCGGGGACCGACATAGATAGGGTCACCATCCCGAGGGACTCGTTGATAGTTGTGGGGGACCAAGACGGCCTTGCGCCGGAGGACGAGGAGTTTCTGAGGGGCAGAGCCACGTGGGTCTCCATAGGCCCTCTGCCCTACCTCAGCTGGTTCTGCGCGCCCTACGTGGCCAGGAGGGTGGGGCTGGCCCCCGGCCGTCAGTAGCGCTCGGACAGCCTAAGCCAGTAGCTGGCCCTCTTGTCCGGACAGGCGAGGTCGCGCAGATCGGCGCCGCCCACATCGGCCGGGGCGTCCAGCGGAGTGCCCAACGCATCTGCCCGAAGCAGCTCGACCATCTTCAAGCCGCAGCTGTTGTCGCCGCTCCACGGCACCTCGACTATCTTCCCCTCGCCCAGCGCCTTCCTGGCCGCCTCGAGGCCGTCGGCCTTGACCACCGACGACCTGAGCCTGTCCCAGGCCGAGCGCCTCAAGTTCTCCTCGACCTCGGCCAGGAGCTTCTTGACGGCGTCCTCCAGCTCCTCGAAGCCCGCCGAGTATTTCTCCAACGTGTCCCTCCTGGCGATGACCACGGACCTCTGCTCCAGGTCCCTCCTGCCTATCTCCACCCTCAGGGGGACGCCCTTGAGCTCCCAGTAGTAGAACTTCCAGCCGGGCGTCTTGTCCTCCCTCTCGTCGACGGCCGCCCTGATGCCGGCCGCCTTGAGCCTCTCGGCGATGCTCAGGGCCGCCTCCATGACCGCCTTCCTCTCCTCGCCGTAGATTATGGGGACTATCACGACCTGCACGGGAGCCAGGGCGGGGGGTATCGTCGTGCCCGCGTCGTCTCCGTGCACTATGAGCATGGCCGCTATGCTCCTCTCGGATATGCCGTAGGAGGTCGTGTGGACGTAGTCGTGGCCTCCGTCGGGCTTCAGGTAGGTCACCTCGAACACCTTGGAGAAGTTCGTGCCCAGGTAGTGGACCGTCCCGATCTGGAGGGTCCTCCCGTCGGGGAGGATAGTGTCGAAGGCTATGGTGTACACAGCGCCGGCGAATTTGTCCCACTCAGGCCTCTGCGAGATGAGGTAGGGCACGCACATCTTGTCGAAGATCCTCTTGTAGACGTCGACGGCCAGCCTCACCTGCCTCTCCGCGTCCTCTCTGTCCGCGTGGGCGGTATGGGCCTCCTTGAACATGGAGATCTCCCTCACCCTTATCATGGGGTTCGTCATCTTGGTCTCCGCCCTGAAGACGCTCACGATCTGGTAGACGGCTAGGGGCAGATCCCTGTGGTCCTGTATCCAGAGCTTGAACATGGGCATCATGGCGGTCTCCGACGTGGGCCTAAGCAGCAGCCTCTCCCCCGACTCCCCGCCCTTGGACACCCAGAAGACCTCGGACTCGAATCCCCTGATGTGCTGCGACTCCTTGCTGAAAAACTCGTAGGGTATGAACACGGGGAAGAGCACCTCCTGGTGGCCTGTCGAGTCGTGCAGCTCCCTGATGACGGCCTCCACGTTCCTCCTTATCTTCATCCCGTAGGGCCTCCAGACGAAGGCGCCCTTGACGGGATACCTGATGTCGTATATCTCGGCCTCCCGCAGAAGCCAGTGGAACCACTCCATCAAGTTTTCCCCAAGCTTCCTCCTGCTGTGAGGTCTTGCCTCTCTGATAAGCTCCACGCCGTTGCCTTAAGAAAATCTAAATAAAAGTTATCCCCGCCTAGCCGACAGTATCCAGCCGGCATGCACGATGTCGAGAGTCTCCAGCCTTAATTCACCCACCATAGGTTTAGCGCTTAGAACTATCGGCAACTCACGGCGGTCTCCAGCCGTAACTAAAGCCTCAGAATTTGACGACGATTCTTCAAAGCCTGCGGCCGATGCGGAGATTGCAACGGCACAACCACATCTGGCAACACCTTATGGCGAAGGCCGTTGCGTCGTCTAGGCCGGCGGCGTCTAGGTCGCACGGGCTCGCGGCCGATTGAGGCGCCGCGGGGAGCCGACGCAGACGTCCAGGGCGTCGTGTGCGGTCGGACTGCTTGGAGCCGCCGGGCCTCAGGGCCTCCGCCCTCGGCTGGGCGGCGCCTTGCCCCATATTATGAACCCCGTGAAGACGATGGCCCGCGTCTCCGGCCGCATCTCCCCCGGCTCGGCCTTCCAGGGCCTGACGGACACCTCCGCCATGTTGACGTCGAGGACGCCGCGGGACCTCATGGCCGCCACGCTCTTCTGGGCGTGCTCGACGCTCGTGCTGAAGACGACGAGGGAGCCGCCGGGCCTCAGGGCCTCCAGGGCCGCGTCCAGGGCGGACCAGGGGCTTCCCATGTCCAGCACGACCGCGTCCAGGCCCTCCGCGCCGAAGCCGGCCGCGGCCACGTCTGCGACCGCCACGTCGACTATCCCCTCGAGGCCCAGCGACCTTATGTTGTCCCATGCGACCTCCGCGAAGTCGCCCCTCACCTCGTACGTCAAGACGCGTCCCTGGGGCCCTACCCGCCAGGCCAGCAACGAGGCCAGATAGCCCGAGCCTGTGCCCGCCTCCGCCACCTCGGACCCCGGCCCTATCCCCGCCACCAAGGCTATGAACTCGGCGTCGACCGGATATATAACCTGCGTCGCGTGCCTCAAGCGAGGCAGAACCTCGTATATGGTGGGCCGCAGGACGTAGAACCTGTGGCCTAGGGACGTGGTCACGGCGCCTCCGTACTCTGCGCCGTCCAGCGCAGACGCCTCCACGTACCCCCTGATGGTCTCGAGCCGCCCCCGGTGCCTCGCCACGATCTTCAAGCCGTCCTCAGACAGCAACAGGACCCAGTCGCCGCGCCTCACCACTGGGGGGCATGCGGCCGTCAGTTAAACTTTAAGCCGCGGGCCGCCGCCAGGGCGAACTCCAGAAACTCGTCGAAGGTGCCTCCGACTTTAGACGAGGCCACGAGCCCATTCCACCGATCCGCCACCTCCCTGTAGCTGTCCATCTCCGCCTCCCTCGCGGCGGCCGCCTCGGCCTCCGCCGAGAGGTCGCGGACGGGGCCTCTGCCGATGCCCGGGCAGAACCTCTCGGCGTCCTTGGCCAGCTCTAGGCGCACCACGTCGCCGGGGATGTAGACGAAGGGGTAGAAGCGGCAGCTAGACGGGCGCCTGTCGTAGATGGAGCAGATGAAGCGCCCGTTGCTCAGCTTGTTGAAGATACAGAGGCCGTCCAGCCTTTTCTTCAACACCACGTAGTGCCGGCGGCCGTCGGAGAGGAGGATGGACGGCACGCCCCACTCGCCCACCGCGTCCTTGGGTATGGGGGCGGCGAAGTCGCGGGGCTTGAGGCCGGTCCCCTCGGCTATTCGCCACAGGTCCACGTGCGTTACGGGCACCCAGTAGAGCCTGCAGCACTCCCCGCAGAGGATGCACTTGAACCTTATACGGGGCCCTATCCATTCGGGCACGCCGGCGCCGAAGGGCGGCTACTTGTAGAGCCAGCAGGCCGTATATACGCCCGGCCTGACCTCGACCATCGGCGGCTCCTCCTTCCTGCATTTATCCATGGCGAAGGGGCAACGGGGATGGAAGCGGCAGCCCGACGGCGGGTTGGCGAGGTTCGGCGGCTCTCCCGGGGCCACCTTCCTGGGTCTGAGCCTGTTCTTGGGGTCGGGGTCGGGTATGGCCTCTATCAGCGCCTGGGTGTAGGGATGCGCCGGCTCCTTCACCACAGAGCGGAAGGGGCCGTACTCGACGAGCTTCCCGGCGTACATTATCGCTATGTTGTCGCTGAAGTACTTAGCCGTGGAGATGTCGTGGGTGATGTAGAGGAACGCGACGTTGTACCTCTTCTGGACCTCCTTCAGGAGGGTGAGTATCTCCACCCTTACCGAGACGTCTAGCATCGACACGGGCTCGTCCGCGACTATGAAGTCCGGGTTGAGGATGGTGGCGCGCGCTATCGCCACGCGCTGCCTCTGGCCTCCGGACAGCATGTGCGGATATTTGTTCACGAAGTCCTCAGGCGGCGTCAGCTTCACCTCCTCCAGGGCCTTGTAGACCCGCTCCATCCTCTCGCCCTTAGGCACTCCGTGTATTATAAGGGGCTCCTCGAGTATAAAGCCGATGCTGTGGTACGGATGCAGGCTGGAGTAGGGGTCCTGGAACACTATGGAGACCCGCCGCCTGAACCATCTACGCAGCTCCGACTCATCGGAGGACGCCACGTCCCTCCCGTCGAATATCAAATCGCCGCCGGTGGGCCTCAGCAGACGTATCAACGTCCTGCCCAGAGTCGTCTTGCCGCTGCCCGACTCCCCCACGACTGCCAGAGTCTCGCCCCTAGCCACGCTCAGGCTCACGCCGTCCACCGCCTTGACGTATATGGGCTTAGAGAAAATCCCCTTCTTGACCGAGTACCACAGCCTCAGCCTGTGCGCCACCACCAGCGAGTCCGCGCGAACCCAAGGCGCGTCCGAGACGTCGAGCATCTTGGCGGCCATGGCCCCACGAGATCCCGGATTTAAATCGATGCCCATCCCTTCGGCCGACATGGCTATTTATACAGCCAGCACGCCGCGAGGTGCCGCCTGCCCGTCCACGGCTTCAGCTCGAACGCCGGCGGCTCCATGTCGTCGCAGAGCCCCTTCAAGGCCTTGTCCTTGGCGAAGTAGGGACACCGCGGATGGAAGCGACATCCCCTAGGCGGATCTATGAGGCTTGGCACCTCCCCGGGTATGTAGGCCAGCTGTTTGTCGGTCCTCAGCGTGGGCATGCTGGCCATAAGGCCCTGGGTGTAGGGATGCGCCGGGGCTCCGTACATATCCTCGGAGCTGCCGATCTCGGCGAGCTTCCCGGCGTACATGACGGCCACAGAGTCGGCGAGCTCGCTGGCCAGCGCCAGGTCGTGCGTTATGAATATATACGTCAGCTTCAGCCGCGCTTTCAGCTCCTTCAGCAAGTTCATGATGTTGGCCTGCGTCATAACGTCGAGCGCTGAGGTCGGCTCGTCCAGGATCAGGAGCTTCGGCCGCGTCATTACGGCCATGGCTATGACGACCCTCTGCTTCATGCCTCCCGACAGCTGATGGGGGTAGCGGGCGACCACATCCCTCGGGAGGCCCACCGACTCCAGCGAGTCCTGGGCCAGCCTGAGCGCCTCGCCCTTCGGAACTCCGCTGAGGACCAGCGGCTCGATCATCTGCTCGCCGATGGTGATCACCGGATTGAGGGCGTTCATGGACGCCTGCGGCACCATGGCTATCTTGCGCCACCTTATCTCCCTCCTGAAGCGGTCCTCGGGCATGTGCAGCACCTCCTCGCCCTCGAAGTATATCTCCCCGTCCACCAGCGAGACGTTCCTCTCCCAGACCCTAGTTATGGCCTTCGCCAGAGTCGACTTGCCGCTGCCCGTCTCGCCGACGACGGCCAGGGTCTCGCCCTCCTCCAGCTCGAACGACACGCCGTCCAGCGCCTTCAAGATGCCCTTGGTGGTCTGGTAGTAGAGCCTTAGGTTTCTGACGTCGAGGAGCGCCATGGTCACGCGTGCCTCAGCCTCGGGTTGACCACGGGCTCGAGGCCCATGGCCACGAATATGAACGTCACGGCGACGAAGGTTATCAACAGACCTGGCGGCACCACCCACCACCAGTAGCCGGACGTCAGCGCTCCGAACTCGTCGGCGTAGGCCAGTATGTTGCCCCACGTGGGGAGCTCGGCGCCGGCTAGGTTGAAGAAGTTGATCGCCGAGAGGGTCAATATGCCGCCTGGCACGTTCACCACGAAGAGGTAGAGGGTGTAGGGCATGACCATGGGCAATATGTGGTTTCTAAGTATCCAGCCTCTGCCCGCGCCAGCCGCCAGCGCCGACTCTATGAACTGCGAGCTCTTTATCTGCATGACCATGGCGCGGATCACACGGGCCGAGCCTCCCCAAGACACCGCGGCCAGGAAGACTATGGCGTCCCAGATGGACCACTGGAACAACACAGAGAAGACTATAAGCAGAGGGAACGCCGGGAGCAGTATGAAGAAGTCGGTGATTCTCGTCAGCACCTCGTCGACGAGACCTCCGTAGAAGGCGGCAACTATGCCGATGAGTATCGCGAGGGTCACCACTATCGCGGCGGTGAGGATGCCCACGGCGAGGTCTATGGGGAAGCCCGCCAGAAGTCCCAGCCAGAGGTCGTGCCCCAGGAAGTCGGTGCCCATCAGGCCGTACACCTCGCCCTCCAGAACTACGCCTAGGTCCTTCCTATTTAGTACGGTATTTCCGCTGAACGAGTACATGGTTATTGTGAACCTGTAGGTCCCCTTCAGCGGGACCAGATCGCCGCCCCTCGCCGTGTAGAAGAGGTAGGGTATCGCGGAGGATCCCGCGGGCACAGCGTTCTGCACGCCGAAGTTGCTCTGATAGAACGAGTTCACCTGCGATATTATCTGGGGGCTCAGCCCCAGGGCGACGAACTGCGAGTTGACCGATACAGGCCCCAGCTGCACCGTCTTGCCGTCCGGCCTCTCCACGGTGAGGTAGGCGACCGTGGAGGCGTTATACACCGCCGGGCTTCTCACTATCACGTAGAGGTTTCTCCAGGGATGGGCGTAGCTGTCGTCGACGGCGAATTGGATGACTGCATAGCCCACGCCTCCGCTGGAGCCGGCGGTGAAGTTGAAATCGCGTACGGCCATCTGCGGAGCGTAGGCGTCGCCCGCGAAGAAGTTTATCCAGGCGGGCGGGGCGTACTTGGGGTTCGCCTGCCAGTACGACGGGGTGTTCCAGAGGTTGCCGAAATTCGGCGGCAGAGCCACCAATGCGTAGATCGAAAACGCGACCATTATCGAGAAGAACGCCAGGGCGATTTTGCCCGTGGTCGTGGACACGAAGCCGCGCCATATCTCCCCTGGCGTCATCCCGAGTATTCTGAACTCTCTGCGGGCCGCCATGGCTACCCGCTCCTTATCCTCGGGTCGAGCACTATGTAGAGCACCTCCAGGACCAGCACCAGGGCTATGTACAGCAGAGTCGAGGCGTAGGTCAGCGCCACTATGACGGGCAGGTCCGGAGTCGGCGCAAATATGGCTAGGTTGTAGACGTAGCCCAGCCCCCACCAGCGGAACACCGCCTCGGTTATTATGAAGCCGCCGAAGATTATGAAGGGCAGGCCGAGGAGTATGCTCGTCAATATGGCCGGCGCGGACGGCCTAAGTATGTACCTCCCGGTTATCCTGCCGTCGGGCAGTCCCTTCATCTTGGCAAAGGTCACGAAGTCCTCCTGGGCCGTGTTGAGAGCGACGGTCCTGGCGAAGTACGCCCAGCCGCCTACGTTGACGATAAGGACGGTGGCCAGCGGAAGCGCGAAGTGCCACAGGAGGTCCGCCAGAGCGCCCGGGTCCGTGAACACAGAGAGGGGCGAGGCGAACCACATGGAGTAGTACTTGGGGCTCAGGATGCCGCCCGAGGGGAAGTAGATGGGGGATCTGATCGTGGATAGGTAGAAGCTGAAGACCAGCAGCATGAGTATGCCAACCCACCACTGGGGCAGGCCGTTGGACACAGCCCCGTAGTACATGACGGCTCGGTCCACCCTGCTGCCGTACCTCAAGGCCGACCTAAGCCCTATCTGTATGCCTATGAAGGCGCTCAGCAAGATGCCGAAGGTATCGAGAAGCACCGTGCCGGGCAACGCCGAGGCGATTATATCCGACACCTTCCCCGACGCAACGCCGTATACGTCCGGGAAGTACGAATAGCCCCAGTTGAAAACCAGCATGTTGTAGATTATATAGAACACCCTGATGTAGGCAGGCTGGTCGAGGCCGTAGGCCTTATAGAGCTGTTGGACTATGGAGTTGTAGAGATCCTGTATCTGCGTCGGCGTGTAGTGGCCCGATTTGGCCAACTGCGAGACGATCGCCCGTGCCTCCAGCTGTATCTGCGTCTGGAGGAGCTGGGCCGCCGGCCCCGACAGGACGTACGATATCGCGAAGAGAACCGCGAACAGGATTATGATTAGATTAACCGACCTGATGGCCAGAGTCCTCAATAGACCCATAAAGATTATATAGAAAAAGGGGGTTTTTATTTTATCTTATCAACGCCTCCTGATGGCCAGCACCGCAACCGCGATTATGACTATGATCAGAATAGCGACGAGAGCCCAAACCCAGCCAGGCGTCGCTGCGACGGTCGTGGTGGCGGTGGTCGCAGTTGTGACAGTGCTTGCCGAGGTCACCGTAGTTGCGGTGGTCACGGTGCTCACAGAGCTGGTCGTCACCGTCACGGCGGGCACGACAGCCAGCGTCGCCGAATACGTGGTCGGCACTGTGACCTTATCGGTGTAGACCAACATGTTCAACGTGTATACGCCGGGCACGGACAGGGCGTTTGCGGGCAAGCTGATCGTCAGCTGGCCGGGGGTGCTGGAGGAGACGGTGCCGCTGTAGACGACCTGTCCCTGCGGGTTGGCGACATACACATACGCGCTCGGCAACCCGACGCCCTGCACTGTGGCCGTTATGGTGGCCGGCTGGCCCACCACCAGAGTTGTCGGCGACAGCCCGACCACGGAGGCCAGCGGGTTGGAGGGCACCGAGGGCAGTGTGCCGAATATTCTGCTGTACCAGTAGGTGTAGTTGAACGGATATCCGCTCCACAGGACGAAGACAGCCGACTGCGGCGTCGTGGAGATCAGCGACTTCAGTATGTAGGGGCCGTTGCTTATGAAGAGGTGGCCGTACTGGTTGTAGAAGCCGAGGGCCGCCTGGTAGGCCTGGACGGCTTGGGTCCCATTCAGCATGCAGCCGACGCCGGGCACGCACGCCCACGATCCGTTGTCCCAGATAAAGCCGGTCGAGCTCCAGTTGGCCAGGTAGCCGGCCAGTATCTTGGCGCTGTCGCTGGCGGTGAGGTCTACCTGCGGTACCTTCATGGACTTAGCCTCGGACTTCGTAAAAGCCAGCTTGCCGTCCTTCATGGCTTGGAGCATGGCCGCGTATATCTCCCAAGGCACCGACCAGGTGTAGGAGGGGGCGTAGTAGGAACCCACTATGTTGGGGTCTGGGAACCAGTAGGTCGAGTACACCACCACCGTGCCGTTGGGGAAGAACTGGACGCCAGCTATCGTGCTGACCCCTGGCTGGAGGGCGCCCTGCAGATCCCCTATGTTCTGGGCGTTGGCGCCTAGATCAGGCGCTCCTTGGGCCAAGTCAAATGTCCAGTACCAGTACATGAGGACGTCGGCCATGGTTATGGGCTGTCCGTTCTGCCAGTTGGTGCCGAGCCAGGTGCCGTTGTAGTAATACCTAATGACGGCCTTGGCCATAAGCCCGGGCCCTACGGTCACCCACTTGCCCAAGGTGGCGTTCCACACCACGGCGTTGGGCGGGACGGGGTATATGGCCGATCCGTTGGGGCTCAGCTGGACGGACCAAGCGCCTCTATACGGTATGGGCTCGCCCGAGAACGGGTCGTATGCCATGAACGGGTCGAAGAGCCAGCCGAGCACGTCATCGGCTGTGTAGGCATCCGCCTCCCCTGCAGCCCACGCAAACGGATTCCATGGGTACTGCGTCACGTGGAGCATGCCCACGGTGAGGGTGTTCTTGCCGGGCACGTAGGCGAACTTGACGCCGTACGGCGTCTCGAGCCCCAGCACCGACGGCATGAAGTTCTTCAGGTTGTTGACGATCGGATAGGCTGCGGATCTAGCCACTAGCCACACCCTGACGGCCTCGGCGAAGCAGTCCGAGAGCGCCGTCTGAGACATCTGCTCGAACTGGGCGAGACTAGTGAACTGGCCCTCGGCGAGCATCTGGGTGATGTTATCGATAGTAGCGTTCATATACTGCCAGTATCCAGTTATGCCCCAACCGGGCATCTCGAGGCCCCAGGACGCACAGAAGGAGGCGCCGGCAACCGGATCCCAAGGCTGAGGCGTTATGGACCACGCCTCGGTGTATATTTGCCACTTCATGTCGGCGGGATTGGAGCTATAGATCGTCTTCCGGGCATCGCTGAGCTTCCCGTATATGGGCTTGATGGTGAAGCCCAAGGACTGGAGGGTCTCTGTGAATATGAGGCCCATCTGGTTGCGGTACTGATCGTCGTTTCTTATGAAGAATATTATGGTGACGGGTTGCGGCGATGTGGAGTTAGGCGGGATGTAGTACCACTTGCCGTTCATCCACAGTATTCTGCCGTGCCAGACAGGGTCGGTCTGGTTTATCTGCCTGAAGAGAGCCCATATGGACGCGTTGACGTATGTCGGGTCGTAGTGTATGTTGTAGCTGGATAGGAAGGGCACTATGAGTATGTAGCTCTTTAGGCCGAAGGGGCCGGGCCAGGCCACCATCGGCGTGGCGAGGCCGTGGAACACCTGCTGCACGATGCCGCTCCTGTCGACCAGGTAGTTCATCAAGAAGCGGAACTGCCTATAGGCGAAGGGGTTGAACGTCTTGTTGCTTGGGTAGGGGTTGAACAGCAGGTCGTAGGCGGAGATCATGCCGGGGCTCACCAAGGTGAGGTTGGGGTTCTGTTGCAGCTGCGCCAGTATGTTCACGGGCAGAGCCCACGGGTTGAGGTGCAGGTCTATCCTCCCGCTCTGGAAGTACAGAGGGACTTGGTCGTTGGGGATCTCCGTCACCGTCACCGTCTGCGGCATCGGCGTCGCCTGGGCTGTGGAGAGATACGCCGACAGCACCAAGACGGCGGCCGCAAGGGCCGCCAATATTACCACTTTCCGGGATGTCATATAGCCATGTTGCAGTCTCGTATTTAACTATTGCTCTTTCGGGTTCCGCGGCCCCTTGGTCTTGTAGACGATTTGATATAAATATCCTACAACTAGAAATGCGAACATAAGTATAAAGAGCAGGACCATTATAACCGTTAATATTTTGTTTATAATCAATATTTTTATACTCTTTATTGTTATAAATAAACTTTGCGAGGAATAATTTATGTATATATATTTGACGAAAGAGAAGTTGTAGATGGACAGCCCCGGCGGCGCCTCCAACGTCGCGTTGTTTATGAAAGCCACGCCATATGCCTCCTCGCCCACGGAGACTGGCACGTAGGCCGTCCCCCCGCCCGTGTTGTTGATTGCGAGCAGCACCAGGCCGCCGCCGGGCGTCACGTTGAGGGGCCTCGCAGGCCCCGAGTAGTAGGTCGTCACCGAGTAGGGGTTCAGGAGGAGGTAGAGGGCGAGCGCCGCAGCCCCGACGCCCATGACGTAGGCAAGCCTAGTCAACGACTCAGGCGACACTAGCGGCCGCGGGAGGCCGGTTAAAAGCTTAGCCGCCGATCAGCGGCCCCGGCGGCGCTCCGCAGATCGAGTCGTCGACAGACCGCGGGGAGCAGGCGGCCGACCCTCGCCACGTCCGATATCTGACCGGCGCCTCAAAGGCCTCGGCGCGCCGTCGGCCCCTTGGGGGCTTCTCCGAGTCCGCCGACGCGGGTACATCGCACCGCATCTACGCGCAACATCAGAGAGGTGCCTCGGCTAACAGGCAACCGCGGCAGACCTCTTGAGGCTGGCGGAGATCGCTGTGCGTTAGCCGATATTGGGTCGACATGTCGAGTTTAGCTGACATGTGGAGCCACGGAGCCACGGCGGCCGACATGCGGAATCGACCAACGTCCGGTCGGACCGCGCCGACGATGGCCGGAAGAGCTCGGTGGATGGGGCCGCCGGGATTTGAACCCGGGGCCTCCCGGCTGCTCGGGCCGGGCGCCCTTTATGAGCCCTACGCGGGACTGGCCGGGACTGAGTCCCAGGGCGCTCTACCTAGCTAAGCTACGGCCCCCGGTCCGTTGAAGTGGGGCACATTTAAAGTTTATCCGCGCGGCGGCCCCGTCACGTTTTTTAGGGCGGCGTCGATGCCTACATAGACGTCCAGCCGCTCCTCGTGGCCGGCATCGTGGTCGTCGCGGCGTCTATCCCCTATGGGCCCGACGTGCCCGCCTTCCTGGAGCCCTTGGCGCTGGTGGGGCTTGGGGCGCATCGAGGAGGTCTTTCTTGGTGAGCCTCGCTGTGGTCGCCCTCTTCGGCGCCATGGTCATAGGGCGTATCCGAGTCGGGGCCATGGAGCTTGTGGGGTCCGCCATATCGTCCAGGGTCAGGAGCCTCCCCTTGGCGGCCCTCTTGATATACCTCGCCGCCGTCCTCACATCGGCCCTCACATCCGACGTGGCCGTCCTGCTCGCCATGTCGGCGATGCTCTTCAACGCGGCCAAACGCCTAAAGGCCCCGCCGGCCGCCTATGTGTCGCCCCTCGCATTTGCCGTGGTGTTAGGCGGCAGAACGGTGGGCGCCTCGGCCGACATAGTCCTTCTCGGCGAATACCTCGCCAACACCGGCGAGAGGATCGACATATTCGCTTTCACCCCAAGACGGGAGCTCGTCGATAGGCCCCCTTATGAGCACGGAGCTGAACTTGGAGAGCGTGCGGGATTTTGTCAGAATCTGCACGCCCATCCTCCTCTCCGCCTCGCCTCTATCAACGCCGTCCAGCGCCTCGCCCACGGTAGCCCTCATGACGAGCATCCTACGGGGCATGGCAACTCCCTTGACGGATCTCTGGACGAACAACGCCACGGCGACTAGAAGAAGCGCAGTGAGAAGGTAGGAGACCAACAGCTCTCCTACCGTCGAAGGACCTCGTCGTGGAGCCCCTCGGCGAGAGGAGAGGGGAACTACGCCGAGCTCTTGGCGGCGACCCCTAGATCGCGTCTGATGAGGCGTAGCCTCTACTCGGAGCCCGCCCACGAGCTCTTCCCCGTGTCGGTGATAGGGATAGTCCCCGGCGGCCGCGTCTACAGCCTAGAGGCGTACGAGCTCAGGCCGGGCGACGAGGTCTTGGTGGCGGGCGACGAGAGGGCCATCGGGGCGTTGGCGTATAGACCGGATAGGTCCAAGGAGCAGGTCAAGCTCTTCAGCCCGCGCCTGGCGGCCTCGGCCGCGGCGACCTATCCGGCCATCTTCTACCTAGGCTGGTCTCACGCGGCCGGAAGCCTCAAATAGCTCGGCGTCTTTAGGGCCGTGGAGATCTACGTGGGGACCAGCGGCTGGATGTACGGCTGGAACCCGGACGGGTTGAGGTGGTATGCGGCCAACTCGGGCCTCAACGCCGTGGAGCTCAACGCCTCCTTCTACCGCTTCCCCCGGCGTATGCAAGTGGAGGCGTGGGCGCGGGAGGGGCGGGCGCTCCGTTGGGCCGTAAAGATACATAGATATTTGACCCACGTCAAGAGGCTTAAGGAGGACGCGATGGAGGTCTGGGCGAAGTTCCGCGACCTCTTCTCGCCGTTGGACCCCCTTATAGATTTCTATCTGGCCCAACTCCCCCCTTCCTTCGACAGAAGACCTGCCAACGTCGAGAGGTTGAGGAGGTTCGCCGAGGCGTCGGGGATCGGCGAAAGGCTCGCGGTGGAGTTCAGGCACGGGAGCTGGTTCGACGGGGAGACCGTCGACCTCTGCAGAGAGCTGGGCATAACCGCGGTCTCCGTCGACGAGCCCGGCGCCGCGTGGATCGTCGAAACCAACGGCGTGGTCTACCTCCGCATGCATGGAAGGACCGCGTGGTACGCCCACGAGTACACCGCCGAGGAGCTGGAGGAGACGGCCCGGCGCGTCCTCTCGCTGGGCCCCGAGAGGATCTACGTCTTTTTCAACAACGACCACTGGATGTTGGAAAACGCCCGCGCCATGTTGCGCCTCCTGAGGACGTAAAGAATTTATACGCGCGCCGGCCGGCGGCCATGGACTACATAAGGCTGGGCAAGACCGACATGAAGGTGTCCAGGGTAGGCCTCGGCGTGTGGCAGTTCGACGAAAACGCCTCCTCAGCCGCCTCGGTTCCATTAGCCCTCCTTCGCCTCGTCCGCGCCCTCGCCTGAGGGGGTGCTCCGCCGCGCGGAAAGGAGGTTGGGGAAAAAGAGGGGGTTATTCCCAGCCTGCCGGCTCCATGTCGATGTCGGCGGGCCTGCACTCGGCGGGGCGGAGCTCGCCGCGCTCGGCGGTGCAGCCCCCCGGGCGCCAGGGCATATCGCGGGGTCCCTGCGGCAGTCGTCCACGCAGCGCTTCATACATGCGGTATAACATCCCCCGAACGCATCCATGTCCTCATCCATGCACGTTCCGCGGTGCACCGCTAAGTTGAACCACCCCTCGACGGGTTCCCTCATGCCGACAGGGATTTCCTCCGGGAAGTCTTACAGGGAAGAACTTCCCTGTCAAGCTTCCCGAGGATTTCCCCTGTAAACGTCGGGAACGCCGAGGGGCGTGGAGCCGTGTCGGCGCAATGCGGAGCCGCGCATGGACGGGCGCCGTCGAGGCGCCGCCGGCGGACTCCGCCTCTCGGGGCGCAGGCCCGGCGGAGGGGGCGGCCCCCTTCCCCGCCCCTTTCCGCGCGGCAAGGCCCGGAGCGGCTGAATACGTCCTCGGCTTTAAATCTCCCTTTTGCCCCCTCCCCCTTCTCTTTCCTTCGATCTACAGGGAGCCCTCCGCAGAGCGTGCCCACAGGGGGCTAGCCCCCTGTCAACATTAATTCGGGGTTGCCCCTGCAAGCGCGCGGCCGAGGGCGGACGGGGCCCGCGGAGGCGCAGATGCTTCCTGCGGCCGACGCGCCGTGAAGGGGCCGGCCCAGACGGCGAATTCGAACAGCCGGACGTCCCCCATGTGCCGAAACGGCTCGATTCGGCCGGACAACGGCGCATCGAATCAATTTAACGGCAATCTCCGATAGAGACATGGAGAGGAAATTCTCTATAGACGAACTTAGGCACCGCCTTGAGCTGGCCTTGAGGCCGGCCGAGCCGCCGACGGTGGAGGAGGTTCTGGCAACCGTAGAGAAGAACGGCAAGCTCCGCGGGCCGGCGGACTGGGCCTTCCCGGCGTGGATAACATACGTCGAATACGCGGCGCAGAGGATCGCCGAGGCGTTCCCGCTCACAGAGGAGGAGAGGAGGCAGCTCTTCCACTTCAGAGACGCGATGAAGCAGTTATTGCTGGAGGCGCGGAGGCAGGCAAGAGAGAAGCTGACCGCGATATACAACGCAATTGCCGACGGCACCTACAGGATGGAGGGGAACAAGCTATACACGCCGGACGGGACGTGGATGTACATAGCCAAAGTAGCCGCACCGCAAATCACAATCCACGGCGTAAACACCTCGGTACGCTTCCCCGACATACTGAAGCTTCCGCGCGAGAGGTTGGAGTTGCTTCAGCTGGGCTGGAGGGCAAGCGATGAGGGCAATGTGGGCGGCCGTCCCCTCATGGGCACCACACAGCCTTGGCAAGTATTCGCTTGGGCCGTGACAAGGTATGGAGAACTTCACGTGCGCATCATTACAGTCAACTTAACGCGCAAGGGGGCAAGCGTAAATGTACATATCAAAGCGATGGATTGGAGACAAAAATGGGATAAGGCGGGGGCCATAGATCTAGTGGTGGACTACTTCAGGCATGGAGAGTGGGCACCCGTGTTAACAATGTGGCTAGGGGACGGGAAGAACATGCGAAAGAAAATCCTACATAATAAATATCGTCTGGTGATTGCGGCCAAGGAGCCTTGGAAGCTGAGTTCGAGGACTAACGGTGCAAACGAGGCCCTCGTAGCCACAGGCAAGGAGGCATTCAAGAGACTTAGAGAGGTAGCTGGCACATACAGCGTGTTGCTGGACCTGCTGAGGGCCCACAAGTGGATCGACGTGAAGCTGGCCACCGACGATGCCTTCAGAACGGCCTATAGGTTGAAGACGAAGAGGAGTATAGACGTCCTCAGGGAGGCGTATAACGGCGAAATCCCCACAGAGCAATCTTCACCCGCTGAGGTAGACAAACCGGAGAGAGGCGACGTGGTCGTGGCAGGCGTTGTAGCGTCCCTATGCCTCTCCAACGGTAGGGGCGGCTCGTTCTGCGCCAGACGCTACGTCCGCGATCTCGGGGAGGCGCTCGCTATCACCAAGAAGCTTGAGTCGGCCGGATTTAGGCCTAACGTGTATCGCGAACACTCCTACTACGTGGTATATATCAGTATGACCGATCTCTTGAGGTTGGCAGAGAGGGACGAAGCCGTCAAGAGGGTCATAGCGTTATATCTCGCCGATAAGGCGAAGAACGGTACACCGTGGCAAAGGGAGATCGCCGAAAAGATCCTGAAGAGACATCCCCTTTTTCTATTCAATATCGGTCAACATGTGATATGATCTCGGGGAAACAATAGGGGCATGGACTACGAGAGGGCCAAGGCCATAGTCGCCAAGGCCCACGAGCTCGGCATAAACTTCTTCGACACCGCCGCGGTCTACGGCAGGGGGAGGAGCGAGGAGTTTCTGGGCAGGGCCGTGAGGGAGCTGGGGCTGAGGGGCCACGTCTTCATAGCGACCAAGATACCGGGCGACTGGCACAGGAGGGCCGACGTGTTCAAGTCGGTGGAGAACCAGAGGAGGAGGCTGGGCGTAGACGCGATAGACTTGATCCAGCTCCACTGGCCCTCTTGCTGGCATAACGTGCCCATCTGCGAGACCATGAAGGCGCTTGAGGACCTCGTCGAGAGGGGCCTCGTGAGGCATATAGGCGTCAGCAACTACCCGCCCCAGCTGCTTGACGCCGCGAGGCGGTGCCTCTCGAAGGTCGACGTGGCGACGAGCCAGAATAGGTACAATCTGCTGGAGAGGGAGGCCGACAAGGAGCTCCTGCCCTATCTAAGGGGGGCCGGGATATCGCTGATCGCGTGGTCGCCGCTGGCCAAGGGAGCCGTCACGGGCAAGTACACGGCCGAGAACCTGCCGCCGTTCAACGACGTGAGGAGGAACGACCCGCTTTTCCAGCCCCACAACTTGAGGGAGGCGGAGCCGCTGATCGCCGAGGTGAGGAGGCTTGCCGGCAAGTACGGCAGGACGCCGGCCCAGATAGCGCTCAACTGGATGATAAGAGACCCGGCCATATACCCGATACCGGGCGCCAAGACCCCCGAGCAGGTGGCCGAGAACGCGGGCGCGGTCGGGTGGTCGCTCTCCGAGGAGGACTGGCAGAGGCTGGACAGAATAAGCAGGGAGGTCGCAGAGAGGATAAGCTACGTCACCTATTGAGCGAGGGGCGGATCCCCTCGGCCGCCCGCGGCTAGGGCGTCACGGCGGCGAGGACGGCCTTGGCCGTATGCATCCTGTTCTCCGCCTGGTCCCACACCACCGACCTCGGCCCGTCGATCACGTCGTCGGCGACCTCCATGCCCCTATGCGCCGGGAGGCAGTGCATGAAGAGGGCCTGCGGCCCCGCCGCCTCCATAACCGCCGAGTTAACCTGGTAGGGCCTCAGAAGCCTCTCCCTCTCCTCAGCCTCCTTCTCGAAGCCCATGGAGACCCAGACGTCGGTATACACGGCGTCTACGCCCCTCAAGTCCTCCAGGGAGTCCGTCTGGTAGACGCGCGCCCCGGTCCACCCCGCGTCCTCCGCCAGCTTGGAGACGTCGTTGCGCCACAGCTGTCTCGGCCCCACGAGCCTCACCTCCCAGCCCAGCTTGGAGCCTATGACCACCAGGCTGGCCGCCACGTTGTTCCCCACGTCGCCGACGAAGGCCACCTTCAGCCCCTGGAGCCTACCCCGCTTCTCCCAGAGGGTCAGGGCGTCTGCGAGGGCCTGGAGCGGGTGGAACCTATCGGAGAGCAGATTCAGGACGGGCACGTCCGCGTACTGGGCCAGCTCCTCCAGGGTCTCGTGCCTATAGACCCTCGCGGCTATCACTTGGGCGTAGCGCGAGAGGGTCCTGGCGGTGTCCGGGACGGTCTCCCCTCTGCCCAGCTGTAGCTCCTGGGGGTTCGCCACGATCACGTTCATGCCCAGCTGGTGGGCCGCGGCCGACGTGGAGACCCTCGTCCTCGTGGAGGGCTTCTCGAAGATAAGTACGGCGGTCTTGCCGAGGTGGATCGGCGTATATATCTCGCCGGCGTGGTACCTCGCCTTGAACTCCTTGGCCATCTCCAGCAACGCGACGACCTCGTCCGGCTTGAACTCGATCAACGTCAAGACGTCCCTCCCCCTAAACATATAGCGGTATATAGCCTATTTATTTATGCATTGATGCAGAGCCGGCCGCCGAGGCGACGGCCTCAGCCCAGCCCCAACGCCTTCCTGACGGCGGCCCAGGCCCTCTCGACGAGCTCGCCCGCCGGCCTCTCGAAGACGCCGAGGTCCGTCGCCGCTATGTCTATCAGAGACGAGCTGAACCTGTCGAAGAGGGGCACCTCGACGGATCTGCCCAAGGTCTCGACGGCTACTCTGTAGGGCTCCGGGCTGGGCAACGGCGCCGCTTTATAGCTCTCGAAGACCGCGACGGACGTCGCGCCTATAGACCTGGCGGTGGCCAACAGAGGGAGGGTCCCGACCTTATTGAAGGCGTAGCCGTCCGCGTAGAGGCCGTCGAGGCCCACCACGACGTAGTCGGGATGGACGGCGCCCATGGCCGAGTCGGGGATCGGCACTACGTCGACGTGTCTGCCGTACTCCTCGGCGGCCGCGGCGGCCTCCTCCCCAGGCCTCGACTCCAGCAGGTACAGACGGCGGATGCAGCCGCGCCTCGCGGCGACGAAGTCCCCCACAGCGCGGGAGAAGCTTATGGTGGCGAAATCCGCGGGACACCTAAGGTCGAGGCTTGAGATAGTACGCCGTAAGTCCTCCTGGGCCTTATCCACGTAGGCGAGGAGCCTCTCGACGACCGCCCCCAGCTCGACGCCGCGCCTGGCCGCCTCCTCGACCACGAGGGCTATGAGGTCCAGAGGCGCCATGCCCGGCCGCACCCGCCTCATCTCCTCGGCCGCCCTCTCCGGCGACTCCGCCTCGGCCAAGATGCGCAGGGCCTCCCTCAGATACCAGGAGGCGCCCCTCACGCGCTCGGACCTGAGCAGGTCCAACACTGGAGGGACGGGGCTTGAGCTAAAAACCCCGCGCGGGGCCGGGAAAAGGGATTATTTGAATATATAGAGCGTCCTCGGCCTCTCGCCCGGCTTTAGGGGCAGCAGCAACACGCCGAGCGCGAGGAGGGCCGCGTAGGCCAGCACCGAGCCTATGGCTATCTCCATCTGGGACGGAGCCGGGGCGTAGTGGATCGAGCCGACGCCGGCCCAGCCGCCGAGGCTGTAGGATATATGGGCCGTCTGCGGCTCTATTATCAAGTCGTATTTGTCGACGAAGCCGGCTACGACCACAAGCGCGGCGGCCAGCAGGGCCGTCGCCAGGCTCCTCTTGTAGTAGGCGAAGGTGGCCAGCAGGAACGGCACCAGCAACAATAGGCCTATCTCGAATATGTAGAAGTTGGGCGACGATAGGATGAGGCTGTAGGCCTCCCAAGACGCCGGGTTGTACCAGGCGCTTATCGCCATCCACCCCTTTATGAAGGCCAGCACGGGGAGGCCTATCATGAGGATGCGGCTGTAGTATCCGGCCGCGAACTCCCGCACGCCGAGGCCTCCGGCGAAGGCGGATATGAAGAGGGCCTGGCCGGCAGCGCCTATGGCTATGGCGCTGGCTATGAAGTAGAGCGCCATGTGGGGCCCGTACCAAGCCGGCACGGCGGCCACGTTGCCGAAGACCTGGCCCAAGTTGCTGTGCAGCACGACGGTCACGACCAGCACGGCCAGCGCTATGGCCAGCTCCGCCGACTTCATCGACCTCAACCTCTCGCTCGCCTCGCTCCGTATGAAGTACACGAGCTCTACCAGTAGGGTCAAGGCGAACAGCGCGTATAGAGTGGCCATCCAGGTGATGCCGGAGCGGTACTGGAAGAACAGCGATAGGCCTCCCTGCGTGTGGATGAATATATTGATCGCCGACAGCGGGCTCCTTAGGTCCAACAATATCATTATCCAGGCCGGCACGATGGTTATGAGCGAGAACCAGACCCCCAGCTTTATGATCTTCTCGTACTCGCCGTTGGGCCCCCTGTAGCCGAACACCGTGTATATGGAGTTCACTATGCTCGACCCCGTGGCCATCAAGGCGAAGAACACATAGCCGGGGACCAGGAGCCCCCACGGTATCTCCTCCGCCGATCTGCCCGCATAGCCCATCCAAGCCAGCACGGCGCCTGCGATCAGCAGAGCCGCGGCCGAGGCCAACGCGAGCCGCCGCCTCATGGCCCCACCACGACGAAGTACTTGGGCCTGGTGCCCATGTTATCCAGTAGCTTCACGTATCTAGACTCGGCGAGGCGCCTCGATATCGACGAGCTCGGGTCGTCCAAGTCGCCGAAGTCGCGGGCGCCCGCCGGACACACGACGACGCAGACCGGCTGCTCGCCTTTGGCTATCCTCGCCTGGCACTCCTCGCCCATGCACTTGACGGGGGCCCACATGGATTCGTTGAACCAACGGGCGTCGTAGGGACATGCGACCATGCAGTACCTACAGCCTATGCAGAGGTCGTAGTTTATCTTGACGAGGCCGTCGCGATCCCTGTACGAGGCGCCTGTGGGACACACTGCGACGCACGGCGGGTTTTCGCAGTGTTGGCACTGGAGCAGATACAGCATCGGCCTAGGGCCGTTGCTCAGCTCTATCCTCCTTATGTTGGTCCTCAGCCAATTCCACGAGACGTTGGGGGCCGTCGAGGAGCCGTAGTTCGCTGCGTTGCATGCGGCTATACAGGCGCCGCAGGAGATGCAGCGGGACTGGTCCCAGAGGAACGCCAGCCTCGTCATAGCCTAACCCTCACGGCGGAGTTCGTCCCCGCCGTACCGATCACGGGCGCCACATAGCCCTTGGCGAACCACTGCGGATTGACGCCGGAGCGCAGGAAGTCGTAGCCGCCGTCGACCAAAGCCGAGGCGTGGCCGCCCGCGAAGGCGTAGGTGAACAACACGCCGGGCCTCACCCTGTTGGTGACCTTCACGCAGGCCTTGGCCGTGAAGCCGTTGTCGATGCCCTCCAGCGTCACTATGTCTCCGTCCCCTACGCCTAGGCGTTCGGCGTCGGCGGGGTTCATCCAGACGCATCTATCCGTGAGGTACTTTGAGTCGTAGGTAAACACGAAGTGGCCCGATACGTTCTGATCCTTCCCGGTCACCAGGTAGAACTCGTTGGGCGCCTTCGGCTGGCTGTAGGCGGGCGGCGGGGTCCAGTCCGGCAGAGGGTCCAGGCCGTACTTCAGCGCGGTCAGCGAGTAGATCTCGACCAGACCCGTGGGCGTCGAGAGCTTCGACTTATAGGGTTTAGCCCCGTAGGACTTCTTCTTCAAGAGGTAGAAGCCTCTCGTCTTAAGCGCCGCCTCGAGCTCCTCCCTCGAGATGTTCCATGCCTTGGATAGATAGTCGAGGATCTTGCCGAACATGAGGTCCTCGTACTGCTCGAACTGGCTGTAGTCTGCGTACTTGTCGGTATAGCCTATGAGGGCCGCCTTGTCGGGCCACGCCCTCCTCACGAGCTCGAGGAGCGTCCACAGAGCGTGGCGCGCGTCGACGCCGGGCGGAGGATCCAAGACCTTGTTCGAGTAGACCACCGCGGCGTCGAGCGTCCACGGCGCCGAGGAGACCTCGCTTCTTTCGAGGAACATCAAGTCCGGGAAGACGTAGTCGGACCAGTCGACGTGGTCCTGGGGAAATATGTCGATAGTTATCACCAAGTCCAGCCTCCGCAGAGCCTCCTTCAGCTTGCCGGTGTTGACGTCCCTATGGAACGGCGCGGTCCCCACTATTATCAGCGCCTTTATGGGGTACGGCTGTCCCGTCAGCACGGCGTCTAGAAGCGCGTCGAAGGAGCTGACCGCCAGGGGATACTTCAGCAGATCTACCCTCTTGGCCTTCAACGGAGGCAGGGAGGCCCCCAATATGGTGTCTATCCTGTCGGCGCCTGGAGTACAGGAGTTGGGGAACTTGGCCGGCTCCTGGAAGCAAAGCCCGCCGCGCTTGTCTATATTACCGACTAGGGCGTTGAGTATCAGTATGGATCTATATACGTCGAACTCGTTGCCGTTCTTGGCGGCGTACCACCCGTCCTCCACAACGCCGCGCCTGGTCGCGAACTCCCTCGCTATGCGCGTTATGGTGTCGGCCGGCACGCCGGTTATCTGCACAGCCTTGTCCGGCGGGTATTTGGCCGCCCTCTCGGCCAGCAGTCTGAAGGCCGTCTTCACGTGCACGGAGCCCGACGGAGTCTCCACGTCCCCTTCATAATCCAGGGCTGGGTCGGCCGCGGAGCCCAGCGGCTTGACGCCGTTGGCGGCCGCGTCGAACACCAGGTAGGCTGAGCCCTGTTGGCCCAGATCGCTCTGCGTCAGCGGGGAGCCGTCGGGCTTTATCAACATGGGGGCGTTTGTGTACCCCTTCAGGAACGCCGCGTCGTAGAGGCCCTCGCCTATTATCACGTTTATCATGGACAGGAGAAACGCCGCATCGGTGCCGGGAACTATGGGGATCCACTCGACCGAGGAGAAGGCTATGTTGGGCGCCCTGGGATCCACCACCACGATCTTGGCGCCGGCCTCTCTGGCCCTCGCCAGAGCTCTGACAGAGCCCATGGCGGCGTCTAGATTTCTGCCCACCAAGATCAGGTAGTTCAGATTGGCGTAGTCCGGGTCGACCGCCGGCGGTCCGCCGGCCCCCAACACGGCTTGCCTGGCCGCCGTCGACGCGTCGTGGCAGGTCCCCTCGTGGCCTATCACGTTGGGCGTCCCCATGAGGGACGCTATCAGGGGCAGGTGCCAGCTCAGGTGGTCGTGCCTAGTGAAGGCTATCGCCTGGGGCCCATACCTATCGGCCACCTCCTTCAGCTTCGCCGCGGCCTCGTTCAAGGCGGTATCCCAATCGACCTCCTGGAACTTGCCCTCGCCCCTCTGGCCGACCCTCTTGAGGGGCTTCCTGAGCCTTAGCGGATGGCCCCACATCTGCACCGCGGCGGCCGGCCGCGCGCACATGCCGGGCTGAGGATGGCTCGGGTTAGGCAGTATGTACATCGCGTCGCCGTTCCTCACGAAGTAGAGCCCGCATTTGGAGCCGCATGCGGAGCAGAATATGGGGATGTACCTGGCCCCGAGGGGCGGCGACCTCCCTCTGCGCCGATCGAGACATCGCGAGCTTGACTATCGGCGCGCCCAGCGCAGACGCGAGGCCTACGGTGACGCCGAGCTTCACCAGGTCTCTTCTATTGATTTTTAGGTGGGACGCAGAGACCATATTAATAATACGCCGTCTATGCAGATTTTTCTTCCACGGATATGTGGAATACCGCGCCGAAACGATTAATTACCCGGAGGCGGTGGCTCCATGCGCTGGTTCCTTATGGGCTTGGCGATCGCGCTGATCGCGGCCGCAGTCTACGTGTACTATACCTATACGCAGTTCGCCGGCCTTCAGGGCTACGTCTCGGACGAGACCTGGTACGCCCCGGCCGCCTACAACATACTCACGCAGGTCTTCGGCTACAACGAGACCCTGTCCTACCCATACCCCAACGCGAGCGGCATCTCGACGTACCTGAACCTAGAGCATCCGCCCCTCGTCAAGTACATCCTGGCCTTGTCCATAGCGGCGCTGGGCTACAGCCCCTTCGCCTGGCGGCTGCCCGGCTGGATGGTCGGAGGAGCCGCCGTCGTCCTCGCGTATCTGGCGGGATACGAGCTCTTGAGGGACAGGGGCGAGGCCGCCGCGGTCCTCGCGGGAGCTATATCCGCCGCCGCGTTGATCTTCGACCCCAACTTCTGGGCTCTGCACGGCATAGCTATGCTGGACGCCTACGCGGGCTTCTTCGCCCTGCTCTCCCTGTACCTGTTGGCGTCGGGGCGGAGGCTCGCCTCGTCCGTGGCGTTGGGCCTAGCCTTCGCCGCCAAGGAGACCACGTTCCCCCTCCTCCTACCCTATCTGTACTACATAGGCGATCTCGAGGGGAGGCCCCTCAGGAGGCTGACCTACGCCGTGTTCATACCGGCCGCCGTCTACCTCGCCCTGTCCGCCCCGCTCATGGCCCACCTAGGCGGCCCCGCCGCCTGGCTGAAGGACAGCTTTATCCACATGGCGAGCTGGGACGTGACGTCGGGCCACATAGCGGGCAACGCCGAAAGCCAGATATCCACCCCCTGGGGCTGGTTCCTCAACATAAACCCGTTCTACCTGGGCAACGGCCTATACGCAAGGGTCAACGTCGCCGTCATGATTCTGTGGGCGGCGCTGACGCCCGCGGCGTTTCTGTTGAGGGACAGAAAGCTGGAAATGGCCGCGCTGTTCCCCTGGTCGATCTGGGCGGCGCTTGCCGCGGTCTACGCCATGGGCAACACGACGCTGTTCAGCTTCTACGTGGCCGACTTCAGCCCCATGGTGGACGTATTCGTGGGGTCCGCGACGGTCGCGGCCCTGGTCGCCTGGGACGAGCGCAGCCGGAGGGCCCGCCGAAAGGCCGGTCGGGGCAGGGATGCGACGAAAGGCGGATAGCGTTCAGCCCAGAGGCCTTATGTATTTATGTTCGCCGCTTATCGCCTCCAGGCTGGCCAACTTGGGCTCGGGGAGCATAAGCGCCGTGAAAGGTATGCCCAATACGCTGACCAACGCCAGCAGCTGCAGGAGGTGGGATACCCCTATGGCCGATAGGAGCGTCGGGAAGAACAGGGTGGATATGGCCGCGCCGAGCTTGCCGGCGGCGGCCGATATGCCGTGGCCGGTCGTCCTGTAGCGGGTGGGGTAGACCTCGGCGGGCACCACGAAGGTCGTGGTGTTGGGGCCGAAGTTTATGAAGAAGTAGCTGAGCGAGTACACCGACAGGGCTGCGGCGGCCGGGATCAGGAGCTCCACGGACTTGCCGGCCTGCAGGACCACCGCCGAGACGGCTAGATATATGACGGCCATGGCGGCGAACCCCAAGTTCTGGATGGGCTTTCTGCCGAGCCTATCGAGGAGAAACGCGGCGACGAAATATCCGGGGAGGCCCACCATGAACGGGAGCCCTTGGTAGAGGATTTGCTGGAATATCGACTTGGCCTGGCCCATTATGGACGACACGACCGCGCCGGAGTAGACGCCTGTTCCGTAGAGGGCTATGTCCGTGAGGAACCAAGTCACCGTGGTGCCTATGAGTATCTTCCAGTTGTTCGAGAGGAAGTCGTGCAGGCTGAGGCCCTCCACCTTGGCCGGCGCGGTTATGTCGGCGCCGAAGAGGCCGGCCGCCTTTTTCGCCTCCTCGACGTCGCCCCTGACCAGAAGGGCGAAGCGGGGGGTCTCCGGCATCTTCCTCCTGAGATATATAACGGAGGCCGCAGGTATGGCGCCGACGCCGAGCATGACCCTCCAAGCCACGTCGGGCGGCAGCCACGCGACGCTGGCCAGCGCGACGCCGACGGAGGCCAATATGCCCAGCCCCTGGTTCGCGAAGACCAGCGCCACGAGCTTCCCCCTATCCCTGACGTTGGAGTACTCCGACATTATGGTGGCCGATATGGGGTAGTCGCCGCCGATGCCGAAGCCCAGGAAGGTCCTCGCCGCTATGAGCCAAAGCAAGTTGGGCGCTATCGCGCTGAGGAGGGCGCCGGCCGCCAGTATGGCCGCCTCGACGCCGTAGAGGTACTTTCTGCCGAGCCTATCGCCGAGGAAGCCGAAGAGGAGCCGCCCCGCTACCGTGGCCCAGAGGGCGGCCGACCCCAACAACCCCGTCCAGAACGCAGCGTTGTGGCCCTGGAGCTCCTCGAAGCCCGGCGCGGCGTATGTGGTCAAGATCGTCAGCACGGCGCTTATCACGAAGAGGTCGTAGGCATCCGTGAAGAAGCCGGCCCCCGAGAGGTACCAGATCTTTAGGTGGGTCCACGTCAGCTTAAGCTTGTCTAGGTGTTCAAACAGCGTGGTTGATATCTGTTCGGCTGCATATGTGGCCTATCAGCCAGCCAATTAAGATTTATGTTAAATCATGTTTAAGCATAGGGCGTAATTGAAGAAAAAATAATATTTATATATTTAATAGAAATATATTTTATTTATTACGAATCATGAAAATTATAGAAATAAGAAAGAATTTAAAAACGTTAATAGCGTTAAGGGGGAAATATATTTATAGAGGAGCTCGGAATGCGTCGTGTCGGTCGTGCAGGGACTCAAGGAATACATGCTGAGGCAGGCCAAGCTCGACAGGATCATCAAGTGGGGCATCAAGTGGTCCATGTGGCCGGTCCACCTGGTGACGAGCTGTTGCGGCGTGGAGGTCGCCCACACATCCGCGCCTGTCTTTGACGCCGAGAGGTGGGGCGTGTTGCCCTTCAACACCATGCGGCAGACCAACGTCGTACTCGTCGAGGGGACCATAACCAGGAAGATGGCCAAGGTCCTCAAGTGGGTCTACGAGCAGATGCCCGAGCCCAAGTTCGTCATAGCCATGGGGGCCTGCGCCGTGAGGGGAGGCCTCTTCTGGAACTCCTACCACGTGGTGCAGGTGGATACCGTGGTTCCCGTCGATGCCTACATACCTGGATGCCCGCCGACGCCCGAGGCCGTCATCAGGGCGTTCTTCATGGTGGGCAACAAGATATTGGGCAAGCCGGGCCCCGAGGTCAAGCCCGTCAAGGTCGACTTGACGCCCTATCTGCCGCAGCCCAAGCCGGCCGCCAAGCCCGCCGCGAAGCCCGCCGCTCCGGCTAAGCCGGCCGCCGCTCCAGTGGCGCCCCAGACGGCGTAGCCATGTCGGCGAAGCTGCCGCCCAAGTGCCCTCCCGCCGCCGACCATCCGCTTCTGCCGAAGATCAAGGAGGCGCTCGGCGATCTTGTGCTTTCCCACGGCGTCTCCCCGGACGGCCTCCTCTGCGTGATGGTCCCCGCCGGAAGCATAAGGGAGGTCGCCCAGAGGCTCAAGGCCCTAGGCTTCGACCAAGCCCTCTCGGTGAGCGCCATGGACTACATGGAGGAGAAGAAGTTCGTGATGCTCTACACGTTCGCGTCCTACTTGACGCCGGAGTTGAAGGGCATTCTCCTAAACGTGAGGGCCGAGATACCGCGCGACGATCCCCGCGTAGCCTCTATCGCCGACATATTCCCGTCGGCCGACTACGACGAGAGGGAATGCCACGAGATGTTCGGCATATGGTTCGACGGAAATCCCCACATGGGCAAACGCTTCCTGCTGGATCCAGACTGCTGCATAGACGAGAAGACGGGGAAGCCCCTCTACCCGTTGAGGAAGGACTTCAAGGTGCCCGATTGGGGCCTCTTCGGCTAGTCGCCCCTCAACTGCGCACAGGGGCTTATGGTCTTAAGCCCGCGATGGAAAGGGCTCGATGGGAGCGGCGGAGGGCTACGGTCTGGACTCCAGCGGCGGGAGGAACGGGATCGGCCTCAACGCCTCGTCGACGTCGACATCCCACCACGCCGATACGTCTCTGGCCAACTTCTCAGCCACGTAGCCCGGAGCCTCTACGTGGCCGGCCTTCCCGCGGCCTATAAATGACAGGCGGGAGTACAGGGGGAATTTCTCCAGCAGAAGGCGCTGTACCTCTGCTCTGGACGCCACGCGACGGCGACGGCCGAGACAGACAGCCACCACCTCTTCGTCGTCTACCACGAAGATCTTGACGTACCCGCACGTCCATTCAAAGAGCGCAACGATTGCCGTAGCGGCCAGAGCGGCCGCGAGCGCGGCGTATATGGGCCTGGGTTCGCTGGACAGGAACGAGAACAACGATATCAATACGCCGAGAGAGGCGGCTACTGCGTAGTAGTCCAAGAACCTATACCTCTTCTCCACGTTGGCGTCGTTCTCGCCGTTTAATATCGTTTCTGCTTAATGTGCAAAGATTGCATCCAAGGACTTATTTATTAAATTGCAGGTTGAGGAAAGCGATGTATAGGTGCCATATATGCGGGAGGTCCGACACGGCGTTGCTGGAGGGCTACATCAAGGGCGTGGGGTCGGTACTGCTGTGTCCCGACTGCTGGAGGAAGCTCGCCGAGGAGAATAGGCTCCTGGCCGGCGCCTCTGGCGGCGGCTGCAACTGCGGCTAGGGGTTGTAGGGTATAGCGCCGAGGCCCGGCACCCCGGATAGATATATCCCGGCGGCGAGCAGAGCCAACAGGACAGCTATGCCCACGTAGTCGGGCAGGCGCATCTTCATCTCGCGGTAGTAGGTCCTCTTCCTGCTGGCTCTGAAGCCCCTTATCTCGGCCGCTATGGCTATCTGCACGGCGTCCCTGAGGGTCAGGACCACGATGGTCACCAGCGCCAGCAACACGTACCTCACGGCATTGCCTAGAGCGGAGGCGACGGCCGCCGGGTTTCCGCCTCTAGGCCTGAGGTCGACCCCCCTGGCCTTGAGGGCGTTGAGCGTGGTCATGGAGGCCTCCAGGACCTTGGGCACCGAGGAGACGGCCAGGAGCAACGCGAAGCCCAGCTCCACCGGGAGCCCCGACTTCTCTAGGGAGGTCAGTATATCTGAGGGCTGTGTGGTGAACACCAGCAACAAGCCGGCCGCTATGGCCGCGACGGATCTGAAGGTTATCTGCAGGCCGTAGATGAGGCCCTCCCAGGTGAGGCCCACGGGGTTCTGGACGTAGCCCAGATAGGGCACATACGCGGTGCCGTTGGCCTGCGTTATGCCGAGGGCCGAGAGCGCCCCGGGGAAGGCGTATATGAAGTGGACCTCGCCGAAGTCGTAGAGGAGGTAGCTATACGGCGCTATCATGGACTGGGCCCAGGCGGTGCCTATAAAGGAGGCCAACACCAAGGGGGCCACTATCCTCATCTTCTCCTTCACGTTCGTCGTGAAGGCGTATAGGGCCATGACGCCGACGAAGAGGATCGCCGATATCCACCAGACGGTCATGGCGGCGACCGTCGTGACGACCACCGAGAGCAGTATCTTGACCCTGGGGTCCAGCCTGTAGAGAAAGGTTTCGCCGCCTGCATATCTGAACAGAGACATGTACCCCCTGAAGCCTATGAGCTTGAAGATTAGATATATAACAAGCGCAGGTCCCCATATCAGGTAGATCAGCGATATGGCCCAATTAACGGCAGGATTATATAGGATCAAGCCTAGATCCGACGCCGGGACGCCACCGGAGGCCTGGGCCAGCTCCACGCAGGAACGAGCCCAGCTAAATAAATAACATGCGGCCGAGGCGCGATAAGGCTCATATATACGTGGATGCATCGCGCCATGGGGCTCCCGAAGAGGCCGTCGGCCCTAGCGGCCGTCGCCCTAATTGCCGTCGCGGCCAGCGTGGCGCTGGCCATCTTGGCCCTTTACCACGTGAGGCCGGCCGCCGTAGAGGGAGGCGGCGCCGTGGGCGCCGCGGCGGCGATCCGCGTGTACTCTCCCGCATATGGCAACGGCTCGGCGATACCCGCCCAATACACCTGCGACGGCGCCGACATCTCGCCTCCGCTGGCCTGGAGCGGGGTGCCGCAGGGGGCCAAGTCGCTCCTGGTCGAGATGGTGGATCCAGACGCGCCCGGCGGGGAGTTCATACACTGGGTCATCTACAACATCAGCCCCAACTCGACGGGGCTCCCGCAGGGCGTGCCCCCCGCGGCGGCCACTGCCTACGGGCTACAGGCGGTCAACGACTTCGGCGAGGTGGGCTACGGCGGCCCCTGCCCGCCCCCGGGCAGGCCGCACAGATACATCGTGCTGGTCCTTGCGCTCAACACAACCCTGGAGGTGCCTCCCGGCGCCCCCGCCAGACAGGTCCTGAGGGCCGCGGGCCCCTACGTCGTCGGGCTAGGCTCGCTCGTCGGCCTGTACGGCAGGTGAGATCCTCAGCCTCTTGAGGGTCGCAGCCGGCCTGCCGTAGTGCCTCGACACATAGTAAACTTGAGGCGGATCCACGCCCCACTCGACGTGCTTCTCGGCCTCCGCGAAGGCCTGCTCGGGGGTTCCTCTGAAGGCCACCCTGCCGTCGTACATCACGTAGACCAGCTGGCTGTAGTCCCCGACCTGCCTCATGTCGTGGCTGACCAGAACCACCGTCATCTCCCTCTCGCGGTGCATCTCGATGACGTACTTCATGGTCGCCTCGGCCGTCTCCCTGTCCAGCCCCCTCGTCGGCTCGTCGAGGATCAACACCCTCGGGGACGCCGCAAGGACGGCGGCGAGGCTCACAAGCCTCCTCTGGCCCACGGACAGCCTGTGGGGGCTCCTGCCGAGGAGGCCCTCTATTCCGAGGTCCCTGGCCGTCTGCCTGGCCAGGCTCCTCAGCGCCCTTCCCCTGACTCCCGCGAGCCTCAGGGTCATCGCTATCTCGGCCTCGACCGTGGTGTTCATGAGCATCTGGTCGGGGTCCTGGAAGGCATATCCCACCAGCCTCACCCTCTCGGGCCCCGACAGCTCGAAGGGGTTCTTCCCCTCGATCTCGACGACGCCGCTCGTCGGCCTGTTTATGCCCGCCAGCAGATACATGAGGGTGCTCTTGCCGGACCCGTTGGGGCCCACCACGCTCACCACCGAGCCCCGCGGGATCTCCATATCGACCCCCTTCAGGGTGGGCTCCTCGTTGCCCGGATATCTGAAGACCACCCCCAGGGCCTTGACGGACCCCTCGCCCGCGGGGGGCTCGGCCTCCTCGACCTCGAGCGTCAGCCCTCTGTTCGCCCTTAGGAACTCCTCCACGGTTATGGGCGGGGCCGGGTCCTCCGGCCTCACCAGCCTGTGGAGCTGGGCCACCTGGGGCTCCTCCACGCCGAATTTCTGGAGCCCCTTGGCGACCGCTCTGTGGGGCTCCTCGTCGAGGGCCACCGTGCCGTTGTCCAGGGCTATCACCCTGTCGGCCATCGGCAGGACCTTCTCCACCTTGTGCTCGGCCACGATGATGGTAATGCCCCGCTCGTTCAGCTCGCCGAGCAGCTCGAACACCTCCTTGGTCCCCACCGCGTCCAGCATGGACGTTGGCTCGTCCAGTATGAGGACCCTCGGCCTCAGGGCCAGCATGGCCGCTATGGCCAGCCTCTGCTTCTCGCCGCCGCTGAGCAGGAAGGTCGGGTGGCCCCTCTTGCGCCAGAGGCCCACCAGCTCGAGGGACTCCTGGACCCTCGCCCTCATCTCCTCGGGCGGCACGGCTCTGTTCTCCAAGCCGAAGGCCACGTCGTCCTCGACGACCAGCGCGAATATCTGGCTCTCCGGCACCTGGTATACGGTGCCCACGTCAACCGCGGTCTTATACACAGGGGCGGTCCTCGGGTCCTTTCCAAACACCGAGATCCTCCCGCGCACATCCGCCTTAATTATGTTGGGTATCACGCCGTTTATAGCGTTGATCAACGTGGATTTGCCGGAGCCCGTCCTGCCCACCAACAACACGAACTCCCCCTCCTCGATCTCCAGAGTGACCTCCCTCAGGGCGAGCCGGTAGGGCTCTATATATCTGACAAAAACGTTGTTCAGTTCGATTACCTTCATCAGGCGTTAGGCGGCCACCTGCTTAATATAGTAAACCAGCGGGGCGAGTACGGCGCCCATCACGACGCCGGCGCCCAGCGCGGCGGCGCTCGTGACGGCCCAGAACTGCACCGAAGTTACGTAGCCCGTGACGAAGGTGCCCCAGAAGCCTCTCCACCAGAAGGGATAGGCCAAGCTGGCCCAGGCACCGCTGATGATCCCGTCCACGAAGATGATCCACCGCCTCCTCGGCGGCGCCGCCTCCTCGCCGCCCGTCTGCGCCGCGCCTCCGTCGGTCGCCAGAACTTTAGGCGGCCTCAGGTAGGGCGTGAAGATCGCCTCGCCTCTGTAGATGAGCCAAAGGTCCGTGAGGCCGGCGTAGGCCGTCATCTCGTAGATAAACCAGAAGGGCTCGCCGCCGAAGCCGTAGTGGACGATGTCGGCCAGCAGCGTGTATATAAACATCGTGAGCCCGGCGACGCCGGGCCTGCCCGACAGCGCGGCGGCCAGCTGTATCAAGAATATCTCGCCGATCAGCGGATAGTAGAAATATGTGGTGATGGAGCCTATTTTCGGTATCAGGGGGCTGATGAAGAAGTTGTAGACTACTAAAAGCGCCGCCACGAGGGCCACGTAGACGAAATCGATCGTTCTGAACTTGCCGAAGGCCCTCCCCTCCTTGGGCCGCCAGGCCCACGCCAGCAGGACGAAGTAGAGGGCCACGAATATCAGTACGACCGGCCAAGGTATTATCGTGTTGGTGTTGAAATATACGCCGTTCCAGAGGGGCTGCGGCTTCGTCGTGGTCGTCGCGAACATTATCGATTCCATGGACATCTGGTAGCTCTGTTATTAAAGAATTAAACATAAGGGAAACTAAGCACCATATAGTGCTTAGTGTATTACCTCCTACGCGCTGTTACGCGCGCCCCTTGGCGTGTAGATGCAGGCGGGGTCCTCCGCCAGGGGGTCTCTGAACGCGGCGAAGGCCCTCGCTCTGGAGCCTCCGCAGACCTCCTTGTACTCGCAGACGCCGCACCGTCCGCCGAGCTCGCCCCTCCTCATCTTGACCAGGAGCGGATGTTCGCGGTATATCCTCACTATGGACTCCCTGCGGACGTTGCCGAGGGGATACGGCAGGAAGCCGCTCGGGTAGACGGTGCCGTCGTGCGCCACGAAGATTATGCCGTGGCCGTCCCTGGTGGGGACCACGGCCGGGTCTAGAGGCCTCGTCGGCTCGCCCATGAGCTCCCTCAGCCTCGCCGCCAGCTTCTCGTAGGTGGGGGAGCTGTAGGAGAGGCCCGAGGCCCTCTGCATCTTGGCGCGGCGGTAGAAAGGCGCCTCCACGGTCCTTATCTGGACGCCGTAGCGCGACGCGTCCACCAGGAACTGGACGGCGTCCTCGTACTCCTGGGGCGATATGTCCAGAGACCTCGCCGCGCGGCCCGTCTCTATGAGGAAGAACACCTCCCACACCCTGACCCCTAGGTCGAAGACGAGCTTGAATATGTCGGGGAGCTGCGGGAAGGACTTCCTCCAGACCACCGTGTTGACCTGCACCCTCATGCCGGCGCCCACAAGCGCCTTTACGGCCTCCAGAGTCGACTCGAAGATCCCCGGCATCCCCCTCAGCTCCTCGTGCGCCTCCTTCAGCCCGTCGAGGCTTATGGAGACGCCTCTGACCCGTCCCCTCAGCTCCGGCAACGCCTCGAAGAGGTTTTTGGAGACGGCGGGCGCGAGGGAGGCCGGTATCCCCAGATCCTTGGCGTAGTCGAGGAGCTCCATCACGTCGAGCCTCATGAGGGGGTCGCCGCCGGTCACTATCAGCTCGGGCGGAGGCCTGCCGAAATCCACGAGCTGCTCGAGAAACGCCTTGGCCTCCCACGTGGTCAACTCGCCAGGGAGAGGCTTAAGTATGGCGTCCGCCCTACAGTGCCTACATGCCAGAGGACACGCCTTCGTCGACTCCCAGAAGACGAGTAGAGGCCTCTTGTCGAACTCGGCCGCCAGCTTTCGGGGATCCATGAGGCCATCGAACGGTCAATATAAAAACAAGGCCGCGCGGCGGCGTCGCTGAGGCGGTGCTTCTGCCCCTTGCGGGGCCGCATCCCCGCCCGCACAACATTTAGGCGGTGCTTCTGCCCCTTGCGGGGCCGCATCCCCGCCCACATCTGTCTAGAGATCGCCCAGCTGTTTATAAGCTTTAGCCAATCGGCTCCGATGAGGCGGGTCGTCTTCGTCGACGAGTCGGGGACTAAGTCCTTCTGCAACTGCGTCGTGGTGGCCGGCCTGGCGGCTGAGGTGACGGGCAGCTACATGTACTGGGGCCTCGACATAGTGGACGGGATAAGGCGGAGGCTGGGGATCGTCGGCGAGCTCAAGTGGAGGCGCGTCAAGAGGAGAGGGGGCAGGGACCTCGTCGAGGCCTTGCTGAGGGATTTCGAGGTCAGATACTTCGCGGCGCACTACGTCTCCCAGAGGGATTTCGAGGGGCGCCTCTGGAGGTTCTTAGCCGACGTGGATGCGGATATTTTCGTGCTGGACGCGGGCCTCGCGGACGCCTCTAAGTTCCCGCGGGCGGTCAACAAGCCCTCGCACAAGGTCCCGGGCCTACAGCTCGCTGACCTTGTCGTGGGCTATATCTCCGAGGGCCGCGCGAGAAAGGGCTGTCGATGATGCCCCAGGATGAGCTCCACCGCGCGACATCGTACACGGAGGCGCGGCCCGTAACAGCCGCCAAGCAGTCGATACGTACCCGTCGCCCAGCCGTATGCGCCTCAAAAGAAAGGATATATATGTCTGATAGATCGTTGAAGATAGTGATGGATCAGAGGGGGTCCGCGTCATCGCTCCCTAGGGACCTCATAAAGGTTGTTGTCGAGTCGCCGGGCTCTTCGCGCTACGGCATAGCCAAAAGCTTCCCCCATCCGAACTCGACAATTTACTACGAGTTATCGCGTCTGGAGCGGGAGAGGTATATACGTATAGAGGGCGGCTCCGTATATCCCACTTTGAAGGGACTGGTTAAGTACGTGGAGCTTTTCGGCTGCAACGTAGCCGCGGCTAGGGCCGCGGCCAACGTCCTAGGGGTAGACCAACGCGAGGGCGTGTGCGAGTTTCTTGAGCTTCTGAGACCCTACGGCGAGAAGCTGGACAACGATCCGCTCGCAGGTTTGTTTCTACTTTTGGGCCCGCCTGTAGAGTTGGACAAGATAAGGAGATTGCCCAACGGCGTTTCCTCCATCGTTGCGAAGATAATCGCTGAGAAGTTCCCTGCGGTGACCTTCGCGGAGCACCGCGGAGTCCTATTCGTAGACGGGGACGGCTCGACTTGGTTTGTCGGATACTGCGGGCTGTGCGGCGGGTATGTCGTGGATAGATGCCCCCTCTTCGAGACCTATTATCATTGATGAGATAAATAATAAAAGCGCTATTCGGAGGCAGGCTGAACACGCGTTAAATATCGGCGTGAGCTCACCTCCGTGAGCTCGGATAAGGAGAGGGCCCTCGATATTATTAGGAAGCAACGGGAGGATTTTCTGGGCGTATACGAGTCCGAGCTGAGGCTTTTCGGCGAAAGCGCCGGAGGGCTCTATGGCCTAATAGCGAGCGAGCCGGACTACAGCTGTTTCAAGGCCAAGAAGCTGTTCGGCAAGAGGGACAAGAACTGGGGCGCCGCCAAGATATGACGGCGGCGACCACTAGGAGGGGGTTCTTGAAGATCTCGGCCATAGCCGCTCTTGCCCTCGGCCTGCCGGCCTCCGCTCAGTCCTCGCTCATACAGCAAAAGACGTCGTGGGCCCTTGGCGAGATAGGAGGTAAGACAGGCCTTAAAAACGCCAGTGTGACGCCGACCATATGCACCTTCTGCTCCATGGGCTGCTCCATAGATTTCTACACCAACGGCTCCGACATAATTTGGACCAGGGGGTCTCCTGAGTCCTACATAAACTGGGGCGCTCTCTGTCCCAAGGGAAAGGTGGCGTACCAGCTGGCGACCAGCACCGAGAGGCTGGACTCGCCCATGATAAGGACGGGCCCCAAGCCGCCGGCCGAGGAGATCCTCAACGCCAAGACTTGGGACGAGCTGGTGGCGGTGATCAAGAAGTACCCGCCGCAGTGGCGGAAGGTCTCTTGGGACGAGGCACTCTCCTACATAGCAAGGAGGCTCGCCGCCATCCTCAACGATTGGCGCAGCTCCACCGGGACGCCGGCCCAACAAGACGGCTACTACTACATAGGCGCCAAGACCCCCGTGGCTGTGATGGGGTCCTCCATACTCACCAATGAGGAGGCTTACCTATCCAGAAAACTCGCGGCGTTTTTGGGCACCTCCAACACCGACTCGGAATACCGCAAATGCCACTCCTCCACGGTCACGGCCTTGGCGTTGACCTACGGCTGGGGGGCCGAGACCGCCAGCATAGAGGACGTGGCGTTGGCGGACGTCGTCCTCTTCTTCTCCAACCCCGCCGAGGCCCATCCCCTGTCCTTCTACTATTTCATGAAGGGCAAGAAGGAGAGGGGAACCATCCTCATAGCCCTCAACCCGAACTACAGCAGGACGGTGGAGGCCAGCGATATATGGGTGCCCTTCCGCCCGGGCACGGACACGGCGATACTCAACTACATTCTCCACTACGCCTTCTTCGAGAGGAACCCGCCCATAGACCAACTGCCCGAGTTCCAACGGCTCATGTCGACTAGGTGGAACATAACCCAGGACGACCTCGACGACCTCAAGGCCATGCTGTCCGAGTACGACGCCCAGACCGTCTCGAACATAACCGGCGTCCCCGTCGATATGTTGAGGACGGTGGCCCAGATATACGTAGAGAACAGCGGCGTGGTGACCAGCCACAAGAAACACGGAGTCATACAATGGGCCATGGGCATGACCCAGCACACCGATGCGGTGCTCAGCATAATCAGGGCAGCGACCATAGTGCAGCTCCTGCTGGGCAACGTGGGGTATCCCGGCGGCGGCACCCACCCGTTCCGCGGCCACAGCAACGTGCAGGGCGCCACGGACGTCCAGGGCGGCGGGCTCGGCGTTTTGCCGGGCTATCACGCCCCGCCTGGAAGCCCCTTCGAGGTCAGGCTGTACCAAGACTGGAAGCTCCAGGGCATGCCGGATCCCTGGAACTGGGAAGTGCCCCAGTGGGCCCTCAAGAGCTTCTCGACGACGGCGCCCTCGCGCGGCAAGGCCGACGCAGCCAAGGCCCTGGAGGTCTTCAACTTCTACGGATGGCGCCGCTTCGAGCTCCTCTGGGGCATCTACTGCGGCACGGTGCCGCCGGACGACCCTGTCAACGGGAAGGTTGTCTGCGACATACCCATAGGCACCGGCGCCTCCGAGACGACGTTGCCCAGCAAGATCCTCACGGGGGATGTGAAGGCCGCCTTTATATTCGGCGAAAACCCCGCGGTGACGGATCCCAATATCAAGGTCACCATGGCGGCGCTCGCGAGCCTCCAGCTGTTGGTCGTCTCCGACATATTCGAGACCGAAACCGCTTGGTTCGCCGACGTTGTGCTGCCCGGCGTCTCGTTCGCCGAGAAGGAGGGCACTAAGACGGACGGCAATAGGGTGATCCAATGGCAGTGGAGGGCGGTGCCGCCGAGAGGCCAGTCCAGGCCCGACTACTGGATCATCGCGACCCTATATAAATACCTCAGGAGAGAGGGCGCAATTCTGCTCCCCAGCGAGGCCGCCGGCGTGAGGTCCGAGGAGGTGAAGTTCAGGAAGATGGGGCAGATCGTGTTCGTCTACGAGAGGCCGCTTAGACCCGACTACTCTTGGGACTACTCGGGAGGCGTGGGCGCGGCGCAGCCCATATCGGACATAGAGGCCGAGGTTAACCCGCGTATAATAAACAAGGAGATAAACTACGCTATGTTTATATATCAAGGGATGTACGACCCGGTGAGGGATACCTTCACTACGATGCGGCGCAACAACGCCTTGAGAAAGCCCGGCGAGATCGACGGGACCTTCAGCTCCACCTTCAAGGTGTACAAGAACTGGGGCTGGTCTTGGCCTCTGAACGTGAGGTTCATGTACAACTACGACTCTCTGCAGATAGCGCTGGGCCATCCCGACGTAGTCACGGCTGCCGGGAAGCAGTGGACTGTGACCGGCGAGACGGGCGAGATAATAGACGAGTACACGGGCGAGTACAGGCCGGCGTTCGTGCCTGGCCACAACTTCTTCGTGCCCAAGGCATTCAAGAGGAGGCTAAGCGGCGTTGCGGACCTCTTCGGAGGCGTCGACCTCATGACCTTCATACGTACTGGCCAGCTCTCGTTCCCCGGCAAATTCGTCGTGGAGACTGACGGCGGAGTCCAGGTGCTCGATTTCGAGACCTTCGCGTCGTCCACAGGCATGAGGTATCCCTGGGCCAACGACGCGCTCTACTGGGACGAGGAGACCATGACCTTCCCGGCCTTCCTGAAGAGGATATTCTACCCAGGAGTCGGATGGCGGCAGTTCAAGCCGACCTACGAAAATATGAGGAGCCTCCTGAGGCAGTACTACAGCCAGCTCGGGGATCTGAAGGCCGCTACCTTGAAGGTGATACAAGAGATGGGCGGATGGTACAAGGGCTATACGTTCCAGTGGCCCATACACGCCGAGCCCGTCGAGGCGCCCATAGTGGACTTCGCGATCCAGTACCCGACCCTGGCTTGGCTGAACCCCTACAACATCGAGGTCCTCGAGCAGGAGCCCAGCATATTGCAGGGCAAGATGGTAGGCGTCGCCCTGGAGCCGAATGAGCTGCAAGCCCAGCTACAGCAGTTGGGGATCACGGGCATCACTGTGGTCATGACCACCAACCGCCTCACGGAGACCTGGCACAGCGGCTCCATGAATCGCCGTATACCGGACCTCGTGGAGCTCGTGCCCCGTCCCTTCGTCATAATCCCGAGGAAGCTGGCCCAACAGCTCGGCGTGAGCACGGGCGACTACGTGGAGCTGTGGACGGCCCGCGGAGGCCTGAAGATGCGCGCGTACGTCACAGACGGAGAGGCCTACCTCGAAGTCAACGGGCAGGACGTGCCGGTGGTCAACATACTGTGGTCCTGGAGCTTCGAGGGGCCGGACGCCGGTCCTTCTGCGAACTTCATATCGCCCGACGTGGTGGACCCCGTCACGACGATACAGGAAACCAAGGCGTGGCTCGCGGTAATAAGAAAGGCCCCTAGCGTGTGACCATGGTGGCCGTCAACTTCCCTCCGGCCGATCAAGGATTCGCCGTCCTTGTAGACATAGACAAATGCATAGGCTGTAGGGCGTGTCAGCTGGCTTGCAAGGACTGGAACGGCCTAGCGCCTGTGAAGACCACCTTCAGCCCCACCTTCACGAACCCGCAGAGCTTCACCGCGCAGGACTGGAAAGTGGTGTTCTACTACGAGGGGACCGCGAAGAAGGGCCTCGCGACGCCTGCCGGGGAGGTGGTCTTCGAGCAGGTGGACGTGGCGCCTCTGCCCGCCCAATGCCTCCACTGCGCGGCTGCCCCCTGCGCGAGGGCCTGCCCCTCGGGCGCCATATCGGTCACGCCCGAGGGAGCCGTGGTTATCAACAAGGACCAGTGCATAGGTTGCGGCTTCTGCGAGAACGCCTGCCCCTACGACGTCCCGAGGAGGGGATCCGACGGCAAGTACTACAAGTGCACGTTCTGCGTCGACAGGATTCAGAACGGCAGAGAGCCGGCTTGCGTCGAGGTGTGCCCCACCGGCGTGTTCACCTTCGGGCCGGCGTCTCAGATAGTCCAGATGGCCCAGTCGGAGGCCGCGAAGGGCAGGACCGTCTACGGCCTCAACCTCAATCCCTACGTCGGTGGGCAGGTCAGATGGATCTACGTCTCTTCCGACAGGAAGGCGTTTGCGATAAAGCAACACTTCCCCAGCGACGCCGTGGTTCCCACGAACGAGGCGAGGGAGGTCTTGCAGGAGATAGTCCCGCCGCTGGCGCTGGTCGGAGCAGTTGCCCTGACGGCTGTGGGCTTCGCCTCTTGGCGCAGGGCGCGTATAGAGGAGCAAAAATCCCAACAAAAGCAAAAGGAGCAATAAGTTTTTAAACTAAAACTCTAATTTATAATATGAGTAGTGTAAACTCTGAAAAGGAGGAGGTCGAGGTGGCCTCGATGGGGTACAGGATATCGCACCAGATAAACCTCGTGTTGATAACCCTGCTGGCCATCACCGGCTCCATGTTGCTGTTCCCCGGGCTCATGAGCTGGCTTAGCTACGCCGTGGGGGCGCCCCTCGCCGCCTTTCTGGGAAGCCCCTACCCAGTCTCCGTGGGCGAGGAGCTGGCCCGGACGTCCCATAGATTTCTGGCCGACGTGTGGGGCGTCTTCCTGATCGTCTACGCCATATACCTCCTCGTCTTCAGGAGGATCCACGTCTTCGACGCGTTGAGGAAGCCCTTGGGCGACCAGATAAGGGAGGCTAGGGCCCTGGCGGACCACTACATTCTGGGCAAGCCCCTGCCGGACGACGTCGCGTCCTCCCTCGAGAGGCACAACATACTCGTGGCCTATATGACGGTCGTTCTGGTCGTAGGCATAGTGCTGCTGTCGGCCAGCGGGGTCCTGATGGTCTACAGCACCTATTTGGGGCTGACCGAGGGCTCCTACAGGCTTTTGTTGTTGCTGCACGACCTCGGCTTCTATCTGGTCCTCCTCTTCATATTCGCCCACCTATTCGCCGTGTTGCACCCGTCCAACAGGCCTCTGCTGGTCGCCATGTTCAGCTACGGGAGGATACCGCTGGAGTGGGCCAGGAGGCATATGCCCAGATATCTGAGGCATGTCAAGGGAGGCGGTTCTTGAGGCTGTCTGCGGCGGCGAGGCCGAGTGCAGGGAGGAGCTGGCCAACGCGCCCAAGGAAGTCGAATCTTTTCTGGGTCCGTTCTCCACCTTCGTGCCCATAGTCGGCGAGCTTAAGCCTCCGTTGATAGAACGCGTCGAGAATATGGCCTCGGCGGAGGCTCTTGCGGGGGATAGGGAGCTGGCGCGTCTGGCCGTGTCGAGAAGGCTCGCCGAGCTCTACCGCGATAAGTTCGGCGAGTGGGAGGGGGATTTCTGCCCCATCTGCGGCAGAACGCCCGTGTTGTTCCTCGTGAGGAGGCAACAGGGACCTCTCTTCGAGACCGCGTCCAAGACGGCTAAATGCGTCTGCGGCTTCTCGTGGCGCTATAGATGGTGGCGTTGCCCCAACTGCGGGGCCGAGGGCAGGGAGAACTTCGAGGTTTTCCTCAGGGAGGGGCTGGAGGGCGTGTTCTTCTACAGGTGCAGTAAATGCGGCTACGTCCACGTCGAGGCCTACGGGGAGCCCGACGAGGTGGTCCAGTACGGCTTGAGGATTCTGGCCAGATATGTGGCGGGAGATTGAGGGCGTCAAGATAGCCCTGGACCGGCTCTTCGAGATATACGTGAACGGGAGGCTGGCCGCCACCTTGGTCGCCTCGCCGGCGGACCTGGAGGACCTCGCGGTCGGCTTTCTGTACGCCGAGGGCTACATAGACTCCCTCGACGACGTGGTGGAGATAAAGACCGGGGAGAGGGCCATATATGCTGATATAAGGGGCGCCGCCGGGCCCGCCAAGAGCCTCGAGGAGTGCGGCGGAGTCGAGGCGGACCCACGCCGCAAGCTCGTCGAGGTTTCGCTGACCATGGACGAGGTGAGGTCCCTAGTCTCGGAGTTCGGGAAGTTCACCATGCCGTCGGTGGAGCCCTCGCTGGCCATGCACACATCCGCGTTGCTGAACGGAGAGTGGCTGGTGGCCCACGACGTGAGCAGGCATACCGCCGTCCTCAAGCTGGTGGGCAAGGCCGTACGCAGGGGGGTCAGAGGCGGCGTGGTCTTCACCACGGGGCGCGCCTCCTCCGACGTCGTGGCCAGATCGGCGGCCGCGGGGGCCTCCGTGGTGGTGAGCATAAGGGGCCCGCTCTACAGCGGCGTCGAGATCGCGTGCAGGCTCGGCGTCACGCTGGTGGCCAACGTGAGGGGGAGGGGGCTCGTCGTGCTCTGCGACAGGGGGAGGATAGCGGGGTCCTTAAAGGCTTAAGGTCCTTGCCCTTGAACCTTCTATCCAGCTCGAGAGGAATCTTTTAGGAAATAGTGGGCTCTAAGATGCTTTTTTCAGCTCTGAGACTTACCCGTCCTCTGGAACTATTGTCGCGTGCAATAAGGCAGGGGTTTTCGACGCCTTCGGCGAAACCTGCCGCTACGGCGTTGCCCCCTTGAGCTCTGCGTAAATCCTAGTCGCGGCCGAGACTTGGGCAACGTGCCGGTCTATGCAATAAACTGTCTTCCTGCCCCCTTATGCAGTTGAGAAGCTCAGCCGCCACCTCTGGGCCGAAGAGAGGCGCGTCCTCGCTCTCGGCCTCAGGCGCCATGCAATGAATATCTCTCCAACGTATTGTTATCTAAAAATATCCTTAATCAATTAACACCTACAACCATTGTGGGCTCAAGCGGCTGTGGCTCGTCAACCTTTAAATAGCTTACTGCCTGCTTATTCTGATGAGCTCAGCGATGGGCATAGGCCGTATCAGGTTGTCCGATGGTTCTGTTTTAAACTTAAAAATTTGCGTAATCGATGTTAAAGAAATTGGATACTCGCCATTCGGTGGCGTCAACTTTGACGTTAAAACTATTGGCGGCGTGGCCGTAGAGAATATTACGGAGGAAGTCAAGAGGCTAGTTGTCAACAGGCCGCTTATGCCGGCCGAGCTTCCGCCCGAGGGATGGGAGACTCTGGAGATCGTAGAACAGCAACCTGCAGTCGCGGAGGTGGAGGTTCAGAGCTCACGGGGCGTATTCGTTGTGAAGGTGGTTGCAGAAGCCGTAATGGCGGCCAGGAATCTGCAGTACAGGAATACTTATAACGAGCCGATATACTGGATTTCATGGGTTTACAAAACATCCTGGAGAGCAAAGAAGTAAGAGAGGAAATAAGCTCCGTATCGTTCCTCGGCATCTATTGGGCAGAGGAAGGCGCCAATTTTAAAATTGATGCCAACGACGACGGCGCCTTGGGCGCACCGCACAGGCCTATTTACGACGGCACGATCGGCAAATACGCTCTTCCCATGGCAATAGCCGGGGCCAACGTTAAGGGCTTTGTCCCCGTTGACGTCATGTTATCTCCCAGAGGTGTCCGGTTCAGCAGACCGGAGATGATCAAGCGGGAGGTCCGTGTGGATGAGCTTAAGCAACTCATATACGGCGGGGACGGGGAGATCAAGAAAGAGCTGCTGGCATTGTTGAGGAGCTATGAAATTCCCGAGAGGTATGCCGAGGAGGTCGAGCACAGGTTGCGGGAACTTGTTAGAGAGGAAGTCAGAAGGAGAAAGTTGCCGGAAGAGGAGTGGCTCATCAACGCGCTGTATAGAATTCTCGTCCACATGGCCTATGTGATGTTGTATGTTTGAAAGCCTTGCAGATATAGATATCAATATTTTAAAAATAGAACTAAATATTACAAAGCACATCAGCGATATAAATCAATATCCCATGAAGAAGCTCCAGCATATTATCGAAGAGCTTGTAAAACTTGGAGAACGTCCTAAGCCGGAACTTCTACAGGTTGTCCTCGAGGCAGAACGGTGTGAGTACTACGAGTCAAAACGTATATTTGGGCTTTACAGGAAGGAGGTCAGAGTGAAGACGCACCTAATCTGACCTCCGCCTTAGGGGGCGGGGGTTCCGCCTCTCGGGAAGCGGCCCTCGCCCGGCCCCCATCGGCGTCTTGGCCAAGGCTGAGCCCAGCCCCAACTGGGCGGGAGACGAGGCTCTACCCCCTCAGTTGCGCCTCGAGCTCCAGGAGCGCGTAGTACTGCTCCTCGCTGATCGATATCGCCGGAACCGCCTCCGAGACCTTCCTCAACGCCTCGTGCGCGTCCATGCCCCTATATATTAGGTAGGCCGCAAGCGCCGTGGGGGTCCTCCCGACGCCGCCGACGCAGTGGACCAAGACGCCGCCGAGTCTCGCCAGAGAGGCCGTGATTCTGGCCAGCGCCTGCAGGTCGGCGGGCGGCCTCCCGTCGGGCGTCGGCCAGTGGAGCCACTTTATCCCCAGAAGCGCGAGGGCGGCCCTGAGCTCGTCCGCGCCGCCCCATCCGCCGTATTCCCGCAGCTCCCAGTCCTCGGCCAAGGTGATCACGTGCCTTATCCCGGCCCCGGCTATCCTCTCCAGATCGCGCCTCGTGATCATGCAGCTGCCCGCCAGGCCGGGCTCCACGAAGTAGGGGCACTCCACGTCGACGGCGGTGGTGAATATTTTAAGTTTGGAGGCCGCGGGGGCCGTGGACCTGATGGCTCTGTACACCGGCGGCAAGGACAGCCACTACGCCGTGGCGAAGGCGGTGGAGGAGGGCCACGTGGTGAAGTGCCTGCTGACGGCCGAGCCCGCCAGAGGCGACTCCTACATGTTCCACGCCGTGAACGCCCGCTGGGCCCTCCTGCACGGGGAGGCCATGGGGATTCCCCACTACCTCGTGGAGGTGTCGGGCGCCAAGGAGAGGGAGGTCGAGGAGCTGGGGGACGCGTTGGCCAGGTTCAAGAGGGAGTGCGGCGTGGAGGGCGTTGTCACGGGCGCCGTGGCCTCTAGATACCAGAAGGAGAGGGTGGATAGACTTGCGGCGCGGCTCGGGCTGGCCCACGTGGCGCCGCTCTGGGGGAGAGACCAGGGCGAGCTGCTTCTGGCTGAGGCGTCTGCGGAGGAGTTCATAATGGTGGCCGTCATGGCCATGGGCCTCGACGAGAGCTGGCTCGGCGTGAGGGTCGGGAGGCGCGAGGCGGAGAGGCTGTTGGAGCTCAGCAGGAGGTACGGCTTCTCGCCGGTGGGGGAAGGCGGCGAGTTCGAGACCTACGTAGTAGCGAGCCCCCTCCTCCGCGGCAAGAGGGTGGAGATACTCGAGGCCGAGACCCGCTGGAGCCCCGCCGGATGGGGGTACTACGCCATAAAGTCGGCGAGACTGGTCGGCTGAGCGCGCGCGTTACGCCCATCAGGTCACCGCCGCCTCCGGGGGTCCCGCGCGGCCTTTTGGTGGTTTCATCAACGCCCTAATGGGCCGTAGCTCCCTCCTGAAGGGGTCGAGGACTAGGCAGAAGATCTCTAATGTCGCCGCGCCGAGTAGGTTCTCATCCTCGCTTTCGCCCGGCACCACGGGCGTGCGCCTCTCGCCGTAGCCAGCCAACTCCAGCACCGCCTCGGAGACCCCCCTCCTTTTCGCTGTGCCGTCGGCCGACACGAACTCCATCTCGCCCATTACTGTCGGCATAATTGGTCTGCCCGAGGCAGCGGCGATTTACTTAAGAAGGCCCGATCTCTGGACCGAGGGCTCGAGGAAGGACTGGCTAGAGGCTGCGGATCTCATGAGGAGGATGGTGGCGTTTGCGGTTGAACGCGCGAGGGAGTGGGCTAGGGAGGACGGCGTACCTTGGAACGTGGAGGAGGTGCCTGGCGAGTCCGCTGCGCACAAGCTGGCTCAGAAGGACTTAAGGGCCTATCCGGAGATAGTCGAATATCTCCCCGAGGAGCCTATCTACAGCACGAGTGTAGCGCCCTACTACGCGCCCATGGAGCTCTGGGATAGAGTGGAGATAGAGGCCAAGGTGCAGAAAGAGTTCACAGGCGGCGTCATGATGCACGTATTCCTCGGCGAGGAGCCAGACCCCGAGGCCTTGGCGAAGCTGGCAAAGAGGCTGGTGGCCACGGATCTGGTCTACTGGAGCTTCACGCCAGCGCAGACCCACTGCCCCAAATGCGGCAGAACCTTCACGGGCCTCTACGCTAGATGTCCCCATTGCGGATATGAGGAGGTGGAGGTGTGGAGCCGGATTATCGGCTACTACCGCCCTCTGAAGAACTGGAACCCGGCGCGTCGACGCGAGTTCTGGCTTAGGAAACACTACGGCGCCTTGTAATGCCCGCCGCGCTCTCCGCCGGCTGGAAAGGCATATCTACGGTGGACGTACACGGCGCCGTGACGTTCACGGTATGGCTCTGCGGTTGCAACCTCAAATGTCCCTTCTGCCACAACTGGAGAGTTGCGGAGCGCATCGACTGTCGGCTCCTCGACCTCGACGCCGTCGCCGAAGAGCTCGAAAGGGCAAGGGGTTTCGTCGACTACGTCCACGTAACCGGGGGCGAGCCGCTTATACAGAAGGCCGCCGTTGAGGAGATATTTGAGAGGGCCAGAAGGCTGAGAGTCTCCACCAGCCTCAATACAAACGCCACGCTTTATAAACCTTTAAGCTCGTTGATAGAAAGGGGGCTGGTTGACCACGTGGCCACGGACGCAAAGATACCGCCCGAGATCTACGGCGTCCCCAACTCGAAGGCTCTGTGGAGGACGTTCTTGACATCTCTGCGAGCCGTCACGTCGAGCAAAATACCGCTCGAGCTGAGGATTCCGGTGGCCAGATTCCCGCTGGAGGCCTACGAAAGATACCTGGCGGAGGTACGCGAGGCACTGGGGCCAGGCGAGGTCGCCGTTGTGGTGAACCCGCTCCTAGGCCCGCCCACGACGATGCCCAGAGATCCATCGTGGTGTAGAGAGTATTGTAACCTTTCCGGAGAGCAGCTGGAGGCCGTGGCCAAGTTGGCGCAGAGTCTCGGCAGAGTATATATAAAGAGGTGGGGCCCTGGCGTAGAAGATACAAGGTCTTGAGCCTATTGGGCTCGCCAAGACCGCGAGCACCTCCGCCGCAGACACCGTCTGCCACGGATTTACGGCAAAGACGGCCATAGACGCCGCCGGCACGGCTGTAGGAAGCCGTTGCGCATATACACCCCACCACATGTAAAGAAGGTGGTCAAGCTCGTGACATCTCACTTCGTGGCCGAGACCGTCTCGACACCCTACAAGACAACGTTTCGCAGAGTCTCTTCCGGCGTCCTCCTGGACCTGCCGGGGCTTAGGGTGGAGGTCGCCGAGGCTTGCCGCCACACGGCCAAGGAGGCGTACGCCCACCGGCTAAGTGCCGGAGTCGACGTGTTGTTCTCCGGCGACACGGCGCCGCGGTGCGAGCCTCTGCAGCGGCCGGGCGCCGGCGTGGACGTGGCCGTGCTGGAGGCCACCCGCAACGAAGAAAACAAACCGCTTTGCAAGAGGATGCCCACTCCACCACTATCGAGGCGTTGGCGGAGGGGAGGCCATAAAGGCGGGGGACTGGTGATTACACACAGATGACCGTCTTAACCCAACCACATACCAAGATGTAAAGAAGGCAGACGGACAAGTCTTGGTGGCCGAGGACAACATGCAACTAGGCTGTAGTGACGCCTCGGCAGGCGGCTTATCAGCTGGGGCTTTCATAGCTGGTTTAGTCCCCATTCTACACGGGGCACCTACCTAGAGAGACGGGGCGCCTTCACCGCCGGGATCTCCTCGCCGCCGTCGGCGTCTCGCGACTATAAGTCCTCATGCGGCGATTCTCCAATCGCCATGACGCATGACGGGCGCCTTGCGCAGACCCTCTTACAGTTGTCTCGCTACAGGGCGATGCGCAGGCCAGCGTCTGACGAGAAGAGCGGCCGCCGGGGAGTCAGACCATGTGCATAGAACCAGGTGGATACATATGCATACCCACGTGGGCTGTCATGCGTAGTTCATATTATGTCTGCCTTCGCGACGCCCTGACCAAGCGTCTCCAAATTCATTTTTCATATATGAATAATACTCTTAAGACGTCTGTGCAACGCCGTCCATGAATCCGATCAAAATCCTAAGAAGCAAGGCTGCAGTACTAATGTTGGCAGTGGTGTTAGCGGCGGCGTTGGTAGCCATCTACCTCGCCACTGGACCGCAACAGACGTCGTCCACCTCTACGCATGTCCCAGAGACGCAGTCTCCCGCCGCGACCGGCGCCTCGCCCGCCACGGAGGCGCCGACTTCCGTAACCGCCACCACGACGCCGGAGGCGCCGAGGCTCCAGCTCCAGGCTCAGCCCCAGAGGTCTGAGGTTAGAAGAGTCATTTTGATCAGTATAGACGCCGCTAGGGCCATGGATGTCTGGCCGCTTGCCAGAGACGGCTTCCTCAAGAACATGGGCAAGATCGCGGCTGAGGGCGCGTACGGCGAGTTGTCTCCCATCTTCCCGGCCGAGACCTCCCCCAACCACGCCGCCTTTCTGACCGGGGCGCCGTCAGGCATCCACGGCGTCTTCTACAACACTGCCTACCCCAAGTCCCCCTTCGAGGGAGGCAAGTCTGAGCCGGGATACTGGGGCCGGCTGATTGCGGCGGACACCATCTGGGAGGCGGCTCTGCGCAAGGGCTACAGAGTGGCCATCTCCAACTTCATCCACGGCTACGTCCCCACCTGGCAGGCGAGGCTCAGCGACGCCGACAAGAACAAGATCGTGATCATATACACGACGAAGGCCTACACGCCCGGCGTAGGCTTCGCAGGCTCTCAGCTCTACAGCACCTCCGGAGTAGGCACTAGGATCAACTACACGGGAGGCAAGCTCTACATACCCATCGCAGACACCGTGCTGGTGGGCGAGGTGCAGTCGACTGGAGGCGGCGCCAGGGTGCTCGTCTTGTATCAAGGCAACAAGAAGATCGCCGAGGTGCCTGAGGGCGGCTGGGCCTCCGTGGTGGTGAACGTGACGGAGAAGGGCACCACGTACCTGGCGGCCTTCATGGTCAAGGCCCTCTCCCTGGCCCCCAACGACGTGAGGATATACCGCGGCAACGCCCTCGTCTACAACGCCCCCATACCCTGGTTCATGGGGCCTGAGGACCTCAAGAGGAAGTACTGGGAGGAGGTGGTTGAGAAGGGCTACATAGACGTCTATCACGGCCTCGCCAGCGACGTGGGCAAGGGCTGGATCGACCTCAAGACATACGCCGAGATAGTGAACTACACCGTGGACTACTACTGGCGCACCAACCTCTTCGTGCTCAAGAACGTTGAGTTCCAGCTGATGACGGGCTACGACGTGACGCCCGACCCAGTGGAGCACGCCATACTCGGCCTCATGGACCCGTCCATGCCGTACAGCAACGCCACCATCGCCGAGTGGGCCAGGAGGACCTACCTCGGCATGTGGGCTAGGATAGACCAGTGGATCGGCGAATTTATGAAAGAGATGAAAAACGGCGACGTGTTGATCGTGGTAGGCGACCACGGCCAGTGGGGCGTAAGGGGTAGTGTCGCCATAAACACCGCCCTTAGGCGCGCCGGCCTCCTGGTCACAGACGCAAAGGGCAACCCAGACTTCTCCCGCTCAGTGGCCTACTACGGCGGCGGCTACATCTACATCAACCCCAAGTACAAAGCCGACCCCGCCACCTACAGCAGAGTGGTGGAGAGGGTAATGGAGGTGTTGCTCTCCATCCGCGACCCAGCCACCGGCGAGTGGCCCTTCGCGCTCGTCGTCGCCAGGACCGGCCAGGCCGCCGGGCCTTTGGCGACCATCTACGGCCACGACTTCTCGTCGCTATTCCTCGACGGACCAGCGAAGCTCCAGTCGCGCATAGGCGACATAGCCATAGCCGTGAAGCCTGGCTACTGCGCCTACGACAGAAGCGCCACTAGTGACAACGTGGTAAGCATACCCATACCCTTCTACTCCGTCACCGGCTGCCACGACGGCCTGGGGAGCTGGAAGGAGCTCCGCTCCATCATCGGCATATGGGGCAAGGGCGTCGAGGTGAGACAGTTAAAGGGCTTCGAGGCCTATTCGCCGCAGGTGGGCTCCACCATCGCCGCCCTACTTGGGCTGGAGCTCAGAAACGCCACCTTCGCCCCCATCTGGGTCCTGAATTAAAACCCCCTTACCCCAACAAAACCTTTTTCCCCTCCTTTGACCCTTCGTTTGTCAACCTCATCTAACGAAGGTTCTTGAATTGTTTAGTAGTTGGCTAGGTGGTGCGACACCAAGGTCCTGTCGAGCCCCAGTATGTAGGAGAGGAAACAGACGGGCATGGGGCTCTGCCGCAGTAGATACAGGATCTTGAGCCTGTTGGGCTCGGCCAAGACCGCG